>Ga0181535_10003247_pt1 | contig 19030 bp, 21 predicted proteins | sample PEATcosm2014_Bin_44_FD_119774 | JGI IMG/M metagenome (GOLD analysis project Ga0181535, IMG submission 119774) | Peatland microbial communities from MTU Mesocosm Facility, Houghton, MI, USA - PEATcosm2014_Bin17_30_metaG | ecosystem: Environmental > Terrestrial > Soil > Wetlands > Peat | place... | reverse complement strand
TCGAAGGATGGATGGTCGGGGGAAACGAGATTCCATTCAGTTGTTGGCGTGGACGTGCCGCGTTAAAATGGCAGCCGGCAATTTACCTGGAGGCGCGATGCGCAGATTCCTCTTTGCAGTTCTGGCCTTTGTGTTCTGTTTTTCGGCTGCTTCGCCTTTGTGGGCCCAGGGCGCACCGCCGCAGGGTGGCGCCGATCAACCGTATACGGTGGAGTACTACTACAAGGTGCAGTGGGGCCACCAGCAGGAGTTCCTCGATCTCTTCCTGAAGAATCACTATCCGCTGTTGAAGCGGATTGTGGCTACGGGGCGCATGCTCTCCGTGAAGATCGACGCGCCCGCGTATCACACGACGGAAGACGGCCGTTGGGATTATCGTGTGACGATTCGGTTCAAGAATTCGACGGTAGCGACGACTTCCAATCCGGACGAAGAAGCGATCATCAAGGAGCTGTGGCCGGATCAGGAGAAGTACAAGAAGGAAGAGCAGCGACGGTTTGAGATTCTTGCCGCGCACTGGGACTTGCCGGTCACGGAGATCACGCTGAGACAGTAGCAAGTCGAGAGTAGCCAGTCGTCAGTAGCAATGTGGCCGTAGTTAGGCACAAGTTGCCCGGCGCTAACTGGCACTTACAGCTTGCTACTGCCGACTTTCTACTGGTCACTGCTCCCGATGACGCCATCGATAGACGAGGTCTTCGGCGGCGGCGGGCCAGTTTTCATACTCAAAGTGAAAGCCGGATTGGAGCAGGCGTGTGGGGATCACGCGGCGGCTCTTGAGAAGCAACTCAGTCTCTGTGCGGTGAAAGAAGGCGGCGAGTTCGAGCAGGGGCGCGGGCGCGGGCAGACCATTGGGCATGTCCCACGCCTCGCGCAGCAGCGCCATGAACTCGCGGTTGGGCAGCGGGTTGGGCGAGGCGAGATTCACAGGACCGTCCAGATCGTCGCGGTCGATGAGGAATTCGACGGCGCGGGCAAAGTCGGCGTCGTGAATCCACGAGATAAACTGGCGGCCGCTGCCTTGCATGCCGCCGAGACCGACGCGGACCAAATTCGAATAGATAACGAAAGGATTGCCGGCGATTGGGCTGAAGACGATTGCCGAACGCATGGCCACCTTGCGCGTGCGCGGCGTTGATGTTTCGAAGAAGGCAGCCTCCCAATCCTTGGCGAGGCGGATGGAGAAATTCCACTTGTTGGGTGCGCCGGGTTCGTTGCCGCCGAGTTCGCCTGTCGCTTCATCCATGGGGCGATCGAGCGCGTGGCGATAGATAGTCGCCGTCGAAGCGTTGAGCCAGACCTTGGGCGGATCGGCAAGATTCAGGATCACGTGGTTGAGCAGACGCGTCGTGTCGATGCGAGAATTGTAGATGGCCTCTCGATTCGCGCGATGATAGCGGCAGTTCACACTACCCCCGGCGAGATTGATACAGACGTCTGCGCCTTCGAGATGTTCGGTCCAGGAGCCGATGCTGACGCCGTCCCAGTGGACGGTCATCCAGGGAGCGGTATAGGGGCCGCGAGTGAGGACGGTGACGTGGTGCCCGCACTCCTGCAAATGACGTGCCAGGATCTGGCCGAGTTGGCCGCTGCCGCCGGGGATGACGACGCGGAGACGAGGCGTCATTGCGAAACGTCCCCGTAGATCGCGCGAAGCACCTCGCCGGCGGGGCGGTAGAGCGGGCGCAGCAAAGGCAGGCCGGCGATCTTGAGCGCGAGCAGCATCATTTGGAGTGTTTTGTCGAGCAGCAGATGCGTGTTGGCCTGGCGGGGCGAAGAATCATAGACCCAGTAGAGCATCAGGCCCATCTGATACAGCCAGAAGAGACGGGGCATGTAGGGCTGGATGGACGGCGGCAAGTGGACACCGGAGTCGGTGATCGCGCGCTCGAAGAAGGCAATGTCGCGCTCGCGGATGGGGGCGGTGTGTTTGCCAAAGGGCGAGAGTGGTTGGCCGGGGTCGATGTGGGCGGAGAGGGCGGCCATGAGCGAGCGATTGCCGCCGAAGGCCTCGAACTTGTGTTCGATGAGACCGCGTAGCCGCTGCTCAAGCGTGCGGCTCTCGTCAAGGAGGCGGTCGAGCACGGGAATCATCTGCGCCTGCGTTTGCTCATAGAAGGCCATGACCAGGGCGTCCTTGGAATCGAAGTAGTAGTAGGCAGCGCCCACGGCGACCCCGGCGGCTTCGGCAATTTCGCGCATGGTTGACTCAGCGAACCCGCGCTCGCGGAAGACGCGAAGGGCGGCGGCCAGGATGCGGGCGCGGGTAGCTTCGGATTTGGGCGTAGGTTGACGGGTCATAGAAGTCACAAAGCTGACGTTGCGGAAGTTGCGGCTGTCCGGCGTCGAAAGAGGGCCAGCAACAGCAGATTGAACAGATGCATGGCTCCCAGCAGCAAGAGAAAGAAGCCTATCTTGTAGACCTCGCTCTGCAGGACCTGGTCGAGGTTCTGGAGCCATGAGTAGTTGCGGGCGGTGATCAGGACATAACCGATGCAGACAAGATAGAAGCCGATGTCGAGCAGATGGGTGACGGAACGAATCAGAGCGGTATCCCCACGAAAGGCGTCGTGGAGAAAGACTGCCCCGGAATTGTGGAGGGTCTTCGAAACCCAAAAGACGAGTGCGGCGCAGAGGCCGAGATAGGAGACGTAATAGAAGGTGAGATAGGTCAGCAGGGCGTCAGGTTTGAGCATGTGGGGCCTCCTCTGGCTAAAATTGAACCTGTTCAAAAATAGAGTAGACGGAGTTCAGGCCGAATGCAAGATAAATTTGAACGCATTCAGAAACTATAAATCAGCTGTGATGGGAGCTGGGTGTCGGGAGGTTGAAGGCTCAGAGAGGCGATGCCCGGCTGCGCGCTAGGCTTGCGGGTGGACGGGCGGCGGTGGCGGAGGGGGCGGATACGGATAGTAGCCCGCTTCGTAGTACATCCGGCGGCGGTGACTGCGGATGGCGCCGACGATGAGGGTGATGATGCCGCCCAGAATCATGAGGGGAATCCAGAGAACCCACGCCGGCTGCATGACCCGATTGCCACCGATGGAAGCAGAGTCGGCGGTGCGAACGCTGCCGAACATGGCGACGACATCGTTGCCAATGGTGGCGTTTTCGCCCAGATTGACGTTGCCGAAGAAGTCGACGACATCGTGCGAGATGCTGGCGTCGGGATCGAGGTGAATGTTGCCGAAGAAGACCACGACATCGTGGTCCGAGTGCCTCGCAATGTGGACGTTGCCGAAGAAGACGACCACATCGTGATCGATGGGGCCTTGAGCATCGACACCGCAAAAGAAGCAGACTGCGTCGTGGACGGACTCATTGGGGCCGACCACGATCTTGCTGCCAAACTGCACGGCGTCCCGATTGGCATGGGCAGGCGTGGCGGCAAAGACGAGAGCAGCGAGGAGCGAACAGCTGGCAAGGATCGATCGCAGGTTCATAGCATCTCTTCCGGCAGGTACGAGAAGGGCTGGCAAAAAGTTCCCGGCAGGCCGCAGGCCCTATTCGGATCGTCTGCCAGTGTACGCCTGATGCGGCATGGATGAACGTGAGACCGGTCGGGCCCGGGTGAAGTCGGCGGGCTGCAGCTGCGCTCTCAGCGAGGCTCGGCGGTCGTTTGCGGGTGCCGAAGGGCATCGGTCCAGCCGGCGGGTGAGTCGACGAGGATGTCGGGTGGAATCACTTCGAGGCTGCCGGGAGCGAGGCCAAAGGTGCAGCCGATGGACCAGGCCCCGGCGTTGCGGGCGGTTTGCACATCGACCTGGCTGTCGCCGATCATGACCGTCTCTTCGGGTCGCGCGTTGGCTTCCCGCATGATCGCCAGGAGACCCTCCGGATCGGGTTTCTTGGTCGCGAAGCTGTTGCCGCCGTAGATGCGGAGGAAGTAGGGGGCGAGGCCGAGGGCTTCGCAGATGGCCTGGGCAGGGCGAACCGGCTTGTTGGTCAGGACAGCCATGGCACGCGGCATGGCTTCGGGGTGCTCGTGCATGGTGCGCAGAGCAGCGAGCGCCTCAAGAACACCTTCGTAGGCGTAGGTGTAGTCCAGCTTGTGCTCGCGATAGTAGTCGAGAAAGTAGGCGTATCCCCTAGCGAGCGTCTCTTCGTCGGGCTCGACACCGTCGTCGGCAGCGAAAGCGCGGCGGATGAGGAGCTGGGCGCCATTGCCGATATAGCCGGCGATGGCGGTGTCGGGGAGAGCAGGCCGTCCGAATTGGGTGAGGGTGGCGTTGACGCTGTTGCAGAGATCCTGTGCGGAGTCGATCAGGGTGCCATCGAGGTCGAAGACAAGGAGTTTGATGGATTCGACGGGGATCGGACGGAAGACACGAACCATGAGTTCAGTGTAAAAGACGGTGAGGAAGTGAAGCAGTGAACGGAGAAGCAGTGAACGGAGAAGCAGTGAAGAGCGGTGCTCGATCCATCCTGGGCTTAGAGGGAGTGGACCAGCGCAAAGGACGCTGGTCCATACGACCTGACTACTCGCGGAAAGAAGTAGTCTCGGTTTGATCCTTCAAATCGGCCGGACTGCAGGCAGCAATTCTTGAAAGCTCTGGCCCGATCCGCAAGGACAGAGATCCTTGCGACCAAGTTTTTCGACAAGATCCTTCTCGCCCCGAACGAATCGGAGGCCGCGTTTTACATGGGTTTCGGAGGGGTAGCCTTTACGGCGCTTACTGCTGCGCTCGAAAGCAGGAGAGTTCTTCGAAGTCGTCGTGACGCATGAGAATCTCCTGGGATGGGATAGCCGAATCATACCATCGAGCGAAGAACCAAGCGGCAGCAGCACATCGCGACCGTCTGGAAGGCAATTACGGTGTTGACTAGACCATTTCGCTGATGCGGAGGCTGATCGCAGCCTCGACGGCCGCTTCAGAGTATCCGGTGACCGAACCCACACCCGGCACCGAAGCCGTGTATTCGCTCCCAGAGATCGAGACGGTGCTGGTGTAGCTCTGACCGTTAATGGTGACGCTGTAGCTAGCGAGCAACTCGTCGAGGCTCGCAATGGCGTTCGCCGCGCTGGCGGCACTCGCGCCGCTGCTGGAGACCGTGCTCCCACCGCTGGTTGCGGCGTTCTCAGTGCTCGTAGTCGCGGGCGTAGCAGCCGTGCTGTTGCTGGTGCTGCTTGGAGCCGCGACTGCGGTACTAATCGTTACCGTATCAGCGGTGTTGGATGCGGAAGAGGTCGTGCTGGCCGTCGAGCCGGCCGACTGTGGTGTCGTGGATGAGCTGGTGAGCTGCGAGAGTAAGGTCAGCGCCGAAGGGGATGGCGAGACTGCATGGATCGACATGGTCACCTCGTTGCCTTGGGATAGGCCTTCCGGCAATTCTCTATCGGCCACTTCGGGCATTTTGTTTAGCCGGTTGTGCCAGAAAGTTGTAGGGGGAGGTAACGGCCTTCTGTGGCAGGGGTTAGCGCATCAGGAGTAGCGGGTGCCGTCGATTTCGACCATGTTGCACCAGCGGCAGAAGCGAATGCTGCGGTGCGACGCGAGTGAGGAATAGTCAGGCTGCGCCCAGAGGTGGAATCCGAGCAGGCAGCCGAGATTGCGGAGCGTTCCCGCCTCGTGTTCGCGGTGCGGCCAGAACCTCTGCAGGTACCGCGCGAGTTCTGCGTCGGGGGATTCGGCCACGAATTCGGGGTTCTTGTTGGGCATCGTGCGAGCCTCGGCTGGAGCGGCGTCGGGGATCGACACTTCTCCGCATATTTGTCTTAGACACCGCACAACCCAGAAAAGTTCAGAAGAATTACGCTCGGTCAGCGGCAAGCGGCGTTATGTGCCGATGGCATCGCCAGAAACGCGATGCTGGCGGGTGCGAGCGAGACCTGGCCGGCCGGTTGCGCAGCTCCGCTAAGGGAAGGCAAGTCTCCTGCGGGCGTGAGTGTGAGTTCGGCGCCGTTGAGCTGCACGGTCGAGGAGACCAGATCCGCCGAACTCAGGGTGTAGCGCGCGGACTTAGTCGTAAGGGTCAGCTCGTGAGGGCTTGCTTTGTCGGCGTTGATGGCGAGGATGGTCACGCCCCCTGGCTTGCCCCGCATGCAGTGAGCGAAGACGTAGAGATCGGGCGACGGTGATTGGCCGGTGTCGAGAACTTTGGTTCCCATCAAGCGCCGCCAGAGCACTGCCGCCCAGTAGTTGGGACGCGGCTGCAGCGTCGACTCGTCGATGAGAGCGTAATCGCTGGCATCGAGGGTGTTGTGCATGACTGCCTGCACACCTTTTCTGGCAAGCGAGCCAAGCTGGTAGAGATAGCGGAAGGAATCGATGAAGCTGGCGGCCCAGGGGTCGCCGCCGCAGGCCGTCTCGCCCGTCTCGGTGAGCCAGAGCGGCTCGCCGGGCGTGAAGCGATCGCGAAGAGCCGCGTAGAACGCTTCGTCGCGATCGGTACGCGTGAGCCAATCGTGGGAGAGGGCTTTTTCCGGTGATGTGCCGGCAACGGCGGCGGCGGGGCCGATCGCGCAGCGTTTGGAAACACCGCCGTAGAAGTGGTAGGAGAATGCATCGAGTCCCGGGCCTTCGTCCTGAAGGATGTCCTCCGATTTGAGGATCTTCATGCCGGGCATTTGTGCGAGCACACCCGATTCGCCCACCCCGCCCGGACCGAGGGTCGTGATCTCAGGCGCAGCCTTCTTGATGTACGCGTCAAACGCGCGAAAATCGCGGGCATAGGCGGCTACGTCGTAGCCTTTCGGTGCTCCACCCATGGAGGCGAAGGTTGGCTCGTTGAACAGCTCGGCAGCAGCGATTTTGCCGCCAATGCTGCGGGTGTAGCTGAGAACCTTGTCCGCTTCATTTGGAGTCCAGACACCGTTCGAATCGCGTACGCCTGGGCTGATCGCGAAGGACGTGACGAGTTGGGCATCGACGGCGTGAGCGAAATCGACGACGCCGCGCCACTGGGCACGGGTCAGGACGCCATTGAATCCTGTGGGAGGCTTTGCTGGAGCAGGATCGTCGGAATCCTGAAAGAAAGTTGAGTTGGCCCAGGTTCCGCTGACGCGCATGTACGCCGGACCGAGCGCCGCGGCGAGCTTGCGCAGGCGGGGATTGGCGAGATCGATGGGAGCGCGATAGCGGTAGAGCGAAGCGGGCATGCCGCCGGGTGTGGGTTGAGCAGTGTCGGCTGGCGCACTCGAAGCCTGTTTGTAAGGCGCCCAGAAACGCCCCCCGGTGATCTCAATCATCTCGACGTTGTAGGACTGGAAGCGCTCGTCGACTGTGCCCAATGCGGGCAGCTTGCCGGGTTGAATGCGGAGGGTGGAGTCCTGTGCGTCACAGGCGAGGGCGAGGCCGGCAGCAGTGGAGAGGGCAAGAAGGAAGCAGGCAGTTCTTTTGAAGGGCATCGATTGAGGGCTCCGCAGAGGTTCGAGACAACCACACCACTCTAGTTGCTGCGGAGGGGATTGGAAAGCCGGTCCGGCTGCGAGGTCTCAAAGAGGGGCCGGTGAGGAAGAAGCGGGGAGGGAAAAAGACAGGCGAAGCCCTCCCAGAAGACCTAAAGGCCTCGCCTGAGGAACAAACCGTTAGGGCCGCACTTGCAGCCCAGCCAAAGACCTAGTTGATGCGAATGTCGCCGGAACCGGTTTCGGCCCGTAGGGTTGGGCCTCCACCGTGAATCTTTCCGGTCATGTGGTGATGATCGAACGATCCCTGCACGACCATTTCGGCTTCGGAGTGAATGCTGCCTGAACCAGTGGAAGCGTCGAGCGTGAAGCCGGCGTCCCCAGGCCAGAGTTCGATGTTGCCCGAACCCGTTTCAAGCTTCGAGTCCATGGAAGGGATGCCGTGAAACTTGATGTCGCCCGAGCCGGTGTGAGCGCGCAGCCCACCGTGAATGTCGCGGAGCTCGATATTGCCGGAGCCGGTCTCGGCTTTCACATCGCCTTCGCCGGATTGTTCGGCGACGATATCGCCGGAGCCGGTGTTCGCGGAGAAGCCGCCATGTAGACCGGTGGCATGAATGTTGCCGGAGCCCGTCGACAGCTTCGCATTTTCACCGACGCTTTCCACGAAAACATCGCCCGATCCGGAACCTGCGGTAAGAATCGACGAAGCGGGAGCCTGAATCTCGTAGTCGATGCTGATGTTGTGCCAGCTCTCGTGATGCTTGCCGATGCTGACGATGTTGCCGGTCTGCTCAATCGGGGGATTGGCCGCGATTTCGTGTACGCGCTGCTCGTCGCCGCCGTCCCAGTTATTGGAGTGAACCTTGCCGAAGATGTGGATCTGGTTGTCCGTGCCGCGGGTGATGTGAATGTTCCCGGAGCCGGTGTTGACGGACAGCTCCACATGGCCACTCACGGGGAGGTTGCGCTCAAAAGTCGCCTCGGCAGCGAACGCTGGAAGAGCTGCTGCCATGAGGACTGCTGTTGCTGCTGCGAATAGATGCTTCATGGTGTTCCTCGATGTTGAAAGACAGTTCACAGTTCGAAGTTCACTGTTGGCGGTTGTGGTCGGTCGCACTGCGACGCTACAGGAAGTAGCATTCGGTGTGCCAAAGAGCGTTTTCTCTAACTTCAACTAATTCAGCTATTCGCGCGCTTCCTGGATGCAAGCGTCCGGTGGGCCTTGTTCGTTTCCGAACACCTCTGTGCGTGACTGAACGGTGACGTTGCCCTATTCCTGCAGAACAACCTGATCGCCTTCTTTCAATCCGCTGACAAGTTCGGTCACTGAACCGTTGGACAAGCCAATCTTGACCGGGAGCTTGCGGAATCCGTCTTTCTGATTCCGGTCCGGCACGTTGACATACGCATTCTTCTGGTTGTCGTAGGTGACCGCGTTCTCCGGCACCGTCAGGACGTTCTTGTGCTCATCCAGAAGAATCTCGGCGTTCGCGGTCATGTTGGCCTTCAGCTCGCCGCCGGGGTTATCGATACTGACGCGCACCTCAAAAGTTGTGACATTGTCTTTTTCGACGCCGAGGGGAGCGATCTTGGTGACTTTGCCGTTGAAGATGCGATCGCGAAAACTTTCGACCTTGATGCGTGCGGGTTGGCCCATGTACACGTGGGCGATGTCGGCCTCATCGACTTTGCCTTGCACATACACCTGGTTGATGTCGCCTTCGGTCATGATCAAAGTCGCGGTCGATCCGAGGACCAGGATCGAACTGACGGCATCCCCGATTTCGACGTCGCGCGAAAGGATGACGCCGTCCATCGGGGCGATGATGGTGGTGTAACTGAGCTGTTCCTCGAGCTGCTTAAGGCTGGCCTGACTTTGCAGAACCTGCGCCCGAGCCTGTTTCAGCTTGGCTGTGTCGACGCCGATCTGGGATTTTGCTCCGTCGCGCTTGTTGAGCGCCGCGAGGTAATCGCGATTGGCGTTATCGAGCGCCTGGCGGCTCACGACGCCTTCTTTTTCCATTTCGAGGTTGCGGTCGAGCGTCGTCTTGTACATGGGCAGGTCGGGAGCCGCGGCGTTCACGCGGTCCTGTTCGATGTTGGCCTCGTAGGTGCCGACGTTTGCCTCGGCTGCGGCGAGCTGAGCGCGCTGCGCATCCACCTGCGCCACGATCTCCTGCTGGTCGAGCTGGGCCAGCTCCTGGCCTTTGTGAACACGATTATTGATGTCGACGTAGAGTTTCTCGACGATACCGGAAGCCTTCGATTTGACCTCGACTTTCGTGATGGGCTGAATCTTCCCGGTGGCCACGACAGACTTCGCGACATCGCCCCGTTGCACTTTGGCAATGCGGTTGGGGTCGATCTGCGTGCCTCGGACGAGACGCGCGGCCATAATGCCGAGCACGACGACCACCAGCAAGCCGGCGGACCCGATCCAGATCCAGATTCGTTTGCCCTTCTTTGATACAGGCACGAGAGCCTCCCAGCACTGGCAGGTGGACGATTGAAGGATGAAGCCGGCCTACGGAAAGAATGAGAACCATAGGTCAGACGGTCGCGGCACTCGGCTGTCACCCGGAGGATCTCGCAGGGAGAAAGCTCGGTGAACCGCTACACATCATTACGTACTGGACCGAGGGTTGGTTCCGTGCCCATAGGGCTGCGGTAGGAGATCGGTCTCGACCACCCCCCTGGGGGACTTAGGTGCAAAGGGCGCCGATGCTATCCTCACAGGCGAGATGCACGGTCTGCCGCTGCTGCAATTCGTCGCTGTGGCCATGCTGATTCTGGTGAATGCGTTCTTTGTGGCCGCAGAATTTGCCATGGTCAGCGTGCGCGACACGCGGATCCAGCAGATGGTGATGGCGGGAGTTCCGGGGGCACGGGCCGTACGCCGCCTGCAACTTGACCTGGACGAGTTCCTGCCGGCGGTACAACTGGGGGTTACGCTTTGCTCGCTCGCGCTGGGCTGGATCGGCGAACCCCTGGCGGCGAGCATCTTTTTGGGCTGGCTCCAGGTGCTGCCGACGATTCCCGTCCACGCACTCTTCTACGCTCATCTGGGCGCGGTCGCACTCAGCTTCGCGTGCATCACCTACTTTCAGGTCCTGGTGGGAGAACTGGTACCGAAGTCGCTGGCGCTGCGACGGGCTGAGGCCCTTGCCGTCGCGGTTGCGCCTACGATGATTCTCTTTATGGCCGTAGCGCGGCCTGCGGTCCGCTTTTTGCGCAACTCGGCAGCGTTGGTGTTGCGCGGCTTCGATGTGCCACTAACCGAGCGCTCGGCGGTTCATTCGCCTGAAGAACTCAAGCTGATTGCCACGGCGGCGCGCCGCATGGGGGTTCTCCCCAAGTTTCAGGAGACGATCATCCATCGAGCGCTCGAGCTGAACGACGTGCCGGTTCGCGAGATCATGACGCCCCGACAGAGAATTTTTTCGCTACCTTCGGACATGCTCGTCGAGGAGGCCAGCGCGAAGGTGATCGAGGCCATGCATTCGCGGGTGCCTGTCTATGACGAAACGCGGGGCCCGGAACATATTGTGGGGGTTGTGTACTCCAAGGACCTGGCGAGGCTGATTTATTTCCGACCTTCTGGGCAGAGGCAGGCGCAGCGGGCGCCGACGGCCGACCGTGGAGGTCAGCCTTTTGTTGAGTTGCGCGTGAGCCAGGTGATGCACGACGTCCTGGTTGTCCCGGAGACCAAAACAGTGCTGGATCTGATTCGCGACTTTCAGCAGCGGCGCCGTCAGTTGGCGATCGTTGTCGATGAGTACGGCTCTACGGTGGGGCTGGTGACTGCCGAGGACTCGATTGAGCAATTGACTGGCGAACTGGAGGACGAGTTCGACGACCCGGCGCGCCCGGTCTTAACGACGGCGAGCGGGGCTCTTCTGTTGGATGGCGGCGCCAACCTGCGCGATCTGGAGACGCAGATGCAGTGGAGTATTCCTCGCGAAGGGGGCGTCGAGACGCTGGCCGGATTCATCCTGACCCGCTTAGGCAGGATTCCGAGAGGCGGCGAGACGGTGGAGTTTGACGGTCGGCGGCTTACGGTTGTGGAAATGGAGGGCCGCCGGATCAGCAAAGTTCGGGTGGAACCTGCGGAAACCAGGCCGCAGGCCGCTTCCACGGCTTCCTGATTCCGGGATTCCCAGGGGAGCCTCAAGATGACGCGAATCAATGCACCCAATGTGACCAGGGTTACCTTTGTGCGCAAATCCTTGGATTACTTCAGATAACGCCAGAATAGACCATGCTAATCTTTGCCCCTAGAGCAGTGTTGGAGATCGGGTGGCATGAGACAGGATGTATATCGGGTCGCACACGATGAGGCGCATGCGGAACTCCTCGAAATCTCAAAGAGGTTCGACGAGTTGCGGCAGCGGAAGGAATCCCTTGAATCGGTAGTAGCAGCACTTTGCCCCATGCTCGGCGTGTCGCTTCCCACGCAGACACAGCAATTGGCCGGGGACGCGACAGAACCTGTCGCTCAAGCCTCTGCAGAACCAGTAAATTACACCTTCAATCAGGTTCAGAATTCTCAGCCCGAGGAATCCATTACCGATCCGTTCCAGCAGCGGGTCAGGAATGCTCTCAAGTTCAGCAGCAACAACAATGGCCACGACCACAAAGGTCTGCAGCCGGCTATGTAAATCGGTAGAAATTTGGAAGGTTATACTAACGAGTCTCATGGCGTCTCCGCAGGGTGACTTGGCCCGCGTTTTGGGAGACTAGGCGATCAGGTCTTCGGTAAACACCTGATTATTCATTACTTTTGTACTTCGTTATGTATTACTTGTCGCGTGGATTTTACGACCTTTCGTGCTAGTCTACGCCCCTGGAGTAACCACATGACACAAGAGACCTACCGTTTTGCTTATGAGGAAGCGAGCGCAGAACTACGCGAGATTCTCGCGCAGTTCCAGGCGCTGGAGGCCCGCAAGGAGCAGATGGAACAAGTTGTCGGGGCCTTGAAGGTGGTGCTGTCAGGGGAGAGTTCGATCGAATCCGCAGCTGGACCGGAACAGGTTCCGTTCCTGGTGCATCAGACCGTCGAACAGCCGGTAGAATTGGAAGCGGAACCCGTTGAGGCAGAGCCTGGCTTTGCGGAGCTGTCGTCCGATCCATTCCAACGGCGAATCGACATGGCTTTGCGGCACGGCCTCGGAACCAGGGAGTCACGGGTTCTGCCGCGCGGATTGAGCAGTTTGTTGTCGCGCGCATAAGCCGCGGGACGCAGGGACGAGATGGGCACCCGGATCGATGCGCTCCGGCTGATGAATGCAGCGAGGGCCCGGGGTGAAGCGAACAGGGGCCAGCGTTGAGCAATCTATTGGAGGAAGAATGAACAAAGAGGTTTATCGTTTCGCATTCGATGAAGCAAACGCCGAGTTGACTGCGATTGTGGGAGAGTTCGAGCAGTTGCGGATGCGCAAAGAGCGCGTCGAGAAGGTTGTTGAAGCCCTCAAGCCCCTGGCCGGTATCGACGGACAGCCGGCGCCTGAGAGGAGCAACTCAGAGTCACCGTCTTACTCCTACTAAGATCGCCTCAGTGTTCCGGGCGCTGTGCCTACCTGAACGCTGCCCCGGATTAACCACGCCTACGCGTCTCCAGACGGTTTCCAAGAAGCCCGATGCCCCCTAAGCATCGGGCTTTTGTTTGCGTATGAGCTGTCCTCCTGATCCGGAAAGCCCCCGAATTCCGGCACAACCCCGCAACTGAGTCTTCGTGCCTGGCGCGTGACATCGTCCAAGGGTGCTCCTGTATTCCTAAAGTGCCACGGGACGTTCGATCCGGCTGGAGGTTCTCTCGGTGAACCAGGGAATGAGCGGCGTCTCCGCGTGCGCCATTCAGTTATCGCCAAATGGGGCACACGCGATTCGTCTGGAGTCGATCCAGCCGGGGTAATCGCCTCTCAAAGTGCAGACAGACCTTCGTTTGGGTTTGTACAGACCGGTGCTGCGTCAACTTCTGTGGAAAACGCGACGGAACAAACCGAGTGGTTACTCGACGCACCCATCGTTACGCCACATTGTGACTATTTATTCAACATTTGCTCAAGGCGGGGGATGAAAATGAAGGTGTTGGTCTTGCACAGTTGTTGCCAGAACGAGCTTTTGATTTCCCACGGTTTACTGCGTGTTTGACTACGCGCCTGGAGCGAGCATGAGACAAGAGGTATATCGCGTCGCCTACGATGAAGCAAGCGCGGAATTGAGTGAGATTCTGGGCAGGTTCGAGCTATTGCGCTTGAGAAAAGATCGCGTGGAGAAGGTGGTCGAGGCTCTCAAGCCTCTGGTCGCGGAGGCTGCCGCAGCCGAGCGCAGTGCAGCTCCCGAGCGGCAGCCGCTCCCGATCGAGGTTCCGGTTCGCGCTTCCGCGGAACCGGTGCAATCGAATGCGCCCAGCGCGATTCCGTATCCGGTCCAGCAGGCGCCGAGCGATCCGTTCTCGCGGCGGATGGAAGCTGGGCAGAGCAGCGCTGCCAAAGACGTGAGTGAATATAGCCGCCTGTTCAACACCGGCGTCTCGCGAGGAAACTAGCAAGTCCGAAGGGCCATTTGGGGCGCGATCTCTCTCTCCGACGGGAGCCGGGATTGCGCCCTTCGTGTTTCTGAGCCATGACACGGTGATGTATGGTGAAGGCGCCGACGGAGCGCTGGTAAACCTGCTGACCGATGTCGTGGATCGTTGGGTGACCCCGCGGATGCGAGCCCGAGTGCCCTACCAGCTCCAGGTGTAGCCGATGCTGGTTGTCGTGTACCAGGGAACCGTGGGGATCTTGTTGAACGACTCTTGAATCCAGATAGAGCAGTGGTAGCTGAGGTGCACGATGGCCCCCAGTGCCTCACCGTCATAGAACCGGTTCTGGACCTGCGCATTGCCCGTGAAACTTGTCAGTCCCGCCTGAATCCACGTATATCCGCTGACGGTCTTCGTTTTGGGTAAGCTAAAGTTCTTCATCACGCCCAATGCTTCGGTGTGCGATCCGAAGTCCGTGTGCCAGAATCCGTGAGTTCCGGCATTCTCGTAGCTGTAGGCGAAGGTCAGCTCATCGCCGATCGGGTCCTTTTTGAGAAGGCCAAAGGTGTGGCCGATGCCGATGTTCAGATTGGCGCGCGGAACGAGTCCGGGACGGTCGAAGTCCGATCCGGGCATCACAAAGAAGTCCGTCGAGGTTCCGGCGTCCGCTGTGGGTTGCTGCGCACCAGCGCCGGGAGCCTGCGCCGACGTATGAGCTGCCTGGCCTATGCAGAGCGCGGCCATCAGCGAGACAAAGACGAACGAGATCCTTGTGCTCATGCTTCCTGCTCTCTCTCGCAACAGAAGATGAGGATGAATGCTTCTGAGCAGATTCAAGCAGCAAAAACATAAACGAAGGGTGAAGGCAGAGCGAGTCTGTCTCTGCAGCTGAGATGGCCGGACTCGGTTCTCTCAGACTTCGATCAACGTCACCAGCTCCGCCTTGGGGGCGGCTTCAATGTTGAGATGCAGCATGCCGATGGTGACCGGCAGATCGAAGCGGCGCGGGCCGCAGGAACCGGGGTTGAAGTAGAGCACGCCTCTCTTGTGCGCGATGGAGGGGCGGTGTGAGTGGCCGTAGAGCACTGCGGAGAACTTCGCGGCGGCTGGATCCAGATGCAGAGTCCCTATGTCATGCAGTAGATAAATGTAGTGACCCTCGAAGAGCAGAACATCTGTCTCCGGCAAGCGGCTGCATGGGCCGCTGCGGTCGATGTTGCCTCGTACGGCGTGGACGGGTGCAATCTTTTCGAACTTCTTGAGGATGGACACGTCACCGACGTCGCCCAAATGCAGGATCTGCTCGACATCCTCGAGAGCGGGCAACAATTCGGGACGCAGAAGTCCGTGTGTGTCGCTGAGGACGCCGATCTTCATCAGCTGAAACTGAGAACTCGTGACCAGAGACCCTTGTGTGGTTTGCTGCGCGATTTGTGCTCGAGGAAGGGGTCCTCGACTTGGCGAAGGTTTCCGGGGTCTTTGGGGTTCTCCAATGCGATGCAATAGAGGTCGGTCCAGTTGCGCTGCCAGCGCCAACCGCGGCCTGCACCGATTGCGTTACGCTCGATATGAGCCGCGGCATGGTCAGCGGAGAGAACCGCGCCGCAAAGGACGCAACGGGGAGAGGCACCGTAGCGGAAATGGCCGCCACAGCTGCACTCATCGATGAAGGGCTCCCACTCGGGATCGATCACCTGGTGCGGTGTGGAAGGCGGAGGCAACTTTACGAGATGGCTGTTGGAATAACTGAATGTGGCGAGGGTGCCGCAGGCATCGCAATAGGCATAAGAGAAGTCGCCGAACCCCGCGTGCAGCAGGGTGTAGCGAAAGATGCGCGAGCAGTGCTCGCAGTCGCCTTTGTGCAACGCAAACATGCACTCATCATAGCCTGATTTCGAGCCGGGTACGAGGGTCGAGGTGGTCGCGGGGCGCGTCGCCGAGGAAGTTGAATATCCCAAGCCAACGCTTACGACCGTGGCGGCCAGGAGGGGATGCCGAGAACGGGCGAAGCTGTTTGTGTTCTTGGTAACCTTGTTATTCTTGTTTGGCCGGCAATAGTCTGAGATTGCTCCCAACGACCCTTCATTCAAAAAGTTGAAGTAGGGCAAGAGGCTGAAACAGGGTGCCCGAAAACTGCGATAAGGAACTATCCCTGGTTAACGAAGGACACACTGCAACAAACTGGCGCCTCGCGGTCGCAGCCTATACTGAACCGCGTGTGCTGCAGGTGCTTGCACTGGGATTTGCCAGTGGCTTGCCGTTCCTGCTGACTTACTCGACTCTTTCAGCGTGGCTTTCGACAGTTGGTGTGCGGCGCGCAGCGATCGGCACCTTCGCTTTGGTTGCCACGCCCTACGCATTCAAGTTTCTATGGGCGCCTCTGATCGATCGCGTACCTCCACCATTGCCCCTGGGACGACGGCGCGGTTGGGGAATCACGATCCAGATCCTTTTGATCGGCGCAATTCTCGGCTTGGGATTGTGCAATCCGAAGCACAACTTGCCGCTGATGGCCGCGTTTGCGGTCGTTGTCGCATTTCTATCTGCCAGCCAGGACATCGTGATCGAAGCCTGGCGGGTAGAGAGCCTGAACAGGGATCAGCAGGCTCCCGGAGCAGCCATGATTCAGTCCGGCTACCGAATCGCCATGCTGGTTTCCGGGGCAGGTGGCCTATTCATCGCAGCGTACGCCGGGTGGTTCGCTGCCTATGCCACAATGGCTGCGCTGCTCGGTGTGGGAATACTGGTGTTTTTGCTGGGTCCGGAACCGAAGGTCTCGGCAGAGACTTCATTTGCTGCGGGATCGGGATCGCATGCGATTCGACACGCGTTTGCCACCGCTGTGATCGGTCCCTTTCGCGATTTCATGCAGCGACCGCTTTGGCCAGTCATCCTGCTCTCCATTTTCGGGTACAAGTTGGGCGAGGCAATGGCGGGAGTCATGTCAACCCCGCTTTATATATCGCTGGGATTCTCGCTTCCCGAGATCGCCACGGCTTCGAAAGTGTTTGGATTTTTCTCGATTGTGGCCGGGGTTCTATTAGGCGGTGTAGTGACGACCAGGTACGGAATCCGCCGCTCGCTGATTCTTTGTGGCATTTTGCAGTCGGCGGGGAACCTGTTTTTTGTTCTGCAGGCCGTGGAGGGGCATCGCATCGGCTACCTTGCCTTATGCGTCACTGTCGAAAATCTTACGGGTGGAATGGCCTTGACCGCGTTGGTGACCTATCTTTCCAGCCTGTGTTCGCCCGCTTTTACGGCGACTCAATACGCGCTGCTTGCCTCGCTGGCTTTGCTCGGCCGCACCGTGGTGGCCTCCTCTGGAGGAATATTGTCAGAGAAGATCGGCTGGGTGCCGTTCTTCCTGATTACCAGCGTCGTCGCATTGCCAGCCATTTTTCTGTTCATCTGGATCGGACCACGCGACGATTTCGGGAATAACCAGATCAAACCAACCCTCAAAAGTGCGGATGGCGAGTAATACCCGTTCTACCACGGCCAGGGGTTGCCGACTCATGCGGACGCGTACCCGGCCGAAAACTTTGGTGGCAGAAAAATTCATGCGCAACGCCGGATTACAGCGACATGCGCGGCGGTTCCGGGTTGAATGGGCCATGGGAGTCAATTGCCGCATTCTTTCCCTGGTTTTGGTGGGGATGGCCGCATTGGCCTTTACGGTCCAGCCGCGACCGTTGCTAGCCGCCCAGCCGCAATACGCGCAATTTCCGCAATACGACGCGGGCGGTACGAATCTGCACGCGGCGGTGGGGCAGATTTTTGCGCTGGGCAACCGGGCGCGCGCAGAAGCCGGCGCGGCGAGTCTTCAATGGGATTCGACGCTGGCCGCATCGGCGTTGCAGCATTGCCGCATGATGGCGGCGTCGGGAGGAATCTCTCACCAGTACCGCGGCGAGCCGGACCTGAGCACTCGCGCGGCGCAGGCGGGCGCGCACTTCAGCGTGATCGAGGAGAACGTTGCTATGGCTCCCTCGCCTGCCGCCATTCACCAGGCGTGGATGCAGTCGCCGGGCCATCGTGAAAATCTGCTCAGCCCCGATGTCGACCGTGTGGGCATTGCCGTGGTTTACGCGCGCGGCGAGTTCTACGCAGTGGCCGATTACAGCGCCGCGGTCGAGAACCTGAGCCCGGCGCAGGTGGAGGCACGTGTAGCCGCGCTGGTTCACGCGAGGGGCGTGTCGATTCTCCGCGATCCTGCGCTGGCTCGATCGACCTGCGCCAACGACGACGATATCCGTTCGTCGGGCGCTCGCCCGGCGTGGATGATTCGCTGGCAGGACTCCGATCTCTCGCATCTGCCGCGGCAGTTGGTGAGTCAACTGGGATCGGGAAAGTACCGCCAGGCTGCAATCGGCAATTGCCCGGCGCAGGATGACGGTGGCGCCTTCACGTCGTATCGCGTGGCCGTACTGCTGTACTGATCGAAAAAACAGAACGCCAGCATCAACCGAAGTCCCGATGTTCCTTCCAGACCTCCGCCCACGGCTTGCGCGGCGGCCCGCAAACAAAGACATCGGGATGGTCTTCGCTCTCTTCGTTGTGCACGCCTTCTGAATTGCCGTTATGTCCGGCCAGGCGGCAGCCGGTAAAGATCGCATTGGCTTCCTCCGCGCCCAGGCCGAGAACGATCAGCGTCGTGGGCGCCGCCGTGGGGTAGCCGCGCAGCCATTCGGAGTTGGTGGTGCCGATCGGCTCTGGGAGCCCGTAGGCGCCGCCGAGGATTTCGATGGCTCCGTATTCGCCGTAGTTGGCAGTGGTGATTCCGAGATGCGCCTGCTGCTCCGCGGGCAGCGAATCGCGGATCCCGGCGACGGTGCGCACCAGCTCGTCCCAGCCAATCTCCTCGCGCAGGTCGCCGTTGTGCGCGAGTGCGAACTGCCTGAGCGGTCCGCTCGATGCAAGCGGCAGAATGACAGCGCAGACATAAGCCGACATTAACGCGAAGGCCGCGAAGTACACCGTCTCGACGGTCCGCCGGCCCCAGCGGGGCAGGGAACTGAGCCAGCGCCCGGCCATCGCCGCGCCCATGGCCAGCAGCATGGGGTACGCGCCGGCCATGTAGTAATTGCGGCCCTTGCCCACGGCGAACAGCGTCAGCGGAACCAGATACATCAGCGCCAGCATGCGGTAGC
>Ga0181535_10003246_pt1 | contig 19031 bp, 15 predicted proteins | sample PEATcosm2014_Bin_44_FD_119774 | JGI IMG/M metagenome (GOLD analysis project Ga0181535, IMG submission 119774) | Peatland microbial communities from MTU Mesocosm Facility, Houghton, MI, USA - PEATcosm2014_Bin17_30_metaG | ecosystem: Environmental > Terrestrial > Soil > Wetlands > Peat | place... | reverse complement strand
GTGACGGCATTCCGATCATGCTGCCCGAGGAAGCGCGTCCGCTCGAATAAGGCGGTGCCTTCCCCTGGGAGCTTCCAAAAGGAACAATAATTTCTGGTTCGACACCAATGCGGCGGGTTAGCTTGTCAGCCGCGCTGGCATTAATACCCTGGGCCTATACGCCGGCATTTTCTATTTCCCCGCCTACGCCTTCTCTCCGGATTTGAAGTGAGAAAATGCCGCGCGCGATGGCGCCGCATGCCTATACCAATTGGATTCTCGGGAATTTTGCCTGGATCGACGAAGTCTAAGCGAAAATCGATAAAGCCGTGCCCGTGCCAGTCGTCGTCGAGGCCATCGATCAGGCGCCGCCGGTTTCATTTATCATCAATGACCGCAGTGGCGGCGGTGCCTTCCAAAACGCGGCGGAGTCCGTGCCACAGGCTTTCCATATCCCCAACGTATTCGGCATTTTCGCCGGCGCCGTGCGCGAGGGGGCGGAAAGCCAAGTGCTTGCCGATTACACGACATCGACGAGCAACGCCGACTTCAAGAACCCGCAACGCTATTCAAGACAGAGACGGATCCGTCAAACTTCGCACGGCGATCACGGCAGCAAGGTGAAACCGAAGATCATCAAGCTGGATTCGCAATAAAATGATCCCTGTTGAAGAATTAGCTGCCGCGTAGAAGCGAAACGCTCTAGCTTCGCTGGTCGCACACATGACTCCTGAGGATGGCTGTGGAAGATCGTGAATAGTTGATGATGATCGCTTCATGAGGATTCGCTCAGGCACTCACTCTGTTTTTTTCTGCCGCGTAATCATCTTCAAAAACCCTGCAACTTTTAAGAAACAAGCGCTTTCTGTTGATTCGTGCTCCTATCCAAAACGTCTACACCTTTTTGGGATCATGCTTTAAGCGTTGACGGAAGCACTGGCGCGCCACATGAGGCGTGCCAGAAAAGAGTTCTGTGAGCGATGTCCAGCGCCGTCAACCAACTTTTGACAATCCTCGATCTCGAGCAGATCGAGGAAAATATATTTCGCGGCCGCAGTCCGCAGGTTGGCTGGCAGCGGGTGTTCGGCGGCCTCGTTGTCGCGCAAGCCCTCGTCGCCTCGGCACGCACCGTCGAGGAGCGGGCGCCGCATTCGTTGCACGGCTATTTCCTTTTGCCTGGCGATCCGTCGGTGCCGATCGTCTATGAGGTCGACCGGATCCGGGACGGGAAGAGCTTCACCACGCGGCGCTGCAATGCGATCCAGCACGGGCGCGCGATTTTCTCGCTCTCGGCGTCGTTCCAGATCGAGGAGCCTGGGCTCGAACATGCTGTGTCCATGCCTAAGGTTCCATTGCCGGAAAGCCTGCCAAGCGAATCCGAAATTTTGCGGCGCTTTGGCGAGTCCATGCCGGACTCTATTCGCCGCTGGTTCGTCCAAGAGCGCCCCATTGAAATCCGTCCCGTCGACCTTGGCCGCTACGTCCGGCACGATAAAGGCGCCCTCGAACAATATGTGTGGCTGCGCGCGACGGGCCCGCTCCCCAGCGACCCTGCCATTCATCGCGCCGTGCTCGCTTATCTTTCCGACATGACTCTGCTCGACGTCGCGCTCGGCGCGCATGGCCATTCCGTCTTTGATACAGGCCTCCAGGTCGCAAGCCTCGATCATGCCTTGTGGTTCCACCGGCCGTTTCGAGCCGATGATTGGCTCCTCTATGCGCAAGACAGCCCGAACTCTTGCGGTGCGCGGGGTTTCGCGCGCGGGCTTGTTTTCTCCCATGACGGCCATCTGGTAGCCTCTGTTGCTCAGGAGGGGTTGATGCGCCCGAAGCCTGCCTCTCGGGGCGCTTTGTTTTGAACGACCGCGCCGGATAAGCCTGAACATGTTTATTCTTCTGCGGATCGCAAATGCGGCCATTTTCCTGGCCAAATCAGGCCTTAAGCACTACTATTCCCCAACCCCACGCCTGGCCCCGAGCCGGTAACTGGCCCGAGGCTTGCTATCATCAACGAAAGCACGGCTGCGCCGATCGCGCGCGGCCCTGCGCCCGCGACCAAATTCCCACCCCGTTTCCAAAGTTCCCGAGGTAGAGGCAAGCAGGAAAGCAACATGAAAATAATTACTGCGATTATTAAGCCATTCAAGTTGGACGAGGTTCGTGACGCTCTGACAGCGATTGGCGCGACCGGCATGACCGTGACCGAGGTCAAGGGTTACGGCCGCCAAAAGGGCCACACGGAAATCTACCGTGGGGCGGAATATGCGGTCAGTTTTTTGCCCAAATTGAAGATCGAGGTTGCGGTGTCGAGCGATCTCGTCAGTCAGACGATCGAAGCCATCTCCACGGCGGCCCGGACAGGAGAAATTGGCGACGGCAAGATCTTCGTTACCGCGCTCGATCAAGCGGTCCGGATCCGGACCGGTGAACGCGATCAAGAAGCCATCTAACGTTCCCTTCCCTCCATTTTCGAAGTTTTTCAGGAGTTGGATATGACACTTCGTTTCCTTCCAAGGGGTGCTCCCCGGGCGATCGGTATAGGGCTTTTGCTGGCCGCGGGCACGGCCGGGCTGGCCTTTGCGGATGCTGCGGCCCCCGTGCCCAACAAGGGCGACACCGCCTGGATGTTGACCTCGACCGCGCTCGTCCTGATGATGTCGCTTCCCGGCCTCGCGCTTTTCTACGGCGGCATGGTCCGCAAGAAAAACATGGCTTCCATACTCTCGCAGGTGTTCGCGATTGTCGCTCTCGTTTCGATCGTTTGGGTCTTTTACGGCTATTCGCTCGCCTTTACTGAAGGCAGCCACGAATTGGTTCCCTTCGCCGCAGGCGACCATCCCTGGCTTGGCTTTCTGCAAGGCTATGAATGGAACAATCTTATCGGCGGATTGGACCGGGCCTTTCTTAAGGGAATTACCGCTGATTCGAATGTGCCGACCTTCTCTAACGGCGTCGTCATTCCCGAATATGTCTATATGGCATTTCAGATGACCTTCGCTGTTATTACCCCCGCTTTGATCATCGGCGGCTTCGCCGAGCGGATGAAGTTCTCGGCTGTCTTCGTTTTCATCCTGCTTTGGGTGACCTTCATTTATTTCCCGATCGCGCATGGTGTCTGGTATTGGCCGGGCCCGGACGCGATCGCCGATGCCGCGAAGGCCCTTGCCGACGCCCCCGACGATGCCGCCAAGGAGGTTGCGCAAGCAAACCTCGACTCGGTTCTCAACAATGCCGGCTTTTTCAATAAAATGGGAGCCCTCGATTTTGCCGGCGGCACCGTGGTTCACATCAACGCGGGCATCGCGGGCTTTGTCGGTTGCTTGTTCCTCGGCAGGCGGATCGGCTATCCGCACGATATCGAGCCGCCGCATTCTATCACCATGTCGATGATCGGCGCTTCCCTCCTTTGGGTGGGTTGGTTCGGCTTCAACGCTGGTTCTAACCTCGAGTCGAATGGTGTAACGGCGCTTGCTTTCGTGAACACCTTTGTCGCGACCTCGGCCGCGACGCTCGGATGGATGTTCACCGAATGGGTGATCAAGGGCAAGCCGTCCCTGCTCGGTTTGGTCTCGGGCGCGGTAGCAGGTCTTGTCGCGATAACCCCGGCATCGGGCTTTGCCGGCCCGATTGGGTCGATCGTTCTTGGCTTCGTGGCTGGCGCGGTTTGCTTCTTCTTCTGCGCCTTCGTGAAGCCGAAAGTCGGGTATGATGACGCTCTCGATGTGTTTGGCGTGCATTGCATCGGCGGCATTATCGGGGCGATCGCCACCGGCATTGTGGTTGCGCCCTACCTTGGCGGCACGGGCATCACCGACTACACTAAAAACCCCGGCTCCGCCTCGCCAGGCGATTACGATATGGCGGCGCAGGTGTTGATCCAAGCGAAGAACGTCGCCTTCACTTTGCTCTGGTCCGGGATCGGCTCGGCGATCCTCTACAAATTCGTCGATCTCATCATTGGCCTCCGGGCGACGAAGCAGGCCGAGCTCGAAGGCCTTGACATTTCCGATCACGGCGAGCGGGCTTATAATTAGTGATTGACGTTCAGCCTGCCTGGCTTTCGTTCCGCCGGGCAGGCTGGACCTAAAATTTGAGGAGACGTAAAATACGAATCGACCGCGGCGCCGGGTCATCACTTTGTCAGATCAGCTCTTTATTTTGCCATTTTGAAGCGGCTCGTGTGCGTCCTGATCGGCTGAGGTGACGCATGGCTCATGAAATCGAAAAGGCTCTTGCTTCGCTGGAGGCGCATAAGCGATCCCTGGCTGGACAAACCATCGCGAATTTCTTTCATGACGACCCCAATCGCTTCGCGCGTTTTCACGTGGCGCTCGACGATATTCTATTCGACTATTCGAAACACCTGCTCACCGAAACGACGCTCAACCTGCTTCTCGATCTGGCGCGCGCGGCGGGTGTCGAAGCGCGCCGGGCGGCGCTCTTCGCGGGTGAGCCGATTAATATTACGGAGCACCGACCGGCCCTGCACATGGCCTTGCGCAACCTTTCGGGCAGGCCAATGTTCGCCGAGGGCCATGATGTCATGCCGGAGGTCCTGGCCGAGCGGGCCAAAGTGGAAGCGTTCGCCGAAGCGATCCGCAATGGCGAAATCAAGTCGGCGAGCGGTGCCCGCTTTACTGATATCGTGAACATCGGCATCGGCGGCTCGGATCTCGGTCCCGCCATGGCGGCGCGGGCGCTCGCGCCTTTTATCCTGAACCATCTGAGGCTCCACACCGTCGCCAATGTCGATGGCGCCGATCTCGGCGACACCTTGAAGCGGGTGCCGCTCGAAACCACGCTTTTCATTGTCTGCTCAAAAACCTTCACAACGATCGAAACCATGACCAACGCCGCTACCGCGCGCAAGGCCGTCGCGGCGGCGCTCGGCGAGGCGGCGGTCGCCGATCATTTTTGCGCGGTGTCGACCCAGCTCGATAAAATCGCCGCTTTCGGCATTAAAAGCGACCGCGTGTTTGGCTTTTGGGATTGGGTCGGTGGCCGCTATTCGATCTGGTCGTCGATTGGTCTGTTACTGGCGATCGGAATAGGCAAGGAGAAATTCGAAAAATTCCTGCGCGGCGGGCAAGACGTCGACACCCATTTCGTCGAGGCGCCTCTTGATCGCAACGTTCCGGTTTTGATGGCACTGCTCGCAATCTGGTACCGCGATTTTTGGGGTTGCGCGGCGCAGGCCGTCATTCCTTACGACGAGCGGATGGCAAGGTTTCCCGCTTATCTGCAGCAACTTGAAATGGAATCGAACGGCAAGTCGGTGGACTTGTCGGGCAGGCGCGTCGGATACGAGACCGCGCCAGTAGTTTTCGGCGAGCCCGGAACGAATGGCCAGCATGCCTTCTTCCAGATGCTGCATCAGGGCACCACAATCGTGCCGATCGACTTCCTCGTCGCGGCGCGGCCGCTGGACGCCGATGTTGCGCATCATCATTTGCTACTCGCCAATTGCCTCGCCCAGAGCCAGGCCCTCATGCAGGGGCGTCCGATCGAGGAGGTGAGGAAGCGGTTAAAAGCGCAAAATATGAGCCCCGAGGCCATCGATGCGCTCGCGCCCCACAAGGTTTTTGAAGGCAATAGGCCGTCGAGCACTTTTCTCTATAAGAAAATGACACCGCGCGTTCTCGGCCAATTGATTGCCCTCTACGAGCACAAAGTGTTTGTGCAAGGAGTCATTTGGAATATTAACTCCTTTGATCAATGGGGCGTGGAATTAGGCAAGGAACTCGCCAACACGCTCACGCCCATTGTCGCCGATGCGGACCGCTCGACGGAAGCATTCGACTCGTCGACAGCGGGCCTCATCGCGGCCGCGCGGGCCTATCGATAGAGCGTGGAGCATGCTCTTGTAAGTGGAGCGTGACCGCCGTCGCATCGTGGAATAACTGTTCAGGGTTCGCCGCAGCGGCGCGTGTCCATTTAGCCGGGGCGGCGGGAGCATAGGATGGCTAGGTTGGGAAAGATTCCACCAGGGGTTGGTCCGAAATATCCGCAAGTCGTCGTCCTCGTGGGCGCCACGGGCGACCTCGCTCGACGGAAATTGCTGCCGGGTCTGTTTCACCTGTCGAGTGCCGGGTTTATCCCTGGCTGCCGGATCATCGGGGTCTCGCTGGATACGCTCGACCCGGAGAGTTTCCGCCTATTCGCACGCGGCGCCCTTGATCAATTCTCCACGCGAAAGATCGATGAGGCCGCCTGGGCTGCCTTCGCTGAGACTCTGGACTATATCCCTCTGGCTGCCGGTGCTGGCCACCTCAAGGCGGCGGTGGATAGAGCGGAGCAGACTTTGGGCGCCGACAGCCGCCGCTTGCACTATTTGAGCGTGCCACCCAATGCAGCCTTGTCAGCCGTCCGGTTGCTGGGCGATGCCGGTCTCGTCGACCGGTCGCGGATCGTCATGGAAAAGCCGTTTGGCACGGACTTGGCCAGCGCAGTATCGCTGAATGCCAAGCTGCATGAGGTCTTTTCCGAAGATCAGATCTTCCGGATCGACCATTTCCTCGGCAAGGAACCGGCGCAAAACATCCTTGCCTTCCGCTTCGCCAACGGCTTGTTCGAACCGATCTGGAACCGCAATTTCATCGACCATGTGCAGATCGATGTGCCGGAGACGCTGGGGCTTGGCACCCGTGCTGGGTTCTATGAGGCGACCGGCGCGTTTCGCGACATGGTGGTGACCCATTTGTTCCAGATTCTCGGGTTCATGGCGATGGAGCCCCCGACAGCCTTGGAGCCGGCGCCGATCAGCGAGGAAAAGAACAAGGTCTTTCGTAGCATGTTGCCGATCGATCCGAGGGAGGTCATCCGCGGGCAATACACCGGATACCGGTCCGAGGACGGCGTCGACCCCGAGTCGGATACCGAAACCTTCATCGCGCTGAAATGCTCGATCGACAACTGGCGCTGGGCAGGCGTGCCGTTCTTCCTGCGCACGGGCAAACGGCTCGCGGAGGGGCAACGAATCATTTCCATCGCCTTCAGGGAACCGCCCAAGAGCATGTTTCCGGTGGGGTCGGGCGTCGGCACGCAAGGCCCGGACCATTTGACGTTCGATCTGGCGGACGCCTCGAAGATGTCGCTGTCCTTCTACGGCAAGCGCCCCGGCCCGGGCATGCGGCTCGACAAGCTGAGCCTGCAGTTCGCCATGCACGACACCGGCCTCATCAGCGACGTGCTTGAGGCCTATGAGCGCTTGATCCTCGACGCAATGCGGGGCGACCATACGCTGTTTACGACAGCCGAGGGTATTGAGCGGCTGTGGGAGGTGTCGATGCCCTTGCTGGAAGCGCCGCCGCCGGTTCGCCTTTACGCCCCCGCCTCATGGGGGCCGAAATCGATCCATCAGCTCATTGCCCCGCATGCCTGGCGGCTGCCCTTCGAGAGAGTCTGGCGAGATCCCAACCATTTGGGCGCCTGAACCAGAGACGCGCGCGGCACGTTTCTATTCGTCCTCACCGAAGCGGTTGGCAACGAGCGCCGTGATCGCCTCCAGCGCCTCCGATGCCTCGGCGCCGGCCGCGGTCACGGTAATCGTCATTCCCGGCCCCGCGCCCAGGGTCAATATACCCATGATCGAGGTCCCGCCGACGGTTTCCCCGCAGCGGCTGACCGTCACGGCCACATCGAACCGGTCGATGCATTGCACGAGTTTCGCGGTCGCGCGGGCGTGCAGCCCCTTGCGATTAACGATTTCAAGGGTGCGTACGAGGGTATCGGCCGGCGGCTCGATGTCCGGGCAATCACCTGCTGGCTCTACCGGGTTCGTATCGTCCGTGCTCATTTTCCGCCCAAGAACTTGCTTGCCACATAGATATATTTGCGGCCTGCGTCCTGCGCCTGGCACACCGCTTGTTCGAGGCTTGCGCTATCGCGCACCGAGGCAAGTTTAATCAGCATTGGTAGATTGACCCCCGCGATGACCTCAATATGAGAGCCATTCATAATCGAAATCGCAAGATTGGAGGGGGTGCCGCCAAACATGTCGGTGAGCACCACGACGCCGGAGCCGCTGTCGACTTGTGCGACGGCGGAAAGTATATCCTGGCGCCGCTGTTCGATATCGTCATCAGGCCCGATGCCGACCGATTCGATCTGCTTTTGCGGACCGACCACGTGTTCCAGCGCGGCACGAAATTCCGAAGCCAGGCGGCCATGGGTAACGAGGATGATTCCAATCATCAAGCGTGCCTGTTCGTTCAGGAACTGCGTGCCTGGCCGGCACGGAAGTGAGGGCTATTCGTCAAGGGAAGGACCATGCGTTGCGGATGCAGGCATGTCCCGAAAAAGCTGTGCGACTTTTTCGATTCCGGCATGCTCCAACTCTTTGAATTTGGGCTATTCCTGTTCGCTCACAAGGTATGGCGTGAGCGGGCAGCGCTCGAATGGGAAGCACTCGAAAGAAGAGCGCCAGCGCGACGAGGCCTAGCGGCTTCTCCCGGGTTTGACGGTTTAATACCATGGCCCAGCGATAGATACTCGCCGTACCTTTCACGAAATTTTCCTTGAGTGGACGAAAACGCGAGACGGCAAGCGGCAGACCTTGCTGATGACCATTGCGAGAAAATGCTTTCGTCAAGACAGGTTCCGTCGCGATATTTTGTGCAGCGCAACCGAATTGGCAAGTAAAATGACGCGCCATAAAGACAAAGTTCGGCTCTTTCTTGTGATGATGGTCCATCGAAGAGCACCGGAACGGAACCTTGGCTTGAAACCCAGGTGCTGCTCGCGTTCGAGGGGAATTGGACGGCATGGACAGCCTAGAGAGGGGTCGCGCGTAACCGCGGATCGGCCAAGACAGTGGCGGCGAGGTCACACACTGCGGCGTCTTGCCGCAGACGCAGAAAAGGCAATTTCACGCCCGCCAAGACGGTATGTGCCTGGGTTTCATCCGGAAACCGTGGCGGCGGCGCGTCTTTCCTGCCCCCGAGCCCGATGACAAGTCGCACAACGGCTTCCGCCAGAAATGGGATTTCGACGAGACCCTGACCGTGCCGTTCGAGCTTTCCCAGGATCATCGGATGAGCACGGGCGATCAGGCGGGCGCCTCTGCAGACGATGCCAATCCGGTCGTCGCCGACAAGTCTTGCGAAAATGCCGGCGCATTTGGCCGCCGCAATCAAGGCCAGAACCAAGCTGCTTTTGCCAGACCCGGAAGGACCGAAAATGAGCACGCCGGCTTCGCCGATCACGACGGCGCTAGCATGAAGATGGGATTTTTCCCCATCGACAGCGTGTTGATCCCATTGTGTGGCCAAGAGCGTTTCTCAATCAAATGGAATCCTCTAATCGACAAGGACTCGCTTAGTTTCAAACTATTGGAGCACGATCTGATCGAAGAAGCCGGGCAACTTTTTCGGACCGTGCTCTTGGCTGTTTACGCCTTCGGCAAAAAGACCAGGAAGCGGGCGCCAAGCACCGGAATCACGCCGTCTGCACCAGGAGGCCCGACCCGGTTCAGGGCTGATATGTGGCCGCCATGGACCTCGATGATTTGGCGCGAGATGGAAAGCCCAAGGCCGGAGTTTTGGCCGAAGCCTTGGCCCGGACGGTCGGTATAAAATCGTTCAAAAATCCGTTCGTAAGCATCGGCGGGAATGCCGGGGCCGTCGTCGTCGATGATGATCTCGAAACCATCTCGCATGTGGCCCTGGGGCGTATAGTCCTTGGCCGGGCGCAGCAGCACGCGGACGCTTCCGCCTGAAGCCGAAAAGGATCTGGCATTGTCAACGAGGTTATTGAAAACCTGGCCAAGCCGTGAATCATGCCCGAGTACCATGAAGGCCGGCCTCCGGCTATCCTCGGAGGCGCCATGACGCGCGATAACGAGTTCAACCCGGATCGCGCCGGGATCCTTGACCAGGTTCGCCACGGCAACAACCGCATCGAGAAGGCGCGTCAGATCGACGAGATCGACATCGTCGCGCGCCAGCTCGGCATCGAGCCTGGAGGCGTCGGAGATGTCGCTGATCAGCCGATCGAGCCGGCGAACATCGTGCTCGATAATCGACAACAGACGCTGGCGCGAGTCGGCCGAGCGCGCGACCGGCAGGGTCTCGACCGCGCTCCGCAAGGAGGTGAGCGGATTTTTCAATTCATGTGCGACATCCGCGGCAAAACGCTCAATTGCCTCGATGCGATCGTAGAGCGCCTTGGTCATATCGCGGAGGGCGCCGGACAAATGGCCGATCTCATCCGAGCGGTCGGTGAAATCGGGGATCTCCCGGCGTGACTTCGTCCCTCGCCGCACCCGCTCCGCCGCCTCCGCCAGGCGCCTGATCGGTTCGGCAATCGTTCCTGCGATAAAATAAGAGAGAAGAAGCATGATTGCCGAGGAAACCAGGAAAATGCGGACGATCGCCCCTCGTTCCGAGCCAATGATCTTATCGATGTCATCGCCTTGCGTTGACAAAAGCAAGGCGCCGCGCACGGCCCGGAACCGTTGGATCGGCACTGCGATGGAAATAATGGTTTCTCCCTTGGAATCGACGCGCTCGATCGCTTGCGGGGGGCTGCCGCCAAGCGCGCGCGCCACTTCCGGATAGGTCTTGCCATTGTTAACGCCGATATCTTCATAAAGGGGTAGGCTGGACTGGCCCATAAATCGCTTCAAGCCATTACCTATGCGCGTCCACAGAGAAGGAGACCCTTCTTGGATGGGCGGCGGCAGGTCACGGCGAATGATATTGGATTGGCTCGTCAGCGACTGCGAGTCGAGCAGCAAATAGCCGTCGCGGTCGTATATGCGCGCCCGCGTCCGGGTCGGCGAAGCGAGCCTGTGAAGAACCGGTCCGATTCGCTCGGGGTTGATCGAAAATTCAATCGACGGCGCCGGTTCGTCGGCAAGCCCGTAGCTTTGCCCCGGGGCGAGCTGAAGCAGCTTTTCGGGATCAATGGCAATCGCGTCGGTTTCGACCGTGGCTGAGGCTGCGATCGCGGCGGCGATAATCTCACCTTGAACCTGCAGGCTCTGTACTCTTGCGTCGATCAAACCTTCGCGGAATTGATTGAGATAGAGAAAACCGATGAGGAGCGCGGCGAGTCCGCCGAGGTTCAAAAATACAATGCGGCGCGCCAAGGGAGAGGTAAAACGGCCGCCGGCGATGCGCGTCAATCCCCGCAAACGCAGGCCAAGGTTTCGCCGGATGCGCTTCACCCGCCGCCCCGTGCTGGACGCTCTTTCGAAGCCCGTTCCTTCGCGCGCTTCGAGACTCATTAACTGGCGACCCCTATCCTCGAGGCGTAAGGTCTAGACTATAGACCGAAACAGTGACCGGATCTCGCCATGTTTTGGATCGGCTGCCGGAACGCCGCATTTGTGGGGCGTTTCTCACCAAAGCAAAAAACTCGCGGCGAATGCAAGCTTATTCCTTGAACCGGTAGCCGACGCCGTAGAGGGTCTCGATCATTTCGAAGTCGTCATCCACGACTTTGAATTTCTTGCGCAAGCGCTTTATATGGCTGTCGATGGTGCGGTCGTCGACATAGACCTGATCGTCATACGCCGCATCCATCAGAGCGTTGCGGCTCTTGACGACTCCGGGCCTTGCCGCGAGCGCCTGGAGGATCAAGAATTCGGTGACGGTCAAAGTCACCTGATCATTCTTCCAGGTGCAGGCATGGCGCTCGGGGTCCATCTTCAGATAACCGCGCTCGAGGATTTTTGCCTCGGACTCTTTTTGGCTTCCGGGCTCCTTGGGATTGGCCCGGCGCAAAATGGCCTTGACGCGCTCGACGAGAAGGCGCTGCGAAAAGGGTTTCCGGATGAAATCATCAGCGCCCATCTTGAGCCCGAACAATTCATCGATTTCCTCATCCTTTGAGGTGAGAAAGATCACCGGCACGTCGGATTTCTGACGAAACCGGCGGAGCAATTCCATGCCGTCCATCCGCGGCATCTTAATATCGAAAATCGCAAGATCGGGAGGATTGCTCTTCAAATCGTCAAGCGCCGTCGATCCATCCGTGTATGTCTGGACACGATAGCCTTCTCCTTCGAGGGCGATCGCCACGGAGGTAAGAATGTTACGGTCGTCGTCAACCAAGGCAATCGTTGGCATGAACGGGGTCCTAAATCCAATTGAGCGCCACAAACCCACTCTCAAAACGCTTGGGCGTGCACTCTTGAACCATCGCCAGCGGATTCATTGCTTTTGCACTGAATTGCGGCGGCGCTTCATAAGGGTCTCGGCGGCCGCAATGCGACGCGCTATACAAGGCGAATTCAGAACCCAGCCAGATAAATCAAACTCCCCGCCAATGTTCACCGAAGGCCGCGGGCCCGGCATGAATCCTAAACGTAACAAGTTCTCTCACCAGATCCATCGTTCTCGAACAATGACGCCCTGCCCAGCTTTGGGTTAAAGCGGATAACCTCTATTTCCTATATCAGGAAAAATGCGCGGCCGAAATAAGGCAGGCTTTGTATAACACCCTGCCTCGATTAGGAACCTAGTGCCGGAAACGGTTGCGGTTTCGCTGGCAATGGGAAACGGCCCGAAGAACGGGCGACTGCAGAAGCGTAACCGCAACCGGCGCCAGCCCCTGGTCACAAGGTTTAGATTAAGGCTGATCCCGGAACCCGAGAAATGCCGGTTGCGGGGGCGGGATTTGAACCCCAGCCAGATGGGGCGCTTCGCGTGGCTTTTCGGCGCTTGCCCAACCGCCCGGCCAATGGATCGAGCGTGTTCATAATCGCCGTCCGTCGAGAGGCAGCTTAGTCGACATGGATCCGAGTATGGGCCCAACGCATGGCGAACCGGAAAACAGTGTCTAGAACAGCCACGACGACCGCATCGGCTATTATCCGCTTATCGCGGTCAATCAATTTGCCACTTTGGAACGCTGCGCTCCGCGCCCGGGAAACGTTTGCAGCACCGAGGATGGGAAGCGTACTGAAGCCTGACAAGGCGCGGTCTCAAGATATGATATTGCGCATCTATTTCCGTGCCGACGCCGGCTTCACCGATCTAGCCGGAAGCTGGACGAAGCCGCGTCGGGTGATCGCCAAGGTCGATTGGCATTCTGGCGAACTTTATCCGCGCGCCGGCGGCACCCGAGCCGCAAGGAGAAGTTGATCAAGATCGGTGCGAAGTTCGTACGCCATGCGTGCTAACTTGCAGCTAGACGGCCGTGGCCGCCACTCCGAGAAACCTCTTCGACGACATCCTCCGGTTGATCGCCGAATTGCGGCCGCCGCCGGCCTACAAACGGCGGCGGCCGTCCAGCTTGTCTAAGACGTCAAATCGAGCCAGATTGGGATGCAAACGGCGGCCGTCTGGGAAATGCCAATTTAGGTGATATATGGTCAGTCAGCATAGACCCCTTTCGCTTCACGGCGGCGATTCGACGGGGCCCTCGAAAATCTTGATCCATGCTATCAATTATGCCCCTGAACTCATCGGTTGTGGCAAATACACGTCGGAACTCGCCCGATTTTTGCAACAGCGTGGACACACTGTCGAGGTTGTAACGGCACCGCCGCATTATCCAGGCTGGGTCATACAAAGACCCTATCGTGCTTATAAATACATGACGGAGACCATTGACAAGATCGCAGTGACACGCTGTCCGATGGTCATGAAGAAGAATGGCGGCGGAGCGTGGCGGCTATTGGCGCCTTTGACCTTCGCCATCCTAGCGGCGCCGATGGTGATATGGCGCGCCCTTCGGTTTCATCCAGATGTCATCATGTGCGTCGAGCCAACCTTGGTGTCGGCGCCCGCAGTGCTGCTGGCAGCAAAACTGTCACGCTCTAAGTCTGTCCTCCACGTTCAGGATCTTGAGGTCGACGCCGCTTTCGGAATAGGTCACCTGAGAGGCGCGTGGTTTAAACAGGCCATAATGGCGGTGGAGCGCCGGTTGCTCCTCAGATTTAACAAGATAATTACGATTTCAGCAAATATGCGCACCGCCTTGATCAGCAAGGGGTTGGACAGCGAAAAGATCGAAGTCGTGCGCAATTGGGTCGATCTCGACACGATCAAGCCGCGCCTTTCTCGCTCCGGTCATGGTTTTCGCGATGAACTTGGCTGCAGGGATGACGATTTTGTCGTCTTATATGCCGGCCATATCGGGCCCAAACAAGCGCTCAACGTCGTTCTTGATGCCGCTTGTCGTCTCGTGGATCAGAAGAAGTTGATTTTCGTCATCGTTGGTGACGGACCGATGAAAAATTCACTGCAAAAAACCTATGCCGATCTCACGAATGTCATTTATCTGCCGCTGCAGGACGAATGTCGTCTCAATGATCTATTGAGCATCGCCGACCTGCATGTGTTGCCGCAAATGAAGGGCGCGGCTGATCTTGTGATGCCCTCCAAACTCGGCGGCATGCTGGCCAGCGGGCGCCCGATCGTTATCACCGCCGAACCGGGATCAGAACTCGCCAATGTATTAGAAGATATAGCGCTTATTGTGCCGGCCGGCGACAGCGCGGCGCTCTCCGATGCCATCCTGCGTGCTAGGGTTGAGGACTTGTCGTTACGGGTCGAAAGAGGATTGGAGCTCGCCGAATTGTTGAGCTCGCGGGTCTTGCTGCCGTCTTTCGAAACGCATTTGCTCGGCCGCGGTGCCGAGCGTCAAGCGACCCACCAGTGGAAGGGTATCAGTCAGCAAGACACTACTGTAGGAAAGGATAAAAGCCAAACAAAGTCAGCTGCACAAGCACGCCAGCATCCCGATCCTTTCTGACCGCTGGCTGCACGATTGACGTTCCCTCGCAATGGTGGACGCCTCTGATAAGCTCCAGAAGGAGCAGGATGGTGATTGATGGCTACAGCGTGTCGTCAAGAAACGGAGGAATTCATGCGGTGAGCGGTTGGGATGTGGCGAGCAGCGGCCTGCCATTGAGCCAGATCGCCAAGGAGTGAGGGATATCTCAGCCAGATTGCCTTCGAGAAGAAACGGTTCGCCGCATGATCGCTCAGAGAAGGGGTATGCCAAACGCGGGCAAGTTCACCAATCGCCCATGCCAGAAGGTGTCCACTTTGTTCATCGATTCGCGCGCGACATTAACGAGTACGGGAGCCGAGTAGCCGGCTGCTGCCGGTACAACTCTAGGATCTTCGCCCAGTGTTTGGGACCTGTAATTGTGGGCGAGACGATATCCTGTGAATGAGCGAACAAAATGACATATAATAAAAACGGATACGGATTCAAATTGAAGAATCGATCATTGAACACTAACATAATAGAAATTACGATTACGATAAGAAACCATCTAATATTTGTTCTGTATAATTCATAAAATAAATAGAAGATGACCCCAAAAATGAATATCGATAACATTCCAAATAGTGCCAGCCCATACAAAAAATAATTATGGGGATTGACGCCAAGCCGCTCCTCAAAGCCCGCACCATTTCCGACGATTGGACTTTGCAAAAAAGCTCTCCACGCTCCTTCCCAAAGGTCACCCCGTCCAACATATCCGGTGTCTACACCGCGATGCTCATCGTCAAGGAGCAGAATTGAGTTAAAATACGCCAATGTCTCTTCATTATAAATGGTCAGCGATGCAATTAATACCCCAATAGCGACTACGCCTACCATCGAACGATTAACAGTGCTTTTTATACGCGTATAGAGACTTATCGCGATGGCTAAGATTGAAACAATTAAACCTGCGCGGCCCTGCATCAGATTAATAGCGTATATACTTGGTACCGAGAAAGCGATAAGACGAACAGGTGGCATAACGCAACTAGCATAAATGACCGAAATAGAAATGATCTCAGTTCCAAGATTAGGTTGATTTCCTCCAAAATAATCAAACCGGCCCCAGTCTTCGTCGATATGACCGGTCTGAGCCAGAAAGACATAAAGCAATGTGCTGACGCCGATAGTATATACGCATGTCAACATGTATATAGGCAAATTTTGTCTTGTTAGTATCGATAAAGTCATGAATAGGCTTATAACGAAGGAAAGTATTCTCACATAGTCAAACGGCTCCGATCCTCCCACTGCCGAAGAAATTAAAATCATCGCCATTAGGATGTAAAAAGAATAAAATGAAACGGTCCCAAGATGAATTTTATTTATTACCAATATACAAACTAAAAACTTAACGGCTATTGTCAATGAGTACCAAGCGTTAAGAAAACTAGCGTTTTGCCAATATATAAAAGGCACTGCCGAATCTAACACAGCAAATAAAACTATTATCGGATAGCCGATCGTAAAGGGTGTTGTATTTGATTGAGACTCGTCGTTCGCAGGGGGGCCGCCCGCTATAATTTCCATCCTTAACTCCGCTAAACCTAAATACGACCTCTACACGTCAGCCGCGCTGACGACAAGAAGTGAATTCTGCGAGCGTGATCGAAGCTTAAGAGCGCGTATCCTTGTTTCGTTGCTCTAGCAGACGGAAATTCAGATACCACAATTATCGGGGTCTTGGAACGGAACGGGAAGAAATGGGAGCCCTCCGTTCCGCATGAGCCTTAAACGCCAAAGACCGTATATGTTGGCGGCAAGTGGCGAGGAATAGGCCAAATCGATGGATCGGCCGAACTTGACATTGGCCAATTCATGCGGCGTAGGCGATCGCTTTTTCCATGTGCTGTGAGATGGAGCGAGAATTTCGATAATGTCTCGGCGCGGCCGCGACATGAAAGAAATCTGATTGCCCCATGTTTCACGGCGCCCCGCGGCTATGGCGTCGCTGAATGAGAGGATATCGGATTTAGGTTTCGCCGTTTGAAGAGACCGTGCGTCAAGAGTGTGACGATGGAGAATACACAGATCAGGACGGGGGGATACGGAAAGCCGCCTTATCGGATCATTGGCGCCGGATTTCGACGCTGAACCAAGTGCGGGTTTCCTAGACGATGACTTCGACCTGCCCGCGGCTGACAAATCAGACGGGAATGTCGTCGCCTTCTACAACAAGCACGGCACGTGAGAGCAATGGAACAAAGCGGGCAAGGCGCGTTCAAATGGACGCGGTACCTTGCCGCATTCGCGGCCAGCACGGTCCGTCCGCAGCTTCATGTGCTGGCCTACAATCTCGGCAAGGTTATGCGCGCGACGGCTGCACGCGAGCCGATCTGTGACTGGCCGCTGACGAGTCGCAAGGAGAAGTTGATCAAGATCGGTGCGAAGTTCGTAAGCCATGCGTGCTATGTTGCATTCTAGATGGCCGCCGCCGCTACTCCGAGAAACCTCTTCGACGACATCCCGCGGCTGATCGCGGAATTGCGGCCGTTGCCGGTGACATCAACAACGTAAGGCGTTCGATCGTCCTGCGTTCGCTGCGAACCTAAGGTTAAGTGAGTTTTGATGACAGATATTTCGGTATTCTCCGGCGCGCCGTCTCGGCGCCCGCCCCGACGCACAAACGGCGGCAATTCGTCAGGCTTGTCGAAGACGCCTAATCGAGTCAGATTTGGGATGGCTACGGCGGCCATGGGGCGAATGCCCGTTATGCACGATCGCTGACACTCCCACGCGAAGCTGATATTCCTTCAAGTTCAAACATGGAGATCAGGCAATGCGGATATCGGCCCTCCTTATCACCTCAATCATTGTTGTTGGGATCCCGGCTGTCGCTTTTGCACAAACGCCTGCATTCAATCCGTCGAACCCGGCCGCTTCAGGCTATAATATTGTGTTCGAGGACGACTTCACGTGTCTTTCGACGATTTCCCTCAGCCCTACAAATGCTCCGGGTTACAAGTGGTACACGGATAACTACATCTATGGTGAGACGACGCCCAGCAGCGTGTTCTCTCTCGCCCCCGAGGGGGGCCTCATAATCACCCCGGTTGACGGTCTCAATATGGCGCTTGCCTCCGCCGCGCTCCCCTATCCTAGCCACACCGGCGGTGGCACCATTTACACCTCTGGGACGAATGGAAGCGCACCTACGACCTCGGCCAACGCAGGCTTCGTTGGCGAGGTCTTCAACAACGGCTGGTACATCGAGGCAAGTATGTCGTTCAATGGATCGCTAACGAAGCCGTTTAGTGCGGGCAAAGGCTGGCCTTCCTTCTGGACTTTACCTATCGAGAAGGCTGGCGCGTTAGGCGGCGACCAGTGGAAAGGTCAAGCCACAGGCTATCTCCACTATATCGAGAACGATATGTTCGAGATGTTCTCGAACGTGAGCGCCAGTTCTGTCCATGACTGGTATGGCATTTACAATGTCACATGCTCTTCGTATTGCAATGAGACCAACTCTAACAACACTGTGTCCGCCCCGGCCTTCACATCCGGCGTCTTCCACACGTTCGGCCAACTCTGGGTTCCGGGTTCCGCCGCGAATGGGGACAAAGGAAGCATTACGAACTATATTGACGGTAAGCAGACAAACTCCGTTTCCTGGGTCGATACAGGAGTTGGGACTCCACCGCCGAAAGGGGCGTTTACATGGAGCGTCATCGACTCGCAGCACCTCTACGTCATCTTTGGCGCTACCGAGGGACAGGCGCTTACGATAAAATATGTAAAGGTCTGGCAAAACTGAGGGGGAAGTGAGCGCGCAGCAGCTGATATGGGATTTTGCCGAATTCGTCGGACGACAACGAACTTCCTACTGTCGATGAGAAGGTCTTCGAGAGCCACTCCGTAGACAACATGAAAATCCGCCAAGATCTCTCTTGGCGTTCATGACCGTTCTGCAGGACAGCAGCCACTGATAGCCGATTTGCTCGCCGCAACGCGCCACCTGCCGCGCACTCACCGCCTTCTTACCTCAGGGGTTGTGGGGTATTTATTGATGAATTTAGCATTTGTCTGCCAAGTTGGCTTGCTGAAATGGGCGTCCCGATACGCGCGTCGTCAGTTCGATATGCGTATTCTAAAACGCGATTCACTCCTTAGTTTGCCAACAGGTCGCGATATTCGATTATCTATCCGAAGCGAAAACGCAACTGAAGTATACATCACAAACGCAAACGCGGATTGGGGAGCGGAGAGCTGGCTCGGGAAATCTGAACCACTTGGATAAGTGGAAATTCTGCCTGAACGCGGCGTAGGCTGCCGTGAACAGGAGAGAGCATGACGAAGAGACCACGCCGGAACCACAGCCCGGCCTT
>Ga0181535_10003244_pt1 | contig 19035 bp, 12 predicted proteins | sample PEATcosm2014_Bin_44_FD_119774 | JGI IMG/M metagenome (GOLD analysis project Ga0181535, IMG submission 119774) | Peatland microbial communities from MTU Mesocosm Facility, Houghton, MI, USA - PEATcosm2014_Bin17_30_metaG | ecosystem: Environmental > Terrestrial > Soil > Wetlands > Peat | place... | reverse complement strand
TTGTTCTTCGCCGATCTTGTGATCGCGCAAATAAATTTCGCCGATTCTATCCATCTGCATCGTCATGCCCACCATTCGTCTTCCCTATTCCCACAGGATTCTGCCGCGCGCCGTTATCGAGATCCCATTCAGGAGCGTTTCGCTTACGGCGAAACCACCTCAACAAGGGTATTTGTGGGTGTCACCGGGATTGCCTCTGGTTCCACCGGATATTCGCCAGTCTGGATCACTTCTGGTGTCAGCGCTTTCTCAGGAATTTTCTCTGATTTCGTCAGCGCTTGTTCCGGTACCGTATCTGCGATCGTCTGCGTCATCTTTCGAACTATCCCTTGCACTTCCTGTTGGCGGGCATCGCTCTCGAATACCGGGCGAATCGTTGCGGTAAGAAAGACAAGCAGTTCGATCTTTTCCGTGCTGTGCGTTTCCCGTCGGAAAAGCATTCCCAGCAGGGGTATGTCGCCCAGAAATGGGGTTTTCAGCATTGTAGTCGTTGTGCTGTCCTTCAAAAGTCCGCCAATGACGATCGTCTGGCCGCTGGCCATGAGCACCTGGGTTTCCACTTCTCGCGTGGAAAGAACCGGATAGTCCGTAAGTGACACATTCGCCCCCCCCGAGCCTGATTGCTGACCGGTTCCAACTATCCCGGATTGCAGGCTCACCAGTTCCCTGACCGACGGATGGACAGTCAGATTGATGTAATTACCGTCGCAGATCTGCGGAAGAACCTTGAGCTGAATGCCGATATTTTCATAGTACTCCAGGGACGTCGAGATTGTCGGCCCAGTACCGCTGTTCGGCGTGGTCTGCGAATTGATAATCGGAAACTTCGTGCCAACGATAATCGTGGCATCCTGGTTGTTCACGGTCAGAATCTGTGGCGACGAGAGCACGTTGAAAGACGAATCTTCCTGCAGCAGATGCAGAAGCATCTGGAACTGAACACCAGTCAGCTTTTGAAAGGCCAGCGTTATTCCAGAATCGAACGGGCGCGTTCCCGACAAAGTGCTCTGGCTTTGAAAAGCCGCCGGCGTTACGGTCCCATTGATTGACTGGGCGCCTGCGCCGTACAGTTGTCCCGCCTCTGTGGAGTTAAGCGGGGTGACGCCCGGAGTCGTGGCTCCATTCGCGCCTGTGCCGAATTCAACGCCTATATCGCGAAGGTAATTGGCTCTGATTTCGATGAACTTGGCCTCAATTGCCACTTGGACTGGTATCTTATCCACGGCTTCGACCAGCGCAGTCACATTTGAAATTACGTCTCGCGTATCCATCACCGCAAAGATCTGGCCTTTGACCAGGTCTTTGTCTTCCGAAATCCGCAGCAGCCGTCCCATGCTCTCCGAAGCGGTGCCGCCACCCCCACTTTTCGCTCCCAGGCCGTACTCGCCTTTCCAACTCTGCCCGCGAACGATAAGCTTGCCCAGTTTTCCAGCCGGCGACAATTGGCCCTTGATCAATTCCTCAATGTCGGAAACATCATGATACTTCAGCGTAAACACATGTGTTAACAGCGGCTCCGCCGGGACAAGCCCCTGAGCGCCACTGCCTCTGGGCAATTTGTCTATCGAACTGACAATGACCGTATCGCCCATGAGGTAGTAACCGTAACCATAGGGCCTCAAAATCATGGTCAAGGCGTCATCCCATTTGACATGGTTCAGCCGTATCGTGGCGTTGCTCGTCACCTCGGGACCGACCACTATGCTCTTGCCAGTCTGTATAGAGAAAGCATTCAGGATTTGCACGATGCTGCCATTGTCAACGTTGATCGTGACAAAATCCGATGTGACAGCCTGCCTGACTGGCGGCGCGGCGTTTCCCAGGTCCTGCGCAAGAACAGTTGATGCGCCCAATGCCAAAACCAACAGACCCGCCAATCCCACCATACGCCTTTTACCAAACGACAATCCGTGACTGACTTCCATTTTCATGCTCTCCTCTCTCATTTGTGTTTTCTCAATTGCAACAACCTCGTCATCTCTTTCGGCTGAGAAGACCGGCTCAGCGCCACGTCAACGTCTATCAAGTCGGCCTCGCATAAACGTGCAAGCGCATCGTCCATCGTCTGCATGCCTTCAGCCCTGGCGGTCTGGATCACTGAATTGATCTGCTGTATCTGCATTTCCCGGATCAGATTGCGGATGGCATTATTCACATACATCACCTCGCACGCCAACACCCTTGACTTGCCATCCTTCGTGATGATCAGCTGCTGTGACATGACGCCCACCAGCACAAGCGCAAGCTGGGTGTATACCTGATGCTGTTGACCTGGAGGGAAAGAATCCACGATCCTGTTGATCGAATGGGTGGTATCCTGCGTATGCAGCGTGGCAAGAATCAGGTGGCCGGTTTCCGCAAGGCTGAGAACCAATTGCATGGTTTCCGGATCACGCATTTCACCGACCATGATGACATCTGGCGATTGCCGGAACACGCTGCGCAACGCGTCGCCGAAACTGTGGACGTCTGCGCCGATTTCCCTTTGCTCAACCGCGCTAAGGTGATGGCCGTGCATATATTCTATTGGGTCTTCGATGCAGATGACATGCGCCTGGCGATTCCGACTGATGAAGTCTATCATCGCCGCCAGCGTCGTGGACTTGCCGCTGCCAGCCGGACCGGTGATCAACACAAGACCGTGCGGCCGCGATGAGAATTCCTTCACTATGTGAGGCAGGCCAAGTTCCTCAAATGAGGGAATGTCCATCGGGATTTTCCGGATCGCCATGGCTACGCTTTCGCGCTGAAAGAAAATATTCATCCTGAATCTCGCGAGTCCATTGAAGTCGCGGGAGATATCGAGGTTCTTATCTGCTTCAAATTGCGCGATCAGCTTCTCGTTGAGTATCCCATACGCCAGCTTGTGGATCGCATCCGGATCGAGTGCCGGCAAATCAGCGGATACCAACAGACCGTTGAGTCGCAGTTGAGGCGGCATCCCCGCCGTCAGCAGCAGATCGGAAGCATTGCGATCGCACATCAGCGTCAGTAATTCCTGCATCGTTGTAGCGCTCATATTGTTTTGCCCTCGATCATTCTCCAACCCAGACTTGCCCTTAATTTTGCTACTGTGCATCACATAAGCATTCCCGGCAATTAGGCGTAACCTTACCGAGAGACGCGAAAAACCTTAGCCTGGGCGAGTAAGTTCGCCTGACTATTGTGATGAGCCGCGGGCGCTGTTCGGACCGTATCAATGGACTTGGGAACTTTAGGCGGCCTGTCTTGCGTGTGGAATCGCAAATAGTCAAAAACATATCTTCTATTGGCAGGAGCCGAAATATTTATTCCATAAAACGTAAGTTGACGTTTTCCGACACTCGCAAAACCCCGTTTCTGTAGCTGGCCTCCGTGAGGCCGGCTTTTCTCGCATTTCTCGCTTCCCCTTTCGCACCGCTCTCGCGGAGCGCGGCTACAAACACGACAAACCCCGTACGCGCAGCATATCTATTATCAGGATTCGATGTCCATCGAATGGGCAATGGCCGGAATCCGTTCCAGCCAACCGCGCAGTCCGCGCCGAATTCCTGCTCGGCACATTCCCGCCATCGCCGAGGAAGAGTAAGCAGACGCCGTAACGCCACCCATGCCAACAAGCGAGTCAACACCAGCAACGCCAGCTGCGGCAAAATAAACTGACAAGAACGGCTCCTCGACGAACTCGGTGCCGTCCGTTTTGCGCGTATCTCTCCGCCCGTCCCGATTTATTAGCACATGCATCAACCTTACACACCAACCACTGATGGACTAATTGTGATGAGTTGATTCATGTCCTGTGCATGTTTGTCCTTCTGAGGTAGGGCGCGTGCGGCGCGCGCGCCCTACCCAAACAGACGTGAATGTGTCATGGGGTACTCTGATTCTGTTCCCTTCGGTTGATGCTTATGCCGCTAATCAGGGACGCTGCCCCGGAAGACGGTTTACCCGGCGAGATTCTTTCTTGAAATTCCAGCAATTCAACGAAGCAGAAGAACCAACCGGAAAATCTTGCTTTAACAGCCAAAATAACTAGCATTTATCCAATTCGAACTTGAATTCTGCACTTTCGACACCTCTTTCCAAAGTGCAATGTTTGACCACACGAGGGGAACTATGAATGAGAAGCAAGGATCAAATACTGGCATGGAGCAATCGAGGATACTGGAACGGCTGCGTGCATCGGAACTGAAGTATCGCCGACTCTTCGAGTCTTCCAAAGACGGAATTCTAATTCTCGATGCCAAGACAGGGACGGTCATCGATGTGAATCCCTTCTTGATGAAGTTATTGGGTTACTCACACGAAGTCTTCATCGGCAAGAGGGTATGGGAACTGGGCTTCCTCAAGGATGTCATCGCAAACGAGACCAACTTCGCAATCTTGCAGCAGAAGGGATACGTCCGTTACGAAAACTTGCCATTGGAAACCGTCGACGGACTGCGGGTCCAGGTCGAGTTTGTCTCCAACGTCTATCTAGTCGACAACTACAGGGTCATCCAGTGCAATATCCGCGACATTACCGAACGTAAACTTGCCGAGAAAAAAATTCAGCAACAAGGGCGTGATCTGAAGGAGATCAACGCGGAGCTGACCGCTTTCAACAGGGCGATGGTGGGCCGCGAGTTGCGAATGATCGAACTCAAGAAGGAGATCGATAAACTCTGCCGGCAGTTCGGACTACCAACGCGATATGGTCATAATTCGGACGAAGAAACAGACCAATTAGCGGATTGAGGCAACTCGGCTGCCGGGGCGAAGTCGTGCTTCAGCGTGACGAAGACGGAATCTCTCAAATGGCACGAGACAAAACAGTGGCAAACTTGTTCTTATCCACTGACGCGGCGCGTGCAGCGCCCGCGCTCTACCCAAAAAAACGTGAATATGTCATGGCTTACTCTGATTCGGTTCCCTTCGGTTGATCCTTATGCCGCTAATCAGGGACGTTGCCCCGGAAGACAGTTTACCCGGCGAAATGACCAATGGAAATTCCGGCAATTCAACGAAGCAGAAGAACAGACCGGAATATCTTGCTTTAACAGCCAAGAGAACTAGCATTTACCCAACTCGAACTTAAATACTGCACTCGCGACGCCTCGGTCCCAAGTGCAACGTTCGGACAAGAGAGAAGATGGAAACAATTCAAGACATAGTATATCTTTCAGAAAAATGGTTCGGTGTCAGAATCACACGTGTATTGCGGTGGTTTCTATTTCTACCGGTATCTATTGCATACGGTGTTATATTCTTCGGCATCGTTTGCCTGGGGGCAACCTCTGCTCGTGACTATTTTGGAGACGATGTAATGCTCGGCGGAATTATCTTGGCGTTATGTGCTGCTGCAATTGCCGGTTACCAAACAATCTTCATTGCTGTCACGATTGTCCCTGCTTTCAGTCGGGCAACCGCCTTTCTTACATGGATGATTTCTCTGACAATTGCATGCACAGCCGTCACTTGGGCACTTCACAAAACAGACACTGTCACAACGATCTTTCTCGTTATCTATATTACATTGTATGCATTGTCTTCCACTGTCGCGGCGATCATAAACGTCTTTCTTAGACAGCATAAAAAGGATCAGGTGTGAATCGAGAAAGGACGAAATGAATGTCGAGCAATCACAGGCATGATGCTGCACGATCATGCTGCGGGCGGTTCGGTGAGAAGAAAATGAAGATCGTATACATAATCGGAGTCTCAAATCACGATTACCAAATCGAGCCATGTGGCGAGTTCAAAGATTTTCTTGAGGCCACTTGCGAAAGAAATGACATCCATACGATTGCAGAGGAAATGAACATGGAAGGTCTGATCCAGAGGAGCGCGGAACTGACCGTTGCTCAATGTATCTCTTCCTCGAAACAGCCGCCCCTCCAACATTTACTCTGTGATCCGGACATGCAAGAACGAAAGAAATGGGGCATTGAAAATCCTCCAGATGTAATAGTGAAAGCATTGATAGCTAACCTACAGCAAGAAGAAACGGAGAGGCTTGCCCAGCATGAATATCGAAAACGGGAACTGTTTTGGTTGCTGAAGTCTTTTGCTCTTACGTCTTTTCCTGATCTTTTCATCTGCGGCGGAATGCACGTAGTACCGTTTTCCCAATTACTCAACTGGGCAGGCTTTGAAACTAAGGTATTAGAAGAGAGTTGGACACCGAACCAAACATGGGAGGGTGTTGACCATGGAGATTAACTGGGTAGGGTTTGCCGGAAGTGCGTTGGCCATCTGTATCTTTCTTTGCCCATTTGCCTACAAAGAGAGACGCAGGCAGGGCGGTTCGCATATTAGGGCAACTCTGGATGCACTGTTGATGTTTGGGATTGTCTTCTTGTTGATCTCTGGTGGAAGTATCACGCTGTACGGAACAGGAATAGTCATTGACACTCCCGCACAACCGTTAGGAAGCGGCGGTTACGAACCTGCTGAAACGCATATGGAAAGAATAAAGATAGGGTATTTGCTGTTTGGCGTTGGGTTGATAGTCGCCGGATGCTTAATCGGGAAGATAATGAGTTTCTCAGATGAATCCTTCAGAATCCGAAAGAAATGATGCCGATCAAAGTGGTGCTTGGTAGTCTCGAATACCCGCCACCAGGACCACGGACGTTAGGCAGCCAGTTTTCATGTTAAAAATGGAATCGATATGCAACTAAGCGAAAATGACTTTAGAGATTATCTATTCGAAAAACATAGCGATTCAATCTCACATTTGATCCATGGAAAACGAGAACCTGTCGAGTGGAAAGGTGACGGATTTCCGCCAATAAGCATTTTGTTGCAACAAATTGTCGAGAGAAAAATCAATGCGATAATTGATGGTCTTGGATCGTTAATCCTCTCTGCCAAAGAGCTTAGACTAGAAAAATCCGGTGATGCAACAACGCGTATTGATCTGCTTGGAAATTCCGAGAGTATTGGGCTAACGATAATTGAACTTAAAAAGTCGCAACAAACAGAAAGACAAGCGTTCACTGAGCTTCTTGCGTATGCTAATCACTTTTGTTCAATCTTTCCTGGTTTAACTGAACACGCAATCAATACTATTTTAATTGCCCCAATGGAGACAAGGACTGTTAGGGATGCATTTGTGCAGGAGGTGCTTGGGAACAATAAATCTTCTGTGGCTTTTATCCCCTCAGAAGAAAATGGAGAAATTAAGTTAACGGTCTACTACCCAGACGAATCATATTATCAATGGTTTGAAAACAATCTTCTAGATGATAGGTCGATGTATACGGTGGCCATAGCATTTCAGGAGTTAAAAGGTTGGATAGACACTGACAAGGAAAATAACCAACAAATACCTGATTACTCAAAGGAAGCTTTAAACACTATATCAAACTCCATATCCCATCGGTTGGAAGCAGAAGGTTTTCATTCGCTCGTATATGCGGCTCAGCAATGGGGAGAGATTGGTCAACTTGTTCCTTATCCAAATGTTATATACACCGTTTTCATAAACCCATTCGCTTCATTCAGAAACTCTTGTCATGAGGGCGAAATTTACGGTGACACACGAGAAGGAAGAGTATCTGAAATACAATCAATCTATAATCAGATCAATGTAGCAGAAAGGGAGTTTTGGCTTGAATCTTTGGAGTCAACTTTTCACGGGTTTGCTATCAGAATAGTAAAAGAAGAGTTTGATAAATGCTTTCTAAACACAAATAGCTCGAAAGTAGGCGTTGAGATTTCACTTCCAGATTGGTCTGGAGTGAAAACAAGCATGATCAACGCTGTGTTTGTGCACAATCTCGATATATATCAGACAGGACTTCTAAGAAAAATATACTCAATTTATATCGGTTATATTTATAGTGTAAATGTCGATGAAATATATTACTCCGATGACTTGCCAATGTATTCATATGACACCTTGAGGTCTTTCTTGCCAGTTTGGGAAATACTCAGAGGACTTGGTGTTGGAGATGAACGGCCTAACCAAGTCTCCCAACGTATTGCTCCCCCGCAGCGGGTTTGCAAACGTTGAAGGCTGTCGTACCCCACATACTATGCCAGAAAAGGTCCGATGTAAAAAAGGTCATATCGAAATAGCGGGTCGCGGATCATGGCGAGGTGTTGACGGGAAAGCGAGAGGTCAATGCCATGCTCGATCTGGTGAAGCAGGAAACGGAGCGGATCGACTCCCGCTTTTTGGAACCCGCTTGCGGCAACGGGAACTTCCTGAGCGTGATTCTGGAACGGAAACTGGCGGTCGTCGAGAAACGCTATGGCAAGTCGCAACTGGAGATTGAGCTCTATGCTGTCCTTGCGGATGCCGCAGACAGGGAAGCGAACTGGTGACAAACTGTCACCAGTTGAAAATGGCGCTTCTTGGAAGCAAATAATTAACTGGGTTGCTGATTGAATCAAGCGCATCAACAGAGTTGGAGAGAACAAGGCAGCGGCAGCAGGAGAAGAAGCCACGGATCGACACAGATTGACACGGATCAAGATGATTCAGAAAGCAATCCGCGTTTATCCGTGCAAATCCGTGGCCACTTCCTTGCAGTCTGGAATCAGGCCGCTTGACTGAGTCAGACACACAGTAATAATTATGGGGAGACATGTAATGATCAAAGAACAGGCGATAGTGGCTTTTGATAAACATTCGATACGTCGTCTTTTCGACGAATCGAATGAGATGTGGTATTTCTCAGTCATTGACGTGGTGGCCGCGCTGACGGATAGCGCAAACCCGCGTGATTACTGGTTCAAAATGAAGATGCGCGTCAAAACGGAGGATGGATTTGAACTGTCGACAATTTGTCGACAGTTGAAAATGAAGGCTCCTGACGGGAAGATGAGGGAAACCGACTGTGCAAATGTAGAAGGGCTTTTTCGCATTATTCAATCAATTCCATCTCCCAAAGCGGAACCCTTCAAGCAGTGGTTGGCCAAAGTTGGCTATGAGCGCATTCAGGATATGAATGACCCGGCCAGATCGCTGGATCGCGCCCGCGAGTACTGGCAACAGCATGGCCGTAGCGAAAAGTGGATTCAGCAACGGATGATGGGCCAGGAAACCCGCAACAAACTGACCGACTACTGGAAGGGTCACGAGATCGAGGGCGAAGATGAGTACGCGATTCTGACCAACATCATTCATCAGGAATGGACTGGGGTTTCGGTGAAGAAGCATAAGGAGATCAAGGGGCTCAAGACTCAGAACCTGCGCGACCACATGAACGAGGCGGAGTTGATATTCACCGCGCTGGCGGAACTCTCCACCCGGCAGATAGCCGAAAGCGTCGCGGCAACGGGCATGGGCGAAAACGCCGAAGCGGGAAAGACGGGTGGCGGAATCGCGAAAAAGGCACGACGGGAACTGGAGCAAAAAACTGGAAGAAGCGTGGTGACGGGTGAAAACTTTCTGCCGCCGGGCACCGCGAGGAAGAAACTTGAGGGGCCGGACGATGAGTAAGCCGAAGAGCAAAGTCCCTGCGGTAAAACCGGATGCGCTGTTCGACCGCATCGTCACGATCCTTGAACAGGCACGGGGCAACGTGGTCCGGGCGGTCAACACGAACATGGTGTTGGCCTACTGGCTGATCGGGCGGGAGATCGTGGAGGAAGTCCAGCGGGGCAAGGGTCGGGCGGAGTATGGCGAGAAGGTTATCGAAGAGCTTTCCGCTCGACTGACCGAGCGATATGGACAGGGGTTTTCCAAACCGGTTCTATGGAGTTTCCGGCAGTTCTATCTGACGTATTCAGACAGGGCAAAGATTCTCTTCCCGACGGGAAGAGAATTGGCCGATGGCAAGAAACTCTTCCCACTGGGAAGAGAATTGACTCCCACGCCAATTCAGTACCCAGCGGGTACGGAATTGGGTACGACACCAAAAGGGCACCCAGTGGGTGACGAATTGCCGCAAGGTTTCTCGCCGCAGCTCTCCTGGTCGCATTATCGTGCCCTGATGCGGGTCGAGAGCGTCGAAGCGCGGGAGTTCTACGAACGCGAAGCCATCGCCGGCGGCTGGGACAAGCGGACACTGGAGCGACAAATCCACACGCAATACTACGAGCGTTGTCTTCACAGCCAGCAACCTGAGAAGATCATCGCCGATGGACGCAGGCTGCAGAAAGCAGATCCGCCCGCGGCCGATATGCTCAAGAATCCTTATGTGCTCGAATTCCTTGGCTATCCGAACTTCGCCGAACTGCGCGAATCTGACGTGGAGGCGGCGATTATCAACCATTTGCAACGATTCCTGCTGGAACTTGGCAACGGCTTTGCCTTTGTCGCACGCCAGAAGCATATCCGCATTGAGGAAGACGATCGCTTTGTTGATCTCGTGTTCTATCACTGCCGACTGAAGTTCTATCTGCTGATCGATCTGAAACTGGGCAAACTGACGCATGCGGACGTCGGCCAGATGGACGGCTATGTGCGGATGTACGACGGGCTGTTTGTCGCCCCCGATGACAATCCGACCATCGGCCTGATTCTCTGCACGGAAAAGAGCGACACCGTTGCCCGCTATTCCGTACTCAACGACCGCAGACAGATTTTCGCGTCGAAGTACCTGCCAAGCCTGCCCAGCGAGAAGGAACTGAGCCGCGAGATCGCCAAGGAACGCCGGTTGATCGAGGATGCCATGCGGGAACGCCGGGAATTGACGGAAGGTAAGCGAAAATGAGCAACGATTTCTTCCCGCCGCGCCCGGCATCGCGGCCCACGATCTACGCCTACGAAGATACGAACCCGCAATATGCGGGACTGCTCAAGGTCGGCTACACGACCGTGGACGCGCAGAGTCGCGTCGCCCAGCAGTATCCGACGCTGCGCCCAGGCAAACCGCCGTTCGTGATTCATCTTGAAGAGTCGGCCATGCGTAGCGACGGGACAGTTTTTAGCGACCACGACGTACACCGGATGTTGAGGATCAACGGCGTAAAGAACCCGGAAGGTGAATGGTTCCATTGCACGCTCGCCCAAGTCAAGGCGGCAATCATCGCCGTGCGGACGGGTCAATTGAACGAGGATAACAGGTCGCTGGATTTCAAGATGCGCCCGGAACAGGAAGCGGCTGTCGGGAAGACAGCCGCGTACTTCGCCAGTTGGCGCAAGGAGAAGTGCAACCGGAACAAGCCGCCACACTTCCTCTGGAATGCCAAGATGCGTTTCGGGAAGACTTTCGCCGCGTACCAGTTGGCGAAGAAGATGGGCTGGCGGAAGGTGCTGGTACTGACATTCAAGCCGGCGGTGCAAACCGCTTGGGAGGAGGACTTGAAATGTCACGTGGACTTCAAGGGTTGGCAGTTCATTTCTCCGGGCGGACTGTCATACGAGGAGGCCGACAAGAAGAAACCGTTCGTCTGTTTCGGGTCATTCCAAGACTACCTTGGCCGAAATCCAAGCACTGGCGGCATTAAGACGAAAAACGAATGGGTACACACGACGCAATGGGATTGCGTGATTCTGGACGAATACCACTACGGCGCATGGCGGGAGAACGCGAAGGAACTGTTTGAGGCAGAAGACGAGAAAGAAATGCAGTTCGGCGAGGGTGAAGGTATCAAGGACTTCGACGAAGACATCATGCCGATCACCACGGACGGCTATCTCTACCTATCCGGCACGCCGTTCCGGGCCATTGCATCCGGCGAGTTCATTGAGGAGCAAATCTTCAACTGGACCTATTCTGATGAACAGCGGGCAAAGCGGGATTGGAAAGGAAAAGAAAATCCCTATGCCGCGTTGCCCCGGATGGTGCTCCTGACATACCAACTGCCGGACGCGATCCGGGAAATCGCCATGCAGGGCGAGTTCAACGAATTTGACCTGAACGTCTTCTTTTCCGCCGAAGGCGTCGGCGTTCTGGCGCAGTTCAAATACGAAAACGACGTTCAGAAATGGCTGGACCTGATTCGCGGCGCGTTCACGCCTACAAGCGTTGACAACCTTAAACTCGGCGCGCAGAAGCCGCCTATGCCGTTCTCGGATGCACGGCTGCTGGGCGTCCTTTCGCATTCCTTCTGGTTCCTGCCGAGCGTGGCGGCCTGTCACGCCATGCGCAATATGCTGGAGAAGAAGCAGAACCGCTTCTACCACGACTATAAGGTCATCGTGGCGGCGGGAAGCGCCGCCGGAATCGGCGCGGCGGCCTTGCCGCCGGTTCAGGAGGCGATGGACGATCCGCTCACGACGAAGAGTATCACGCTGTCATGCGGCAAACTGACAACGGGAGTGACGGTGAAGCCATGGACGGGTATTCTCATGCTGCGAAACATCTCAAGCCCGGAGACGTACTTCCAGGCGGCGTTTCGTGTGCAATCGCCCTGGACAGTGCGCAACCCCGACGGCGCATCCCCGAATGCGGAGCAAATCATCAAGGAGGAATGCTATGTCTTTGACTTCGCACCAGACCGGGCGTTGCGACAGATTGCCGATTACAGTTGCCGCCTCAACGTGAACGAATCCAATCCCGAAAAGAAAGTGGAGGAGTTCATCAGTTTCCTGCCAGTTCTGGCCTACGACGGCAGTTCCATGAAGCAGATTGACGCCGCCGGCATCCTCGATATGGCGATGAGCGGCACAACCGCAACCTTACTGGCGCGGCGCTGGGAAAGTGCCTTGCTGGTGAATGTGGACAATGACACCTTGCGCCGCCTGATGGACAGCGAGAAGGCTATGGAGGCCCTTATGAGCATCGAGGGTTTCCGCAACCTGAATCAGGAAATCGAGACCATCATCAATAAGTCGGAGGCCGTGAAGAAGGCCCGCAAGGAGGCCAACGACGAGGAGATGTCAGACAAGGAAAAGAAAGAATTGAGCAAGGAGGAAAAGGAGTTCAAGAGCAAGCGCAAGGAGATTCAGGAGAAGCTTATTAAGTTCGCCACGCGGGTTCCTATCTTCATGTATTTGACCGACTACCGGGAGCGAACGCTGAAGGATGTGATTACCCAAGTCGAACCGGGCCTGTTCAAGAAAGTCACGGGCATGAACGTGAAGGACTTCGAGCTGCTTGTCAGCATGGGTGTCTTCAACAGCGCACTGATGAACGACGCCGTCTACAAGTTCAAGCGCTACGAGGACGCCAGCCTGAACTACACCGGGATCAATAAGCACGAAGGCGAGGACATCGGGCTGTACGATACCGTCATTACTCAAAAGGATGCGGCGAAGGTCTTTGAGAATGTGCCCGCGAATGAACAATACGGAGCATAAGAGAAGGGCGATTGACAGGGTTTCTGTATTACCAGCCAAGAGACAGAATGCTCTCGCGCACCTGCTCCTGGCCGAGATCGATGCTGATGCCAAGTGGGAGGAATCCTTCAAATCCTCACAGCATGAACTGGTCGAGCTGGCCGGGAATGCGCTCGCCGAACATCGCAAGGGCAAGACGAGGGCGATGAATCTTTCCCATGACTTCTGAAACGACGGAGGAATTCCGAAAGCGGTTGCGTGATTTGCCTGCTGCAGTGGGTGCATCGGCCCGGCGTACCTGCTACCGATGGCAATCCGATCCCCACCATCCTTCCCTCTAATTCAAATGCATCCATTCACATGAGCCAATCTATTCTGTCAGGATCGGAATTCACTGGCGTGCGGTGTGTACTCTTGAGGACGAAGCCGCCATATGGTTCTGGATCGGCTCTCGTGCCGAGTACGATGCCTTGATCAAGAAGATGCGCAGGAGATAGGTCCGCCAACCGGGTCGCCGGTTTCCTCTATCCCCTGCCGCGCCGGTCCAGTCAACCGTGAAATCGAATGTACAATCATCCTGTTGAGACACGTTGGTTTTAGTTGATTTGTTGCCTGGAGATGCCTACACGGCAAACTTGTCATTACCCGAACCGCTTCCTTACTGCTGCACAATGCGATAGAAACAAGCAGGATTATTGCAACAACACCTTGGCGCGGTAGAAGATGGCGGGGTTCTGTGCAGCATTCGTGCATGCGATGATTCCGCCGCTTGCCTGAATGCCTGTGTAGCCCGGAGCCGGTTGCCATGAGCCGCCCACGGAAAGATTGGTGCATTCATCAATTTCGTAGTAGCGACTCACGCCGGTATAGTCCGCATTTGTCTGCATGGATAGAACGGTAACGACAATCTGTCCAGCCATGTTGGTTATTATCACTGAGAAAGAAGAGCCAGGATTTGTCGGATTTACACCCGCCACATAGTCCTGCCAAACCGTCATGCCGTTGCTATTAACGCAGCTCCCGGCGAGACTCGCATAATTGTTCGTCGGAGTCCCGGGGAAGTATTGCTGTATCCACACCGCAGGAGGCACACCGGCTGCCGACGTATTCGTGCTTCCGCCGCCAGTCTGCACGCTGCCATAGACGCTGAAGCTCGCGTTCGACGCCACCGTCAGATATGTAGCCCACATCCAGTTTGTGGATCGAAACACCTGTTCTGCCCTGACTTCGTCTATGATCGCATCCAGCCCCAAGCTGACTGGGCCAGCGTCGCCGCTGCCGTTGTAGGCTCCAATACCGGTAGTGTAGGGATCGCCAACGATGTTCCCTGTAACAACATGTCCGGCGTTGAGAGGCACACCGTTCCAGAAGTTCCTCAATTTGCTGCCGTCGTATGTGAACGCCAAGTAGTACCACTGCCCGGCAACGGGAGTGATCGCATCGTCATTGGCCGCTGTCCATCCGGTCGTACCGTCGGTCTTGAGCATGCTTCTCACATGGCCAGAATCGCTGAATCCCATTTCCCTGTTCTGCTCTTTTCGCATTATCACTTGCTCGTTGGCACCCGGAAGCGCGTTGAAATTAACCCATGCGGAGTAAGTCGCAAGATTCGTGGTGAATGATAGGCTGCCGGAATTGGTAATAGTTACATGACCGCCGCCGGAGACATGCTGAGCGCCACCAATATTACCGTTAGCATTGCTTATGGAACCGGTCGCAGTGACAGCAGTTCCATTGTTCCCGTTGGCCGTGGAGTCCAGCGTGTTGGTCTGGCCCATGTGCCAGACACCTGCAAAAGCGTTGGTGGGCCACGTCGCGCCGTTGGTGGTGTAGACTGCGGGCACGGTGGCCGCATTGGGATTGCCCCAGTATGCCCAGATATAACAACCGCTGTAAAATTGCGGCACCTGCACCCACACGCAGGAGTTCCCGTTCGTGGCCCATTGCTCGATCTCATAGTTTAGTTCGGTAAGGTGATCCGACTCTGACGCCGAGAAACGCAGATCGTAGCCGTTCGTCGAGGCGAACTGGCTGTACGAGAAACCGGGGAGATTGGTGCTCAAAATCACGAGCGCAGGAAAATTGGTCAGGACTTCAGTCCCGTTGTAACCAGGAAAAGTCAGTTGCATCCTGTATGGCCACGCGCCGGCGTCTATGCTTTCGCCTGTCCCCTGTGGGTTCCACAATGCCGTTGGACAACCGCCAAACGTCGCGCCCCACCCCGTTGTCCACTGCAAGTAATAGACGGTCGCATTGTTGTCACCGTCGAACACAGACGAACCAATATCGGGGGCATTGCCTGTGAAGTAGACTCCTGTCAGGCTGACGCAGTAATAGAACGCCCAGTCCCCGATGCTTGTGACGCCCTTTCCTATCGTGACGCTGGTCAGGTTCGTGCAGTGTTGAAACGCCGAGCCCTGGATGCTGGTGACGCTGTCGGGAATCGTGATGCTGGTCAGACTGTCGCAGTATTGGAATGCGCCATCCCCTATGCTGGCGACGCTGTTGCCGATCATGACGTTGGTCAGGCTGGCGCATGAATAAAACGCCCCGTCCCCGATGCTGGCGACACTGTTGGGGATCATGGCGCTGGTCAGGCTGGTGCAATAATAGAACGCCGAGTTCCCGATGTTTGTGACGTTGTTGCCGATCATGACGTTAGTCAGACTGGTGCAGTAATAGAACGCGTAGTCCCCGATTCCAGTGACAGTGTCGGGGATGGTAATGCTGCTCAGGCTGCCGCAGGCATAGAACGCGGAGTTTCCGATGTTTGTGACGCTGCCTGGAATCGTGACGCTGGTCAGGCTGGTGCAGTAATAGAACGCCGAGTCTCCGATGTTGGTGATACCGTTAGGAATCGTGACGCTGGTCAGGCTGGTGCACTCATAGAACGTCGAGTCTCCGATGTTTGTGACACTGCTTGGAATCGTGACGCTGATCAGACTGGTGCAGTAGTAGAACGCGGAGTTTCCGATGTTGGTGATACCGTTAGGAATCGTGACGTTGGTCAGGCCGTAGCAGTATTGGAACGTCGAGTCCCCGATGCTGGTTACGCTGTCGGGGATCGTGACACTGGTCAAGCTGGTGCAGTATTGGAATGCATAGTCCCCGACACCGGTAACACTGTCGGGGATCGTGTAGCTTCCGGCCTCACCGCCCGGACATTCGATGAGATTGGTCTGGCTCTTGTTGAACAAGACTCCATCCACGCTGGAATAGACGGAATTGAGCGCATCCACTGTAATTACAGTCAGACTGGTGCAGTAGGAGAACGTTGAGTTTCCGATGCTTGTGACACTGGCGGGAATCGCGATGCTGGACAGGCTGGCGCAGTAATAGAATGCGCCATCTCCGATGCTTGTTACGCCGTTGCCGATCACGACGCTGGATAAGTTGCCGCAATATTGAAACGCGTAGTCCCCTATGCTTATGACGCTGTCGGGGATCGTGGCATTGGTCATGCCGCAGTATTGGAACGCATAGTCTCCGATGTTGGTGATACTGTTGGGGATCGTGACGGTGGACAGGCTGGTGCAGTATTGAAACGCAGAGTTCCCGATGCTTGTGACCGGCGCGCCATTGATCGTGTTCGGGATTATCACCGCACCGCCTGACCCTGTGTACAGCGTGATGGTTATCGCGCCATTATCGGTCGAATAAAAGTACGGTAATAGTACGGTCGTCAGGCCGCCGAATGTCGTGCTCCAGACCGTGGTCTCCGGGAAGTAATAGACGGTCGCGCTGTTGTCACCGTCGAACACAGACGAACCAATATCGGGGGCATTGCCTGTGAAGTAGACTCCTGTCAGGCTGACGCAGGAATAGAACGCCTGGTTCCCGATGCTGATGACACTGTTGGGGATTGTGATGCTGGCCAGGCTGATGCAGGAATAGAACGCCAGCTGCCCGATGTTGGTGACACTGTTGCCGATTGTGACGTTGGTAAGGTGGTAGCAAACGTAGAACGCATAGTTCCCGATGCTGGTGACGCCGTCGGGAATCGTCACGCTGGTCAGGCTCTGGTAACCAGCAAACGCAAAGCCCGCAACGCTGGTTACGGTCTCGCCATCTATGGTGGGAGGGATGACAACAGCACCGCCGGAACCGGTGTACCCCGTGATTGTTATTGTATTCGTATCAGGAGAATTTGTCGTGTAAGTGAAATCATTGGCCTTGAGCATAGCTGTTGTTGTCAGCAGCAAAAGTGCAGACAGCCATCCCGCGGTGCCGTTTCGCGTCCGCTTGAAGCACGAACTCGATCCATTTTTCATTAGCCCCATCATTGGTAAGCCACGGAAACTCGCAGTCTGCCGCAGGCCCTTTCTTTATCGTTACGTCTTCTGTTATTAAATTAACCCCTTATCAGTCTGTCTTGCCCGGCATGATACCGGATTGCCATGCAAAAGAAAAATGAAATCATTGTCTGGCGCACGGGGCTGTGATACTATGCCGCGATAAATGTAAATGTGGGTGGAATGGGGAGATGTGCGACTCAATCCTGCGTTGCCGTACAGATGTGGAGAAATTCTTATGGCGCAGATTAGCCTTCCCAACAGGCTCACACTCGGTGTTTTGGCCTCCGTGGCAGTATTGTCGCTGTTTGGGTGCGAACAACTCTTGGCCGACGACCCCACTACCAACCAAGTGCATCCCCCGCCAACCATAACAGGCACTTGGGGCTGGAATCTGCCGCCAAATCTGGTTACTCCCCAGTCCGGCAAGCGTAATCATATTTTCTACGTTGGCGATCCGCTCACATTCACGCTGGGCGGAGCTTCGCTGACTTATGAGGTTCGCGATTACTGGGGAAACCTCGTGAATCAGGGCCCGGCTGGCGCATCGATCACGATCCCTTCACAGCCGCCCGGCTGGTACAAACTCTACGTTTACGGCAGTGGCGTAACGACTAACTGGGGCGATATCGTCGGCGGCACAACGTTTGTAGTTTTCAGAAACACTGCTGGTTTTCCAGCCCGGCCAGCTCCCAGCACCTCCGGCGGCCCCGATCCGATGGGAGACGAGGTCGTGAGTGGCCTGACCGGCGTGGGAGTGGAACGAATTCCATGCCAGGATGCGAACAACCTTAACTTCGGTTATATGGATGCCTACGTTGCCGCCGAGAAACAATGGTATGCCGCCTACGGGGACAGTACCCGCCCGCGGCCGATGATGATCGCCTTCCCCGCCGGCACAACCAACTTGGCCGGCGTTCAACAGGTTGTCAGCAGATACATGACTAACGGCGTCAAATACTGGGAGCCCCGCAACGAGCCTCAAAACACTGATGCCGCGACTTTTGTAAACACCGAGCTAATTCCATTCTACAACGCTGTGAAGGCCGTAGATCCCACGGCCAAGGTCATGGGGCCCGGCACGGTGTCGATCGACAACTCCTGCCGGGGCTGGCTGCAAAGTTTCTTCGCCGCCGGCGGCGGGAACTATCTCGATGCGTTCTCGTTTCACGCCTACAACGTGGTGATAGGCGACTCATGGATTGGCCGGGATAGAATGGATTGGCTCAAGGGGCTTCTCGCCCAGTACGGGAAGAGCCAGCTTGAAATATGGCAAACGGAGCAGGGTTATTCGGCGCCCACTTACGGGGCGTACTGGCCACGGCACCAGGGGCGCTGGACGATTTTCCAAATGATGCTGTTCGAGCAATACGGCCTGCCCAAGGAACACAATCACTACTGGTACACTAAGAGCGGCGGGTTCTGGGATATGCCCATGTGGCTGGAAAACGACGACGGGGGATTAAATCCGGGTGGCGCGTTTTTTCGTGTGTGGTCAGAAGAACTCTACGGCAAGCAATTCGCGCAGGCCTACGATTTCGGGTCGGGCACCAATCTGTATCTCGGCAGCCTCTTCACGGGCTCCAACGGAAACATGGCGGCCTT
>Ga0181535_10003243_pt1 | contig 19040 bp, 18 predicted proteins | sample PEATcosm2014_Bin_44_FD_119774 | JGI IMG/M metagenome (GOLD analysis project Ga0181535, IMG submission 119774) | Peatland microbial communities from MTU Mesocosm Facility, Houghton, MI, USA - PEATcosm2014_Bin17_30_metaG | ecosystem: Environmental > Terrestrial > Soil > Wetlands > Peat | place... | reverse complement strand
TTGGGCGGACATATACAAGTGGTTATTACCATGAAATTAAGGCGGGCCTTTACTTTGGTGGAACTGCTGGTGGTCATTGCCATCATCGCAATTCTGGCCGCGCTCCTGCTGCCGGCCCTGTCAAAAAGCAAACAAACCACCCAAGGCACTTATTGTCTGAACAATGGCAAGCAACTCATGGTCGCCTTGTCGCTTTACTCCGGCGATTTCAATGAATTTTTTCCGCCCAACCCGGACGATGGCAACACCATTCCCGGCCACAATTGGTGCTCTGGCAATGCCGGTCGAGGCCAACCGGCAGAATTCAATCCTGACCTACTCAAGGATCCAGCGCGCAGCCTGCTGGCCGCCTATCTTCATGGCAACGTCTCTGTGTTTCATTGTCCGGCAGATACGCGATCCGGTTTGTATCAGGGGAGCGACCCTTCGCTGGCCGGCAAAACGGTTCCGGCTGCGAGGACCTTTTCCATGAATCAGGCCGTGGGCACGATCTGTCCAAAATTTGACGAGAGCAGATATCTTGGCTGGGCATTCTCCGCGCATGCCGGTTCCCCGACTCTGCCGGTCAATGGAATCTGGTTAAACAATCAGAATAATCATCACCGCGATTCGCCTTGGATCACCTATGGCAAGGCATCCAGCATCCGCGCCCCGGGCCCTTCGACGCTGTGGGTGCTGGTGGACGAAGATTCCAACGGCCTCAATGACGGCGCGTTTGCCTTTGGCATGGAGAAAGCCGTATGGCTCGATGCCCCAGGCACCTACCATGACGGCGGCTGCGGCTTTGCCTTCGCCGATGGCCACAGTGAATCCCATCACTGGCAAAGCACGGTTTCAAAGAAAGGCAACCGCTCTCCGGTGGCCAGTCCCCAAGACCGAAATGATTGGCTCTGGATGCGGGACAGGACCTCGGCGAATATCAGCGGCGTCATGCCCCCGGCCCAATGACCATTGGCTTGTTGAGGGGGCAGTCCTCGACCATATGCTATTTATATTTGACAATCGAAAGGGTCGCGCCGGAGCTTTGTCCATTTTGGGGACTGGCTACTGAGTCCATTTGCCGCTGATCATGGCGCGGGTGACGGGGCCTGTGTGCTGGATGGCGGCGTTTTCTGAACCGGTTTTCGGCCCCTCGTAGGGAATCGCGATCAGGTCGGCAAAGCTGCCGGTGGTAATTTCTCCGACCATCCCTTTTAGTCCCAAGGCGCGCGCGCCGTTGATGGTGGCGAGCTGGAGGATTGCGCCGGACGCGATTTCGGGATGGGCGGTGGCGAATGTTTGCATTTCGGCGAACATGTTTAGTTCCAGTTCCGACGAGGGCGTTGGCTTCACGCTCGCCAGGCTGTCTGTGCCCAGGCAAATATTCACTCCCGCCGCAGTCAGCGCCTTGAAGGGAAATGGTTGATGGCCAAAATAGGCATGACTGCGGGGACAATGGGCCACGCTGGAGCCGGATCGAGCCAGAGCCTCGATGTCCGCGGGTTCAAGGTAGTTGGCATGCACGGCCAGGAAATTCTCTCCCAGCAAACCGCTCCGGGCGATTTGTTGCAGGGGCGTCCTCTGCCCGCAATCCGACATGTCCCGATGTTCCTTGACCCAGTCAAATAACGGGCCGCGCCGATGGACGCACATTTCGGTTTCGTCGATGGACTCGGCCACGTGCATGGTCACGCGCCGGTTTTTCGACGCCGCCGCCACGCGGCGCAACAAGGCCGGGGTGGTGGAATAAAGGGCGTGCGGCGAAAGACCGGCAAAACTGTGTTTGGAATGGAGGGAACTGATTTTGGCCACCGCGGCCGCCACGATTTCGTCGGGGTCAAGGCGGTCTTTTACTCCCGTCATTTCCAGGAAGGAGGCCACGCGCAACGGGGTCGAAGCCCAGGCGGCGGGCAGCAGTTCCGGCACGGCCTCGATGTCCCCCACGGTCGTCGTCCCAGTCCGGCGCAACATTTCCGCGCCGCGCCGCCAGGCCTGGGCATAATCGGCGGGACCGGCCAACAATTTGCGCGCCACGATGGCTTTGATCCAATCGGAAAAGCGCCCCGGTTCCGGCGCGCCGGTCATGCCGGTGTAGTCAAGATGACAATGGGCGTTGACCAGGCCGGGCAGGAGGATGACCGCGCCCAGATCCTTCGCCGGGCCGGCATGGGTGTGCGCCAGATCGGCCCACCGGCCCACCGCCGCCACGTGGTTACGAACGACCAGCACGGCGCCGTCGTCAATAGGCGGGCCGGAAACGGGCAGGACAATACGGGCACGCAGGAGCATCCCGCATTATTCTTCCACTTCCCCGGCCTTGAGCGACTCCTTGTCGCGGGAGCCGACGGTGTGTTCCCTGGCCTTGACCTTGCCATGCTGCTTGCGCAATTGCTGTTCAATCTTCTTGACAGAAAGGTCGATGGCCGCATAAAGATCGCTTTCCCAATCCTGGGCAAATATCTCCGGTCCCGGGACGGAGAGGCGGATGGCGCAGGAGTACTGGCGTTCGGCCAGCTTCAGGTGATCATGTTCCAACGTTACCCGGATGCTGGTCACGAGATGCCCCATGTGCTCGAGCTTTTCAATGCGGCTGAGAATGTGATCCTCAATCGCCTTGGTCAGCGTGACATTGTGAGCCGAGAGAATGAATTTCATACCTGATAATCGGCTGATTTGGCCAATAAATCCAGTAAATTGCGCAGCGTAAATTCCTTTCACCCAAGACCGATTTCCCTTTTAATCCCTTCGTGCTTACTAAAATTATTGCCGTGGCCAATCAAAAAGGTGGTGTGGGAAAGACCACCACCACCGTCAATGTCGCCGCCTGCCTTGCTGTTCAGGGCAAAAGAGTTCTGCTGCTCGACCTGGACCCCCAAGCCAACGCCACCAGCGGCCTGGGCCAGGAAAAAATCGAGGGCGCCAGCGCCTACCGTCCCTTGCTCGGCGAAGGTTCGCTGGTCGAAAAAATCCGCCCGACCGCTTTTGAGCATCTGGACATCATTCCGAGCGAGGTCGATATGTGCGGGGCGGAAATCGAGATCGCGCGCGCCGAAAACCATCTGCAACGGCTGGCTCTCCTCCTCGGGCCGGTGGCTGAAAGCGGCCGTTTTGATTACATTCTGATTGACTGCCCCCCTTCCCTCGGCATTCTCACCCTGAACGCTTTTGCCGCCTCCGATTATCTGCTCATCCCGTTGCAGTGCGAATATTACGCATTGGAAGGCATTTCCATGAGCCAGCGCGTTCTCACCCAGGTGCGAGAAAACGGCATCAATCCGCGCCTCCAACTGCTGGGCGTGGTCATGACCATGTTTGACGGGCGCACCAATCTTTCCGCCCAGGTCACCAACGATGTTCGCGCCCACTACGGCGACATGGTTTTCGACACCGTCATTCCCCGGGCCACCCGATTGGCCGAGGCGCCCAGTTTCGGCAAGCCGATCATCCATTACGACAAATCCAACGCCGGCGCCGTCGCCTACGAGACCCTGACCGGCGAGATTTTGAAAAAGATCAAGCAATCCCAAACGACCGCAACGACGGCGTAACCAAAACCGCAAACGCTCACCAGGGCAAACCACACAAGATTAATATGTCATCCAAACAAATAGTCGAAATGCACGTGGAAACGGCCACCTTGGAATTGCCCGACACAAAAACCCTGAGATTGCGCTGGCCGGAGGGCTACGCCCCCGATTTCAAAACGGGCCAGTTTATCACCGTTTATTTTGGCGACGCCCCGGGCTACAAAAGGGCCTACTCCCTTTGCTCCTCCGCCCTGGATCGCGGTTATTTTGAAGTCGCGGTCAAACGCGAGGGCAAAATGGGCACACGTATTGTTGACTGGGCCACGGCGGGCGATAAATTATGGGTCGTTCCGCCCGCCGGACGGTTCCTGCCTGTTTTTGAACCGGACCGCCATTTGATTTGCATTGCCGGCGGTTCGGGCGTCACGCCGTTTCGGGCTTTTGCGCGGGAGGCGACGCAGCGGAAACTGGCGACCAAAATCACCATCCTTTACAGCGTCCGGACCACCACCGACATTATTTTCGGCCCGGAATTTCGCCAACTGCAGGCCGAAAACGAGAACTTCAAATTCGATGTCACCTGCACCCGGCTGCCCGCCGACGATGCCTGGACCGGACGGCGCGGACGCATTGATTCCCAATGGGTGCGCGAACATGTGACCGACCTGGGCAAAACCGTTTTCTACGCCTGCGGCCCCACCGCGCTGGTCGAAGCCGCCGAAAAACTCGTCTTGGAAGAATTGAAGGTTCCCAAAGAGCAACTGAAAGTGGAGAAATGGGGCTGACCCTGACATGAAACACACCTGTCTTTACACCGCACACCAACAAGCCGGCGCCAAACTCATCGAATTTGGCGGCTGGGAAATGCCCGTTTATTATACCAGCATCCTGGACGAACATCAGGCCGTTCGCACCGCCGCCGGTTTATTTGACATCTCGCACATGGGCGAAATCCGCGCGCGCGGGGCCGACGCGGCCGGTTTTCTCAATTTCGTCCTGACCAATGATCTTCGTAAATTGCCCCCCGGTCTCGGTCAATATACTTTGCTTTGCAATCCGCGCGGCGCCGTGGTTGATGACCTTTACGTTTATCAAACCGGCCCCGCCGAATTCCTGCTGGTCGTCAACGCCTCCCGCCTTGACGCCGATGCCCAATGGCTGCAACAGCGTCTGGCTGAGTTTCCCAAAGCCGGCGGCGTGGAATTGAAAAATGAGTCCGACGACTTTGGCGCCGTCGCCCTGCAAGGGCCAGCCGCCGCCGGTTTTATCGACGGCTGTTTTCAGTCCACGACAAAAGCGCCTTCCAGGCTGCGCAAAAATGAAATCGTCCGCTGCCACTTTGACGGGCAGCCCGTTTTCGTTTCCCGGACCGGCTACACGGGCGAAGATGGTTTTGAAATCATGGCCCCGGTTCAAATCACCGCGCCGATCTGGAATAAACTGCTTGAAGCCGGACATCCCGCCGGGCTGAAACCGGCCGGACTCGGCGCGCGCGACACCTTGCGCACCGAAGCGTGCTATCCGCTCTACGGACACGAACTGAACGAAAACACCACCCCCATTGAGGCCGGACTGGGCTTCTTCGTCGCCTGGAACAAGGGCGACTTCATCGGCCGCGCCGCCCTGGCCGCTCAAAAAGCCGCCGGCCCCGCCAAAAAACTGGCCGCCTTTAAAATGACCGGACGCAGCGCCCCGCCCCGCCCGCAATATTCCATTTGGAGCGCCGGTCCCAAAAGCGAACGCATCGGCGAAGTCACCAGCGGCACGCAAAGTCCCACGCTGGGCCTCGGGATCGGATTGGGTTACGTCCCCCCCAAATACGCCGCCGCCAACACCCCCATCGCCATCGAAATTCGCGGCAAGCCCTTCCCCGCCGTCATTATCCCGAAACCTTTTTACCGCGGAGTTGAAAAAAGATTTTCAAATGCCCCCGCCGGGGTAAGCTTCACCCACTAATTATGAGCGCACATGTTCCCAGCGATTTAAAATACGCGAAAAGCCATGAATGGGCCCGCATCAGCGGCGACACCGCCGTCGTCGGCATTTCCGACCATGCCCAGCATGAGTTGACCGACGTGGTGTTTGTCGAGCTTCCCGCCGTCGGACGCAAGATTCGCACCGGCGAAAGCTGCGCCGTGGTCGAGTCCGTCAAAACGGCCAGCGACATCTACGCGCCACTGAGCGGCGAAGTCATTGAGGCCAATCCGCAGTTGGCCCAGCACCCGGAATTGGTCAACACCGCCCCCTACGGCGACGGCTGGCTGTTCAAAATCAAACTGGCCGACCCCGCCGAAGCCGGGAAGATGCTCACGCCCGAAGATTACACCAAACAAATCGCATGAAATATCCACCCGCGCCGAAACGACTCGCCGTCCTCGTTCTCTTCCCGGCCCTCGTTTTCAGCGCGGCCGCCGGCGACAAGGTAGATCGTCTGGTCAAGAGCGAGTTGCAAGCCCATCCCATTCCCGGCCTCGCCCTGGAAATCATCCAGAACGGCAAATGCGTCAAGCAGGCCGGTTACGGGTTGGCCAATCTTGAGTGGCAGACGCCGGTCACGCCCGAGACCGTTTTTGAGATTGGCTCCATGACCAAGCAATTCACCGCCGCCGCCATTCTTATGCTCGCCGAGGAAGGCAAGTTATCGGTGGACGACAAAATTTCCCGTCACCTGACCAACACGCCCGAAGCCTGGAAAGACATAACAATACGCCATCTGTTGACCCACACATCGGGCATCACAAATTATACGGTGCTGGACGGCTTCGAACTGCGCCAACACATGACCCAGGCCCGGTTCATCCAGAAGACAGGCTCCTACCCGCTCAATTTTCAGCCCGGTGAAAAATGGGTCTATTGCAATTCCGGCTTCAACCTGCTGGGTTACATCATTGAAAACGTCAGCGGCGTCGATTACTGGCAATTCTTGCGCCAGCGCATCTTCCTCCCCTTGGGCATGACCGCCACCACCAACCGCGATTCCCGCTATCCCGTCCGCTTCCGCGCCAGCGGCTATGAAACCGATCCGGCCGGCCGCTACATCAACCGCGATTACGACCTGACCGATCTTTTCAGCGCCGGGACCATCCTTTCAACCGTGGACGATATCGCCCGCTGGAACGCCAGTCTTGATTCCAAAAAACTCCTCACCGCCGATTCTGAAAAAGCCATGTGGACCCCGCTCACGCTCAACAATGGCGGCACCCACGGCTTCAGCAAAGGGCGCACCCACAGCTACGGTTTCGGCTGGTTTCTTGACCCCGTGCAGGGCCATCGCTGCGTCAGCCACGGCGGTTTAACCTCGGGATTCTCCGCCAGCATCCAGCGTTTTCCCGACGACGGGCTGGCAATAATAGTTTTAACAAACTCGAACGAGGAAGACGTTGCCATCCAGGTGAGCACGGACATCGCGGCGCTTTATTTTGCGGATAAAAAATGAGTCAGAGGCCCGTGAAGAAACAACCCAGGTGAAGCGGCTCAAGGGACGGCGGTTATTTCACGCCCGCCACCCGGAACCCTTCCCCTTCCAGCAGCGACCGCACCCGGCCCACCTGATTGCCCTGGATTTCAATCGTCCGTTCGCGCGTCGTTCCCCCGCAACCGCAGGCCGAGCGCAGTTTGCGCCCCAAATCCTCAATGGATTGCGTGCTGATGTGCGCCGCAAAATCATGGACGACAATGACAATTTTTCCGCCCCGGTGCGCCGTTTCCTTCCTCAGCACGACCCGGCCCAAAGCCGGCCTCGCCTTCGCCGGCGGAGGCGGCACGACAACCGTGTCGCCGAGCGGCAGATTGTCGATTTGCAAACCCGCAAACGGGTTATTCAACTCCATCGGCTGCTCGGTCGATACCTCTGTTTTGTCTTTTCTGGCCATGCGATTCTTCATGTCATCGGCAAAAAACAACAAGGACTTAAGCCCAAAAAATCAAATTCCACGTCCGACAAGACGCCCAAGCCGGGACCCGTTTTTTGGCTGGCCAAAAACTGGCATAACGGCCTGATGAAGAAAAGCAAAAATACGCTTGGGGCGCAACTCACGGCTGACGCGCCTTTTGCAGCGATTTTGAAAGCTCCTTGATTTTTTCCGCCTGTCCGGGAGCGAGGTTATTGGACTCGCCCAAGTCGGTTCCCAAATCGTAAAGTTGCGCCTTCGGCCCCCGGCGCGACCCCGGCGCGTCCAACAACTCCGGGCTGATGTATTTCCACAAGCCGTCGCGGAAACCCAGCACTTGAAACCCGTCATGCTCCACCAGTTCATCCCGCGCCGACTTCGTCTCCCCCAACAACGCCGCCAGCACATTGCGGCTGTCTGGCGCTTCCCCGGCGGCCAGCTTTTCGCCGGTCAACGCCGCGAATGTGGCCGGCAAATCCATCAGGCAAATCAGCGCATCCGACACACCCGGCTTCACCCGCCCCGGCCAGCGCAAAATGAACGGCACCCGCGTCCCGCCTTCGTAGATGCTGTATTTCCCCCCGCGCAACGGCCCCGCCGGCTTGTGGCCGTTCGCATCCTTCACCGCTCCGTCCGCATATCCGTCATCCAGCACCGGGCCGTTGTCGCTGGTCACAATAACCAGGGTATTCCCCGCCAATTTCAGCCGCTCCAGCTCAGACAGAATTTCCCCCACGCACCAGTCAAATTCCACAATCACATCGCCGCGCAATCCGCACCCGCTCTTCCCCACAAAACGCGGATGCGGCACCCTTGGCACATGCGGGTCATGCGTCGCAAAATATAGAAAAAACGGACGTCCCGCGTTGCGCCCGATAAAATCCACCGCCTTGCGCGTGATGATGTCCGCCTTGTCCTCATCCTTCCACAACGCCGCCCGCCCTCCGCTCATGAAACCGATCCGGCTGATCCCGTCCACAATGGTTCCGTCGTGTCCGTGGCTGAATTTCATCTTGAGCAATTCCGGGTGTTCCTTCCCGGTCGGCTCATTGCCGATCTGCTCTTGATAACTGACCCTTATCGGGTCGCTCGCCTCCAACCCCGCCACCCGCCGGTTTTCGATATACACGCACGGCACGCGATCCCCGGTCGCCGCCATGATGAAGCTGTAATCAAAGCCCAATTCCAGCGGCCCCGGCTTGATCTCGCCGTTCCAATCCGCCCTGCCCGGGCCGCCCAGCCCAAGATGCCATTTTCCCACCACGCCCGTCCGGTAATCCGCCCGCTTCAAAATCGAAGCCATCGTCGCCTGGTTCGTCCCGATGATCAGCGGCGCGTCTCCCGGCAAAATGCCGGTCCCTTTTTTCCGCCACGGATACTGCCCGGTCAGAAGCGCATAGCGCGACGGCGTGCAGGTCGCCGAAGTCGCGTGCATGTCCGTGAAACGCAGACCCTCCCGACCGAGACGGTCGATGTTCGGGGTCGGAATCCTTGTCGCCCCGTAACAACCCGTGTCCCCAAATCCGAGGTCGTCGGCCACGATCAAAACGATGTTTGGCCGGGCCGGGCCGGCAAAGACGCCGGCTCCGCCCAAAAACAGAACCGCCAGGCCTAAAAAAAGTTTCGCTTTCATCTTTCAACCATAGAACGATCCCGGGTCAGTTGGAATAGGGAACAGTCCCCCGCTCATTCACCGGCCAACCCCATTTTTTGATGTAATCATCCGCCGGCAAAAAAGAATCATGCGCCTGCCGCAGTTTTGCATCCAAAAGCCGGTCCAATTTCTTCCGCTCCCGGGCCGTGTCGATCCGGGCCGCCAGATTGGTCGTTTGTAGGGGGTCCTTTGTGTTATCAAATAAAAGCCAGGGACCCTTCAAATCGCGCACATAGGTGAACCGCTCCGTGCGCAACCCGCGAAACTCCCGCCCGCCGACGCTCCGCGTGTATTCGCCAAACGGCGCCACGCACCAAATCAACGCGGCGTTGTCCGACGGATTCCTTTTCCCGCGCATGTAACCGCTGTAATCCATCCCCTCCACCGTCGCCGGAACCGGCACATGGCACAACCCCAGCACGGTCGGCATGATGTCCTCGGTGGCAATCACGGCGTCAACCTGCCGCGCCTTGATCCCGGTCAGGGGCGGGCAACGCATCAGGAGCGGAACCCGGATGGATTCGTCGTACGGCTTCTGTTTGGCGGTCATACCGTGCGAACCCAGCATGTCCCCGTGGTCCGACGTGAAAATGACGATGGTTTTTTCGTCCAGACCCGTTTCGCGCAAGGTTTGCAGCAAATCCCCGGCGCAATCATCCAGCGCGCTGCAATGGGCATAGTAACCGGCCAGGTCGCGCCGCCATCCTGCCGGACCCGGCGGCACGTTGCCGCGCAGAATCAATTTCGACGGATCGTACAGCGCCTGATATTTTTCCGGCGCGGTTCCGTAAGGCGAATGGGGCGGTCCCCACGAAAGCACAAACAGGAATGGGCGGCTGTTGGTGGCGCGGCTGCGCAAGTATTCCCTGGCATCGCGCGTTTGGGCGATGGCGTCGTAACCGGCCCACTGCAATTTCTCCGGCGTGTCGCCGTAGTAAGACGAATGATTGTAATTATGGGTACATTCCAGCGCCTTCCAATAATCGAACCCCTGCCGGCGCTGGCGTGGAATGAATTCAGAGCGGCCTCCGCCGTTGAGATGCCATTTGCCGACGTAGCCCGTGTCGTAACCCTGCGCGGCCAAAACCTGGGCGAGCGTAAGCACGTTCGTCCCCAGCGGGACATCGTTCAGGAACACTCCATGCGTCACCGCCCGCTGTCCGGTCAAAAGCGAGGCGCGCGCCGGACAGCACACCGGCAGGCTGGAAACGGCGCGGGTAAAATCCACGCTTTCGCGCTCCAAGGCGTCGAGGTGCGGCGTCCTGACATTGGGGTCCCCCGCGTAACCGAACGCCTGCGCCCGCCATTGATCGGCCATCACAATCATTACATTCGGGCGCGCCGCCTCCGCACCCAGCGTCCGGCCAAGGCCGGCCAGAAGCAGGAGCGCGAAGATGAGTCGTTTGGCCATGTCCCGACGCTACCGAACCGCACCGGGAAAGGAAATGGATTTCATCAGGCAAGCGAAGCGGGCGAAATAGCTGTGGTCCCGGTTAAAACCATCCTTGTGCCGGCAATCGCGCGTTGCCATCCTCACTGCAAAAAAATAATCAATATGATCAGTCATGTTAGGCGAATGATGTCAGGAGGGCTGCCGGGATTGTTCTGGAGCAGCGCAATGATGATGTTGGCAGCGCCTTCAGCGTTGCCGCAAGGTCTCACCGTCCAGACCAATGCGGAGGAGGTTGTTTATACATCGCCCTGGCTGAAGGTGGCGTTCTCGTCCCGCACCCCAACCATGACCTTTCTGTCGGTGGATGCGACCGGAACCAGCCGCCATTCACGCAATCTCCTGGAGGCTTCGATTGGCGGCGGCCCCTCGGTCACAACGCCCACGGGCGTCTGCTCGTTGTTGGAAACGCCGTGCGTTTTCTCCAGAACCGGAAATGTTGTGCGCTATGCCGGCGTCAAGCTTGGCCAATGGGAAACCGACTCCTACCGCTATACGATCAAGCCCAAGGAAATCGACATGGTCATCGACAGGGATGTTCCTCAGGACTACGACGCCTCCCAAGCGTCCCCGTTGCGCGTGATGTTTGATGCCACCGTCACTCCGGTCTCGCCGCTCGGACGCGTCAAGCAGGGCGAATTGGGGAAAATGCAGTTTCCTCTTCTGCTACACTTCCCGGACTGGGGCAGCCTGCTGGTCCGCGCCAGGGAACAAGGCAAGGAGGAGTCCACTTGGGACTTCTCGCTGTTCAGAGACCTCAAGCCTGTCGCTCCCGGCGCGGTGGCACGCTGGCGTCCGATGACGGCGGAGGAGCGGAAGAAAGTCGAGATCACCGGCAACAAGTATCTCCTGAGCGGGGGCAACCTGCACATCGGGCCGGAACAAATTCAATTGGCCCTGCACCATGAAGAAGGCGACGCCAAACAGCGGGCCGGAAAACAACGCATCAAACTGAGCATGGCGGTTACCGCGATCTATCCCGAACCGAAGCTTGTGGATGCCGATCCAAAGCTTGTTGGAGTCAAACGGGCCTGGCTCAATATTTTTGGTTTCCGGGCGGACCTCGGCTGCCTGGCCAACAGTTCCACCGGCGACACCTGCCAGTTCTGCCTGCACTGCTATGCCGATCAGGCCTATTACACCCCGCCCCTGTTCGACGATTTCACCGCGCTGGACCTGGTGCGCGTTTCGTTGGACCGCTATTTCGACGGGTTCAAGGGTTACCGCAGCGATTTTCAGGACGTTGCCCCCTCAACCATCATCGCCGCCTGGGATTACGCCACCGGCAAACCCGACCCGGCGTGGCTGAAACGGCGGATCGGCGACATCGAAACATACGCCGAGCGCATGATCGCCATGGACGTGGATGGCGACGGCCTGTGCGAGTCGCCAAAAAGCCCGAGCAACTGGTGGGACATGATCAACTGGAACTGGAAAGACGCCTACAGCTCGGCCTTGGCCTGGCGGGCTTTCCGGTGCGCGGCGGACCTGGAACATCGTCTGGGCAATCAGGCCAAAGCGCAGCGCTACGCCGGACGGGCGGAGAAGATTCGAGCCATCTATTATCAGACCTTTTACAATCCTGAAACCGGCGTCCTCGCCGGGTGGCGCGCCAAGGATGGCACGTTCGGCGACCGCTATTTCCTTTTCGCCAACGGCATCGCCATCGCCTACGGTCTGGTGGACAAGGCGCAGGCCAACGCGATTCTGGACCGGCTCCAAGCCAAGCTCCAAGAAGTCGGTTACCACAACTTTCAGTACGGCCTGCCCGGGAACCTCGTGGCGTTCCCGCACAGACTGCCCTTTCAAATATACGAGAACGGCGGGGCGACAGGCAGCATGGCCTATTACTACGTCCAAGCCCTCTATGCCGCCGGACGCCAAGCTGAGGCCGAGGCGATCTTTGACAGGATGCTGGAAGGCTATCGCGATGGAACCTTTCAGAACGGCATCGGCAACGGCGGCGACTGGAAGGAATGGAACGGCACCCCTTGTGGTTATGAAGGAATGCTTGTGGACGCCTACTATCCTCTCACCGCGCTAATCACAGGCCGCCTCGGCCGCGGCGTTCCGCTCCCAGCGTCCGGCCAAGGCCGGCCAGAAGCAGGAGCGCGAAGATGAGTCGTCTGGCCATGTCTCGACGCTACCGACCGCGCCGGGAAAGGAAATGGATTTATGATCGGAGATGGGAGAGAAAGGCGCAATAATCTTGATTGACGGCGGCGGGCGGGCGTGTCACACATGCAGTCACGCATGGGCCGCTTATTGACATTACTGGCGTTCCTGTTCACGGCAACCTCCGGGTGGGCGGATGGCATGGTGATGGGTTCCTATGCGCTGCCGGCCAATGTGCGTATTCCCGACCAGCGCGCTTTGATCCAGTTTAGCAACGGGGTCGAGCGGTTGGTCATCGAAACCCGATTCACCGGCGCCGGCACGAATTTCGCGTGGGTTGTGCCCCTGCCGTCGCCTCCCGTGATCGAGGAAGCCAGCACAGGTTTGTTTCCGACCTTGCAATGCATCTTCCAACCCCGCTTGTGGCATGACGTGCCGCATTACTTCCGATTATTCATGGGCCTTTTGGCCGGCGGTTATCTGCTTCGCTACGTCCGGCGCAATTCGCCCATGACCATTGGGGACGTGCTGGCCTGTCTTTGCGGCGCTCTGGCTGTTTTTGGGGAAACGCCGCTTCGGGGAATGGGAAGCGTGGCGGTACTTCTGGGACTGCTTAACGTGGTGGATAACGTGCGCAATCGCGGTTCGTGCGCTTCCCGGCTTTTCTTCTATTCTTTTTTTATCGTTATTGCCGCCACGCTGGCTGGTTTGCTGCTTCCAGCCCTGAGTATGGCGGGCGGAGGCGTGTCCAATTCTCCCGCCGTCTCCGTCCTGGATCGCAAACTGGTCGGGGTGTTTGACACGGCCACGATTTCCTCGCGCGACCCGGCGGCGCTTCAAGGCTGGTTGAAAGCCAATGGCTTTGCCGCGCCCGCCAGCCGCGACCAAGCCATCGCCGGTTACGTCAAAGACGGCTGGGTGTTTGTCGTAGCGAAAATCAGGCGCGACGATCCCGCCTTGCAAACCGCCACTCCCCACCCACTTTCATTCACGTTCAAGACCACCAATGCCGTTTATCCGATGCGTTTGACCGGGATTGATAACGGGCCGGTGCAAGTGGAGCTTTACGTGTTTGGGGCCGGACGCGCGGACGCGCCGCATTTTAAGGTGGAGCGATGCGCCATGCCCGTTTATCCGAGACTTCCCCTGCACCACGGCATCGAATCCATGAGCGTTGAGGATTTGAAACCCAACCCGGATGTTCTGCGGATTGCCCATCCGCTGTTGCGCAAGTGGGTGGACGGCTCGGCTGTTGCCACCAAACTGAGCGCCACACTCAGCACCGACGAAATGCGCGACGACATCTGGATTTCCTGGAAGCTGTTTTCAGAGAAGAAATCACTCCGGTTCAGTCGTGAAGGAGCCATGATTTACGCCGCTAACTGGGGATCGGGCCTGATCGCGTTCGGGCTGCTGGCCGCGTTTGTGTTCGGTCCAGGAAGCGCGGCGCGCGCGAAACACCCGCTTAAAATTATCAGCGTTGCCCTCTGCTCCGGCGTCCTCCTGTCGGCCATTGTCTATGGTCTGTTGCCAAAAACCGAGGTGCGGATGGTGCGAAGTCACAGGTCACCCGCGTTTCAAACGTGGGATAACTTTAGAAGTGCTGATATGTTATGTTCCCGGGAAACGAATCTGGCCGACTTCCGCGTCTGGATGACCAACTTCGTCAGCAACTATAAAACGGAAAACCACCTGTCGGGTGGGCTTTTCCGCGAGGAAGATTCCCCCGGCAACTACCAACTCCACCAGGGAAGCAATGCGGTCCAGGCCATTTTTTACGATGCCATCGGCGCGCCGAGTTCGGAGTGAACTCAGCGTCCCCACCTGCCCTATCCGTTCAGGGTCCAACCCTTCCGATAAGTGTGACTCATTAGCAAGTTGGCTTCGGGACAATCGGACAGCCCGGTCGCGCCGTCGTATTTGATCTTCTTGCCGACGCGATAAGCCACCAGGCCGAGCAACATCATTTCAATCATGTCGCTGGCGTAACCAAAGTTGCAGGAAGTCTTGAGGTTGCCCTTGCAGGCCTTGATCCATTCCTCCTGGAAAATGCCCATGGACGGGATCAGCGCCTCTTTGGCGCGCGGCTTGTAGTAAGTCATGTCGGCATCAACCCCATCCGGCAAGAGCAGGTGGGACTGAAAATCGGCCACGAGAAAACCTTCGCTCCCCTCAAACAACGCGCCGTGGTCGATCTTGCTCAAGTCGATGCAGCGATGGGGGGATTCCGGTATCGCGCCGCCTTCATGCCATGAGACACGGATGGGCGAACGCCAGCTATTGGCCGGGATGTCGAAATAAGTTTCCAGCCTGACCGGCGTCACTTCGGGATTGAACGGATCGCCCTTGCCTTCAGCCGAGGTGGGAAGGCCGGCATCAATCGCGTTCCAAGCCAAGTCCATCGTGTGGCTGCCCATGTCGCCCACCTGGCCGCTGCCAAAATCCCAGTACATGTTCCAATTCAGGCAGCCGCCGCGGATGTATTCGGGGTTGTAAGGGTGGAAAGGAGCCGGACCGAGCCACAAATCATAATTCAAGAATTTGGGCGGAGCGCCTTTCGCGGGCGGATAGCCGGATTTGCTCATCTTGCGGTTGCCCCAAGTGCTGACCTCCTGCAATTCGCCGATGGCGCCGTCGCGGATCATTTCGCGCACGCGGTTGAAATTTTTGAACTGGTGGCGTTGCGTGCCGACCTGGGTAGCCAGCTTGTCCTTGTTTTTGAGCCAGGTGGCGCGGATCACGCGGGCTTCCTCCACGCTGTTGACGAGGGGTTTTTCGCAATAGACATGCTTGCCGCGGTTCATCGCCCAGTTGGTGATAAAAGCATGCGTGTGATCGGGGGTGCAGCAAACGATGGCGTCAATATCCTTTTGATCGAGACACTTGCGCCAATCCGCGTATTGCTTCGCCTTGGGAAATTTCGCAGCGGCGGCGGCGAGATTCTTCTCGTTGACATCGCAGATGGCGACCACGTTTTCGCGCGACATCACCTCAAAATGATCCTTGGCGCGGTGGCCGGTGGCGATCAGGGCAATATTCAACTTATTGCTCGGCGCATCGGCCCCAAAAAGTTTCAGGCGAGGCAGGATCAGTCCCGCCGCTCCGGCGAAGGCGGCGGTTTTAAGGAACTGGCGGCGTTTCATGGAATGAGGCGGCAACGGGTTGGAATGGCTTGCCACGGATGATGTTACCGACACCTGCTCCTCGTTTGCTTTCATATTTGGAATCATATTCTGACTGTACTCTGAAGCGTTAGACGAAGGAGAAGCCGCCGGGGATACAAAAAAAGGCTAAAGTCGGGCCAAAAAACTCACGGAGCATGCACTTGACGGGATAGCTCCGCCGCCGATATTTGACCGGGAGCCGTCGAGCGGTCCAGGTAACCGTAGGTCAGGCATGATCCCAGCTTTGGGAATTCGACCCGGGTTTGCCTCCAACCATCGCCCATTCCGATGACACACAATGGCCCCGCCCGTTTTGCGGCCAGCAACGCGCGCAACGTCTGCACATCGGCCTCGCTTCGGAGCATCGTCGCCACTTTTGGCACGGCCCCGTTTTGCCAGACCCGCTCCACGATTGACCCCAACTCCGCCAGCGGCGGCGTTTTCTCAAAATCGTGAAGGGAAACCAGGCAGACCTTGCCCAACTTCTTGGCCGCCCGCATCACATCCGCGCAAATCCGGCTGTTCAACTCCACATCCACCGCCGACACCGCCTCCAATCCCTGTTCGTAAAGAGCCAGCCGCGCCTCATCGTCCGCCGGCCACTCGCCGCCTTCGCTGCGCAGGCGGATGGTCAACAATACCGGTTTGCCGCCCGACTCGATAGCCCGGCAACGCTCCAACCAGTCTGCCGGACGCCTCATTTTGTCCAGGCGCACCTCCACAATGTCGCCTGCGAGCGGAATATTTCCTTCCAGCGACGACAACACACCGGCCACAAACGGGCCGTTTTCCAACTTTAACCTGGCGCGGTTCATAAGGGCATCATGCCGAAAAGACTTTAAACCATAAACCCAAAACTTTAAGCTCTCCTTCGATATAAAACATTTATGACAAAAACAATCATCAGGCCTGCCGCTTCCGCACCCGCGAGCGGCCCTTACAGCCATGGCGTTCGCGTCGGCGACTTTCTCTTCAGCGCCGGCCAGGTGCCGGTCGATCCATTGACCGGCCAGCTCGTCAAAGGCGATATTCGCGCCCAGACGCACCGCGTTTTGCAGAACCTCATCCTCATCCTGCAAGATCAGGGATTAACCATGGCCAACGTGGTCAAGACCACCGTCTATATGACAAACCTGGCGGACTTCGCCGCCATGAACGAAGCCTACGGGATGCACTTCACCAAAGACGCGCCCGCCCGCACCACCGTGCAAGTCAGCGCCCTGCCTCGCGGCGCGCAGATTGAGATCGAGATCATCGCCCATTATTAATGACACTCCTCCATCTCGCCATTGCGTTCGTTGCGTTTGCCGTGGGCGGCTTTCTGGGCTGGTTATTCGGCCGCATGGGGCGGAAGCAGACCGTTCTGCCGCCAGACAACCGCCTGGAAAATGAATTGCGGCAGCAACTGCAGCAACGCGAGAAGGACCTTGAAGCCACCCGGGGTCAACTCACGCAAACCGCCACCGCCCTCGCCACCGCCGAAGCCAATCGCGACGCCGCGCAAAAAACGCTGGCCGAAACCCGCGAACTGCACGCCGCCAACCTGCGCGCCGCGCGCGAATTTCAGGATCAGGCCCTGGCCGACTTGCGGCAGACCTTCCAAGCCTTAAGCACCGACGCCCTGCGCCAGAACGCCCCGCAATTCCTGCAACTGGCCAACGAGACCTTCGCCAAATTCCAGGAAACCGCCAAGGGCGACCTCGCCCAACGCCAGCAATCCATCGCCACCCTCATCCAGCCGTTGAAAGAACAACTGGACACCTACCAAAAACGCCTGCAACAAAGCGAGACCGCCCAATCCACCACCCTTGGCGAGGTCAAGAAACAATTGGAAGGCCTCGCCCTCAACAGCCAGACCTTGTCCAGCGAAACCCTGCAACTGCGCCGCGTGTTAAGCTCCAATCAGGCGCGAGGCCGGTGGGGGGAGGAAACGTTGCGCCGCGTGGTGGAGGCGGCCGGGATGAGTCCCCATTGCGATTTCACCGAGCAAAACCAGGTGGACGACAAGAAGCCGGACCTGATCGTGCATTTGCCGGGCGACCGGGTGATTATAATTGACTCAAAAGTGCCGGACCTTGATTTTCTCCAGGCCATTGATTCAGCCGACACAGTCAAGCGCGCCCAAGCACTCGCCATCCATGCCGGCAAATTGAAGGACACCATCCGCGACCTGGCCAAAAAGGACTACGCGCGCCAATATCCGCACGCCCTGGACTATGTGGTGCTGTTCCTCCCCGCCGAATCGCTTTTCAGCGCCGCGCTCGAAGCCGACCACGAACTGATCGTCTGGGCCGCGCAACGCCAGATCATGCTGGCCACGCCCGCCTCGCTCATCGCCCTGCTCCGCGCCGTCAGCGTCAGTTGGCAGCAGCACGCCCAGACCGAGAACGCGCGCGAGATCGCGGTCACGGCCCAGGAGCTTTACAGTCGCGTCGCGAAATTCACCGAACACTTTGAAAAAATCCGGGCCGGACTGGAAAAAGCCGGGAGCGCCTTTAACGACGCGGTGGGCAGCTACGAACGCATGGTGCGGCCCAGCGGCGAGAAATTGCTCCGGCTGGGCGGCGGCGCGGCGGTCAAGGAACTGCCCGTCATCCCAATGATTGATACCGCCCTGCGCCTGCCCCCCTCCTGACCCGGCACATTTCGCTCGAAATCAAGGACAAGACTCAAGTTTTGCCTGCCGCCGCCGATTAACCCTGTGGGATTCGAAATCCCAGGCGCGAAAACCGGCTCCTCCGTCTCTTTTTGCGGAACGCCATTTTTTTGACCGGCGCCATGCTGAATCACAAATGAGACCGTTATGACCGCCAGTGAAATAGTATCACAGGTTAAGGACTTGCCTGCCGTGTCCGAAACCACGCGCAAAATGGTTGTTCAGCTCAATCAACCCGAACTCCATCGCAGCGAACTGGTCAAAACATTGCGTTGCGACAACGTCCTGACCGCGAAGCTGCTCCGCGTCTGCAACTCGGCCGACTGCGCGCTGCGCGAACCGGTCGTCTCCGTTGACCAGGCCCTGCTCCTGCTGGGCAACGACGCCGTTTTCCGGATTGTCTGCACCATCGGTTTTGGAGATTCGATTGGATTTGGCGCGCCCGGTTACGCCGCGGAAGCCAACGGTCTGTGGAACCACTCAGTCAGTAACCTCCGGCAGAGCCGGAGGCTTGAAATAGCGTGAACCGCTCAAAGCGGTTGTTTGTTCCGTTAGCCGCTCAAAGCGGCATCAGCGTCAGTTGATCCAGCCGCTGATCTTCTTTC
>Ga0181535_10003241_pt1 | contig 19042 bp, 16 predicted proteins | sample PEATcosm2014_Bin_44_FD_119774 | JGI IMG/M metagenome (GOLD analysis project Ga0181535, IMG submission 119774) | Peatland microbial communities from MTU Mesocosm Facility, Houghton, MI, USA - PEATcosm2014_Bin17_30_metaG | ecosystem: Environmental > Terrestrial > Soil > Wetlands > Peat | place... | reverse complement strand
CTTCCGCAGGGACCGGGGTGGTTGCGCTACAACTACGATGGCTACGGCGACCGGCCTGATGGCGGCCCGTTTCTTGGATGGGGCCAGGGCCGCGTGTGGCCGTTGCTGACGGGGGAGCGCGCGCATTACGAGCTGGCCGTGGGAAACGACACTACACCGCTGATCGAAACGTACGAGCGATTTGCCACCATGGGGCAGATGATGCCGGAGCAGGTGTGGGATGAGCCGAATTCTCCGTCGGCGCGGCTGCAATTTGGCCAGCCTGCTGGGTCGGCGGTGCCGCTGGTGTGGGCGCACGCAGAGTATCTGAAGCTGCTGCGGTCGGCGCTGGACGAGAAAGTGTTTGACCGCATCGAACCGGTCTATGCGCGGTATTGTGAGCCTGAGGGCCCGAAGACGCTGGGCCGCGATATTGAGATTTACACGATGCGCCGGCCCATTCAGAAGATTCCCGCAGAGGCTACGCTGCGCATTCTTCACGAAGACCGGTTTGCAGTGAGTTGGTCGGCCGATGGGTGGAAGACAGTGAACATCAGCCAGAGCCGCAGCCTGGGCAGCGCGGGATACAGCGTGGATATTTCCACTGCGGGCGCACCCGTCGGCGGTGAACTATCATGGACTCTCCAGTGGACTGACCAAGGCCGTTGGCTGGGCTACAACGTGAACCTCAAGATCGAAACTTCGCAACAAACAACAGGGACCATGTAGCTGTCGGCGGGAACCATGCTGCTGATTGCTTGCGGACATTTCCCCCGGCGAAAGGATTGTACAGAGAATGACTGCCACACTTTCGGCGCTCTCCATCGACGAACTTTCTATCGACACATTGCGTTTGCTTGCGGTTGACGCAGTTCAAAAGGCGAACAGCGGCCACCCCGGCGCTCCGCTGGGCTGCGCGCCCATTGCGTATTTGCTGTTTCACAAGCTGATGAAGCACAATCCTGCGCACTTCAAGTGGGCGGATCGCGACCGGTTTGTTCTATCGAACGGCCACGCTTCGGCGATGCTGTATTCGACGCTGTTTCTCTCCGGATACAAACTCACGATCGACGATCTGAAGTCGTTCCGGCAGTGGCACTCGAAGACACCGGGTCATCCCGAGTCGGGCGAGACAGACGGCGTGGAAGTGACGACGGGGCCACTAGGGCAGGGCTTTGCGATGGCAGTCGGCATGGCGATGGCGGAGAGACACCTGGCTGCCGTCTACAACAAGCCGGGATTCGATATTGTGAACCACCACACCTACGTGCTGTGCGGCGATGGCGATCTGATGGAAGGGGTCTCTCACGAGGCGGCTTCGCTGGCAGGAACGCTCGCGCTGGGCAAACTGATTGTGCTGTACGATGACAACCTGATTTCGTTAGATGGGCCGACGGAGCTGAGCTACACCGAAGATGTGTTGAAGCGTTTCGAGGCGTATCACTGGCACGTCCAGATTGTGGGCGATGGGAATGATCTGAAAGCGATTGAGGCGGCAATTGAAGCTGCGAAAGCCGAGACGTCGCGGCCATCGTTTATCGCGGTGCGCACTGTGATCGGCTACGGCAGCCCGAAAGCGGGCACGAACAAGGTGCATGGCGAGGCGATGGGGGCGGCGGACGTCGCGGCGACGAAGAAGTTTTTTGGATTTCCTGAAGACCAGAGCTTTTATGTGCCGGAAGATGCGCTCGCGAATTGGCGCAGGGCTGGCGAACGTGGCGCGGCGCTTGAGGACGAGTGGAAACAGCTTTTCGAGAAGTACCGTGCGCAGTATACCGACTTGGCCACGGAGTTTGAACGCACCAAGGCCAACAAGCGCAAGGCGGGTTGGGAGAAGGCGCTGCCGACCTTTCCAGCGGGCAAGCCCGTGGCGACGCGCAACGCGGGTGGTGCGGTGATGAACGCCATCGCCGAGGTGGTGCCGGAGTTGTTTGGCGGCGCGGCTGACTTGACTTCTTCGACGAAGACCATTTTCAAACCGGGTGCGGATTTCCATGTGGATCCGGCGGGGCGCAACGTTTTCTTTGGCGTGCGCGAATTTGCGATGTGTGCCGCGGTGAACGGCATGGCTGCGCATGAAGGACTGGTCCCTTTCGGGTCCACGTTCTTCACCTTTTCCGACTATTGCAAGCCGGCCATTCGACTTGCCGCTCTAATGCGCTCGCACTCGCTTTTTGTCTACACGCATGATTCGATCGGCCTCGGCGAAGACGGGCCCACGCACCAGCCGATCGAGCAGTTGATGATGTTGCGTGCGGTACCGGACCTAACGGACTTTCGTCCGGCGGACGGCAATGAAACGGCGGCGTGTTGGCGGCTGGCGCTTGAACGCACCGGTCCTTGCTTCTTCGCCCTCTCGCGGCAGGATCTGCCCGTGATCGATCCGGCGGCGCACGATGCGTATGCGGACGTCAGCAAGGGCGCCTATGTTCTGGAAGATGCGCCGAATCCAAAGATCATTTTGATCGGCACCGGTTCTGAAGTTTGGCCGTGTGTGGATGCGAAGAAGCTGCTTGAAGCAGAAGGCATCGCGACCCGTGTGGTCAGCATGCCTAGCTGGGAGATTTTCGACGAGCAGACGGCGGAGTACAAGGCGAGCGTGTTGCCGCCAGGTGTGAAGAAGGTTGCGGTTGAAGCGGGATCTCCGTTGGGTTGGTGGAAGTATGTGGGCCAGGACGGCGATGTGATCGGGCTTGACCGGTTTGGTGCGTCTGCGCCGGGGCCGAAGGTGCTGGCTGAGCTGGGATTCACTGCGGAGAATGTAGCGGCGCGGGCGAAAGCGATATTGAAGCGGAGTTAGCCGCGCTTTGCGCGTGTCAGCGGAGTTAAGGGGCTGTCGGTTATTGGTGGCTGACGGCTAGCTCCGCTAACAACGCTAACTCCGCTAGCAACACTTTCAAGAAAGGATCAACGTGAAGTTAGTCATTGCGTCGGATCACGCCGGTTTCAACCTCAAGGAAGAGGTGCGCGCCTATCTCACCAAAGCTGGTTACGAGATGGTTGACCTCGGCGCATTCACATGCGATCCGCAGGACGACTATCCCGATTTCGCCGAGCGCGTGGGTGAGGCTATCAAGGCTGGCGAAGCGCCGCGTGGCATTCTCATCTGCGGCTCTGGTGTCGGCGTATCAATTGCGGCGAATAAGATTCCCGGCATTCGCGCGGCGATGTGCCATGACACCTATTCGGCGCACCAGGGCGTGGAACATGACGATATGAACGTCATTGTGTTTGGGGCGCGGATCATCGGGACATCCCTTGCGTACGAGTTGGTGGATGCATTTATTCGCGCAAAATTCATCTCCAATGAGGAGCGGTTTACGCGACGCTTCAAGAAGGTGTTGGCCATTGAAGCGAAATATCAGAGAAGCAGTGGACAGTGAACAGTGGGCAGTGGACAGGGAAGCAATAAGTCAGAGAAGCAGTGAAACAGAGAAGAAGTTAGGCAGAGAAGGCGTTGGTGTTCCCCATCCTTGAAACAGTTTTGTGAAGAGCAGTGCAAGAGGCGGCCCTGCAATGTTCCCCTTCGATGTAATTTTGTTTGATGTAGGTGGAGTCCTGCTGACGAATGGCTGGGATCATCGCGAGCGTGCGGCGGTGCTGGATCAGTTTCATCTCGATCGCGCGGAGTTTGAGGCACGGCACGCGACGCAGAACGACGCCTGGGAACGCGACGCGATCTCAGTGAAGGAGTATCTCGAAGCAACAGTCTTTTATGTACCGCGCAGCTTTTCGCAGGATGACTTTCTCGACGCGATTTGCGCGCAGTCGAAGTTGCTGGACGATGGAGCGTTGGGAATCCTCGGGGAACTTGCGGTATCTGAGAAGTGCATGCTAGGCGTATTGAACAATGAAGCGCGCGCGACGAATGAGTATCGCTTCGGGACATTTGGGATTCGTGACCACCTGAAGGTCGCGTTTAGTTCGTGCTATGTGGGACTGCGCAAGCCTGGATCGGCGATTTATCTTCGGGCATTGGATATTCTCGGAGTACCGCCGGGGCGCGTGCTGTTCATCGATGATCGCGAAGAGAATACTGTTGCGGCGGAAGCAGTGGGAATGAAAGCGGTTCAATTTCAAGGCGCCACTGCATTGAGGCGCGAGTTAGAAAATCTGGGAGTTTTGTAATGGAATTGAGAGGGAGAGCGTTATGCAACTGGGATTGATTGGGCTTGGCAAGATGGGCGGCAACATGGCAGAGCGGATACGCCTGGGCGGCCACCAGGTGGTGGGATTTGACTTCAGTGCGGAAGCCGTGCAGAAGTTGACAGCGTCGGGAAATGTCGGCGTGTCGTCGCTCGAGGACATGGCGAAGAAACTGACGGGCCGCAAAGCAATCTGGATCATGGTGCCGCAGGGCAAGCCCGTGGACGATACGATTGCCAAGTTAGAGCCGCTGTTGAACAAGGGCGACATACTTATCGATGGAGGTAACTCGAATTACAAAGACTCACAACGCCACTACAAGGAAGTCACTGCGAAGGGGTATCAGTTTGTGGATGTGGGAACTTCGGGCGGCGTGTGGGGATTGAAAGAGGGCTACAGCATGATGATTGGCGGCGATAAGGAAGCTGTCGAATACCTGCGGCCAATCTTTGAGACGCTGGCTCCGGGGAAAGACAAAGGATGGGGGCACGTGGGCCCCGCGGGCGCGGGACACTTTGTGAAGATGGTCCACAACGGCATCGAATATGGCCTGATGCAGGCCTATGCCGAGGGCTTCACCATCATGGAGAAGAAAGAGGAGCTGAACCTCGACCTGCCGCAGATTTCGCAGATCTGGCGCTTTGGCAGCGTGGTGCGGAGCTGGCTGCTCGACCTGACGGCCGATGCGCTGAGTAAAAATCCCACGCTGGAAGGACTTGAAGCCTATGTGGCCGATTCGGGTGAAGGACGGTGGACAGTTTTCGAAGCCATCGATCTGAATGTGTCCGCGCCGGTGATTACGGAATCACTCATACGACGGATTCGTTCGCGCGAAGAGAATAATTTCACCGACCGGATGCTTTCGATTATGCGCAATGCATTTGGCGGACATGCGGTGAAGAAGGACTGAAAGACAGTTCATAGTTCGGAGTTCTTAGTTCACAGTCTGACGCTGATCAACAGAGAACGGCCATCGGCGATTTGGCGCAGCTGCTAACGGCGAGAAAGTAGAAGTCGAGTTGTGAGCTGCAACTGAACTCCACACTGTGAACTAAGAACTACGAACTATGAACTCGAAAGGATGAGGCGATGGCGACGGTGCGAATGAAGGTCCGGCCCGAGGATTTGTCCAGCGTTCAGCAGACAGGCGAGCGTGTTCCCGATCCCGGAATCCTGGTGATCTTTGGCGCTTCCGGCGACCTGACCAAGCGCAAGCTGCTGCCAGCGCTGTTTCACCTGGAGCAGGCGGGGCTGTTGCCGAAGAAGTTCGCGATTGTGGGCGTGGCGCGGCGACCGCTGGGCGGCGAGTTTGCCGCCGATATGCGCGAAGGCATCATCGAATTCGGCGATGTGAAGGAGTCCGATCCGCTGCTCGAAGGTTTTGTGAAGAATATCAGCTACTACGCGCTGAGCTTCGACGATCCATCGCACTATGCGGGTTTGAATGCCGAGCTGGACAAGATTGCGCAGGAGAAAGGCATCGGGCCGGACCGGCTTTTCTATCTCGCGACGGCGCCGGAGTATTTTGCACCGATCATTGAGAACCTTGGTTCGCAGGGCATGGCGCAGACGGAGCACGGACGCATTGGGGTGGTGATTGAGAAGCCATTCGGGCACGACCTGGATTCGGCGAAGGAGCTGAATCACCACGTGAATAGCGTGTTTCACGAGAATCAGGTTTTTCGAATTGATCACTATCTCGGCAAGGAGACGGTACAGAACATTTTGGTTTTCCGTTTTGCCAACGGGATCTTTGAGCCGATTTGGAATCGCAATTACATCGATCACGTGCAGATTACGGTGGCGGAAACGCTGGGCGTAGAAGGCCGGGGGCCGTTTTATGAGAAGGCAGGAGCGCTGCGCGATGTGATTCAAAATCACGTGATGGAGCTGCTGAGCTTTGTTGCGATGGAGCCGCCCTCGAGCTTCGACGCAGAAGCGGTGCGGCGCGAAAAGGTGAAGGTGTGGCGCGCGATTCCGAGTATTCCGATTTTAAATGCGGTGCGCGGGCAGTATGGGCCAGGCGTGATCGACGGCAAGAAGGTGATCGGCTACCGCGACGAGGATCGTGTGAACCCAGAGTCGGGCACGGAGACCTACGCCGCAGTGCGGCTGGAGATTGAGAACTGGCGCTGGGCCGGGGTGCCGATTTATCTGCGCGCGGGCAAGCGGTTGAAGAGGCGCGCCACGGAGATCAGCATCCAGTTCAAGCAGCCGCCGCTGCTGATTTTTAACCGGATGCAATCGACCGGGCCGTGCGCTGATATTCAACCGAACCTGCTGACGATTCGGATTCAGCCGGATGAGGGGATTGCGCTGCGGTTTGGCGCGAAGGTGCCGAACACGCCGAACATGTCGGTGTGCCCGGTGAACATGGACTTCAATTATGCGGCGGCGTTTGGGACGTCGACCGCCAATGGGTATGAGCGGCTGCTGCTGGACGCGATGCTCGGGGATCAGACGCTTTTTGCGCATCGCGATGGGGTGGAAGTGACGTGGGCCCTGTATACGCCGATTCTGGAGGCTTGGGCCGCGAAGAATCCGGAGGTATTTCCGAATTATTTTGCGGGGTCGTGGGGACCGGATTGCTCGGAGCGGCTGCTGGAGCGGGGCGGGCATCAGTGGCGGAATAATTTGGGGAGCAAGGGGTGAGGGGCTAGGGGGCCGACGCGTGGGCCGCTGGCGTTCGGTTGAATCGCATTAGTCTGCAACGAATCCCCATCAGCGGGCCTTCACAAATACACCCCATTCTCTTCAATTCCGCAGGTTTGCTTCCCACACCCACCCAATGTTCGTGTTAGCCATACCGCGATCCTCTTCATGTATCTTGACAGCCGTGCCGTCATGGGAAACGGTACATCCCAAAGAGATGAGATATTTGACCTGGCCTGTATTCTCCGGCGCGTGATCTCCCGCGAGCCAGCTAGCGGCCTCCGCCTTGGTTGGCGCAATGAACCAACTGTATTCCATTGCTATGTTGATGAGCCGGTTGAGCGTTTCTGCGTCTGGACACGCCAATGTTCCTTCGCGTGTAAACAGCGCCCTACTCCGGTCCGTTGGACATAGGTAGTTTTCCGAGTGAACCGGCTCGCCAACAGCAAAGGCATTGATCCATGCGTTGCGGCTGCATCTTGTTTGAACGACGGGCTGCAAGTCATCTCCCTTAGACAAGTCTTCCGGGGGCAACTCCTTCGAAGCATCTTCCGGTACTAATTGCATCTTTCCGCCATGACCAGACCATATCTCCCCTACCGCATCCTTGAAGCCTGTCTTCCTAAAGACGACTGTGAAGTGCTTTTGGGTGGTTGTCCGTTCAAGAACAAGAGTCGCCGGAGCCTTTCCAATAACCCTCTCGCCTATTACGATCTCGGCTTCCTGTGGAGAAGAGTCCAGAGAAGTGAGGGCAATCGTCCCATACGATGGATATGGCGTCTTGAACGACCAAACACAGGGCACGGGATCATAAACGGTCGCCAGGTAGTTGCCGCCGTGGAATGCGTCCTTATTCGGCTCGCCCGGTATCTTCACCGTCTTCAGCGTGCATGGTACAAGTGCGACGGACTGTATGGAAGCTGCGAAGATTAGTGCCGTTGTGCATAGCAATGCTTTTCGCATGGATTCTTCTCCGAGCGAGTTCGCTTCGCCACGTTTACGATTTGCTGTGGAGTTCCCAGCCGAACGGCTTGGAATAAGTGTGAAAACCATCCACAACTTGAATGGATGCGAACGCGTAACCGACGGGGAGCTGCTCTGCCTTTGCTTTTTCGAGCGAGTCAAACAAGGCGGGCTCCGACTGTCTTCCTGCGTGGCCGTTGGTTTTGTGAAGAAACGCTTCTGTGGAGTAGATTACGCTGACGCTCATGCATTACTCCCTTCGTTTGCTGGTAGGTTACTTCGGCTTTCGAGTCGATCTTTTTTGGGGCAATTTGGCCATTATTTCCGCGAACTTATGCCAATCGCCACGATGAGCGTTTACCTTGTTGCTCTCTGGCCACCATTCAACAGTTCCACGCCCGACAACGAGCGTTCCTATCTTCGTTGAACCGTCCTTGATCTCAATGGTCAAAGAATTTTGGCTGGTTCGCTTAGTGATTTCAACCGCAGCCGGGAGATGGGCAACGATAACAAAATTCTTTTCAGCCATTCCTATATTTTACTCCTGGGTCGCGCTCCGGCGCGAGCCTAAGCTATAGCAATACAGGCGTTTCGGCATCTCCCGAAACCGGCCAAGACGACAACGCAATACATGTCTTCTTCATTCTTCTTCCGTCTTCTTGGGAGTCGAAGGCGACGGAAGACAACAGATCAATTGAGTGGTGAAATGGTGTCGCCTTCATGGGCAGGATTCCTGCTGCGCCGTTCATGCCGGGAGCCTATGCAATGGCCGCAATGCCGTGTTTGGCGGCAAGGGTGAGCAATTTGGCCGCTGGTCCTCGGGGCTGTTTTTCGCCACGCTCCCATTTGCTGACGACCCCCGTAGTCACATTCAGATGTGCCGCAAAGACTGCTTGGCTCACGGCGGCTTTTGCCCGGATGCGGCGGATGGCCGCCGGAGATAGCTTCATTACCGGTGTCAGGCAGGCCCGATCGAATTCACGCATGGTTTTGCTATCGATGGCGCCGACCTGATGCAGGTCAGACATGCTTTCGTGCAACGCCGCGAGGGCTTCGCTTTTGTACGCTTTGGCCATGTTCCATTTCCTTTCTCGATGGAGCGATCTCAAAAAGAGCTTTCGCCTTCACGATTGCCGTCATCTGTTGCTCGGTGTAGTCGAGGTAGATCCGCGCGGCTTTGCGATATTCTTTCAGTTCATCGGGCTTGATGTTTGCCTGGTCCTTCTTTTCGAAACCGAACATCAGGACAGCGCACTGTCCGGCTTTGATTGCAACCAAGGCTCTCGCGCCTCCGCTCGAACCTTCGCCTTCCCGTGCAAGTCTGTATTTAAAGACTCCGCCTCCAAGGTCAGCATCGAAAGCGCCTTTCACGGTTTCCCATAGAGCTTCGTCGTCGATTCCAAAACGGCGGGCAAAGCGCAGGAACGGCTTTGATGCAAACACCCGCAGCGTGCTGGATGGACTTGCCGGCACAGGTAAAGTATAGCACTTAGGACTACAGATGGGAAACTGCGCGCTATTCGCGGATCACTTTGACGAGGATGCCGTCGGGGAGTTCGCCTTCTATTAGGTGGACTACCCCGTCTTTGACCAAACCCTCGAAAATCTGGCGGGTGGGCTTGGGGATTGGAGCCTTCTCCTGAAGAGAGACCGAGCCGTACTGCGGCACTGCACTGTCTGATCCCTGATCCCTGATCCCTGTTGGCTGCTTTTTCCCCATGCCCCGGTCCATGGCTTCGTTGGCGAGGCGGTCGGCTTCCTGGTTGCCGCCGCGGAGGGTGTGGCTCATCTCGAAGCGGTCGAGCTTTGTGGCGTGGCGTTTTGCTTCTTCCCAAAGCGGGATGAGGCCGGGGTTCTTCACCTTATAGAGGCCCTTCATCTGCTTTACCATTAGCTCGGAGTCGGAGACGACGCGCAGGCGTTTTGCGCCGTTTTTGATTGCCCAATCGAGGACCGCCACGAGCGCAGAGTACTCGGCGAAGTTATTGGTCTGTTTGCCGAGGTATTCGCTGAGGCGGGCGACGACGTGGCCTTGAGGGTCTTCAATAACCGCGCCGTAGCCTGCCGGACCGGGGTTTCCGCGCGAGCCGCCGTCGCAGTGGGCTACAAACCAGCCGCGGGTTTCGGCGGCTTGGGAGCCCATTTCGGGAAAGAGAGAGGAGTTCATCGTTTTCCAGTGTAGCGGGGCTAGCGTGACGCGCACGGAAGTGCCTTTGGGAAAACCTCCGATTTAGGGCGGCGGGCTGGCCTCGGAATTCCCTCAGGGGCTAAAGCCCGCCTTCATCTGGCTCGCTTTACGGCACGGCTGAAGCCGTGCCCTTTCAAAACATCGGTGTATTCATATGTTCCATAACGCGCTCACTTAGGGGCTTTCCCAGCGTCTACTTGAGTGCGACCACTCTTCGAACGACGGAGCAGTGATTCAATGACAGTTGAAGCTGCCAGCTTAGCACCTGCCCCCGCATCCACATTGACGACGGGCCCGGGCGGTTTGGCGTGGCCAGCCACAAGGAGGGTACAATCCTCTGCAGGCATGGCGAGCAGGGCAATGGACGGGCCGGACCGCGCGCAGGAGCGCTTGCAGGCGCGTGCGCCGGAGATGGAACTGATCCGCGAGGCGCAAAAGGGTTCGCGGGTGGCGTTCGATGCGCTGGTGCGCCAGTATGAGAACCAGGTTTTGCGGCTGGCGTTGCATCTGACTGGCTCCGAGCACGACGCAGAAGACATTTATCAGGAAGCTTTCTTAAAGGCCTTTCGGTATATCGGGAATTTCCGGTTCGAGTGCTCGTTCTATACGTGGATTTATAGGATTGTCACAAACCTCTGCTTGGATCAGTTGAGGCGACGCAAGACGCGCCGCGAAGATTCGGCTGTGCTCGTAGACCACTCCGGCGATGAGATCGATTTGCTGGCTTCGGTGTCGGACAACCGGTCGTATTCGAGCCCCGATCGCGAGCTTGATCGCAAGGTTTTGGGAGAACGAATTCAGGCCGCGCTAGGGAAGCTGACTCCGCGGGAACGCATGGTTTTTGAATTGAAGCACTACCAGGGGCTCCGCCTGCGCACCATCGGAGAGATGTTGAATACGACAGAAGAAACCGCCAAAAATACGCTCTTCAGGGCGACCAAGAAGTTGAGGCTTCAGTTGGCGGGCTTACGCTAGGGTCTTGCAGACGGCAGACTCTTGGACGAGATTTGTGTCAATTTGGACCAAATTTGTGGCACTGATGTACGAGGCTGGAAGGACGTAACACTATGAATTGCGAAGTTGCGCATGAACGGATCGTTCTGGCGGCATACGGCGAACTCGCCGATGACCTGGTCCACGAACTGGGCCGTCATTTAACAACCTGTGCTGAGTGCTGCGCAGATCGGGAACAGTTGCAGGCGCTGAAGACGCTGGCGGCTGTGCATTCGGTGATTGAACCGAATGCCAACTTGGTGGCGCGCTCGCGGATGCAGCTGGAAGAAGCGCTCGATGCGATTCCTCCCAAGCGGTGGTATGAGCGGTTCGGCGAAGGGCTGCTGAATCATTTTGCTCGACTGCAGGCGGCGCCAGTGGCCGCGGGCCTTTTGCTGGTGGCAGGGATTGGTGCTGGCAGCGTGGGCGGATTTGAATTTTCGCAGGCGCGGGCGGCGCATGCTGCGGGCAAGACCAGTCAGGTGGTCGCGAGTGACTCGCCGGTTGCTGCGATACCCGCAAGTCCGGCGGACGTGGCCAGCATTTCGAGCATTGTGCAACAACCAAACAGCGAGATGGTGGAAGTGCGCTACAACCAGGTCGTGCCGAAGCGCATTCAGGGTTCACTCGATGATCCGGCGATTCGGCAGTTGCTGATGATGGCATCGGAAGATCCGGCTTCGGCGGGGATTCGCGATGACTCGGTGGGCCTGCTTGCGGCGGAGTGCCGGGCGGGTCATAGCTGCAACGGTGCGGGCATTCGCGACGCCTTGATGGTGGCGCTGCGTTATGACCGGAACGAAGGGGTGCGCGAGAAGGCGCTCAAGGGACTTGAGCTTTATGTCGCAGAAGATATGCGTGTGCGCGATGCGGTGCTGGAGGCACTTTTGAACGACAGCGATGCGCGCATTCGTACCGAAGCGATCAACATTCTTGAGCCGGTCGAGGCAGACATGACCGTACGTCAGGTGCTGTCGACGGTGGCCACGTCGGATCAGAATCCCCAGATCCGGAACGTCTCCCGGCAGGTTCTGCGCCGGGTGCCGCAGTTTCAGTAGATTATGAAAATCGTTCAGGAAACGGCACCGTACACAAAGAGTGCCAACCTGAATAGGAAGAATACAGGGGGAAGACGAATGAAGTACTTTTCGAGGCCGTACCGCACTATGTTTCGGAGCTTTCAAAAGAGCTGGCTATTTGGAGTTGCCGCGTTGATATTGGTTGGGCTGGCGTTCGGGGTGCACCGCGCGACGGCACAGTCCGCAGGATTGGCACAGCTGATGGAAGAGCCGAGTCCGCTGCTGCACTCAAGCACACAGGGCTACATGGGTGTGCTTGTGGGGGACGTCGATTCCGACTCCGCCGCCAAACTGAAATTGAAGGATGTGCGCGGGGCGGTTGTCACGCTCATCGATCATGATGCGCCAGCGGCGCAGGCGGGTGTCCGCGTGAACGACGTGGTGTTGCAGGTCAACGGACAAGCAGTGGAAGGCGCCGAGCAGTTCACCCGTATGCTTCGTGACGTTCCCGCAGGCCGTTCTGTGAGCCTCGTCATCAGCCGTGACGGAGCGGTGCAGACCATCGCAGTGCAGTTGGCGGACCGCAAGAAGATGGAACACGATGTGTGGAACCGGCTCGACAACGGAGGCGATCAGTCGACATCGGCTCCGGGGATGGGCATTTTCTCCGGCGGCTCGGGCGATGTTCCTTCGGGTGGTTTCCATATTCCGTTTGTCGGAACGAGCACGCTGAATGTGGGCGCGCTGGTGGAACCGCTGGCCTCTCAGATGGCCGATTATCTTGGCGTCCAGGGCGGTTTGATGATCAAGCAGATTGCCCGCAAGAGCCAGGCCGAGGCGGCAGGGTTGAAGGCCTTCGATGTGATTCTGAAGGTGGGCGCGGATGGCATCGCCACGACCGCCGATTGGGATCGCGCGCTGCGGGCCAACCAGGGGAAACCTGTGCAGGTGACGATTCTGCGCGACCGGAGGCAGCAGACGGTGACGCTGCAGGTGGATACGAAGCGGCACCACTCGTAGATCGAGGATATGTTTCCATCATTTCCTCCAGGGGTTTGCGCTTTCCCAGGTCTCAAAATCGAGACCTGGGGCACCCATTTTCGTGCCGTTTGGTGCATTGCGGTAGTAAGGGATTCGTTGCCTGCTAGTGTTTGAGAACCTGCTTGGCGATGGTGGCAAGCTGCATGTTTGAGGTGCCCTCGTAGATTTTGCCAATCTTGGCATCGCGGTAGTACTTCTCGGCAGGGTAATCGCGCACGAATCCGTTTCCCCCGAAAACTTCAACACACTGGCTGGCTACGCGCTCGGCTACCTGGGACGCAAAGAGCTTGGCCATCGCTGCTTCCTTGACGTAGGGATTGCCCGCGTCCTTGAGGCGAGCGGCGTTGTAGACCAGGAGGCGCGCAGCCTCGATCTCGGTGGCCATTTCAGCGAGAGTGAACTGAACAGCCTGAAATTCGGCGATCGGCTTGCCGAACTGGCGGCGCTCGCCGGCGTAGCGGGCCGCGTGATTCCATGCGCCTTCGGCGAGGCCGAGCATCTGCGCGGCGATGCCGATGCGGCCTTCGTTCAGTGTCTCGATGGCGATCTTGTAGCCCTTACCGCGTTCTCCGAGCAGGTTTTCTTCCGGGATGAAACAGCCGTCGAGGATCAGCTCGCAGGTGCTCGAAGCCCGAATGCCGAGCTTGTCCTCCTTGCGGCCTACGATGAAGCCAGGGGTGTCATTCTCCACCAGAAATGCCGTGATGCCGCGATAGCCGGCTGCGGGGTCAACGGTGGCGAAGACGATGAAGAGACCGGCCTCTCGAGCGTTGGAGATCCACAGCTTTCGGCCTGAGAGCCGGTAGCCGCCGTCGGCCGTTTCGGCGCGGGTCTGAAGGGCGAAGGCGTCGGAGCCGGAACCGGCCTCGCTCAGCGCATAGGCTCCGACGGTGTCCGAAGCCAGCCGCGGGAGCCAACGTTGCTGCTGCGCGTCCGTCGCCCAGCGGCGGAGCGCGTTGATGACGAGTGTGTTGTGCACGTCGACGAGGACAGCGACTCCGGGATCGACGGTGGAGATGGCTTCGATGGCGAGGACCGCGTCAAAAAAGCTGCCGCCAGCGCCTCCGAAGGCCTCGGGAGTTTCGATGCCCATGAGGCCCAACTCGAAGAGCTGCCGAAGGAGGCCGGGTGCGAGCTGCTGATCTGAATCCATTTGGCCCACGAGGGGCTCGATTTTTTCCTGGGCAAATTGCCGCACCGTGGAGAAGAAGAGATTCTCTTCTTCAGAGAGATGGGTGAGCGGGGAAGGAGTGGCATGGCTCTTCGACAAGCGGATCGATGCCTCCGGCCTCGCAGTGTATCAAACGGGGAGCTTGCGTGGTACGAAGTGCAGGCAAAGAAATGGGGCAGGGGCCGGGGAGGCCGCCTGCCCCTGATGGAAACCCTCGGCTAGTCGATGACGAGGGTGAAGGTTGTGGTCGCAGTGATGGTGGCTGTCGTCGAGTCCTGTCCCGTGACGTTGATGGTGTATGTCCCCTTGGGTGGATCGGGGACTGTGGTGGAGGTGGAGCTGCTGCCGCCGCAGGCCGAGAGTCCTAAGCCGATGGCGAGCAGGCCGATCACTGCGGCCAGGTTGCGGAGTCTTCGTGAAGAGCGGCCCATGAATCCCGCAAGCAGCAGCCCGGCGAAGGCAATGGCAAGCGGCGCCCGGTTTGGGGCGTTGTTTTGCGACGTCTTCACGGGGCCGAGGCGATGCATTGCGTGTTTGCCGCTCTTGGCGATTGCCGCGCTGGCGCAGTCGGCGGCGTTGGTGTCGAAGGTGAGCTGAGTCGTGGCAGCAGCCGTTCCCGTGACGGGCACCGATCCATCGCCGTCGCTCAACGTAGTGGTGAAGTCGTAGCAGAGATTTGCAAGAGCCGAGTCGTTCGACGAGGTGAAGCTGAGGTATACCGTTCCGGTATAGCCGCCAGCCGGAGTGACCGTAATTGTCGAGCTTCCCGAGCTACCCTGGGCCACAGTTACGCCGGTCGCAGCCAAGGCGAAGGTTCCTTTGCCCGAGCTTGTGCCAGGAACCGTGACAGTGATGGCGGTCGTTGAAGGTGCGAATGTGGTGGAGCCGGAATACTGGAACACGATCGTATGCGGGCCTGCGGTCGTGAAGGAGGTTGGGTAGGTGGCAACGCCCGAAGAGCCGCTCGCTGCGAGAGCGATGCCGGTGACCGGCGTGCCCCCGTCAACGATTGCCGTTATTGTTCCCCCGGGAGCAACGGTGCCGCTTGCAGGAGTGACCGTTATGGTAAAGGTGTCGCTCGCGTTGAGGGCAGGTGTCGTGCTCGACGCGGAAACCGTAGTCGTTGTCGAGATCAAAGCAGGTCCCGTGATTGCCGGCCACGCTGCAACGAGAGCGCTGAGATTTACCGAACCGAGACCAGTGACCTCGTCGTAGCCGGCGCCGGTGGTGTAGCTGCCTTCACTGGCGGTGCTGCAATAGGTAGCACCGAGGCTGGACGGGCATTCGTTGTTCCCGGTCGCTACATCGTGAAACGCTGCCGCATAGGTAACGCTGTTCGAGGCCAAAGTGTACAGCGTTGGGTTGATGAGACCTTGGCCGGCTGTGTAGCCTTGCGCCTGATTGAGAATGGCGACCATGCCGGCAAAAACCGGTGTGGCGAAGCTGGTGCCTCCAGCTATGGTCAGATCCTGGGTCGCCATATCGCGGAAGCCGCTGTTGCAACTGGCTTGCTGAGCGGTGTTCCAGTCGCTGGTGTCGCTGGTGCAGTACAGGTAGCCAGGCAGGTCAGGCGATGCGTAGAAGGCCACGTCGGGCACGTAACGTCCGGGAGCGGTTGGAATGCCGGGGACGCCCTTCTGCCAGCTTGGCGAAGTGGCATAGAGCGTACTGACGCCGCCGCCGGTGGAACTGAGGGAAGTTGCTCCAGCCGCGACTGAAGCAGCATCGTCGTTCCAGGCTACTTCAGGGATGTACTGGAGCAGGGAAGTGATTTCGTCGCTGGATCCCTTGGCCTCCCAATATGTGGAGCCTGAGGTGTCGTCGGCGGTGGTGATCTCAGTGCCGCCCACGCCCGTGACAAATTGGCTGCTGGCGGGATAGCTGACGGCTAATTCTTCCTGCGTGGCAAGTATGGGAGTGGTCGTGGTGGGGCTTACGTAGCAAGCTGAGGAGCCAGAATCGCCCGACGCGGCGACGACTGTTTGTCCCTGGGTTACAGCCTGAGAGAGTACGGCATCAAGAGCCGTCGCGCTGCCTGCTGACAGCTCCGGTTCGCATGAGCCGTAGCTCACACTGATGATGTTTCCGATTTTCTCATCGACGGCATATTGGATCGAGTCGTAGACGCCGAAGCTCGTATTGCTGCCGGTGTAGACGAAGAGGATTTCGGCGCCTGGAGCGATGCCGCCGGACCACTCGATGTCCAGGTCCGATTCGCCTTCATCGCCCGCGAAGGCCTGAGGCGTGCCTGAACCCGGCACCAGGACTTGATTGGGATCCTTCACTGTCAGTCCGGCCGCAGTCTCAAAGTTCTCGATGTCGCTGGTCACGATCGACGACTGGCCCATGATGGCAATCGTTTGCCCAGCACCCGTGTCGCCTGCGCTGATGAGCGTGTTGACGCCGTAGGCGAGTTTGACGTCGCCGGGGGCGAAGAAGACGCTGCCGGAGACGCTGGATGTAAATGCGGGATTGGCTTGGCCGGCGCGGCTCGCAATGAACATTGGCTTGGGCCGGAAATCGTCGAGGTTTCTGACTGCTATCACGACAGAAGCGAGTGCGGAAGGAAGCGTGAGCGCGGTGGAAGGAGCGAAATGCTTAACTCCGCCAATGGTGTAGAAGTGCATCTGGGTTTGGAAGGCTTGTTCCACCTGGCCTGCGCTGCCGGAAAAGCGAATCTGGTTGCGGCTGCGGGCCACAGAGTCGACGGAAAAACCCTGCTGCTCGAGCCAGGCCTGTACCTTGTTCATGTCGGACTGAGCCATACCAAAGCGGGCCGCGAACTGATCGGGATTGAGCCACTGGTGATAGAGCGGTGAGCTGGGATTCTGCTGCGCGGCGATCAGCGCTTCGAGGTCGGCTTGCTGTGCGGCCGAGCGATTGAAGACGATGCTGATGCCGTTGAGCCGGGTATCTGCCGGGACGCGGCCGGAGTCGTATTGCGCCTGCGCCAGGGGGTGGAGAGAACCTTGTAACGTGGATGCCGCGGAGCTGGAGATTTCGGCCTGAATGCGGGGTGCCGAAGTCTGTGCGGCAAGTGTCGTCACCGCCAAGGCGAAAGCAGCGAGCGATCCACAGATGCTGAGGCGTCTTAATGAGGAGGAGAGAAACGTTGTCGTCATAGTCATCCTTCAGTGAGTGAAAGCGTTTTGGGTCAAAAAATGCGTCCGCAGACTCATACGGCCTGCGTTCGACCAGAGAGCGAGGACGACAGTTTCTGCCCTTAGCAGTTCCGTGAACGCATTGAGCGAGCCGGTACTTTTCCGATGGCAGGGAAGCAGAATCTCAAGGGGTTGGCGTCCATCCGATGCGCATCTGGGGACTGCCTCCCGGCGTAGACGTGGGGCAAACGACTAGATACTTAGACTCGGATTGCTCCCCAAAGTTGTGGGGCGGCCGGCGCGGATAGGAACCAAAGTTACTAGGGGCGGGAAGCGCAGCCCGTCACTCCTTGTTAGGGTCAGAGCAAATGTGCTCACGAGCTAGGGCCAGCCAATCGCAGGACCGGTACGCTCTTGCTGGGCGGAATGAATTTGCTCGCACGCCAGGCAATCGAGAGTGGCTCGCCGTCGAGCAACCGGCGAATTTGGCATCGTGCATGGTCGGCCCAGGGTCCGCTGTGGTCGAGGCGTATATAGGCCTGCCAATGACGCAGGGCGGATCTGTTTTCTCCTCTGCGTTCGAAGGCGAGGGCAAGATTGTAGTGGGCGTCGGCGTAACGCGGGGACAGGCCCAGCGCCTGCTGATACGCGCGGATCGATTCCTCAGGCCGCTCCAATTCGTCCAAAACATTGCCCAGGTCAAAGAAGGCGAGCACGTAGCCAGGGTCGGTTTCGGTAGCGCGGCGATAGAGTTCCTCTGCCCGCCCATAGCGGCGCAAGTGGAAATAGATGGTTCCGAGATTGATGTAGGCCGCAGCGTAGCAAGGATCCCGCTCCAGGATCTGTTCGTACAAGGCGATGGCGCGGTTCTTCTCGCCAGACTCCTCGGCCTGCACAGCTGCCAGGAAGAGGCTCTGTACGCTCTCTGTGCCGACCGGCAACAGACCTGGCCTGCGCAAAGGCGACGGTCCAGCCCCTGCGGGGTAATGTTCCAGACGTTCGAAGTCGAAAAGCAATTGGCGGCGAATCGGATCGACCATGGCGCCGCTACAGCGGAATGCCAGACGGGCGCCGGTGCGGACGAGGCTCGCCTCGAGAAGCGGATTGGTCATGCCAGCCACGGCGCGCATGGCAATGATCGAATCCCGGATCGAGGCTGCGGGCACATCCTCCTCGCGTAAGGCGCGTAAGGTCCGCAGCTGGCCGAGGTCCTGGAATGTGTAGGTTTGCTGCGTGGGAATGATTCCGGCTCTTTCCCAACCGAACAGCTGGCGGGAGCTGATCTGCAGGATCCTCAATACATCCTGACGGCTATAGCTGGTCACTCTTCCATGCTCCCTACCCGAATCGGACGATGGTCCAGTCCGTTGGATGGCGAATCGGGTTCGAATCGTAAGCCGATTTTTGATTTTCTCCGGCCAATCGGCTTGAACTTCGCCGAGAAACAGCGTCGGAGGAACCGCTTGTTGCGATTATGCCAAGAATATGCGTGGATAAGCAGGAGCGAATTAAGACGGGAAAAAAAGTGAGTGGATAACTAATGCTTTATTTGGTTCCTTTGGGTTGGAAGGTTGCGAGTGCGGAAAGGGAACCGAGCACTTAAGAGGTTTTCGAATCGCTGGTGAGGCATTCCAACTTGTGCAAGAAAATGGCAAACATGTGTGACAGATTGCACGTGCCAATGGAACTGAAAATGCGTGGATAGAGTTTTTGATACTGAGTCGACAAGCACCTCTATTTCTCTGTGTTTACGCATAGTTTTGTGGTACTTTTGTGCCTTCCGCAAGCT
>Ga0181535_10003239_pt1 | contig 19050 bp, 20 predicted proteins | sample PEATcosm2014_Bin_44_FD_119774 | JGI IMG/M metagenome (GOLD analysis project Ga0181535, IMG submission 119774) | Peatland microbial communities from MTU Mesocosm Facility, Houghton, MI, USA - PEATcosm2014_Bin17_30_metaG | ecosystem: Environmental > Terrestrial > Soil > Wetlands > Peat | place... | reverse complement strand
TCTTGCAGCGCGCCCGCCACGATTACCGCCGATGAAGCGCTGGCGCGGCTGGTTAGCACCACCAGCGGCCCGTCGTATAAGGCACGGATGCTCGGCGATCGCTGAATTTCCACCAGACCGGTTCCAGCACAGGTCTCTAAGACGGTGCTGGACGGGATAAACAATCCAATCACGCTAATGGCTTCAGCCACCGATCCGCCGGGATTCCCCCTCAGATCCAATATCAACCCTTTGATGTTCTCAGTTTTTAGCACCTCAATCAGCCGCGCTACGTCGGCTGATGTGCCAGTGACGGCATTGGGACCGCTTTGCTGGTAAAACAGGGGTAGGCGGACGATTCCTATTGTGTCCCTTTCACGGCTGGTCCGTGACAGTTCGGCTATGACAGCACTGGGCTGACCTGCGGACCACTCCAAGTTGTCACGCACCAGCGACACCGTGCTAACGGCCCGGATGTCCTGGCCGGCGGGGAGAACCGTTAGCTTCACGGTCGTGCCCTTGGGGCCCCGGATGAGGTCGACCAAACGCCAGGATGGCATCTCGTTCACATCCTCCGCCTCACCGTTGCCTTCGGCAACAGCTAGAATGCGGTCGCCGGGATGAAGTAACCCGCTGCATGCGGCCGGACCGCCTGGCTGGAGATCGCCAATGGCCCAATAGCCGCCTTTTGAAACCAGCGAACCACCGATGCCGGCCACAGTCAAGGCCAAGGTGTTCCTAAACTCGTCAGCTTTCTTGGTGGTCAAATAGGATGAATCTGGATCGTACGCCCGGGCCAAGGCGTCAAGGTAGAGGGACAACAATTCTTCCGAACCAAGCTGCCGCATACCCTCCAACTTATATCGGTAACGCGCTGTTAACAGCGTAACGATTTGCGGAGGCGGCAATCCGATCAGCTTCTGTTGCAGGTAATCCGCTCGTGTCTCCTGTTGCCAGAGCGCGCTGGAGGCTCGTAAATCGGACGGATACGGCGTCCGGTGGCGTTGGGTTTGCCATAATTCCGGCCCCGCGAAATCGAATTGTGTGGTTTGCAAATAGTTGGTTTGAAAATGGAATTTCTCAACGAGCCTCAACATGCCAACCCGATAGATCAACTGGGCGGGCCAGGTGTAGCCCTTCGACCGAACCTCACGAGCCATCGTAGGCCGGAACCAAGCGAATTCGTCAATGTCGGACTGAAGGAATAGCAGATGCGAACCGTCGAGCGCTTCGAGATAATTATCGAAAAACTGACGGGACAATAATTCTTCGGGCGGGCGGGAGGGAAAATGCACCTGATCCAGAATCGTTGCGCTGGCGGCGGCAATTTGTGTTTCCGACGGCATTCCATAATCCTGGGCGGACAGTTGCTGCCCGATCCGGAAGACCAGCGCCACCCAGATGATGGATATTGTGATGCTGATCATGCTTCGGCGCCAACCAACGCACACCCTGTCCACGTAGCGACGAGTTTTGCGTGATCTAGGGGGCCTCATAGGCGACGGGGCGGGGCGGAGGAGAATGCCCAAGGGGTTCGTGTGAGCGCGGCTGGGATTCCGATTTGGACTGCACGGCGGGTTGATCGTGCCACAACCAGGCGAAGATGAGGATGCCGGCGGTCAGCATTGTTGTAAGCAAACTGGTCATTCTTTCAGGTACCATGTCCGCACTTTTCCCAAGGGCGCGGGAGTCGGCGACCGGCAAACGCAGGTTGAGTCCCGATGGTCACCTCATCGTCGGATGAACGTTTGTCTGGTCAGATCGTGGCGGCGGGATTAACGGCGGTTTTGAGTTCCTGTTCAGCTTGGAGCCAGTCATCCAATTCCCGGCCGGGTGAGCCTCCGCGAGCGATCCATATTTCGTGAGCCCGCCGCTCGATTTGTTGGCGCGTGACCAGGTGGGGAGTGGAGTGTTCTTGGGTGTCTGCCGGCACGGCATTGCCTTTTCGTGTTCGAGTTTTCATGGTGGTGTCTTTTTCTATCCGCCCTCGCGGGGCGGAAAACAAACAGGAAGCGCACGGTGGACACGGTTGGGGCGAGCAACACAACCGGCGGCGGGGAAAACCGGCCCCACGGCGCGGAAGTGCGCGAATGTTAAGCGTCCGGGGATCCGTGCGCTCCCAAAAGGGATGGATGGCTCTTGACCGAGCCGCTCTCTGAATTGCCCAACGTGCCAATGGCTGACCGCGATTTGGAACGTTGCTTTCATTTCAAACCTTGGAGGTGTTTGTCTGGAGCCAACGAGTGGCATTTGAAGCATCTTTGAAAATGGCAATCGCCACCCCCTTTTCTTGGGGTGGGGTCTCAAGGATGCGGGCGCGCCGCACCTCTTCCGGTTGAACGACGATGGCGATGCGCGTGTTATGCGGAACCCCCGCGAACGCGCCGCCAGCCAGATCAAACAACACCAACGCGGTTTGGGTGGCTGACAGCGACGTCACATCCATCATCAAGCGATTCCAGTGTTTGGTCTCCAACATTTCAGTGATCGCGTAACGGGCGGCGACGACTTCAAGCGGTGCCAATTCCCCGGTATAGGTGAGGGCCAGGCATTGTCCCTCATTAATAGGATTTATGAAATGTGCCATGGTATGACTCCATTTTGCATGCAGTGTTTCATCAAAAGCGCCCGGAAATGGAACGACTGCGCCGTTGCTGTCTATGGCGTGGGGCCGGACTGGTTGAACCGCCTGAAGCCACTGGCGACGAGGCGATCACACCCGGTGTGACCAGCGGAAAATCAATCGGCGTCGCGATTCCAATGTTGAAATAATTTTCGAAGATGTTCTGCGCCATGTTGGCGATAATCTCCACAATGTGTGCGTCGGAAAAGCCGGCGGTTCTTAATGATTCAAATGCTTGGGCGCCAACCGCGCCCCGCTCCAGAACAAAGTGCAACACGAAACGAAGCAGGACGGCGGTTGACGGGTCGGCGGCCCGTGCCTTGCGGGCTGATTCGATTTCTTCCTCGGTCAGGCCCATCTCTCGACTGCGATCACAATGCATGGAGAGGCTGTAACGGCAGCGGTTGACTTCGGCCATCAACAGGGCGATCTGCTCTCGTTTTTTGGGCGTGAGCAATCCGTGCTCGAGGGTTTTATTGAAATCCAGACAAGCCTTCAGCGTGACCGGCGATTGGGCGAGAACCCTAACCAAATTGGTGATCTTGCCGTTGTCCCTTCCGTCGGCGCCGGACTCTAATTTGCGAAAAAACGCATCCTCCCGAGGGGGGATTAATGGTGGTGCTGTTTTCATTGTTGTCATTACTCGTTCGGCCAACTGTCGGTATGTGTGAAAGTAACTAAGCATGGAGTGTGCCACACCGGAGCAAATGCCGTAACAAGCGTTACAATAATGAGATAGAAAAAATCAGCGGCCCCAGTGGACATCGCAAAATATCGTGCTTCACGAAAAATCGTCAACCAACGTTAAGTTGTTGGAATCCGCGTTGTGGCCAAGTCAAACGCTTCAACTAGAAGCTGCCTGACGCGTGCGGTTTCCTGATCCGGTACTTTTTTATTCGAGTGGCCAAGATGGTGGCGCGCTCAATGACGCTTTGAAGTTCGCGCACATTGCCCGGCCAAGCACAACTTTGCAGGTGGACACTGTGAGCCCGCTTCAATCGCGGCAAACGCAGCTTCAGGCGTTTGGCGGATTGCTCCAGGAAGTACGACGCCAGCAGGGGAATATCGTCCTTGCGTTCGCGTAGCGGAGCCACGGTCACGGAAAAGACGTTCCTGTATCCCGCTTGGCACATTCCGGCTGCAGGACGCACAGCTTGTGTTGGTCGCATTGGTCGATCAGCCAAAGCCGGGCGGCCGCCACGTGAGGCCGTTCCTCTAGGCCGGCCATCATGCGCCGCAAGAGCGCATCTACCGAACCGATATGCGCGACCTCCACCAGCGCATCGATGATGGAACCGAATTCAGGATGGTAATCCGGCGGCAGATTCATTCCTGCGAGCCATGATTTTGTCAAAAAATACCCGGCCGACGCCTTAAGTCACTTCACGAATTCTCGTGACAGTCGAGATTTCGACGTTCTGAACAGACCGTAAGAAGTTTTGCAATTCGTTGATGAATAGCTAAATGCGTACTTTTCGCTGGCTGGCATGAAATCTGTAATGCATCGGATTGACAGAAGCTGCCATGAGAACAAAAAAGATAGCAACTGGGATCGCAAATTGGGTGACAGGTTCTGGCCGGGGAATTGCCACCCATTTTCTTCGAAACTTGATCCGCCTCATGGACGGTCCAAATAACGAGCCGTTGGCCACGGGAATGACCTTTATCGCGGGCGATGAATTGCCTCGTTGCCAACGCCATTGGAAGAATCTGCTGGGTTGGTTCAGCAATCAACGAGGGATGTTTCAGATGCGGCATCGGATATCTCCTGAGGCCTTGGGTTCGGAATTCGACACCGAACAAATCTCGTTGAGCTTTTTATCGGTTTGCCGGCCCGCCTGGACTGCTCACGGAGGGAAACTAGTCTTGCGCGACGGGGACATGGCCCGCAAGAGGTTCGAGGTGGGGCAAGCCTCGGAAACCGAGGACCTGTAAAAAACATGTGAGGCCGGGAAACGAGGACAAGCCTGACTGCCAAGAATTTAAACACCTTTCACCTCTTTCAATTGCCAGAGGATCGTGCCTTGTTCAGATCCTGCTTGCGTTGGGACAGACTTGTGAAGAATTCCATGGCTTCGCGGCAGCGACGCATAAAGACCTGCTTGTCTTCCAGCATGGTTTTGAAGATGCGCCAAGCCGGGCCTGGCCGGAAATAGTAAGAACGGTAAAACCGGTCCACCGCTTCAAAAATTTCTTCCTTGGTGGCATCCGGATATTCCAAGGTGCTTTGTTGCAGGCCACTGGCTTCCACCAAGTCGGTCTTGTCTTTTTTAACGAACCAGCCATTGAGTTTGGCCTGCTCATACAGCTCGGTGCCGGGGTACGGTGCCGCCAAGGAAACCTGCAAGGAAAAGACGTCCAGTGCCTTGGCGAAGTTGATGGTCTGCTCGATGGTCTGCTTGGTTTCCACCGGAAGCCCCAGAATAAAGGTGCCGTGAATCACCACGCCGGCTCGGTGGCAGGCCTTGGTAAAAGCCCGCATTTCGTCGGTGGTCACCCCCCTTCTTGATGCGCTTGAGAATCTCATCGTTGCCGCTCTCATAACCCACCAGAAAGAGGCGCAGACCGTTATCCTTGAACAGTTTGATGGTGCCGTAATCAAGGTTGGCGCGGCTGTTGCAACTCCAGGTCACGCCCAATTTACCCAATGCCTTTGCAATCTCGCGGGCACGCGGCAGATTGGCGGTAAAAGTGTCGTCGTCAAAGAAGAACTCCCGCACCTGCGGAAACAGGCGCTTCATGTGAGCCATTTCGTCGACGACATTTTGCGGCGAACGCACGCGGTACTTGTGACCGCCAATGGTTTGTGGCCAGAGGCAGAAACTGCATTGCGCGGGACAACCGCGACCCGTGTACATGGAAATATACGGGTGCTGCAAATAGCCGATGAAATATTTATCAATCTGGAGGTCTCGCTTGTAAACATCCGCCACCCACGGCAGCGCATCCATGTCTTGGACGATTTCGCGTTCGGGATTGTGGATGATTTTACCCTCCCGGTTCTTGTAGGACAGGCCGGCGATACTCGAATACTCGCGGCCCTCGGCCACCTCCTTGCAGGTGAAATCAAATTCTTTGCGACCCACCCAGTCAATGGCGGGCGATGCCTTGAGCGTCTCCGTGGGCAGCACCATGGTGTGGGCGCCGACAAAACCGATCTGGGTATCCGGCTTCTGCGCCTTGATGGCTTCCGCCACCTTGCAGTCGTTCTTCAATGACGGCGTGGAAGTATTGAGGATGACGAGATCAAAATCTTTGGCGATGGCCAGGCACTGGGCAAGGTGGATGTTGTGCGGGGGGCAGTCGAGCAACCGGGAATGGGGCGTCATGGCCGCCGGCTGTGCCAGCCAGGTGGGATACCAATAGCTGGTCACTTCCCGCCGCGCCTGGTAACGGGCACCGGCACCACCGTCAAAACCATCAAAACTGGGCGGGGAAAGGTAAAGGGTCTGCTTCATATTAAAGTTATTCAAATCGTTTAACTGATTTTCCGATTGGGTTTCCGTTATTTTATGGCCGCACATAGCCGTTGGCACGGAACCAAGCCACGGCATCGGCGAAGGCCTGCTCCGGCGGGGTTTGGGGCAAGCCAAGTTCCCGGACTGCTTTGTTGGGATCAAACCACATTTTATGCCTGGCCATGCGCACGCCTGCCAGCATGGCTTGCGGCGCCTTGCCGGTGAAGCGGGCAAAGGCTTCGCTGATTCCCGCCCACATTAACGCCAGCCAATAAGGCACCTGGTGACGCGGAGCCGGCACCCCCGTGATTTTTTCCAGCGCGGCGAACGTTTCCTGCAAGGTCCAATTGGGAGCATAATGTCGCATCCACAACCGGTAACTGGCCGCCACGTGGAAACACCAGTCGCAGCCGATGAGTTCGCGTTTCATCAACTGGGGATCCAGGATGTCGCCGGTTACGCGTTCAAATTCCAGGCCCACCAAACCGCGCACGTCCGCGCCGGGGCGGACAAGTCCCTTAACCTGATGCCCTCGAGCCAACCATTCCCGCACAATATGAGAGCCGATGAATCCGGATGCGCCGGTGACAAAACATCTCATGCTGTCCTCCGTTTATCTGACCGGACAACGTTTGACACCCCAAATTGCTTTTGCATATTCGGCGATGGTCCGGTCGCTCGAAAACTTGCCCGACGCGGCCACGTTCAAGATGGCCTTGTGCGCCCATTCATCTTGATTGGCGCAGGTGGCGGCAAACAACGCAAAAGCTGCAGTGGACCGGGAAAGGGTGTCTTTAAAAATTTGCATATTTGTAGATGTCACGCGGGTTTCCCTATTATGTTTGGCTTTAGCGCCGGAGTGTTGGACGATTCAAAGCGCGGGCTTGAAGACACTAATATTTTCCCGCTCAGCAGGTTTGTTTTCCTGCAGGCCGTTCAACATGGCTGTGAGTTCACGATCTGCCTGAAGCCAGTCAAGGAGGGGGTGTCCCTTGCCGCCTCGCGCCTGATGCAGTTCAAGGGTGCGTTGTTGGATTTGCCTTTCTGTGGGGCGAATTTTTATCTTAACCACGACCGTCAGGTCATCGCCGCTGTGTGAAGTTGAGATCTCGAAGAGTGGATTTTGCTGATTCATGTTCTTATCTGGTTTGATCTTCAACGGCAGAAACGCGAACGACCAGCACCGGACAGGGTGCTTGGCGAATTACACTTTCCGCATCGCTGCCAAGAAGGGCATGGGCGAGGCCGGTTCGACCGTGCGTGGCGAGTACAATTAAATCACTTCTCTGATCTGCGGCGGTTTCCTTGATGACTTCGGAAGGTACGCCGATCCGCACAATAGTTGGTCCCGAAGCCGGCGGCCTCAGTTTCTCCCGCTTACAGATTCGAGCAACGGCCTGTTCGGCGGCCAGGACAATTTGGCTCACCGATTCAACGTCCAGGCACCAAACGCCCCCTTCAGGCATCCCTAACGCCGGTTTAACGACATGCAACAAGGTGATTCTGGCCCCAACCTGCTCCGCCAATTGGATCGCATATTTCAACGCGGCATAGGAATGCTCGGAAAAATCCAATGGCGCAAGAATCTCCCGAATGAGCAAGTTAGACGCGTCGGGTGCGGCACCGCCGGTATGTTGTCCAGACGATTTCTCGTCCGGACGGCGAAACGCGCACGTCAACGCTTTGGTTTCAGCTTTCATACTTCGTATCGTGCTGGAGAAGTTTGCCGTGATGATGGCTTGGCCGTGTCGAGCAAAAGCGAGAAGTCCCGGTTGAATTGAGGTTACGGATTATGGGGATCATTTCCTTCCTTTTCACCGGGTTGGGGGGGTGGCGCGGCCGCTGTGATCGACTGGCTGTAGTTTGGCAAGAATTGCTTCCTTGCTGGCAGTCCCGATTACTTTGGCCTGGAGACTTCCACCGACGAAATAAAGCAAAGTAGGGACGGAATGAATATCGTACCAGACCCCGAGATCGGGATTATCATCCGCATTGACTGTGAACACATTCAGCGTGCCTGTACAACCGGAGGCAACTTCGTCCAACACCAGCCTGGCTGTCTGGCAAGGTTGGCTCCATGGAGCTAAAAACGCCACTAGAACTGGCTCCGTTGACTGTAGCACTTTAGACTGGAAGTCCAGTCCACTGATTTCGGGAATCGAGCTCATTTTCGTGATTTTTTCATGCTCATTACTCCTGAAACAGTTCTCATGCCAAGCGAATGGAATTGTCTTAACCTATTTATTTCACGCCACATAAGCATTTCTCTTTGGTTTTTTACGTGCACGAAAGTTTGAACGTGCGAAGATTCGAACTTGGTTGGAGGAAACCGCAGCTCTGTTTTTGGCATCTCATCGAATTAGCATTCACCCGGTTTTCATGGCAGGGCTCGTGCAAAATACACAGGCGGGACAGTCTGAACTGGCTTGCTCCATAAGGGCCGTTGATCATGGCCATTTTATCCTGCTTGCAAACGGACCAGCTTCAGCGTAATGGGAAGTGTTTCTTGGTAGAGCGCGAGGCGGGCGCGAATTTGGGCGGCGACGTTGGCATCGGTCACAGTTTTGATTTGTGTGGCGACGTTTTTTTCAAGCTCCGCCAGCGCGAACGGAAGGTCGGGCATGGGGCGGTTGGGCTTGCCATCCACGCGTGCGGCAAGATTTTGGAGCACACCAGCCAGTGTTGCTCTGAATCGCACCGACATCGCGCGCAACGGCTCCGGCACGGCCGACGGTCGCAAATCAGGCCGATGTTGAATGATTGCGAGCAGATGCAGAAAAAGCATCTGCACCGTGTTGTCGATGACCATCAGACGCTCACGGCGAACCCCGTCTGACTCAAACTTCGAGCTTTCGTGCAACTGCCGGACTGCTCCAAAGTCCTGATACGCCTGCAAGCGCAAACCATAGGCCTCGGTCAATTGTGGCGCGTGGTCTTCATCCGCATCGGGCAACCCAGCAAGTTTTGCGAGCGTGCGCAGGACGGACACCAGTTTCGCGCGAGTGGTTGCCAGCGCCGTCACCGGCCAGAGTTGGCTGTTGATGATTCCAAATACTGCCAGTCCCAGCGCGATCCCAACCAACCGGTCGCGTACCACGCGCAGTTCAGTGTAAGTTCCGTAGGTTTGCAGGACGCATTTGTAAAAAGCCAGGCCGATCTGAAAACCACAATAAGAAATGCGTGGGCTCCCAAAGTTGACGTAAGCGGCCAGGGCCGTGACTGCGCCGAACGGAATCCAGAAGCCGGCGAGCGAGTCAAGGTGCGGGAAGATATACATCAGAGATATGTATCCCAGAATGCCGCCAACGGCAGCGCCAGCAAAACGCAGGATGCCTTTTTGCAAACTCGCTCCCACCGTTGAGAGCGAACAAACGATGCAGCTGATGACCGCCGTGTAAATTCCCGGATAAGCCGCCAGGGTAAAAATGAGGTAGCAAATGAAGGCCGCGAGAGCTCCTTTGATGGCAAAGCGCAGATATTCTCGATTGGTGAAGGCGTCTGGTGTGAGGATACCGCCTTGATCCTGGTTGGGGGCCGACTTCAGTTCTTCCGGCAAATCCCAGCCCGGAAAGGTGAACGGCATCAGCTCGGCGGCACGCTCCATCTCCGCCAGCGAAGGCAGGGCGTACCGATCCGAAACGGTCGCCGCGCTGGCGGACGACGTGTCGAAAACTTCTGGCGGCTGGTGAATTTTTATGGCGGTGCGCCAGCGGGCGCAGGCGTCGGCTAGGTTTCGCAACCGCTGTTGCACCGCTGCATTAACAGACGGAATCCCCTGCACTTCGAGCACGGCTGCCGCCGTCACCAGTCGGTCAACGACGATGAATTGGGCGCGCAGTTCATCGTCATACTTTTTGAGCCAGGGTTCGATCCCCCTGGCCAGCTTCAACAGGCGGATTTGTTCCACCACGCCCGCCAGCGCTAACGGAGCCAAGGATGAGTGCTGCGAATCGGCCGCTTCGCCGGCGGCCAGCCGCCGCAGTAGTTTTTCAACCGCATCGAGCCGCGTGGTCAGTCCGCGCAGGAGCACCGACTGGGAGTTTTCCGGGTTCAATAGAAATTGCACCGCCAGATTGACGCTGAGTCCAAGTGTCCACGACCACCAAATGTAAAACGGAAACCGATTGAGCGTTTCGTTGGCGGAAACCGTATCGGGAATCGTCATGCCAAAGCCGAGTACGACGCCGATGCTTAGTCCGATTGGACCGAGCGTCACGACCCGTGTCAGCAGCAAGCCAAACGCGATGAACACTGGAACACACAGCACGCGCAGCCACGTCAGGTCAAGCGCGCACATATAGAAGAGCAAAAGCAGGCCGCAAGCGACGGTTACGGCAAAAATGGACAAAACTGTGCCCAGCACCGTGGACGAGAGATCCTCTCGCGCAATCAGAAACATGCCAATCATCATCATGACCGGCTGTTGCAGGTGAAAGACCATCACCGGAACAGTGCAGGCGATACAGGCCAGCGTAATGCGCAGCGTGGCCTGCCAGCGACCGGGTGCCGGGGCGAATTCGTGGCGTAGAAACTTGGCGAACCGGGAAATCATCGGACTTGGAATGGTGGGTGTCGCGGTCGCAGACGCACTATGGAATCGCCCCATGACTTCGTCGCGGAGCACGCATGATTTGGCTTGCGAAAATTATGCCGGGCGCATCTGGTGTGGCCGCTCTCATCCGGCTTGCAAGCGGACCAGCTTCATCGCCAACGGGACGGCGTCCTGATAGAGTGCGAGGCGGGCGCGGATTTGGGCGGCGACGTTGGCGTTGGTCACAGTTGTGATTTGGGCGGCGACGGTTTCCTCAAGCTCCGTCAGAGCGGACGGCAGGTCGGGCATGGGGCGTTCAGCCTTGCCTTCCACACGGTCGGAAACATTCAGGAGCACGCCGGCCAAGGCGGCCCGGAATTTGGCCGACGCCGCGTACAGCGGTTCGGAGACGGCGGATGGCCGGAGGTCGGAGCGGTGCTGGATGATGGCGAGTTGCTGCAGGAACAGCGCCTGCGCCGCATCGCGAATGGCTTCCAGCCGCTGCCGCCGCTCCGCGCCCGACTCGAACTTCGAGCTTTCAATCAGTTCGCGCACCGCGCCGAAATCCTGATACACCTGCAGTCGCAGGACATAGGCCTCGGTCAAATGCGGCGCCTCATCTTTTTCGTCCGGCAGGTTGGTGAGTTGTGCGAGCGTGCGCAGGACGGACGCCAGTTTCGACCGCATGGTGCCCAGCGCCGTGACCGGCCAGAGCCGGGTGTTAATCATGCCAAACACCAACAATCCCAATGCGATCCCAATGAGGCGGTCGCGCGCCACACGCAGTTCGGTGTAAGTGCCGTAGGTTTGCATGGCACATTTGCAAAAGGCCAGGCAAATCTGGATGCCGCAGTAGGAAATCCGCGGACTGCCGAAGTTAACGTAGGCCGCCAGCGCCATGGCCGCGCCAAACGGAAACCAATAGCCGCCCAGCGAGTCGAGGTTCGGAAAAATATACATGAGCGAGATGAATCCCAAAGCGCCGCCCACGGCTGAACCGGCGAAACGCAGGATGCCTTTCTGCACACTTGCGCCCACAGTTGAGAGCGAACAAAGGATACAAGTAATGACGCAGGTGTAAATGGCCGGATAAGCTGACATCGTATAAACGAGATAACAAATAAAACCAGCCAGCGCTCCTTTGATGGCAAAGTGCAGGTGTTCCGGATTGGTGAAGGCATCGGGAGCCAGGAAGCTGCTTTTGGCCTGACTGGGCGCCGGCTTCAACTCGGCTGGCAATTCCCGGCCCGGAAACGTGAACGGCATCAGCTCGGCGGCGCGTTCCATTTCCGCCAGCGAAGGCAAGGCGCCCTGGTCCGAAACGGCTGCCGCCCCGGCCGCCAGCGGGCTGAATATTTCCGGCGGCTGGTGGTTTTTAATCGCGGTGCGCCAGCGGGCACAGGCGTCCGCCAGGTTTCCCAGCCGCTGTTGCACCGCCGCATTGGCGGACGGAACGCCCCGCGCCTCGAGCGCGGCCGCGGCCGTCACCAATCGGTCAGCGACGATGAACTGCGCGCGCACCTCGGCGTGGTGTTGCTTAAGCCACGGCTCGACGGCGCCGACCACCTTGAGCAGACGGAGGGGTTCCGCCACCCCGGCGAGCGCCAGGGGAACCAGTGAGGAGGGCTGCGCAGCGGCCGGTTGGCCGGCGGCCAGCCGCCGCAACAACTTCTCGACCGCGTCGATACGGGAGTCCAATCCGCGCCGGAGCACCGATTGCGAGGTTTCCGGATTCAGGAGAAATTGCACCGCGAAGTTGACACTCAGCCCCAGTATCCACGCCCAACAATATTGGAACGGCATGCGATTCAGGGCTTCGATATTGGAAACGGTGTCGGGAATTGTAATGCCAAAGCCGGTCACCACAGCGACACCTAATCCGAGAATGGGGGGATTCACGACCCGGATCATCAGCAAGCCCAACCCGATGACGACCGGAACACTCAGCACGCGGAGCCACGTCAGGTCGAGCACAACCATGAAGTAAAGGAGCAGTAATCCGCAAGTGGCAATGGCGGCAACGATTGCCAGAATCGTCCCCATCAATGTGGTCGAGATGTCCTCCCGGGTGAGCATGAACATGCCAATCATCACCATGGCCGGCTGTTTCAAATGAAAGGCCATGATTGGAATGGTGCAGGCCAGACAGGCCAGCGTGATGCGCAGCGTGGCCTGCCAGCGGCCGGGCGTCGGCGCCAATTCGCGGCGCAGGAACTCCCCGATTGGGATGGTCATCCATCGTGAAATGGCCGGCGTCGCGGTCACAAACTTTCAAAGTTTATGGGTTGGCCGCCCGGCTTGTTTGCGGAGCCTTGCCGGTGATCGTCACGACGGCCGAGGCGCCCACGCGGAAGCTGTCGTCAGGGTCTTCCACCTGAACCCGCACCGGAAAGCGTTGCGCCAGACGCACCCAGTCCAGGTTGCGGGGCACATTGGGCAAACCCATCGCGCTGCTGCCGTCTTCGGGAACGACGGCCCACGCCAGGCCGACGACTTTGCCCTTGAATCTCCTCCCGCCTTTGAATTGCAGATAAATTTCCGCCGGTGATCCTTCCTCGATATGCTTAAGCTGCGTTTCACGGAAATTGGCAACGACAAACCATGTGCGCGTATCCACCAAAGTGAATAAATCCACCCCAGCCCGCGCAAATGCCCCTTGGGAGATGTTGAAATTCACGACCTTGCCGCTGAATGGGGCTGTGACCCGACAGTATTCGAGGTTCAATTCGGCTTCGTGGAGTTGCGCTTCGGCGGCGGCGATACGCGCGTTCACGTCGCCATCCTGGCCAATGGCATCGTCGGCGCGGAGACGTTCGACTTTTGCCTGTTCCACGGCCGCGACGGCCGCCGCCAAAAGTTTCTGCGCCTCTCGAACCCCGGTGTCCGCCACGAGACGGCGGGTACGCGCTGCTTCCAGTTGATCGGCGGTGGCAAATTCTTTGGTCAGCAACGGTTCCAGGCGTTTGACGTGGTCGTCCGCCTCCTTGAGTTCCGCCTGGGCGCGTTCCACCGTGGCCTCGGCCGCCAGTTCCTGCGCCTCGTAACGCGTGATCGAGGCATCCGCCACTTGCAGGGCCTTCTGCAACGCTGACACTTCCTTGCGCGTGAGGCTCAAGCCGGCTTTGGCGCTGGCGACCGCGTGTTCGTATGGGCGCGGGTCAATCAAAAACAACAGGTCGCCCTCCTTGACATATTGATTGTCCTTTACACGCAGCTCAACGATGTGGCCGCTGGCATGAGGAGCCACGCCGATGAAATTCGCCCGGAGTGTGGCATCGTCCGTTTGCGGGCGGTTGTCATGCGACCACGCCGCGATGATGGCGACGACCACAAAGGCGATGATGATGGCCAGACTGATGCTTCGACCAACGCCTTTCAAATTGGGTTTGGCGGGAACGGGATTAATGGGAATAGAATTCTCTTCGGACATAATTTAACTCCTAAAAAAGAGCAGCCAGACGAGCAATGTGATCAGCCCCCAGAGACAAAAATAGACAGGCACGCGCGGCTGCAAATACGGCTCTATGTTTGTTCGGATGCACACCTCGCGCACAATGAAGGCCCCGACCACGCCCAAGGCCACGCACAGCATCCACCCGGGGAAAAACGAACCCAACAGGTTGATGGACGGCGCGCCCTGGCAGCCCGTAAGCAAAACCAGGCTCAGGCTGGCGGCCACCCGGCATAGCCGCCTGCCTCCCGGCCAGCCGGATGCGTTGCGGAGTTCGTTGAGTTTGATTGAGTTCATGGTTCAATGCGTGTTTCCAGATTGTCCTTGCAACAGTTGCGGGCCGAGGTCGCCGGAAGCGAACGCGAGCGCGGCAGTGGATTCGAGGAGGGTCGCCCGCGTGTCGAGCTGCATGTAGCGCGCCTCGCTCAATTCGCGTCGCGCCGTTAATACGTCCACCAGACTGCTCAATCCATTTTGGTAGGACTCGAAGGTTTGCTGATAGGATTTTTCGGAGGCGTCAACCAATGCCACGGCCACGTCCAGCCGGCGGATCGCCATCTTGGTGTCCGTGTAGGATTGCCACACTTGCGAAATGGCCTTGTCGCGGGAATCAATCAGTTCATGTTGCGCCGCCTCGCGTTCGGCCCTGGCCATTTCCAGTTTGCGCTTGCGCGCGCCGCCATCGAACAATTCCCAGGTCAAGGAAAGCCCCACGCCCCAGACCGGTTGTTGGGTGGACGACCACGGCAGCGTGTTGCCCGCAAATTTCATCTGGGAACGATCAGCCGCCCCACCCGCGTCGCCTTCAAATGCAAGTTTTGGGTAGTAAGCCGCGCGGGCGCGGCGAATGTCCGCCTCCTTCTCGCGCAAGATGGCCACTTGCGCCAGCAGGTCGGGTCGCTGTTCCAGAGTTCGATCAATCAACTGCTCGACGGTGTCCTCCAAGTTGGTGGGCACGGCCAAGCGTGAAAAATCAACCACGTGCAGGGGAGCAGTTGGCGTAATGCCAATGCTTTCGGCGAGCACCACCTGGGCGTCGCGTTCCTTGGCCTGGACATCTTCCAGTTCAAAGGCGGCATGAACCGCCTGTTGCCGCGCCTGGGACACATCGGGCATGGTGGCCAGACCATTCTTGAAACGCTCTTCCGCCGCCTGCTGAACTTTCAAGGCCGAATCCAAAGACGATTGCGCCACATCAATGCGCCCGCGCACCTTCGACAATTCGTAGAAGGCGCTCTGCACCTTGAAAACGATAGCCTGATGCCGCGCGTTGAAGCCGAAGTTGGCCGCAAGCAATTGTTCTTTCGCGGCGTTCACGCCGGCCTTGCGCCGGCCAAAATCGAGCAGCACCCATTCGACCGTTGCGACCGACTGGGCTTCTTGAGCTTCAAGATCCAGATAACCCGAGGTGGAGGCCGTTTGCGGCACGGGGACCGGCTCGCGCGCATAATCGCCTGAAGCCCGCAGGGCGAGCAGCGGAAAATACTCGCTCTGCGCGAGTCCGACCGCAGAAGCGGACTGTTTGGCATGCTCCCAGGCAATTCTAGTTTCCGGGTTGGCTCGCTCGGCCAGATCAATAAGTTCGGCCAGTTCGTAGTCTTTTTGCGGATCGGCTTCTGATTCGGCTTTAACCTTGAGCACATTCGCAAATTCCCCCAAATCCGGCGGCTGCCACGGACGTTCCGGTGAGGCGGGGGCTTTGATACCCCGCAGGAGTTCAGATGAAGAATTGGAGCCCGCCCCCGGCCCGTCTGTGCCCCGGGCGTTCAATCCTGTGACCAACAAGGACGTAATGAAAACAAAATGCAAATACTTAATCCACAATTGTTTATCATATTTGTCCGACGGAAAACTCGAGCACGAGTCCCTCGTCCAGTTAAATGGGCAATGCTTCATTTGCAGCAAACCTCCTAGTTGTGCTTTGCGTTGTCGGGCGAAGCGGTTCGGGCAGTCACCAAGGTTGGCCAGTTCCACTCTAGAATTCCCGATTCTAAATGTGGATGGCTAACGTCGACGTCCTGGGCTTTATCAGTGTTCATGTTTTCGACCGCGTCCCGACTTTCAACATGTTTAAACAAGATGCGTGCCAACTTGCGCTCGCAATTCGCATCTATCTGATGCTGGCCATCTTGTGTAAGTACACGCCATTTTTTGCCAAGTCGAAATATTGGACGTGCAGAAAATCGTCTGTTCCACTCCGAAACCATGGATTGGCGATGGGAAATATTCGGCGGCCACGTCATCGAGTCATGGAGTCCGCGAGCAAGGTTCCGTCGCGCAACAATTTCATCCGGCGCCCGCGCCATTCCACCGTGTCGCCCGCAAATGCGCCGAGCCAGATTGCCGCGCACAATAAATCCTTTACTGGCACCAGCCACCAGGGCGAGACCAGGTTGCGCTCCGGCGTCAGGCGGCGCTGCAAATCTTGCGCAAGGCCGATCCGAATAACGATGCAGGCAATGATGACCAGCGGCAGGTGACAATTCGAAGTGGTCAGGAACGACACAACGAGCCACAGCGACGGCCAAAGTGTGGCGTTCGACAGGATGCTAAAAAAATAGGGCGTGGGCTGAGAGACGCGAATGGTTCGTGCCCAGCGGAGTTGATGTTTCCATACCTCAGCCCAACCCTGCCGTGCGTCCCAGCACTCCACGACCACCGGACAAAGCGCGATGCGATGGCCGTTCCTGGCAATGCGCTGGCCAAGCTGATAATCATCCGCCAAGCAATTGGCGAGCGACGCAAACCCGCCAATCTCAGCCAGCGAACGCCGCCGGACCAGAATCGCCGCGCCGAGTGCGAAATCGAGCGGTTTCAAAGTCTGCGACTGCAACACCTGGCTCCAGAAATCGGCATTGATGGCCACCGCTTCCCACTGCATTGCCGTCGTCACGGGATTTGCCAGACGGTAAAAGCAATTCACGAGCGCAGTTTTCTCATCGCGGAGCGGCACCACAAAATTACCAAGGAAATCCGGCGGCACGCGCACATCGGCGTCGCAGATGAGGATCAAATCGTGCTGCGCGAGCCTTTCAAGCTGGACAAGTTGCGCGACCTTGGCGTTCATGCCACCCAACTGCTTGCAGAAGACGATTTGCGCGGCGCAACCAGGATTTTCGGCGATGAGCCCGCGGACAATTTCGCAGACAGGATCGTTCGCGCTCGCGACGCCAAAAATGATCTCAACCTCGCCAGTGTAAATTTGTTTAAACCAAGCTTCGAGTGACTCCCGGGTGGTTTCGTCGCAGCCTTTGAGCGGCTTGAGGATTGAAACCGCTGGGGCGAAGTCCGCCCGGGCATTTTTCTCATGCAACGGGAATCTTCGCGCGGCGATCCATTGCCACAGGGCAAGGGCAAGGCTCAAGATCGCAAGCAAGGCAAAAATTAAATTAATGGAATGCAATCGCTCGTTCCCTGTTGGTTATTCCATACGCCTTTGGGCGAAGAAATTGTGGCGTTCACGGAGGGTTCGTCCGACATGAAGACATCCCGATCGAACAATGCTTCGCGAGTCTTAATGATTCGTTTACAGTCTTTATTCACGTTTACATTATTGAATCCGTCGAGCATTGGAAACTTAGAAGCAGCAATCACGCCACCGACCTCATTGGTTTATAATATGCTGATGCACAGTACCTAACGAGATTACAGGCACCTAGATGGACGAGTCGAAATATTGAACGTTCGATCAACCGTTCGTTTTGTTCCTTCCAGCTTGAAACTATGTGATGGCCTCTGGCAGTATCGGTGTTCATGGCACCCGACATTGACAGCCGATTCGATCCAAATCTCGCGACCCGATTGCTCTTGGATATCGCCCACGAGCATTCCGTGGAGCAGCTGCTGAAGAAGTTTGTTCATAATGCCATGACTCTAAATCAGTTGGATATGGCATGCTTCCAGATTTGGCTGATTGACAAGGGGGATCTCTGCCCGGTTTGTCCACAAAGATCAAAGTGCTCCGACCAGAGCCGCTGTTTGCATTTGGTCGCGGGCGAGGGCAATCCAATCGGCAAGTCTGGACCGGATATTTCACGCTTCGACGATCCCAATGGACGGATACCGTTGGGAGTCGGTTTGATAGGCAGGGTAGCGGCGACCGGTGAGCAGTTCTCCCTGAACGGCTTGGGGGAGCGGTCGGAGAAGCTGGCCGAATTGGACTTGGTACAAGAGCGAATTCGAGACTTCGCTCTCAATGCAGACGAGCAAATTAGAGCATTCAGCGGCGCGCCGATTACTTTCAAAGGCGAGGTTTTGGGGGTCTTCGCCTCTTTCGCGCGTAAGGACATACCGGACGGCGCACGGCCCTGGGGCCAAATCTTTGCCGACCATTTCGGCGCTGCCATCGCCAGTGCGCGGGCCTTCGAAGAGATTCATCGGCTTAAGTCGCAACTCGAACAGCAAAACGCCTATCTTCAGGAGGAAGTTGTGGAAGCCAAGGCCTTCGGCGACTTGGTCGGTCAAAGCGCGGCCTTGCGGCAAATCGTCAGTCAGATCGACTTGGTTGCGCCAACCGATGCCTCGGTGCTCATCCTGGGCGGGACTGGCACGGGCAAGGAACTGGTCGCGCATGAAATCCACAAGCGCAGCCAGCGGAAAGACAAATCGCTGGTCCGCGTCAATTGCGCGTCCATTCCCAAAGATCTATATGAAAGCGAATTTTTCGGCCATGCCAGGGGCGCTTTCACCGGGGCCATCAAGGACCGAGCCGGGCGCTTTGAAACCGCCGAAGGGGGGACTTTGTTTCTGGATGAAATCGGTGAGGTTCCTCTTGAATTGCAGGGCAAACTCCTGCGCGTATTGCAGGAGAAAAGCTTCGAACGCGTGGGGGAAGACCGCACCCGGCACGCCGACGTGCGGATCGTCGCGGCCACTAACCGGGATTTGAAAAAAGAAGTCGCGGCCGGCCATTTCCGTGAGGATCTCTATTACCGGCTCCACGTGTTTCCCATCCACGTTACCGACCTAAAGGAGCGAAAAGATGATATCCCGCTGCTGGCGAAACATT
>Ga0181535_10003238_pt1 | contig 19058 bp, 18 predicted proteins | sample PEATcosm2014_Bin_44_FD_119774 | JGI IMG/M metagenome (GOLD analysis project Ga0181535, IMG submission 119774) | Peatland microbial communities from MTU Mesocosm Facility, Houghton, MI, USA - PEATcosm2014_Bin17_30_metaG | ecosystem: Environmental > Terrestrial > Soil > Wetlands > Peat | place... | reverse complement strand
TCCTGGCGATCGTATCACCTTCGATTCCACGGTCTATTGCGGCGCATGCTTCTATTGTCTCCGCGGCCAGGCCAACCTTTGCGACAACCGGGAAGTAATTGGAGTTTCAACCCCGACCTTCCGCCGCATGGGGGCCTTCGCTGAGTTTGTGACGGTGCCGGCGCGCATCGCTTACCATTTGCCAGACAATTTGCCCTTCGCGCACGCAGCCATGATTGAAGCCGTCTCAGTTGCCGTCCACGCTGTCTCCCTGACGCCGATCGCACTTGACGAGGCTGTTCTCGTTGTCGGCGCAGGTATGATCGGTCTGCTTACTTTGCAGGCTGTGCGCCTGTCTGGAGCGGGAAAAATAATGGTTGTTGATGTGGATGAAGCGCGACTTGAACTCGCTCGCAGCCTCGGGGCCACACACACCTTCAACTCGCGCAATGCCGACGTAATCCCGCAAATTCTCGATCATACCAATGGACGCGGTGCAGACGCCGTAATCGAATGCGTCGGTTCTACAGCCCCTGTCAAACTGGCGATTGATAGTGTCAATAAGGGCGGTGCCGTCACTCTTGTCGGGAATATCGCGCCGACCATCGAGTTGGGCCTGCAATCAGTAGTCACCCGTCAGATTCGTTTGCAAGGCTCCTGCGCCTCCTCAGGCGAGTACGCGGCATGCATTTCATTGCTCTCGCGCGGAGCAATTCAAGTGGAGCCGCTTATCTCAGCCGTCGTCCCGCTTGAGGATGGAGCCGCGTGGTTCGATCGCTTATATCATCATGAGCCTGGGCTTTTAAAAGTTGTTCTTGAGCCCTGAAGGCAAAACCCCAAGGGGGGAAATCCCATGTCTGACGAATTGTTCGACTTGACCGGCAAAGTAGCACTGGTAACTGGGACCAGCCGCGGGTTGGGCCAGTACTTTGGCCGCGCTCTCGTCAGGGCTGGCGCCGACCTGGCGATCACCAGCAGACACAAGGATTCGTTATCAGGTTTTGCGGAAGAGATTCACGCTCTTGGCCGACAGACGTTCTCAACGGGACTCGATGTGCGCGATCAGGACAGCATCGAAAATGCGATCTCTGCAGTCGAAAACCACTTTGGCAAGATCGATATTCTCGTGAACAATGCCGGCTGCAACCTTCGCAAGCCCGCCCTTGATGTGACCTGGGACGACTGGAACACAATTCTGGAAACAAATCTTCGCGGTTCATTTTTTGTGGCGCAGGCTGTTGCGCGTGGAATGATTAAGCGTGGTTACGGCCGCATCATCAATATCGGATCAGTAACCAGTGTTTCCGGCTTCGCAGGTCTCGCGCCTTACGGTGCAAGCCGCGGCGGCATCAGGCAGCTGACCATGAGCCTTGCCGACGACTGGGGGCGGCACGGCGTTACTGTCAATTGTCTCGCGCCAGGATGGTTCAAGACGAAGCAGAACCAGGTCCTGTACGAAAACGCTGCATGGGTGGAATACATCTCCGACCGCATTCCGGTGAAGCGCCCCGGCATGCCTGACGATCTCGATGGCGCCATTGTCTTTCTCGCCTCGGAGTCAAGCCGCTACATCACCGGGCAAACGCTTCTTGTTGATGGGGGCATCTCCACGGGGGCAACAAAGGCAACGGTCTAGCCCTGGGTGCTTAGGTGCGTTGTCTCGATACGAAGCCCGTAGGCGTCTGCCGCACCGCAGGTGACTAGTGGGTCATTTCGGCCGCCGCCACGCGCGGCGTATCGCCGTTCTTGCCGTTCTCTTCGACCTTGCCGAAGATCATCTTGCCGCTGGCGGTTTGCAGCACGCTGGTCACGGATATTTCGACCGCTTTGCCAATCAAACGCCGCGCATGATCCACCACCACCATGGTGCCGTCGTCAAGGTATCCAACACCCTGGTTGAACTCCTTGCCTTCCTTCAGGATCAGCACATTCATTTTCTCGCCAGGAAGCACCACCGGCTTTAGCGCATTGGCAAGGTCGTTGATGTTCAACACTTCCACGTGATGCAGGTGAGCCACTTTGTTCAGGTTGAAGTCGTTGGTTACAACCTTGGCTTCCCACTTCTTAGCAAGTTCCAGCAGCTTCAAATCCACTTCGCGGATCGACGGAAAGTCGTCGGGAACGATCTGCACCTGGATGTTGGTGTTCGATTGCATCTTTTGCAGCATGTCCAGGCCGCGCCGCCCGCGCTGCCGCTTTGACCCGTCTGTCGAGTCGGCCACGGTCTGCAATTCGCGCAACACGAACTCCGGGACAACCATCATCCCGTCAATGAAGCCCGCTTCGGCGATATCCGCGATCCGACCGTCGATGATCACGCTCGTATCCAGCACCTTGGCGGTCCGGCGCGTTGGCCGCTCTCCGCTGAAGATTGTCCCCAACGCTGCCGGGTTGAGAAGATCACCTTTGTTGGCTCCCACCAGCAATCCGACGTAGGTCATCAGTAGCAGGACGAATATCTGCAACACTGCCGACGTGCCACCACTTAGCGGAGCGCTGCGAAGCACCAGGCAAAACAAAGCCGCGCCAAAGATTCCCAAAACGCTGCCGAATACTGCCCCAATGAGCCGACGCAGGCTCAGAGCCCGCACCCGCAGCTCAAAGATGATGACTGCGCCGGCAGCCCCCGCGCCCAAACCCGCACTCACCCATTCTGTCAGGCCAAATGGATGAAGAAAATAGCAGACCCCGGCAAGAAGGGCCACAAAAAGAAGACGAAGCAGAATTAGATCCATAAGAAACGAACTCCCGCTGGCTAAGAGGAAAAACCCCAAGCCTCGGCACAAGAGGCGAGTATGCCCACCTGAACCTGTAATCGTCAAGAGCCGTGTCAATGGATCCCTGAGGGAAACCCACGATCGGCCATCAATTCCATGATCCAGGCAGGGAATTGTCGATCTTGAGCCTGCCCCGCATTCGCTCTTTCTCTTCGCGCCCTGTTGTGGCAGACTTTTATCCATGGGAAGCAAAGACAAAGGCAAGAAAGAACCGAAGAAAGCTCCGAAACCCAAGCCAAAACCGGAACCTGGCCGCAGGCGCGAAGGATTCGCACCAGCCCCGCCGAAGTAGGGCGCTTTTCGTTTGCCCCTTCGATGAACGAAAACGGGAGACGAGTCGAACCCAGCCGGCAACCACAAAGCTCTCCCAGTCTGACTTTCGGAACGGGAGGGCTTTTCTGCGCCTGCATTCCAAACCGGAATTGACCCTTCCCGGTTGTCAGGCAGGGGCTTATCCCAACCAATCTCTCGCTGAAGCCAGAAGAGATTCTCCCAGGATTGTTAGCCTTGAAGAACAGGTGATCTGCCTGGAGGTACAACCATGTTCTGGAAATGTGCCACGCCGTTCCTGGCCGCAGCCCTCCTTTCAACCGCCTCCGCAGCCCAACAGGTTGTCCAGCAACCCTCCAACCCCACACCCCCCGCGACCGCCATTCCCTTGCCCGCTGTTGAGCCGCCCAACCGCCCGGTCATCGGTCTCGCTTTGGAGGGTGGTGGGGCTCTCGGTCTTGCCCACATCGGCGTGATCCAATGGCTTGAGGACAACCGGGTTCCCGTTGATCGCATCGCCGGCACCAGCATGGGCGCCCTTGTTGGAGCACTCTACGCGTCTGGCCGGACCCCAGCCCAGATGCGCGCCACCGCCTCCAGCGATGCATTCAATTCAGTATTCGCTCTGCAAACGCCCTACGTTGATTCCAGCTTCCGGCGCCGCCAGGACCGCCGCCAGGTTCCCTCGATCATCACCCTCGGCCTGAAGGGCGCAGAGCCCTCGCTGCGTAACGCGCTGTTCACTGACCGCGGAGTGAACGAATTCCTGACCTCGAATATGCTCGACTACAACCGGAAAGATCTGGACTACAACCAGACGCCAATCCCTTTCCGCTGCGTCGCCACAGATCTCAACACTTTCCATGCAATTACCTTTTCAAACGGCCCGCTGCCACAGGCTGTTCGCGCGTCAATCTCCATCCCCGGTGTCTTTCCCCCGGTTCTTGGCTCGAATGGCCACTATCTTGTCGACGGAGGAATCCTCGACAATCTGCCGACTGATATTCTCAAGGGCGACCTTCACGCCGAAATCATCATTGCCATCCGTCTTCAAGACTCTGCCCTCAGCAACACTGACACCGACTCGATCATAGGCGTTCTTAACCGCGCCTTCTCGGTCGGAATCGTTCACAACGCGGAACAGGCAGAGAGCCTGGCCGACATTGTCGTTCACGTTCCCGTCGGCGATTTTTCTGCTACTGACTATTCCAAAGCCGGCGACCTGATCCATGCAGGCTACGTGGCCGCAGAGGCGAACCGCGCCTTGCTCGTTCGCTACGCGCTCGATGACGAGGGCTGGAAGGTTTATCAGGCCGCACGTGAACTTCGACGTCTCACCCCACCCGGCATTCTGCACAAGGTGGAAGTGAATGGGGGCGACTCTGGAGCCAAGCGCCAGGTTCTCGCCGATATGAAGCCGCTCGAAGGGCAGCAAATCTCATCTGATGCCACCCTGGGTGCCCTGAAGCCAATTCAGTCCAATGGCGGATATGGCGCCAACTACGAGACGTTTGGCCCTCCCGCCGCCCCTGGAGGTACCTTTGCCAACTCGACCAACGCCGAGCCGGACACAGGCATTCTTGTCCGCCTCAGCAAAGACGCCATCGGGCCGCCTTACCTGCTCGCCGGGCTCGATTTGGGTGCTCAGACTTCGAACGTCACCCGCACCGAGCTGAACCTGCGTTTCGTCGATCAGAACCTCGGAGGATATGGCTCTGAACTCCGTGGAACTGCGCGCGTGGGTTACTTGACTGACCTCTCCGCCGAATACTACCGGCTCCTCATGCCTTCAGGTTTCTTCGTTGAACCGCACACTGGCATTCTCCGCGAGCCAGTCTATATCTGGGCCAATCAGAAACGGATCGCCGAGCGCCTTCAACAGGATTTGACGGTCGGCTTTGAGGCGGGCCGCACCTTCAACAACTCATTCCAAATCTCCACCGAATGGCGCGCAGTGGACACGCGCTGGAGCCTGACGACGGGCTCGGGAGGCGGTCCATACTTGTCCGGAACCGCACAGACCGGCCTGCTCCATTTCACACTTGACAAGGAATCTTCGGGGACAATCTCGCCCCAGGGCTTCCGTTTGGCAGCTTCAGCGGGAGCGCTTTATCATGCCGTCGATAGCGCCAACGCCCCGCTTGTGATGCTCTCAACGGCGCGCACCTGGTCGTGGAAGCAGAGCAACATTTTCGGCCTCACCGCCGACGTTAACTCCTATCTCCGCGCCAACGTTGCCGAGCCTTACCGTTTTGCACTCGGCGGCCCGCGCCAACTCTCTGCCTCATCTTTTGGCGAGTTTCGCGGAACAGATACATACCTGGCTCGCGCCGGCTATCTCCGTCGCATTGCGGCTCTTCCTACCGGATATGGACAGGGTCTTTACGCCATCATTGGTTATGAAGCCGGCGAAATCTGGTCTCCCGAAGCTCGTGCCATCCTCCGCCAGGACGGAACCGCCGGCCTGGTCGCCGCAACGCCATTCGGCGCCATCTCCGTTGGCGGCTCAGTCGGCGATGCCGGCCACAGAAAGGTCTTGATCACCGTCGGGCGCTTTTTCTGAGCCGCCTAATCATTCGTTCGGCGACTCGAATTTGAATTAACGCGGAAACAACTCGAAGTCCTGAATTGCGAGCTTTGGACCAATCTCGAAGTTCGCATCATCGGGCAGAAACATCACAGTGATCTCATCGAATTTCTGGATGCTTGCGACCGCAGGAACTCCGAAACGTAATGTTTCTGTCACAGGAAAAGCCTTGACTGCGAAGTTGGCGGGCTCGCTGGTGACGATGGGTTGCTGGCCAAGGTATAGTGCTGACTTCGATGGCGCGGCGGAATTCCTCAGCAGCATCGCAACGTTGAGTATGCCGCGACGGTTGTCGCGATTCAGAATCGTCACCTGAATCTCGCCACAGCGAGCGATGGGAATCGGACGTCCGAGGTTCTGATGTGCTTCCATCACCAGGGGGATGAAGTTCCTCGACCGGATATCGGCAACCAGCGGGGTCCCATGCGCTTGGTAAGCCCGTGGACCCGGGCGCTTGTCCGGGGGTTGGAAGTACCAGTAGGGCGCATCGAAACGGATGACCAGAGGTTTTGTCGTCCCGGGAGCAAGCAGATTGGTCTGGACTGCAATCGGCGGGATCACCTGCTTCTTCTCCCGGACCGGCCAGAGGATGATGCTTTCGTAGCCGGAGGCTCCTATTGCTGTTGGCTTAGCTTGCTGCTTGTTCGCGGCATCTCCGCTTGACGCTGAATCTCCTTTGGCCAAGGTATCCGAAGCACCAGCCTGATTCCTGCTCGCTACGCCAAACATCAAGGCAAATGTCGTAACCAGGACAGCGGCCACGGCGACTAATGCCAGCCTGAGCGCAGCACGCACTACATTTTCCTGGTTCGCCGGCATCGATTCTGTTTGACGAGAAAGTTTCCAAGTGATGATGAAACCGCAAAGCGCCAGCAAGCCAGCGGCCCAGAGGGTCCAACTGTCCTGCAGGTCGTAAGCCGCCAGGTAAATGCAGACCGCAACAAAATAGCCATGGAGTTCGCGAGGCTGGGTGCGCAACGTTTCCGCAAAAAGTTCTCTCTGCGGCCAATCCGAAGTGGACCAACGGGGCCGCGCTGGTCCCTGAACTTCGGGGATGAGTTTGCGCAGGCTCAATGCGAGGATGACCGAGCCCAGCACTGCAAACATTGGCGAAGCAAGTGAGTCCTGGCTGGACAGAATCACCACTGAAGGGACGCAGACCCATCCCGTGGCATTGCTCAATGCAAAAAGCTTGAATGAAAGTGGTGGCTCAGTGGCGAATGGCGTTGATGAGCGATTCCAATAGAATCGCGAGCCCCAAAGTCCCGCCAGGCCGGCGGCAGACACATAAAGAATCGCCCTGAAGAAGAGCGCAAATAGTGTTGGGCGGTGAGCGTCAGGCAGATGGCAGACCAGGATTGCGAGGATCGATGCGTTAATCAGGCCGGCGCTGACCAGAAGCCCCACAAAGCGCGTCATGTTTGGCAGGGCTGAGCCCGCCCTGATTGAGGAGATTCCGATGTGTGTCGGTGATGCCATGGCCCTAGCCGAGGATACGATGTTTACGACTCTCGAACCGCGATGTCGCTTTCCAAAGAGCGCCAATAACAATCAAGAAAAATGGGAGACGTACCACGATCGCGGCGGTCCGCATATCCGTGATTCCAGCGCTCGGACTGCTGGTCTGAACAATGACTGTTGGGCGTTGCTCTGCAACCCATTGCTGGTGCTGGCGTATCAGTTCCGCTTGTGAAGGCGGCGGATAGTCCATCATGTGCCGCTTGGATGGACTCGTCGAGTCCTGATTGGCGAACCGGCTTGAAGTTCCGGCTCCTACAATTTGCCCCGGTTCATTGATTCGGTCGGTCACGACTGGCGTTGCCGCAGGCCGATCGACAGGCTGCCCCAGAAAATATTTTGGGACTAATACCAGCGTTGCCCACAAGGCAACCAGTATGGGAAGACTCGCACGAATTCCTCTGCCCAGGGGCTGCACCCTCAAGTTCCTCGCAGCCCATAAGTGCGGAACAAGATACATTGCCATTCCTGTCCAAATGAAGACCACATTTGCAGCCAGCAAAAAACCGACGTCGGAAACGACAGACCATGGCCAGTCCATTCGACCAAACCGTTCAGGGAGATTGAAATGCTGCTCAAAGTTGTTGAGCAGGCACAACCACGCCGGAACCAGCATCGACCAGGAAGCGGCGAAGAATACTAAGCCAAAATGAATACGGGCTTCTCGGAAAATCCCCAGCAAAATTACGCTCAGAACCTGGCGCCAATACCATCCCTTGGGGCGGCCGCGGCGAAAATCCTCGAGCAGGTCTCCGGCGAGCGCATCATTGCGCGGACCCGGAACCAGATGCTCCAGCATCCATTTGGCAATGGCCGGCGGCTCACCCGGTTTCATATCCGCTCCCCTTTCAGTTCGGGTAATTCACCCCATAACTTGGACAGTACGCGCCGCGTTGCCTGCACCTGGTGCAGCCCTGCCTTCGTGACACGGAAATATCTTTTGGCTTTGCCACCCCGCTCCGGTGTCGGATCGCCAAGGCTGGACGAAACCAGGCCCTTGCTCTCCAGCCGCTCCAGGGTCGCATAAACGCTGCCTACTGAGACATCCTGGCCGCGGTGCCGCTCGAGTTCCCGTGAAATTGGCACACCGTACGCCTCCTCGCCCAGTTGAATCACGGCAAGAAGAATCATCAGTTCGAATTCTCCAAGAAAAGTTCGTTCTCTCATTAATTCAACAATAGAGAAGAAATCAATGAACTGCAACTCCAAAATGTGAATTCCCAACTAATTCTGACGATCGCCCAGGCACAAAAAGGCCCTCCGAATGGGAGAGCCTTTTTACAAATACCTCCTACGCCCGGCGCCTACGCTACGACCTCAATGCCCATCGATCGCGCCGTGCCCTTAATGCTCTTGATTGCCGCATCAACCGATCCCGCGTTCAAATCGGGCATTTTCTGAGTTGCGATCTCGCGCACCTGCTTCTCGGTCACCTTGCCCAGCTTTTCCTTGTTGGGCGTGCCTGAGCCCTTGGCAATGCCAGCCGCCTTCTTCAGCAATACCGCTGCCGGAGGCGTCTTGGTGATGAATGTAAAGCTGCGATCCGCATAAACCGTGATGACCACCGGAATGATCAGACCGGCCGACTCCTTATTCTGCGTGCGCGCGTTGAATTGCTTGCAGAATTCCATGATGTTGACCTGCGCCTGGCCAAGCGCCGGGCCTACGGGTGGCGCCGGTGTTGCCTTCGCCGCTTCAATCTGCAGCTTCACATACCCGGTGATTTTCTTCGGAGGTGCCATGATTCGTTTCCTTCGGAATCAGCTTCCAGCTCCTAGCGTCTAGCTTTCTGCTGGTTCTTGCTTCGTTTGAAGCGTTGTTTTGAATTTTGGTGCTGAAGCCGCTACGTTCGCTCGCAACCGGACCCGCTAGGTTGAGTGCCGGCTAGAAGCTGAAAGCTAGTTGCTAGCAGCTACAACTACTCAATCTTTTCAACCTTGCCAAACTCCAGTTCGACAGGGGTGGAGCGGCCGAAGATGGTCACCATGACCTTCATCGTCTCGCGATCTTCGTTGATCTCATCCACCACGCCGTTGAAGTTGGCGAACGGACCGTCCGTAATACGGACCTGCTCGCTCTTTTCAAATTTGATCTTCAGCCGCGGCTTATCCTTTGCCGTCTCGCTGCGGAAGAGGATTGAGCTGACTTCCTCTTCAGAAAGCGCCACCGGCTTGTCGCCAGTGCCCAGAAATCCGGTCACCTTGGGCGTGTCTTTCAACACGTGCCAAAGATGGTTGTCCAGCTCCATCTCAACCAGCACATAGCCGGGCAGGAAGACCCGCTCCACGGTGCGCTTCTTCCCGTTGACGATCTCTGTCACAGGCTCGGTGGGAATCATGACGCGGCCCACCTTGTCCTTAAGCCCGAAAGCCTCAATGCGGCTCTCGATCGACTCCCGCACTTTGCGCTCAAACCCCGAGTAGGCATGCAGAATGTACCACCGGAAGTTCTCATTGCGAACCGGCGGGGCCACTACTTGCTCGGCGGGTTGTTCTAACTCATCTGCCATCATGCTCTCGTTTCGCGATTGCGCTTATTGCTGCAATCCACCTAGCTTGTTCAACAATTGATGCAGGCCGAGGTCGAAGATGTTGTCCACCACCCAGAAGTAGACGCCGAACAGAAAGACGGCGATCAGGACCACAGTCGTTGTCGCCTCAACTTCCTTTCGCGAGGGCGTCACCACCTTCCGCATCTCTCCGCGGACATCGGTCAAAAAGCGCGTGAATTCCTTCCACGCGCCTACCGCTTTTTCGCCAACATTTGGCGACAGGTTGGTGCTCTGCCGCTTTGCCAGTGCCGGCTTCTTCTGATTCGGCTCGTCTTCCCCGTTTACCAATGCTGCTTTTGTGGCCATGCTTCTGTTCCTTTGCATCCGGCGTCCTGCCGGTCGCATTCTTACTCAATCTGGCAGGGGCGGAGGGATTCGAACCCCCAAGTTCGGTTTTGGAGACCGACAGTTTAGCCGTTGAGCTTACGCCCCTAAAGGCAGCTGCTAGCTTCCAGCCTCTAGCTTCTAGCCCATCCTCGGGGACACGATCAGGTCTGCCGTCCCCATCGAAAGCTAGCAGCTAGAAGCTAGCAGCTCGTGGCTGCTCTTACTTCGTTTCCTTGTGCGGCTGGTGCTTGCGGCAGCGATTACAGAACTTCTTGAACTCCAGACGGCCGGTGGTCGTCTTTTTGTTCTTCGTCGTCGAGTAATTTCGCTCCTTGCACTCCGTGCACTGCAACGTGACAATTTCCCGCATTTCAAAATCCTTTCAATTGCCAACCTCACTCACCTGCCTGAGGCATGCTCCCGAAGGGCGGACTGCCCGGCGCGGCAAGCGCCTACTTCACAATCTCTGAAACCGTGCCTGCGCCCACCGTGCGTCCGCCTTCGCGGATGGCAAAGCGGAGGCTCTTCTCAAGCGCCACCGGCGTGATCAGCTCAATCGTCAGCTGAACGTTGTCGCCAGGCATCACCATCTCCACGCCCTCAGGCAACTCCGCCACTCCCGTCACATCCGTCGTCCGGAAGTAGAACTGCGGCCTGTAGCCCTTGAAGAACGGCGTGTGACGGCCGCCTTCTTCCTTGCTCAGCACGTACACTTCGCCCTTGAACACCGTGTGCGGCGTAATCGATCCCGGCTTGGCCAGCACCATTCCCCGCTCCACGTCTTCCTTGGGAATGCCGCGAAGAAGAAGTCCCGCGTTGTCGCCCGCAAGTCCTTCATCCAACTGCTTCTTGAACATCTCCACGCCGGTCACAACCGTCTTGCGCGTCTCGCGGAAGCCCACAATCTCTGACTCCTCGCCAACCTTCACCTTGCCGCGCTCAATCCTGCCCGTCACCACCGTGCCACGGCCGGAGATCGAGAAGATATCTTCAATCGGCATCAGGAAGGGCAGATCAACCGCGCGATTCGGCTGCGGTACATACGTGTCAACCGCCTCCATCAGCTCGTCGATCTTCGCTTCCCACTTCGCTTCGCCGTTCAACGCGCCCAGAGCCGATCCGCGAATCACCGGAGCATCGTCGCCAGGAAACTGGTACTTCGATAGAAGCTCGCGCACTTCCATCTCCACCAGGTCGGTCAACTCTTCGTCTTCAACCGCATCGCACTTGTTCAAAAACACCACGATGCAGGGAACGCCTACCTGGCGAGCCAGAAGAACGTGTTCCTTGGTCTGCGGCATCGGACCATCGGTCGCCGCAACCACCAGAATCGCGCCGTCCATCTGCGCCGCGCCGGTGATCATGTTCTTGATGTAGTCGGCGTGACCGGGGCAGTCAACGTGCGCATAGTGACGGTTCTTGGTCTCGTACTCCACGTGAGCTGTCGCGATCGTGATGCCGCGCTCCCGTTCTTCGGGCGCGTTGTCAATCGAGTCGAACGAACGGAACGTGTTCTTCGGGTTGTGCTTCTGCAATACCTTGGTGATCGCCGCCGTCAACGTCGTCTTGCCGTGATCAATGTGTCCAATCGTTCCCACGTTCACGTGCGGCTTCGAACGGTCAAACTTTTCCTTGCCCATCTTCGTTCCCCCTCCGTCAAACTTTCTTCTGCTCGAACCGGCCTCGCCGGTTGGGCAGGCCTCGCCGGTTAATTTTCACCTGAATAGAATCTGAAACGCGAGTCTCAGTAATACGCGTACACCCTGAAATACCGCTGTCGCAACTCCAACGGCACCGCTTCCACGAGCCGCAGATACCGCTCGCGCGTCAAACCCTGGTCAGATGTGGGCAACGCCTCGTACAGTGCTGGAGCCGCCTTGCCAAGTAATCCGCGCTTCAAAACTCCGGCATAATCGCGGATCCGCAACTTTGCCTTACTTACGCGTACCAGGAAGACTTCAACATCCCGCGCATCAAAGGCTGCATCGATCAGCGCATGAAGTTGCGCATATCCCTGCTCGTCCCGGACCGCAATCCCTGCCTGCTCAAACATCTTTCGCTATCCTCGTCTTGAAGCCTTCGTTTACCCGTCCACTCTGGTCAAAAACTTTGGAGCGGGAGACGGGGATCGAACCCGCGACCAACAGCTTGGAAGGCTGTGACTCTACCACTGAGTTACTCCCGCAAAACAGCCTTTCGCTTTCAGCCTTTCGCTCTCAGTTTTCTTGTGCCTGTGCGAACCGCAACGGCTCCCTCGATCAACCCACAAGCGAACAACTGAAAGCCAATAACTGATAGCTGAACTTCTGGAGCTGATGACCAGGATTGAACTGGTGACCTCTCCCTTACCAAGGGAGTGCTCTACCAACTGAGCTACATCAGCCCTCAAACTCAAGCTTTCATCCCTTAGCCTTTAGCCTTCAGCCCGATTCAGCATGTGCGAATCGAATGGGGCTCGATCCGTCACTTCTGAAGCTGATAGCTGAAAGCTAAGAGCTGCCTTTATCCCCGCTTCGGCGAATCCTCTCCGCCTGCCGCGCCAGCATCGTGCGTAAAACCATAGCCCCTATCACCACCAGCGGAACCAACCTGATTTCCATCGGCTTACCAAAAACCAGAACATTACCCTTACCGATCGTGAACCAGATCAGAACCGCCAACACCGCATAAACCGCCAGTGCCGCCTTGAACCGCCTGTCAAGATCCGAACTTGCTGGATCCAAACTCCCGGAATCCGCGCCATTCACTGCACTGCGCTCACCTGGCTGCGGCTGTCCGCGCATTACAACCCTCAATTCATGGTGCACAGGGGAGGATTCGAACCTCCGTAGCTCCAAGGAGCGGCAGATTTACAGTCTGCTGCCATTAACCGCTCGGCCACCTGTGCCCATACACCCCGCGAACGGAGACCTGTCCGCGGGGGCCCGACCATTCGCCTCAGCAACCAACCTCTCGCTGAAGGCCCAAACCCCGCCTGCCTGCCACCTGCAATCCACTGCAGCGCTCCCGGTTCAACGCTTTGCATTCCAGCGCATCAAGCCCCGTCCGGATACCTCCGGCATTTCGGAGCATGTCACCTCTGTGGGATCGCCGCGGAGGACAGGCCCGGCGCACAAAAACCTCGTTCGCCGGTGAATTTCTTGTGATTTCAAGACCTGCATTCAGGATCTTCTCAGTGGAGCTGGCGAAGGGATTTGAACCCCCGACCCTCTGATTACAAATCAGATGCTCTACCAGCTGAGCTACGCCAGCCCATTCCACCCGGAAAACACACCAAAAACCAGTTCTGAAACCAAATAAACCATCCCGAATGGGCGCACAGACACACTCCCGCTCCGCACGCACAACGGCACAGAAATCAAGGTTAGCACACCCCCGCCGAGGGAGCAAACCGCAGAAAGGCAACTGCTTTACTGCAGTCAATGGTTCGAGGCGCTTCAAAGCCGAGAATTGTCTCAGGTTCCAGCGGCAAATCGAGTAAAGAGCCTACAGAGGGGAATTTAAGGCGCCAGCATCGAACAGAGAGCCAATTCGCTGGGTGAATTGAAATTCTTGATCGAAATCCGCCTTCCGAATTCCAAACCTCAGCAACTCCAAAATTCGCTACCTTGCAATAAGAATCTCGTAGGCGGATGATTGCGTTGCCTCCGTTTTTACGACTAGCTCGTCCGCAAAGTTAGGGAGAAGCTGTATGCGCAAGACAATTCTCGTATTCGTATTTCTGGCGTTTTGCCCGTTGCTTGTCGCTCGCCAGGAGCCGCTTGCGGCGTCACTAACGGCTGCAGAAAAGCCACGCGTCTTTATTACCGACAGTGAATCATGGGAAGCAAGAGGCTCCGCAGGCGGATTCAATGGTTCTTTCGGCGCCCAATCACACGGTGGAGCGCGTCCGCAAACTGCTGAGATCGTAAAGACTTTCGGCGAACGATGTCCTGAAGTCATCGTGAACAACAAGCAAGAGAGTTCGGACTACGTCGTTGTACTCGACCACGAGGGCGGAAAGGGAGTTCTCCAACATAAAAACAAGGTTGCTGTCTTCGAGCGCATGACTGGCGACGCAGTGATGAGCCACTCAACCTTATCGCTTGGTGGCTCTGTTGAGGATGCGTGCAACGGTATCAATCAACATTGGATGGCACACAGCAAAGAGATCTTAGCCTCGAAAGGGAACTCGCCATCGACTCCCTCAACGCCATCCACCCCAAATGCCATGGCACCGCCTGCGGTTGTTGTTCAAGCCTCGGTCGCAATCGACTCCACGCCCGCCGGTGCGGACATCGAAATCGACGGGGGATTTGTCGGAAACACTCCATCCATGATTTCCCTCGCCCCCGGCAGCCATGAGATTGCCGTCAAGAAAAAGGGCTTCACTGACTGGACCAAGACACTCAACGTTACCGGCGGCGCCGTCCACTTGGATGCCGAATTGGAGCAGGCTCCGCCTAAGTAGTAACTCACAATCGGCGCCCCCGCTCGTGGCCCCTGCTTCAAGTGGTAGAGTCATTTTGGATGCACCGACGCACCCGCAAAACGTTATGGATATTGGTCGCGGTCCTGTTCCTCCTGACCGTGGCCATCTTCCTGCGCTCCAAGGCTCCGCCTGAAGCAGCTCGATTGCTCCCCGAATCGGACGGGATCATCTTCATCAATTTGAAGCCTGTGCGCGCGTTCATGCACAAGGATTTGAAGCAGCCCAGCCGCGTCCCCGAGTACCAGCAGTTCGTAGACGCCACAGGTATCGACTGGGAGCGCGATCTGGACCAGGTCGCGGTTGCGCTTCATCGCATGCCCGACCCCAATGGCCCTAACGGCGCCGTCGCTTATTCCATGGTTCTGGTTGGAAAGCTCACCGGCCAGCGCCTCAATGACTGGCTTGACGGTCACGCCGCCTCCCGCGAAATCTACGATGGTCACACCATCTATTCCATTCCCTCAGAGGGCCGAACCGTGCGAGTGGCACAAATTGGATATGACTCACTGGCCATCTCAAACACCCCCACTCCTGAGCAAATCCACTCCATGCTCGATCGCCATCGCACAGCCGCTCTGCCCTTTTCCGGATCGACCCTCCTGGCCGAGCACTACCACGATGTTCCACTGCTTGCGCTAGCCTGGGGCGTTGGTCAAATCGGCATGCCGTTTTCTGAGAAAGGCGCCATCACTGTCTTCGGCCTTTCACTGCCGCTTGAAGATGATTCCACCATCGTCGCCAGCGTCACTCCCGCCCTGTCGCTGGGTGGTGCGCTGAACCTGAAGGTCGAAGAGATCTCCCCAACCGATGAAGTGGCCACCAGCCAGGCCGCATCGCTCGCCACGCTGGTTACTCTTGCCCGCGGATTCACCGCGCCTCTGACTGAGAACAACTCAAGCAATGGAGCCGCCAATCGCGGCCTCAAACAGCTCTTGAAGACCGCCGAAGTCACACAAAAACGCAATCGTGTGATTGTCACGGCCACGCTGTCGCCTTCATTGCTCACCAGCCTTGCCCAGGACAACGACTTCCCCGCTGCTTCTTCGACCAACCCGGATGCATCAAAATAAGTGACTCGAATCCCTTCGAGAGACAGCTCTCTCGCGGGGTACAAGGCCGCGAGAATCCGCTCGAGGCGTTGTTCGCAATGGACCGCTTTCTCTCCATGAGAGGACCTATGAGCTTCTTCCCAAGATTGTCCAGTCTGCTCAAGACTTTCGCCGTATGCAGCACCCTGATGCTGCCTTTGCTCACCACCCCAGCGGCCGGTGCTCAGTCCGATTCCAAGCCGGCAGTCGTCACTGGCCAGGCCGCCTTTGCCGACTGGAACCAGCAGCAGCCCGGGATTCGACGCAAGATCACGATCGCTGACCTGCCAGAGCCCAATCCAGCCGAAGCCGTCGACAACACCGCTCACGTCATCCCGCGCCCTGCCGATGCGTGGCCGCTTGCGCCAGCGGGCTTCAAGGTCACGCTCTACGCCGGTGGCGACACGGCGCCGATGCAGCGCGCCGACAATAAGCAAATCATGGCCCGAAGCGGCGGGACTTTCACCATGCCGCGCCTGATCAGAACCGCGCCAAATGGAGATCTCTTCCTTGCCGACTCTGGCGCCGGAATCATCTTCGTTCTTCGCGGCATTGACGCCAATGGAAAGGCCGCGAAGATTGAACAATTCGCAACCGGACTCGATCACCCCTTCGGCATTGCCTTCTACCCCGCGGGAAATCCGAAATACGTCTACGTCGGCAACGCCACCACGATTCAACGATTCCCATATCACTCCGGCGACCTGAAGGCCACCGGTCCCGCTGAGACTGTGGTCCCTGACATTCCCGGCTACGCTCAACTCAGGGGCGGGGGCCATTGGACCCGCGACGTGGCCTTCAGCAAAGACGGCATGCATATGCTCGTCTCGGTTGGATCCGGATCAAACGTAGACGACGCCGACTCACATCCCGGTGAGTTTCACCGCGCCGATGTTCTGGAGTTCACACCTGATGGCAAGTTCGTCGAGGTTTATGCCTCAGGTATCCGCAATTGTGTCGGCGAAGCTATCAATCCCATTACCGGCCAACTCTGGTGTTCCACAAACGAACGCGACAACCTCGGCAATCATCTCGTCCCCGATTACGTGACCTCAGTCAAAGAGGGCGGCTTCTACGGTTGGCCCTGGTATTACATGGGTGGCCATCAGGACCCACGCCTTCCCGAGCCATGCGCCAACGGAACCGGACCCAACCTCCAGGCCGCCGCTCTCACCGCCGGACAGGCGAAGGGATGCAAACGTGTCAGCCTTTCCTCGAAGGTGATCACCCCCGACGTTCTGGTGCAGCCGCACATGGCCTCGCTTGAGATGGCCTTCTACCCGGACATGGGCGAGTTTCCATCTGATTACCATGGCGACGCCTTTGCCGCGGAACACGGATCATGGAACCGCGCCAATCGCGCAGGATACGAGGTCATTCGCATCCCCATGCACGACGGCCATGCGGACGGAAGCTACGAAGACTTTCTTACCGGCTTTGTCACAAAAGAAGGACAGGTATGGGGCCGCCCCGTAGGCGTCGCCATCGCAAAAGATGGTAGCCTGTTCGTCACCGACGACGGTTCCCGCAGTGTCTGGCATGTGACATATAGCGGAAACTAACAAGGAGACATCCATGGCCAACGTACTCATCACCGGCACCAGCAGAGGAATAGGCCTCACCACCGCCCTGGTTGTTGCAGAAGCCGGCCACGCGGTTTACGCCACCATGCGAAGCCCCTCCCAGGCCCCGGAGCTCGCAGAACAGGCAGCGGCTGAGAACCTGCCTATCAGAATCTCAGCCATGGATGTCGACTCAGACGCTTCTGTGCAGTCCGGCATCGAAGCAATCTACAAAGACGCTGGACACATCGATGTCCTGGTCAACAACGCTGGCGTTGAACGCAACGGATCGATTGAAGAGCTCCCAATGGCCGAGTTCCGTGCCGTCATGGAGACGAATTACTTCGGCGCCTTGCGTTGCATCAAAGAAGTGGTTGCTGACATGCGCCAGCGGCGGGCAGGCTGCATCATCAATGTCACTTCTGTTGCCGGACGCGTTTCCACATCACCACTGGGCCCTTATTCCGCATCCAAATTTGCGCTTGAAGCTCTAAGCGAGGCACTGGCGCAGGAAATGAAAATGTTTGGCGTTCGTGTTGCCATTGTCGAGCCAGGCATCATCGATACCTCGATGGCAAGAGGACTTGGGGGGCCAATGCGCGATTCGCTCTACCCGCACCAACGCCGATTTGCCCGCTTCTTTGCCGCTTCGCTCCGCAGTCCCAGGCCATCCAATATCGTAGGTGAAAAGATCCTTGAGATCATTGAAAGCGGAACCTGGCAATTGCGGCATCCGGTTGGACCCGGTGCCGCGCCACTGCTGGCATCTCGCGCTGCAACAACGGACGAAGATTATGTTGCCCTGCACGGCTCCGAGGACGATGCCTGGTACGCAGCGATGGAGAAGAATACCGGCCTTTCAATCCGGCCAACTTAGCTGCTCGGCCCGAAGTATCGCAGAATCGCAGATTGCAGCGCAATGAAGCCACCCTGCACAGACGAAATGAGGCCACCTAATCAGGTTTGGATGCAATTGCCATCGGGAATTGGCCTCAAAACGGGAAAAGCCAAGTTATCGCCAACTGAGAATTATTGTGCAGAATGCAGCCGGTGGTTTTGCAAACCCCGGCAGTTACAGAATCGTAGCTGATGATGCTCTTGAGCGTGGAGATCGACGCAGAGCTAGCTGAGGACCTGCGCCGTCGGATGCCGAAGCAGAACGTTACCATCCTGTGTGAGGATGCAACCAGGATGTCGCTTCCGGATGCTTGCGTCGACGCAGCTGTTTGCATCACCATGCTTCATCACCTGCCTTCGGCGAGGATGCAGGACCAATTGCTGGCGGAAATAGCGTGGACGCTTCGCCCCGGCGGGATTCTCGCCGGAACGGATAGCCTCGACAGCCGCTTCTTTCGTCTGATCCACGCATTCGACACACTTGTTGTCGTTGATCCAACCACTTTCACGGAGCGCCTCAGCGCCGCAGGCTTTGAAGATGCAGTAGTGGATGTGAATCCATACGCGTTTAGATTCCGGGCCCGCAAGCCCTTGAAGCCTGAGCGGAAGTCTTTGGCGAGGGATAAAGACCAGTGAATCTGGTATGGTTTCCAAGACTTGCGAGTTGGCATCGCAAGCCAGTCCTCACTGCTTTCAACTGGCGGAAAGCCAAGCTTTCGCCAACTGACACAGGCATCAGTGCCCTCTTCCGGATTTCGTAGGAATGGTATTTCCACTTCCGCGAGATGAAACGTGGCGAGTCAGCCCACTCACACGATTCACTACCAATCGCCACCGGCGCCGCCACCGCCGAAACTGCCACCGCTAAAACCGCCAAATCCTGAATCGGATCCCCCGCCCCCAGCGCCAGCGGCCCCGACACTTGTAGAGCCCGAGTCGGATCCCCCGTCAGAGCCGCTCCGGCGAGAAAGTGTGGTATTCCATGGAACTCCGCCCAGACCCACTGAGTTGAAAAGTGCCAGCACGACTCG
>Ga0181535_10003235_pt1 | contig 19061 bp, 20 predicted proteins | sample PEATcosm2014_Bin_44_FD_119774 | JGI IMG/M metagenome (GOLD analysis project Ga0181535, IMG submission 119774) | Peatland microbial communities from MTU Mesocosm Facility, Houghton, MI, USA - PEATcosm2014_Bin17_30_metaG | ecosystem: Environmental > Terrestrial > Soil > Wetlands > Peat | place... | reverse complement strand
TCGCTCCACCCGCGGATCGCGCAACTCGGAAAAATACTTCAGGGGATTGTCCATCTCCCCTTCTTACCTATTTCCCGCTCCCTGCATATAGCAAGCTATGGACATTTATATGCGTCGGCCCTGTCCCAGGCCCGCTTCGTTTTTGGCAATGGCGGCCAGTTGCGTTAGTCTTCTGGTCAGAATGAAAGACATTTATATTGCCGATCTCGTGGCCTTCGACGAAGGAAAGCTCTTCGACGGATATTTCCTGGTTCTCGCCAAGCAGCAACGCACCACCAAGACCAACAAGCCTTACCTCAACCTCATTCTGGGCGACAAGACCGGCCAGCTTGAAGGCCGCATCTGGGAGCCAGGCGACCCGCGTATCGCGAAAGACTTCGACAAGGGCGACATCGTCAAGGCCCGCGGCAGCGCCTCGCGCTTCGATGACCGCCTGCAGATGAAGGTCGACCAGCTTCGCCTCGCACAGCCTGCCGAGGTAGACAAGAGCGACCTGCTGCCTTCGACAACATACGACGTAGCCGCGCTCTGGAGCCAGCTCGAGTTGAGCGTTGACAGCATGACCAACCCCGACCTCAAGCGGCTGCTGACGACGATCCTCGCCGATCCGGCGATTGCCACCGCGTATCGCGAAGCACCGGCAGCGCGGCAGCTTCACCACGCCTGGCTGGGCGGACTACTCGAGCACGTGGTCAGCCTGCTCACTCTGGCTGGCCGCGTCGCGGCTCACTACCCGCTTCTCGACCGCGACCTGCTGCTCACGGGCGTCATTCTTCACGACATCGGCAAAACCCGCGAACTCTCCTGGGGCGTCGGGTTCGACTATACGATCGAGGGCACGCTGCTGGGCCACATCCAGATGGGCATCGACATGGTCGAGAAGGCCATTGCCAGTTTGCCCGATTTCCCCGACCACCTGCGCACACTGGTTCTCCACATGATTCTGTCGCACCACGGCAAACTGGAGTTCGGCTCGCCCAAGCTGCCGATGATTCCCGAGGCTCTCGTCCTGAACTTTGTAGACGATCTGGACGCGAAGATGCAGGCGGTCTCCACCGAGTTTGATAAGTCGATTCGCGAAGGCAAAGGCCCCGACGAGCTGACAGGAAAAGTGTGGTCGCTCGACAACCGGCAGCTACTGAATACGAAGCGCTGGCTCGGCGAAGCCAAGCCGTAGCGACTGGAGCAGAACCAGAGTTGGTGTGTCCCGAAAGCAATGCACCCAAGTCGACGCGTCCATCAGGAAGCGGCGACCTCGTAATTCACTCAAAAGGACACAGAGACTCTGGTTCTGCTCTGACTAGTGTCCTGTCTCTGAAGTTCAAGTCATAACTGCCGTCATCCTGAACTCCCCCGAGAGGCGGTGATCCTGAGCGAAGCGCTTTTCAGCGGCCGGGGTCCCCAGCGACAGGTCTTCGTCGCTGGGGTGGAGCGGAGCCGAAGGACCTGCTTTTGTCTTTAGCCAATCCCTGATCAAAGCCAATGGATTATGTCAGGAACTTCAGACTCAGGACTCTAGGGAATCTCTGAATAAGTCGCGCTTTGAAAGGGCACGGCTTTAGCCCCTGAGGCAATGCTTGCTTCGAAATGTAACTTAATCAGAGGTTCCCTAGCCTGTGTCAATAGATAGGTCTTGTATAAGTGGTCTTGCATTTATCCCCAGTGGACATAGGATGAACGAGCTGGCCGGGTTCTCCTTTCAACCGTCGCGAATACCTTCTGCCCGTAGCCGTTCGTCGAAAACCCATGCACTCCCAGATAAGTGCGGCCGCCAAATCCCTCCAATTTTTTCAGCAACTCCAGACCAGCCACGCTAAGCCTCATGCATCCTTCTGCCTGCGGGCCTGTGCGGCCCTGGATCTATGGTGGCAGGAAGCTCAATGCAATCTGCAAATCCGGCTGAGGAACTTCCAGAAGTCTTGAGTGGTGCGCCAAAACGTGCAAACGAGATCAGTAGAACGCAGGGAGGCGGGGGCGGTATTCCCCGCATAACGCCAGCAGATTCAAATAGGGGCTTCACCGGCTGCGGGAAAAACTCCGGGCGGGGTGGGGTTCGGAAACAAGGGGCTGGCGGCGAAAGCCGTTATGATTGTGGGCAGCGCGACTCTACGTGTTAGCGGAGCGCAGTGCGAAGCCAATCCTATGTCCCCAACTATCTTCATCTCGGCAGGCGAGGCGAGCGGCGAGCACTATGGGGCGCTGCTGGCCTCGGCGCTCGATAGGCAACTGGCGGAGAGGGGGCAGGTGGCGCGGCTGTACGGCATGGGCGGCGACCGGATGGAGGCGTCGGGGCTCGAACGCGTCGTGCACTCGGAAGACATGGCGGTGATGGGGCTGACGGAAGTGGTGCTGCACCTGCCGCGCATCTACCGGGAGTTCCGGAAACTGAAAAAGGCGATCCGAACTGAGCGGCCCGATGTGGCCATCCTGATCGACTTCCCGGAGATCCATTTCCGGCTGGCCAGGGAGTTCCACCGGCTGGGCGTTCCGGTGATCTACTTTGTGAGCCCGCAGTTGTGGGCATGGAAGAAACATCGCATCAAGCTGGTGCAAAAGTACGTCCGCAAGATGCTGGTGATCTTCCCGTTCGAAGAAGCGTTTTATCGCGAAAATGGCGTGCAGGCTGAGTTTGTGGGCCATCCGCTGGCGGAGTTGCCACTACCCGCTACGACACGCGAGCAGTTTGCGGCGGAGAACCATCTGGACCCCACGCGCACGTGGATTGGCCTGCTGCCGGGAAGCCGCGCCAGGGAGATTCGCGACCACTTGCCGGAGATGCTCGAGGCGGCGCGGAGACTGCAAGCTGCCGCGCCGGCGGGGGAGACGATCGAGTTTATCGTGCCGCTGGCGCCGACGCTGACCATTGCTCAAGAGGCAGAAGTGCTGCAGATGGCCAAAGACCACAGCGAAGGGCTGACTGTACGGCTGCTGGATGACGCGCGGGCGACGCTGCTGCACGCGCGGGCATCAGTGGTTGCCAGCGGAACGGCGACGGTGGAGGCTGCGCTGATCGGGAATCCGTTTGTGGTGGTTTACCGGGTCTCGGCACTGACGTACGCCATTGCCAAACGGGTGGTGAAGGTGCCGCATGTGGCCATGGCGAACCTGATTGCCGGCAAAGAGGTGGTTCCGGAGCTGATTCAGCACGACTTCACGGCGGCAAATATCGTCCAACAGTTAGGACCGCTGCTACCCGACGGGGCGGCTCGTGAGTCCATGATGAAGGAGCTTGGGGCGATTCGGAAGGCGCTGAACCCGCAAGCGGCGGAGGGCAGGGGCGGTGCGATTGAGCGTGTGGCTGCTGTAACTCTCAAAGAACTTGGGGCAGCTTTCCCTCCACAGGACCAAACGGCTGTGCAATCCTGAATGGAATCGATGTGGACCCGGAAATGACTGCCATGGGATCGGCGGCAAGGCGATGACTAAAGCTATGGGTAGAGAAGAGCGCTACAATCGGCGGGTAGGCGGCGAGCGTTGGCTGGCAGGCCTGGCTGCGGCAGGCGTACTGGCGGTGGTATGGCTGCTTTCGCTTCCTGCGGCCGCGCAGAGGGCCGAGCGGCCAGCGATGGACATTACCGGCTACGTGATCGACGCCGAACTGGACACCGCCGCACACCATCTTGCGGCCAAGACGGTGGTAAGCTTTACTGCGCCGCCGAATCTGGAGGTGGTGAACTTCGGGTTTCATCCGGCGCTGAAGGTGACCAGAATCTCCGACGAGAGCGGAAAGGTGCTGGAAGCCGAGCGCACTGCCGACGGAGCGATTCGCGTGACGCCGGGCGCGCCGTTTGTGCAGGGGCAGGCCGTGCGCTGGACCTTCTTGTACGAGGGGACCATCACGGGCGCGGAGGACGGGCCGATCGAGGGGCTGAAGCTGGCCGCGATTCAGGAGCCGATCAGTTACCTGCTGTATGCCGCGCGCTGGTTCCCGACAACCGGGTACATGACGGACCGCTTTACGGCGGAGATGCATATCCGCGTGCCGCAGGGGATGAAGGTGTTTGCCAGCGGTGCCGAGGGGGCGTCGAAATCGGTAACGCTGAGCAACGGCAAGACGGGCGACGAATTCGACTTCAACTGGAAGAAGCCGGGGTTTCCGGGAACCGTGATTGCAGGGCGGTATGTGGGGCCGGTCTCAGTGGGCGCAGGGAACGTGAAGGTCTATGTGAGCATAAGCCACCAGGCCTCGGCAAACCAACTGGCGCAGACGGCAACCAAGGAGTTCGACTTCTTTACCGACAGTTTTGGAGGGCTGGAAAGCAGCCGGCTGAACGTGATGGAAGTGCCCGCCGATACGCTGCCGGCAGTGTGGGCTCCGGAGCTAGCGGCGATTCAGTCAACGCGCGTGACCGATAAGAGCGGCGTGAGGCTGCTGGCCAACACGATTGCGCACCAGTGGTGGGGCAGCGAGGTGAGTCCGCGAACGCTGAACGATGCCTGGATTACCAATGGCATGTCGCGCTACGGCGAGCTGTTGTATGTGCAGGAGGAAAGCGGCAGGAACGCGATGGAGGCCGCCATGGCCGACGTGGCCGCCGGCGCGCTGGCCTACGATACCATCCCGCTTTCGAGCGTTGGGCGGATGAGTCCGTTTTCGCCGGAGTTCCAGTCGATGACGCTGGAAAAAGGCGCGATGGTATTCAACATGCTGCGGTGGGAGGTTGGGGACAAGGCATTTTTGAATACGCTGAAGGGCGCGCTGAGCCAGTTTACCGACGGCTCAATCCGGACGCAGGACATGGTGAAAGTGGCGGAGTCGCAGAGCCAGCAGCAGTTAACGCCGTTCTTTGCGCAATGGATTGACGGCACCGGCGCGCCGCGGTTCAGCAACAAGTACTCGGTGTACCGGCTGGGCAACAACAAGGGATTCAGGACCATCGGGGAGATTCAGCAGGATCTGGACCTGTTCCGGATGCCGGTGAACCTGCGCGTGGAAACGGACGGCAAGACGGAGAACCAGAGGATCGAAGTGGTGGGCACCGAAACTCAGTACGTGGTGGACACGTTCGGACGGCCGCGGCACATCACCATCGATCCGGACAACTGGGTCCTGAAGTCGACGCCGGACCTGCAGGTGCGGATCGCCATCCTCAAGGGTCAGCAACTGGTGGCGCAGGGCGATCTGGCCGGCGGCCTGGCGGAATACAAGAAGGCCCTCGACGCTAACCCGCTGAGTTCGCTGGCCAATTACCGGATCGGGGAGATTCTGTTTAGCCAGCACAACTACCAGGCCAGCGTGAACGCCTACCGCGAGGCGCTGCGGGGGGACGACGAACCGCGCTGGACAGAGGTGTGGAGCCACATTCAGATCGGCAAAATCTTTGACGTGACGGGGCAGCGCGACCGCGCGGTGAACGAGTACCGGCTGGCCGTGCAGACCAACGACAACACGCAGGGCGCGGTGAACGAAGCGCGGCTCTACCTGCAAAAGCCTTACACGCGGCCCGAGAACGAATAGCGGGGCCGGTCATGCGAGCAAAAGAACGGCCAGCCCCGTGGGCTGGCCGTTTTGTTGGAAAGGGGAATTGTTTGCTTACTGGTTGCCGCTGGATCTGCCCAGGGATAAAACTTGAAGATCGACATTCATGAGCCCGGCTTTGGTCATTGCCAACTTTTGTGCCGCCTCATAGGAAAGATCGATGATGCGCCCCTCGGTTACCAGGTCGCCGCGATCGGTAATGCGAACGATGACGGAGCGCTTGTTGGCGTTGTTGACGACCCGCACCACTGACCCGAAGGGCAGCGTGGGGTGGCAAGCAGTCAGGGCGTACATGTTGTAGCGTTCGCCGCTTGCGGTCTTGCGTCCGTTGAAAACCCCTCCGTACCACGATGCAATGCCGTGTAGTCTGTCGCCTCGTTTAATCGCCGTCTGTTGCGCCGCAAGGGAATCCGGCGCAGGTGCTGCGATTGAAGGCGCGGCCGTCATAATTGCGACGGGGCGGGAAAGCCGCGCATCCGCGTGCACTGTCCGAGTGGAAATCGTCACCACAAGGGCGGCCAGCGCAATCGATGAAGCCGCCGCCATCATCCACATCCGTGGCGGGGTCTTCAGGTTCATGTTGCGTGATTTCCGGTTTATGACCATTGGGTTATTTTACCAAGTCGCCACTAGATTGCCTAAACTATTAGCAAGATCGACACTGGTATTTCTGTTGAAAAAACATCGTTCTTTGGGCGATTTTCGTTAAGTCTTTCCTGTGGTGTCGGTTACGTAACACTTTATAAATAGAGCAGATAAAAGAACTTCCGGGGCGATTCGGATAATTCATATAGCGATACGTCTGAGGCTGCTCTGCACGCGAACATAAGACGAAACTTTACTGTGAGATTTTCCCCAAAATAACGTCGGCCGCATTTTACTTCTTGGGCAGTCCTAAACTTTGTTCCCCCCTCCGCCGTATACCTCAACGGATGTACTCAACTGGAAGAGGAAGAACTCATGAGCAGAATCGCTTCAATCACTTGCACTTTCGCCGCCGCCGCACTTCTCTCCGCCACTGCTGTTTTTGCCCAGACTCCGGCTGCGCCCGTCCCGCCGGCCATCCACAACGCAAAAAGGATCTTCGTTTCCAACGCTGGCGCAGACTGCGGCCTCTTTCCGCATCCCTTCAGCGGCAGCCCGGATCGCGTCTACAACCAGTTTTATGCGGTACTGAATGCGACGGGCAATTACAAGCTGGTCAGCAATCCTCGTGAAGCCGACCTGGTTATCGAGTTGCGGCTCACCGCACCTTACGGTCCTTCCGAGCCGAACAAGCAAAAGGGTGCCTCCGACCCGCTGCCGATGTTCCGGCTGGTGATTTACGAAGCCGGATCGCACTACGTTCTTTGGGCGCTGACCGAGTCTATCGATGAGGCCGACCTGCAAAAGACGCATGACCGGAACTTTGACGCCGCGCTGGCCGTAGTTCTGCGGGACTTTGAGGTACTCAGCGGCAAGGCGCCTGGCGGGGCGCACTAAGTTTCTGAGCTTGATTTGCAGATTAATTTGAGCATCCTGCCACCATAAAACCAGGGCCGCATATGGCCACTGGTTGGAGGATGCATGAAGCTGAGCTTGGAAGGGCTGGAGTTGCTGAAGAAGTCGGAGGGCTTTCGCGGCCGCACTTATCTGGATGTAAACGGGTTTCCGACCATCGGCTACGGCCACCGGCTGCTGCACCCGGAGTCGTTTCCGAACGGAGTGGACGAGGTACAGGCAAGCGAGATTCTGGTGAGCGACGTGCGCGAGGCAGAACAGGCTGTGGAGCGGCTGGTGAAGGTGCCGCTGACGCAAGGGCAGTTCGACGCGCTGGTGGATTTCTGTTTTAACCTGGGCGCGGGCCGGTTGGCGTCTTCCACGCTGTTGAAGGTGCTGAACGGCGGTCGGTATGAGGAGGCCGCAGAACAGTTGTTGCGATGGGACCTGGCCGGCGGGGTGGAGAATGCGGGGCTGAAGGCGCGGCGGGAGGCCGAGTTGGCGCTGTGGAACGGAGCAGAAGAGCAGAAAGTGGCTGCGTAGAGGTTAGATACCCTACCTCGCGGATTAGAAGGACAGCCTGGTTGAGGTTCCTGCTATCCCACCCAAACCACAAAAAACCACAAAAAACGTGGGTAGGATGGGGCACCCAGAAACCGTGAAGCTCCCAGCCCTTGCGAATTCTCTGCTTATTGCCGGTTGGTTTCCAGAACCTCTAGCCGTTCGTCGGGCTTGAGGTAACCTTTGCGGCGAAACCAATCTTCCATGGCGGGCTGAAGGCGGTCGAGCGGAACACGGCTCCCGGCTTCCAGCACTCCGTCGGCAACAGGCAGCGTATCGTCGAAGACCGCATCGTTGGTAAAGTTGCGCATGGCGAAGTTGTCGATCCAGTGGATGGGGCACACGTGCCGCTCGCCTTCGGCGTCGACGCGCTGGATGGAGAGGCGGCAGGCGAACATGCCTCCACTTTAACTGATGGCAATGGCCGGACGTCGATGACGCCCAATTTGAGCAGTAATCTCCAGATTGGCGACGATCCAGGGCTTCGCCGCGTCAGGGATGGATTGGCTGGCAAGCTTCAGTATGTGAACCAGAGTGTACGTGCATGTCATCAGTTTTCTGCAGCGATGTATGAGGCGACTGGCAGACCTTCTCAGCTTCTGCCATGGCGCAGAAAGGTTCTTTCTACGATGCGGAGAATGTGAAGTTTTTGATCGGTTCGCCGGACGGAAGTGGCTAGGCTGTATCGACATATAGGTATCGTGTAAATACTTGATAAATAATAGGCCTGTCATCCTGAGCGAACGGGCCCCAAGCACTTTCCGGGGTCCTCAAAGAGCGCTTTTGCTCTTTGGGGTGGAGATTGGGGGTGGTGAGTCGAAGGATCTGCTGTTGTTTTTCGCCAGCCAGCGCCTTCAGCTTTTTGGGGCGGCTCTGTCTGCCCTATATGTCGATACAGCCTAGCAACTTCGCCCGCGCGCATATAATTGGCCTTCACAATCTTCGCTTGCCAAAGGCGTTCAATGTCTCATGTAACTCTCAGGAATAGCTACCTGAAGCTGTCGGATCGGCTCAACCTTTTTCCGCAAGGCGCGCCGCCTTCAGAGCTTCTCTTTCGAATATTGGAGGTCTTGTTTACCAAAGACGAAGCGGCTCTGGTGGCGCTGCTTCCCATTAAGCCATTCAACGTGGCCACGGCGGCAAGAGTATGGAAGAAGCCGGTTGCCGAATCGCGAAAGATTCTTGAGGGCCTCGCATCGAACGGGATGCTTCTTGACATGGAGATGGAGGGGGAGCAGATTTTTGTCTTGCCTCCGCCCATGGCTGGCTTCTTCGAATTCTCAATGATGCGCCTGGGCAACGGATACGATCAGAAACTGCTGGCCGAGCTGTTTTACCAGTACCTAAACGTGGAAGAGGATTTTGTGAAGAACCTCTTTACCGGGGGCGAAACGCAGCTGGGCCGCGTCTTTGTTAATGAGAAGGCTCTGACTACGGACCAAACGTTGACGGTGATGGACTACGAACGAGCCAGCGAGGTGATCCACACGGCCTCGCATATGGGAGTTGGAGCCTGCTACTGCCGGCATAAAATGCAACACATTGGGAAATCCTGCGATGCCCCCATGGACATTTGCATGACCTTCAGCGGAACGGCCCAGTCGCTGATCAAGCACGGCATTGCGCGCAAGGTTGATGCAAAAGAAGGCATGGACCTGCTGGACGAGGCTCTGGCGCACAATCTCGTGCAGTGCGGTGAAAACGTACAGCAGAAGGTGGCGTTTATCTGCAACTGCTGTGGATGCTGTTGCGAGGCTATGCTCGCCGCCAAACGCTTCGCCGTCCTAAACCCCATCGCCACCACGAACTTCCTGCCGGAAGTCAGTGCGGATTCTTGCAACGGCTGTGGCAAATGCGTAACGGCCTGTCCAGTGGAGGCCATGGGACTCGTGTCTGCAGGCGACCCTCATAAGCCCACGCGCAGAAAGGCGCGGATCGACGAGTCCCTCTGTCTGGGTTGCGGCGTCTGCGTACGGACGTGTCCCAACCGCGGCATCAGTCTCAGATTCCGGAAGATGCGCGTGATCACTCCGGTCACCACTGCCCATCGCGCCGTGCTTATGGCCATTGAGCGGGGAAAACTTCAGAACCTTATCTTCGATAATCAGGCGTGTTGGAATCATCGCGCCATGGCTGCCATTCTGGGAGTAATTCTGAAACTCCCCCCTATCAAGCAAATCATGGCGAGCAAGCAAATGAAGTCCCGGTACCTTGAACAACTGATGCGGCCCAGAGATTTTGTCCATCGAGAGCATTGAGAGAGACGGCTCGAAAATCCCGGCCTGGCACCTGCTTCAGCAACCGACGGGGCACCAGCTTGAGCCTGACTCCTCGATGACCTGCAATCTGGACTGAATGCTTTGGTGTGCCCGTACGGCGACCGAAAGACAACAGCAGATGCTACGACGCCTCTCTGCCCCAGCGACGAAGGCTGGTCGCTGGGGACGCCGGGCACTGCGCATCGCTCAGCATGACAAGACTTTTTGGGAGTTCCGGGAGTCTGCCCGCCCCCAACTGTCCCACCACCTTCTATTGAGCTTTCTGCGTCACAACCTTGGCGTCTTTCACCTGCTGCGTCTCTACGCTGAAGCGCTTGTAGTCGTAGTCGCGCTCTACAAAATGCTGGCGGAGATTCTTGACCATCAGCAGCCGCGCCTGCATGGAGCCTTCAGCGCCGGTGGGCAGCCAGAGGCCGTCGCTGACCGGGGTCCCCGACGACGGGTCTTTGTCGTTGGGGTGATTCACTGCCGATTGGTCAAAGCGCAGGTTCGAGCCCTTCTGTATGTTGGCGAAGAGGCCTCCCGCTACGCGGAAGTTGTCGTTGAAGCGCACTTCCATGTGCGCCACCTGGCGGTCCGCCTCGTCGATCCAGAGAGTTCCCTCCAGCTTTTTCGAGATGTCTTCCAGCATGCCGTGCGTCTTGGCGTCCTTGCGGCCGATGAAGTCGAAGACGATGGTCGAGCGCCCGTGAAACTTGTCGCGCCGCGGGTTACGGACATCCATGATTTCAAGAACGCGGCTGATGCTGATCGTCTGTCCCTGGAGCGGCTGATCGGAAGGCGTCTTCTCCGCTTTTTCAACCAGCCTGGTTACGCGCTCGGTTTCCTTGTCCTGGTCGTGACCGCTCAGCGGCTGGCCGTTCTTCTTCACTGTCCGCTCAATTACGTGGCCGTTGACGAAAAAGTCTTCGCCCTCGACGGACTCTGTCTTTGTCACCTTGCCATACTGGTCGATGTCCTGGGTGGTCTGGAGCGAGTTGTAGGTGTAGTTCTCGCGCACCTTCTCAAGCTGCTTCTGGTGGGCCTGCACCTCGGTCATTAGCTGCCGGATGTCGGGCAGAGGCGGATTGGCCTGCTGAGCGAGAGCGGTGGGGACTACGATCAGCGGCGCCAACAGGGCTGCCAGCACGGTTCTGCGTTTAGAAATCAAGCCCGTTCCTTTGGGGTGAGTTGAAGATGCGGCGCAGTACGCATGGAGTGCCGCGGCGGCATCTTCTGCTGTCTCTTGTTGGACCCCGCGCCACGGGAAAGGTGGCAGCTTTGTGAAAAATCGGCGCCAATCCTTGCTGACGATGCTATACGGTAGAGCCAGGGGCCGCATTCAACGGCAGAAGGCGGCCTAAGCTCTTGGGCCCATGCCGCACTGAGGAAAAGATCATGGCACTGCTGCTGCAATGGGTGTTGAGCGCGATTGCGCTGCTAATTGTTTCCAAGATCGTCCCGGGCTTTGATGTGCATGGCCTATTGCCTGCGCTGATCGCCGCGTTGGTCATTGGGCTGCTGAACGCCACCGTTGGCTTCCTGCTGAAGATCATCACGTTTCCGCTCAGCATCCTCACGTTGGGCATCTTCCTGCTCGTGATCAACGGGCTAATGATCCTGCTGGCATCGAAGATCGTGGTGGGCTTTCAGGTACACGGCTTCGCCCCGGCGTTCTGGGGAGCCGTGGTGCTGGCGCTGCTGGGCATGGTAATCAAGGCGGTTACGAAGAACGCTTGATAGAACCGCCATGGCACGGACTCTACTTCACCGCGGACACGGCAGGTGCTGCCGAAACCTTATGGGCCGCCTGCGTCTGGCTGTGTATCGCGGGCGTAATCGGCGCGGAAACTTTCTTCAGCGGCTTGGTCTGCGCGGGTTGAGCAATCACGGGTTGCGCAACGAACGGCTGCGTAAGCATGGGACCATTGAGCGTCTCCGGCGTGCGCATGGCGCCGGCGTTTGAAAATCCGCCGGCTGCGCCAACGTGCGGCGGCATCGTGATTACTCTCGCCGGTTGCCCCGGCTGCACGTGCGTGTAGATTCCCCAACCGCCGCCAGCGACTACAAACACAATGGCCGCCGCAGCCGCGCCGCGCATCCAGCTAGTGGCGGGCTGCAGCACCGCCGGCCAATGGAGAACGCGCGCGGCACGCGGAGCCGTTTTTAGACCGGCCATCACGCGGTCTTCAAGGCCCTCGGGCGCGGGAATCCGCGCAATCAGGCGCAGAGTCACTTCTGCCGAACCGGAAGCAGCCTCACGCTCAACACCGGAAATCGAATTGTGCGAGAAAACATTCTGAGCGGGTGAATTCATTGCTGACTCCTTGAATGATCGAGCAGGCTCGCCATCAGGTTGCGGGCGCGAAACAGCCGCGAGCGCACGCTCGATTCCGTGATGCCGAGAACCTCGGCGATCTCTACGCTGTTGAGCTCTTCGAAGGCGGATAGGTGCAGTACCTCGCGCTCCTTCGACGGCAGCTTGTTGACGCAGGACAGCACATGAGCATGGTGTTGCGCGGCGGAGGCGATCTGCTCGGCGGATAAACCGCCGCAAGGCAGAACGCGCGCCAGTTCCGCTACGTCATCGGTCTCGGGCCTGGTCTTGGCGCGGCGCTTGCGGTCGAGGACGATGTTCCAAACGATGCGGATGAGCCACACGCGCTGGTCGCGAACCTCGCCAAGTGTGTCGCGATGGCGCAGCACACGCAGAAACGCCTCCTGCACGGCATCTTCGGCGTCGGCTGCATTGCGCAGGACAGAGTAAGCGACGCGATAGAGCGTACCAGCGTACTGGCTGACCAGGGCCGCAAGAGTCTCTTCTTCCGCACGAGTGCGTGCCAGTTCGTCCACTGCGCTGTTTGGAATCTCCATCCAACCTGCGTAAATTGCCTGGCTGGTGCTCATACCTCACCAGACGCAGGCGGAGTGAATAATGCTCGAATGCGCGGCGCTATTCCCGGAGGCGCCGCAAAAGAAAAACTCGCGGAACCGTCAGTTCCGCGAGTCGGTATTGACTGCCTGGCGCGCGCCTTACCGCCCGGCGCCGAGCTTTTGCGCGGCGATGGAGCCGGCTGCTCCATCCTTGTCCGCGTCCTTGATATGCGCCCAGAGAGCGCGGGCCTGGTCCTGCTTGCCTTCGGCCACATAAACGTCGGCCAGATCAAGCTGGGCCACCGCGGCCGAGACTGTTTCCGACGGCTTGGCGACAATCCCGTTGTAGATCTCGATGGCCTGGGCGTCGCGCGCCGTCTGGCGATAGAGACCGGCCAAAGCGAGCTTGGCCAGGTTGGCGAGATTCCGGTCCCATGCGCCGGCGGCGATCTTCAGCTCAGTTTCCGCGGAGGCATTCTGGCCCAGTTCCTGGTATGTGATGCCGGTGAAATAATGCGCCTTCTTGCCCTGGGACATCCAGCCGTACTGATTCGCCACATCGACAAACTGCTGGTTGGCGGCTTTAGACCGGTCGGCGGCGGTCGTGTAAACACCGTTGCCAGACGGCAGTCCGGGCTGGGCCAGAGGGGCGTTGTAGGTGTCCATGGCAGCGCCCAGAGCCGTGTCGGCCGCGGACGAGCGGATGGTCCAGAAAAGGAACCCACCGATAATCAGAATTAGAGCCACTACGCCAACGATGACCCAGCGCAGAACGCCGGAACGGTGGCCGCTAACCCAATTGGCGCTCGACGCTGCAGCCTGGGCTAATTTGTCATTTTTGAGGGCGTGACGGGTTTGAGTATCCACGGAGTCTTCTTGTCCTTCTCTTGTCTGTCTCTTGTCAGTCCGTTGTCAATATTGACGTGACTTGCAGGCGAGTCCGAACCGAAGGAGGCGCTGCGACAGCAACCCTATTAGTCTATCAGCGCACGAAGAGCAGCGTCCACCGGGCGGCAGACGCTGAAGAGCATAAATCGACAGGTAACTGTCTGTTACTTGCCGCTAAGTGCCGCCTCGCGAAGAGCGCGAATCCGCTGCATGGCGGTATCGAGCACCGGACGCCCCACGGCCGCACTCATCCCCTTGTCGATAAGTGACTCAACGTATTCAACAACTGAGAGACCCTGAGTTCCCGCTTCGCGGACAATGGCATCGGGGACTGTGACTGTGACCTGCATGATTGACATCTCCTGATGGGTTCATCGGCAGCAGGGCGCGGTGGAACAGAGGCCGGCCCTGTGAATAAATGCAGCGCAGGTGCGAGGCCGATGTGGGCAGCGAGAGCAAAGAAGTCTGCTCGATCCACTTGCCCTTCTTGACCCGCAACGATAGGCTTATTGCATGTATGAAGACTTCCACGTAACCGATCGCTGGAGCGGCGAGGATCTGCACTGCCGCTGGAAGGGCACCATGGTCGCCATCGCCACGCGCCACGCCGATGCTGTGGATGTGCGTTTCGACGTCAACGGCCGGCCCATGTGGATTGCCCTGCCCTGCACGGCCTGGGTGGAACAGAAAAAGCGCACCGGGAAGGTGATCACCGACCAGATTGCCGCGCAGATCGCCGGGCTGCATCTGAAGCAGTTGATTGAAGAAGGCTACGACGCGCAGCGCGAGATCTACACCATGACCGTCGCCGAAGTGCTGGCGCTGCTGGACGTAGTCGTCGCCGAAGCCAAGGCCCTGGGCGAAATGCCAACGCTGCCGGTGCTGGCGTAAGACAGCTTTCAGCTCTTAGCTCTCAGCCTTTAGCTTCTGCACTCCGGTCGCGTTTTTCATGCGCTGTGCCCCATCCATCGGACGTCTCTGTTTTTGTCCGATGGGTGGGAGTCCGTAGAACTCCACGACATCATGCTTTGTTGAACTAGCCTTTTTGTTTTTCCTAGATATAGTTTTATGTGCTATAGTTCATAGTGTTAGGCGGAGCCATGCGCGCATTCAAGACGAAATGGTTCGCGAGGTTTGCCCGACAGGAGCGAATCACGGACTCCAGTTTGCGGGAAGCAATCGCGCGGGCCGAACGCGGCCTGATTGACGCCGACCTTGGCGGCGGGCTCATCAAGCAGCGTGTCGCCCGGCAAGGACAGGGACGATCGGGCGGCTATCGCGTGATTGTTGCCTATCGAATCAAGGGACGGGCTGTTTTTCTTTTCGGGTTCGCGAAGAACGAGAAGGAGAACATCAGCCAGGATGAACTGGAGTTTTTCCGCGAACTCGCGGAGAACTGGCTTGCGGCAGGCCCCGGCCTGATTCGCGTGGAGGTTGAAGCCGGCAACTTACAGGAGGTCGAAGATGACGAAGAAAATTAGCAAGGTGTCCGAGGCAATTCTTGAGATGGCTGGCGACCAATATCGAAGCGGCCTGATGGACAAGGCCGCTCACGAAAAGATCACCGTTCGCCTGCTTGGGGCGCAGACGCTTCCCACGGCCACGCCCATCAGCGGCGAAGAGATTCGCAGCATGAGAGAACGCGCGAATATGAGCCAGGCGGCATTCGCCCGGTCGTTGAATTTGAGCGTCGGCTACATCTCGCAGTTGGAGCGCGGCGCAAAGGAGCCGAAGGGCCCGGCGTTGGCGCTGCTCAATGTGATTCGCCGGAAGGGGTTTGCGGCGATACTGTAGCCAGTATTTCCAAACAGGGGAGGCTCCCAAGATGAACGTTGCCCTCTTGATTTCCCAGGTCTCAAAGCGAGACCTGCGGCACCCGGCCCACCTGCCCGCGCGCGGTGGGTATCTAGGCAGGTTCGGCGGAGACGCGATTTGTTCGCGGCGCTCGATTGCGATTTAAAGTTGATGGGAAACCATGAGTAACTTCAAGCTGAAGCCAACGCATGCCCCGGTCAAGGCCTACTACGAGACGCTGGCGAAGTGCGCGGCAGGCAAATTCGACAACGAGGGCAATCTCAGGCGGGCTTTTGAATCGCTGTTGGAGAAGTGCGCCCGTTCGTTCGAGTGGTTTGTGGTGGGCGAATATCAGATTGCTCGCCCCGGCAAAAGCCCGCTGCGCGTGGATGCGGCCGTCCTCGACGCCTTCAACCTGCCCCGCGGCTACTGGGAGGCCAAGGACGAGAAGGACGACCTGAAGGCGGAGGTGAACAAGAAGTTCGCCGCCGGATACCCGCAAACGAACATCCTGTTTCAGGCGCCGACGCAGGCAATCCTGGTTCAGAACGGGCGGATTACCTTCAATGAAGACATATCCGACCCCGAAAAACTGGTCGACGTGCTTCGGCTGTTCTTCGAGTGGCAGCAGCCGCACCAGGAGGATTGGGATCGCGCCGTGCGCGAGTTCTCCGAGCGCATTCCGGAGATTGCCAAAGGCGCATTGACCCTGATCGAGGGCGAGCGGAAGAGCAACCCGGCGTTTGTCGAGCGCTTCACTGCCTTTGCCGAGTTATGCCGCGAATCCATCAATCCCGACCTCAAGGACGAGGCCGTCGAAGAGATGCTGGTGCAGCATCTGCTCACCGAGCGCATCTTTCGGCGCATCTTCGACAACCCGGAGTTTACGCGCCGCAACGTGATCGCCGCCGAAATCGAAAAGGTCATTGACTCGCTGACCAAGAAGCATTTCAGCCGCGACAGCTTTCTGCGCGATCTGGACCCGTTCTACAAGGCCATCGAGGAGACAGCCTCGATGGCCAGCAGCTACTCCGAAAAGCAGGCCTTTCTCAACAAGGTCTACGAGCGGTTCTTCCAGGGCTTCAACAAAAAGCAGGCGGATACGCACGGAATCGTGTACACGCCGCAGCCGATTGTGGACTTCATGGTGCGCAGCGTGGAAGAGGTCTTGAAGTCGGAGTTTGGCCGCAGCCTCAGCGACAAGGGCGTGCACATCCTCGACCCGTTTGTGGGGACAGGGAACTTTATCACGCGCGTGATGAAGGAAATCAAAACCAGCAGCCTGCCGCAGAAGTACAAGGAAGAGTTGCACTGCAACGAGATCATGCTGTTGCCCTACTACATCGCCAGCATGAATATCGAGCACGCGTATATGGATCGAGTGGACGAGTACGAGCCGTTCGAAGGCATTTGTTTGGTGGATACGTTCGAACTGGCGGAGCCGAGACAGGCCGGTTTCGAGTTCATGACTGAAGGGAATACCGAACGCATTCGGAAGCAGAAGAAAGCGCCGATCTTTGTGGTGATTGGGAATCCTCCTTACAACACCAACCAATCCAATGAGAACGATCAGAACAAGAATCGCAAGTACAAGCACATGGACGCGCGGGTGAGAGAGACCTACACAAAGGCGTCCAAGGCTATCCTGCGCAACAAGCTGAGCGACCCGTATGTAAAAGCATTTCGGCTGGCGAGCGACCGCATTCGGGCTGGTGGTGTTGTGGCATTCGTCAGCAATAGCGGTTTTGTCGATCAGGTTGCATTTGATGGGATGAGGGAATATCTCCAGAACGATTTCGACAAGATATACGTCGTCGACCTCGGCGGAGATGTGCGGAGGAATCCGAAGCTCTCGGGAACAACGCATAATGTCTTCGGAATTCAGGTGGGTGTTGCGATCACGGTGCTGGTGAAAAAGGCCGACCATGAGCTTGGGTCTCGTGGGCAAATCCTGTATGCGTCCGTCGCGGCGGATTGGAAGAAGGGCCAGAAATACCAGCAACTGAGTGACTGGGGGGAGATTTCTGGCGTTGATTGGCGGAGGCTCGAGCCGGACGACAAGAATGCTTGGCTGCATGAGGAAGAGGCACCTGACTTCAAGGACTACATTCCCGTTTCCGTCAAAGGGCATAGCGTCAGTGAAGGGGTCGGCACCCTGTTCCGCGTAAGCAGTTTGGGAGTCGCAACCAATCGGGACGCTTATGTTTTTAACCACAACGCGGATGCTCTTGCGCGCAACGTTGGGAAATCAATCGGGGCCTACAATTCCAGCGTTGCGCAATACATCGCAAAGGGGCGGCCGACAAAGGAAATCGACCGCTTTGCGGACGTGAACGACCGGTTGATCAAGTGGACGCGACAGACTAAGGCATCTCTGTCCGCTGGTAAGCTCGACCAATTCAAAGCTGCGGACATCAGATCGTCGATGTACAGGCCGTTTACAACGGAGCATCTCTATTTTTCCAGCTTTTGGAATGAAGAGCAGTATAAGCTCAAACTGATGTTTCCGACTGAGACGACCGAGAACGTTGCGATCTGCGTGGTGAATGAGGCACAAATTGATTTCTCGGCCCAAGTCACATCGAGCCTAATATCGCTCCACTTTGGCGGTCGGCAAACAAAATGCTTCTCCTTCTATAGTTACGACGAAGACGGCACCAATCGCCGCGAGAACATTACCGACTGGGCACTTGGGGAGTTTCGGAAGCATTACGGAGATAACTCAATAACTAAGTGGGATATCTTTCACTACACTTATGGCCTGTTACATCATCCCGAGTACCGGACGCGCTATGCGGCGAATCTGAAGCGGGAGTTACCCCGGATTCCGATGGCCCCCGAGTTTCGGCGCTTTGCCGAGACCGGCGCGGCGCTGATGAAGCTGCACATCGACTACGAACAGCAGGCGGAGTATCCGCTCGAACGCACAGAGACCGGCAAGCTGAACTGGCGTGTCGAAAAGATGACGCTCTCGAAGGACAAGACGCAACTCCGATACAACGACTTCCTGAGCTTGAGCGGGATTCCGCCCGAGGTCTATGAGTACCGGCTGGGCAACCGCAGCGCTCTGGAGTGGGTGGTGGACCAGTACCGCGTTTCGACCGATGCGCGCTCGGGCATTGTCAACGATCCAAACCGCGAGGATGATCCTGAATATATTGTCCGGCTCGTTGGCCAGGTGGTTACCGTATCGGTGGAGACGGTGCGCTTGGTTGGTAAACTTGCCGCCTTGCCGATCGATCAGGCTTGAGGCGCAGTTCGGGCGCGGCGAAAAACCAGACCCGAAGAATAAGTATCCTCCGGCAAAGCCAGAGGCTTTATGGTTGGCGGTCCCTCAAAGGGGCCTGGATAAAATCGCTCCATGCCGGCAGCGGCTCATCACCCACGCCGTAGGCGCAATGGTTGTTAGCCCCGCGCTTCACGGGGTCCCCAAGAAACGGTTCTTGTTTCTTGGGGTGGTAGCGTGGGGGCGGCAGTCCAACAAGAGCCTGCCGGAGTCCCGTAGGGACGGTGCCCATGCCCCGCAACCCTCCAACGCTTTTACGAGAAAAAGGCAAAAACGCAAACCTGGAGCGAATCCCGGAAATGTCAAATGGCTATTGTCACCCCGGCAGTGGGGTGCCAGACCGAAGGTCTGGACAATAAGGCAAGGAACAAAGGGCATGAGCCGCATTTAAGCTGATAAAGTCTCGCGCGTTGGCAGTTAAGACCGATGGCTCACTGGTGCT
>Ga0181535_10003233_pt1 | contig 19078 bp, 12 predicted proteins | sample PEATcosm2014_Bin_44_FD_119774 | JGI IMG/M metagenome (GOLD analysis project Ga0181535, IMG submission 119774) | Peatland microbial communities from MTU Mesocosm Facility, Houghton, MI, USA - PEATcosm2014_Bin17_30_metaG | ecosystem: Environmental > Terrestrial > Soil > Wetlands > Peat | place... | reverse complement strand
TGCATGGGCATCTGAAGCCGTCGAACATTATGGTCGTCAACGATCAGGTGAAGCTCTCGTCCGACAATATTCTAGCTGCGGGGACGCTGGAAAAGCTGGTTCCGGCAAGCGGAGTGTGTGACGCTCCAGAGGTCGCCATGGGAGCTATCTCGCCGGCTGCGGACCTCTGGTCGCTCGGCATGACGCTGGTTGAGGCATTGACGCAGCGTCCGCCGGTTTGGGAGCGAGCCACACTGGGTGACCCTGTTGTTCCGAAGTCCATGCCGGAACCCTTCGCCGGCATCGCGCGGGAGTCTCTGCGCACAGACCCTGCGCGGCGATGCAGCCTCAGCGATGTGAGAGCGCATCTCAAGAGCGCAAACACTCCGCACAGCCCGGCAAGCGAATCCGGAAAGGCAGCTTCCTCAAAGTTCCCTTTACCGATCATCGCGGTGGCCGTGCTTGTTGTTATCGCGTTGTTCGCGATCTATCACACACGATCACGCGAGGAGTCACCTTCTCAACCTGCGGCAGAGTTGCAGAGCGAGCCGGCAATCTCAAAGCCCTCGGCAGAGATAAAAAGTGAGCAAGCGACCCCAACCCCCGCCGTTGAGACACCGAGCGAGTCGTCAACTCCAGCACCTGTTGCAGAGAACAACAGCGAACCGACGGGCCAAACACCCGCGGGAGAGGTGAAAAACGAGCCGGCAGTCCAGGCCCCCGCAACGCCTTCTGCAGCGCCGGAGAGAAGCGCTGCGGCAGGCGCGGCGGTGAAGGGCGAGGTGGCCGAGCGAGTTCAGCCCGACCTGCTCCCAAAGGCCGTCTCGTCCATTCACGGCAAGTTCGAGGTGAAGGTACGGGTTTCGGTCGATGCAACAGGCACGGTTTCGAGTGCGGAGATTGATTCGCAGGGACCGAGCAGATACTTCGCCAACGCGGCTCTCGAAGCGGCGCGGCACTGGAAGTTCAAGCCTGCTCAGGTGAACGGTCAGGCCGCAGCCAGCGCATGGGTGCTGCAATTCCGCTTCAAGCGGGAGGGGACCGAGATCACTCCGGTCGAGGTGGCCCCGTAGGAGCGGAGCGATGATATTTCCCGGATCGCCGCAGCGGAATTGCAAACAGCGGAAAAGAAAAACGCGCAGGGGCTAAAGCCCAACATTCTTTTGTCGCTCTTTCGGCACCCTTCGGCTTCGCTTAGGCGGGCTGAAAGGTCGTGCCCTGACACATTTTGCAATCTCAATTGAATTCTACGAGGGACTCACCGTTCCGGAAGTTGAGGGGATTGTATTGAAGCCTTTTATCGTTGCTCTCTTCGCTGTGTTTGCGTCAGGCGGTCTCTGCGCGCAAACTCCTGTCTGGCAGCCATCGCCGGGACATACGCAGGTGCCGATATGGCCGGGAGCGGCGCCCGATTCGCAACCCGTCGCGGGGCCGGAGATCGTCAAGTCGTCGGGGAAGGACGGCCTGATCGCCGGCAGGCAGGTGATAGAGATCGACAACGTCTCGCAGCCTACGATGACGGTCTATTCGCCAACAGTAAAGAACACCGGCGCCGCGGTGGTCGTGTTTCCAGGCGGGGGCTATCAGATCCTGGCCATCGATCTCGAAGGCACGGAGGTCTGCGACTGGCTGACGGCCAAGGGGATTACGTGCGTGCTATTGAAGTATCGAGTACCGGATTCGGGTCCGGCCTACCATGACGATTGCCAGTGCAACATTCATCCGAAAGCACCCACGGCGCTGGAAGATGCGCAAAGGACAGTGGGGCTCGTGCGCTTTCACGCGACGGAGTGGCACATCGATCCGCACAAAATCGGCGTGCTAGGGTTTTCGGCGGGCGGGCACTTGGTGGCCAATATCAGCACGCACTTCGCGCAGCGCTCCTATGCACCGGTGGATGCAGCCGACAAAGTCAGTTGCCGTCCCGATTTCGCCGTCGCGATCTATCCAGGGCACATGATGGAGAACACGACGAGAGAATTTGAGTTGAATCCGGAAATCCCTGTTACGGCCAGCACGCCGCCTACGTTTTTGCTGCAGAACGAGGATGACCATGTGGACAACGTCAAGGACTCACTGGTTTATTACATTGCGCTACAGAAGGCCGGTGTTCCCGTGGAGATGCATCTGTATGCGCAGGGCGGCCATGCTTTCGGGCTGCGGCGCACAAAGCTCCCTGTGACCGCATGGCCCGAGCTGGTGGAGACGTGGCTGGGATCGATCGGGATGATTTCGGAGTGATTGGTATTTGAGGCGAGGCGCGAGGTCTTCAAACAATGTGACGATTGAGTTCGTGGATTCCCACATCTGGCGCGATGGAAATGCGCCAGATATGGGGCACCCAGCTATTTCACGCGCACCTTGGGCTCGACCGAGAGCCCGGGCCTTAACTCGTGCTTGGGATCTTCGCCGGCCAGGTTTGTGAAGTCGATGCGGACCGGGACGCGCTGGACGACCTTGACGTAGTTGCCGGTCGCGTTCTCAGGCGGGAAGAGCGAGAGCACCGAACCCGTCGCGCCGCCAATCTGTGTGACCTTGCCGTGATAGGTCTTTCCGGTCGCATCCACCTCGATTTCAACATCCTGTCCTGCGGACATGTGCTTGAGCTGGGTCTCCTTAAAGTTGGCGGTGACCCATAAACCCTCAAGAGAAACCAGCGTGAGCAGGTTCTGCCCTGGCGCGAGGTTCTGATTGATCTCGACGCTCTTGCGGGTGATGATGCCGGCCGTGGGCGCGACGATCTTTGTATAACTCAGATTGAGCTTGGCCTGGTCGAGCTGGGCCTGTGCCTGAGCCACCTGTGCCTGTGCCTGCTTTGCGCGGGCACTCTGAGCGGCCACCTGCTGCGGGCCGGTCTGGGCGTACTTCAGCCCGGCCTGTGCCTGGGCCTCGCGGTCGAGGGCCACCTTCACGCCGTCCACGGCAGCTTGTTCGCTGGCGGTTGCGTCGGCGACGGCGGCTTTGGTCGCTTCGGCGGCGGCCACCGCGGCGTCAAATTGCTGCTTGCTGATGACGTCCTTCTCTACGAGCGGCTTGTAACGTTCGAGATCGGCCTGCGCCTTGGTGTAGTTGGCTTGGGCCTGTGTCACGCGGGCGTGAGCGGCGTCCAACTGTTTCTCCGCCTGCCCCACGCCGGCGTGAGAGCCGCTTAGATTGGCGTCGGCCGAGGTCAGATTGCTTCCGGTGTTGATGGTTGTGATCGGCACGTTCACATCGGCCGCGGCGGCGTTGGCCTGCGCGCTGGTCAGAGCGGCTTGAGCGTTCTCGACCGCGACCTCATAGTCGCTGGGGTCGAGCTCGGCGATCACGTCGCCTGCCTTGACCAACTGGTTTTCATCGACATCGACCTTGGCGACTTGGCCGGCGATGCGCGAGCTGACCTGAATCAGATGGCCGTTGACCTGCGCGTCGTCGGTGTCTTCGGAGAATGTAGAACGCCACCAGAGGCCGATGGCAACTAGCGCGAGCACCACAACCACAACGACGATGATGGCTCGGCGGCGAGACGGCGGAGGCGCGTTCTGAATCTCTTCGTTCGGATCGTTTGCGGCTGGTGTTGGGGTTGATTCCGCCACGTTTACTTTCCTCCCAGATAGTTCTTGTAGTTCTCGGCCGCTCCCAGGGCACGGGCCAGGCCGAGCTTGGCGACGTTGTGCCGGTAGAGGCTGGTGACATATTGATCGTTGGCCTGAGCCACGGACTGCTGAGCCTGGCTGACCGCCAAGTTGTCGCTGACGCCGTTGGCGTAGCGCTGCTGCGCTTCGCTGAGGGCTTCATTTGCCAGGTCAACGCTGGATTTCGCGACCTCGACCTGCTGTTGCGATGAGGCAATATCGAGCAGAGCGTCGCGTATATCGGCATCCACCTGCGCGCTCTTGTCGTTCAATTGGGCTTGCGCGGTGTCTAGCTGAGCCTGGGCCTGCTGAGCCTGACCCCGCAGGGCAAATTCTTTGAAGAGCGGAACGCTCAGATTGCCCGTGGCGTCGCCGGTACCGTGCGACGAGTTCACATTGACGCCGATGTCACCGTAGTCGCCGTCGAATTTGAGAGTTGGCAGGCGCGCGGCCGTCGCGGCCTTGCGCTGCTCCTGAGCAGCTTTGGTCTGTTCGACTATTGCGGCCAAATCTTTTCGGTTGGCGTGGGCCTGGCTGATCGCTGCGTTAACGTCGATCTGGTCGAAGGCCGCGTAGGGTACGGTGTCGGCGAGCGTGAAGCTTTGCGCGAGCGGCAGGCCAATCGTCCGGGCCAGGGCCAGCTTGTCTTTTTCCAGAGCGTTCCGCGCCACGATCAACTGCTGGACGAGCGATTGCGAGTCGACGCGGGCGCGGAGTTCATCGAGCAGCGGCGCCGTCCCCGCCTGATGGGCGGCGGCGGCTTGGTCAAGCGAGACTTTCGCCGTGGCCACCTGAGCTTCCACGCTGGCGATTCGGCTCTCGTCAGCGAGGGCGAGCAGATATGCGTTGCCCACGACGAGGATCACCATCTCACGAGCGTCCTGGGCCGAAAGCGTCGCGGCGTCGAAGTTGTGGCGGGCGGCAAGGTAGTTGCGCAGCGAAGCCACATCGATCAGCGACCAGTTCAGGTTGGCGCGCAGATCCGTGTAGCCGAAAGGCCCGATGATCTTGGGAAAGCCTGGAATGCGCAGGCCTTCGGCGGGTAGATCGGTCTGCAATTCGGCTTCGGTGGCGTTGAAGTTCACCGAGGGCAGCAGGGCCTGCAACTGGCTGAGCCGCTCGCCGCGCGCGGCGAGCGTCTGCGTTCCGCTGAGGATGACGCCCAGGTTGGCCTTGAGGCCGCGCTGGATTGCGTCGTCGAGGGTCAGGCTGGCGGTTTGCGCCGAGGACTCGCCCTGCGCGACGCTGCCCTGGAAGGGGGACGCGGCCTGGGATGGGGCCGGGGCTGCAATCTGGGCAGCCAATCCGCAGGGAATCAGCGTCGCGAGGCCAAATGCCAGCGCGCGTGCACATAGGCGCATCGGGCTGTTGTTGATAGAGACTGAAGACATCAAGACCGTTCGACTTTCACCGAATGACTGCAAGCTCAAAAAAACTCCACTCTCGATGGATGCGTGGAGCGGGCGGAAGGGTTCTTCTAACTAGTGTAACGAAGGGGGCCTCGGGCGGCCTGTGGCGGGATCGGATTCGTAGTACCCCACCCTAGCCGCAAAGGCAAAGACGCGGCGATGGTGGGGCACCCTGGCAGGGAATTTCGAAGGCTGTACCCTGTCTCTACCGTTCCGCCGAGGCGTGGAGCAGTTGCGAGGCGAGTGAGCAGAGTCCCTGACGATAGACCTCGCGTGTCGCTTCCGGGCTCCACGCGACGGCCAGCGGACCGCCGTGGGTTCTAAGTAATCCGGCTGTCTCGACGGCGCTCAGGCCGGCGACCGCACGGAGCACAAATACGGTGCGCATCCACATGGGAAGGCTTTCTAGCCACTTCCGCACACGGTCTCGATCCGAACCGGCGATCATACCATTCAACTCCTCTGAAGAGATTCCAGCCGCGGCCAGGTCGTCGTCGTCGATGCAGGTTGAGGCCGGAGCAAGTCCCTCGGGAGCGGTCAGGCCTTCGGGATTGCGGCCTGCGAGCACTTCGAGGGCGGCAGCCGCAAGCGCTCGCTGGCTGCTCTGGCGCGCCACCAGAGGGTCCTGGCAGATCGAGATCTCTGCGTTGGCGATAGCCATTTCGACCAGCCTCTCGCTGTCTTCGCCTTCGCCCACCATCATCGATGCCAGACTGTAGAGCCCGGAAGCAATCTGCTCGACGATCTCCTGCAGGGCTTCTGAAGCTCCGGCTTTACTCTGATCGGACGTTTGGGAAGCAACTGAAATCGAAATGTTGTGCGGCGGGTCGAGTTCCTGGGGCATGGACACGGCTCCTCTCTCAGAATAAAGCAAGCGTCCTCAATCATTATCCTCAACCCGCCGGGCTCAGCGGGTCAATCACAGCGAGATGAAAAGCGCAGCGGGGGCCGCGCTCCCGTTACCGGTAAACATCGCGAGGTGACCTTTGGAATCGCCAGCGCTCAAAGCCTGGCAATCGGCGAGAACCATCTGTTTTATCATGGCAAGGTATGGCGTTTCCTATCAAAACCTGCGTAAACTGCTCGGAGGAGTTTGAACTGAAACCCGGCAAGCCTGGATTTGCCAACCGCTGTCCTTCATGCAGCGAGCCGGAGGCCGACGAGCCCGCCGAGACGCGCCACCTGGACGCCGATGCCCGCAAAGCAGAGAGCGAAATGAATGCCGCTCGCCGTCGAGCGATCCGCGACATGCTTTACCGCAAGGAAAGCTGAACGGATCTGAGCCGTTCGCGCGAACTTCAGCGGCGGACTAAAAGCGGAAAAGATAAGACGCCTTGATGAAGATCTGGCGGCCATCGTTGAGGAAGTTCAACGAACGCGGCGCCACCGTGTTGTCGGTATCGCAGACACCGTTTGGAAAAGCTCTGCAGAGCCCCCGGTCGAGGTTCTGCAGGTCGTTGTTGTAGCCGATATAGATTGCCGTGCCGGGGTGCGGAAGCCATGTAAAGAGGGCCTCGGTGCCGATCTGCTTGGTGCGCTTCAAAGAGGTCTCCACTGGATTTGCCAGCGTCGAGTCGTACTCCACAATGACGCGAGCCGAGAGAGCGCGCGTGAACTGATAGTTGACCTTGGTGCGGAGGGTCTGGCTCTCATAGACAAATGCGCCGCCGGCCACCGAGTGGTCGCGATCCAGCAGGTAAACATTGTCTGCCGTGAGCTGGCGAAGCGGCTGCAACGTAATGTAAGCCTGTACCCACTCCTGATTCAGCAGGGACGGCGCCTTGCCAGCCGCCGGATTGTAGTTCACATTGCCGCTGCGAAAGCCCTGGATACTGAAATTGAACTGAGGAAACGGAGCTCCTCGCGCAATGAACCCGCCGAAGTTCTCGGTGAAGTTCCTGTAATTGGTGAGCACGGGATAGTTTGGCGGTCCAACCGTGTCGGAGTTGCTGCCGCCAATGGGCGCAAGCACGATGTTGCGCGGCAGAAAAATGAATGGATCGGCATTCGAGTAATGAAAGACGCGGTCACCTTGATGATTGTAGGCGACACTCTGGTTCGTCTCGACACCGATGCGCTGGATCGCTCTATGCTTCGGGAACCATGCATAGCTCATGTAGGTCTGGTCGTTGCGAAGGTTGGACGTTGGAATATAGCCCAGCTGGGTTTGGAAGCCAGTACTGTAGTCCTGATAGTTCGAATTGAAGGTGAATGTGTGGCTGGAGTGCAGCACCTGAAAGTTGCTTGCTGGCCCGGCGGAATAGGTGGGTGGCGTTCCGCTATCTAAAGTTCCTTTGGTTGAACTCTCGACCATCTGACCGAGCGCAGTCCACTTGTCGGTCATTCGCCAGGTGAAATCAATGCCTCCGATGCGGTTCCATCCCATGCCGAACTCCTCGCCAGTGTAAATTGCGCCAATGCTCGATCCTTTGCCGAGATCCTGGGAGACGCGCCCCACCATGAATTTGGCGCGGCTGTTGTAGAGCGGATCGCCGGGCGCAACCGTCTGGCCCGGCTCGCGATCGTCGATGGCAAAGAGTCCTACGTTGGTGTGCTCGACCTTGCCGGTGATGCGTACGCCGTACTCCGGATGAACGATATTACGTGTGTAGACCAGATAAACCGGCGTGGAGAAATAGTTGGCATTATCGAGAAAGAAGGGTCGAAGCTCAGGGTAGCTGACCGGGTAGCGCTGGTTGACGGTGAACTGCGGCTGGTCCGACTCGATGTTGCTAAAGTCGGGATTGACGGTGGCGTCGAAGACAATGCTGTCTTTGAGAATGGCCTTGACCTCGCCGCCGGCAGTGCCTTCAAGGTGGCGCGAGCTCCAGTAGGGATTGAGCGGGTCCACGGTTTCGAGGGTTCGTTCGTTCTGCGCCAGGGCGTAGGGATTAATCTGCACATTGTGCGAGCCGGTCACGCCCTCGATGCCTTGCAAGGTGGCCTCCTGGGTCAGCGTGCCGGAGATGTTGGTTGAGATGCGCGGCCAGTTATCCGTCTCGCTGTTGCGTGGAAAGTTGCGCCCGAAGACCACGCCCCAGTCAGCGCCGCCGGGACGAAAGCGCAGGCTGCGAAAGGGGATGGCCATGAGCGCCATCCATCCGCCGGGCGTCACCTGGCCCTCCGAGTCCCAGATCTGGTCGTAGCTGTAGTCGGTGCTCAGGTTATCGGCCCAGGCTGCATCGGCCTGCACTCCGGCCGGATTCACGGTGAACAGCACGCCCTTGCGGTGGTCATGGAAGGGATCGAAGAGCACCGAGACGTTGTCGTCGTTGAGTATGTTTTCGCGCCGCGCGAGATGTCCGCGAATCTGCTCAGGATGACGGTCATGGCAGATGAAGACGAGATAGAAAGCGCTCTTCGTATATCCCAGCCAGACCTCGGTCTCTTCCGTTGCCGGCTGGCCGTCGTGCGGTGTGTTCTGGATAAAGCCGGAGATGTGCAGCAGCTTGTCTTTCAACTCCGGCCCCGGCGCCATGCCCGCGAAGTCGGCCAGCTTCAGCGGCTCAGCGATCAAAGGAACGCTCATGGCGGGCTGCGGAGCCTTGGGCGCTTGCACCAAGGGCGCAGCCGGCTGGTTGGTCTGTGCCAGCGAAGCGTCCCAGGCAACCATTGCCAGACAGATCGCCAGGCCAAGAGCTCCACGTTCCATTCTTCCATGGTACGCAACGGATTCGCCTTCAGCCCCTTCGGAATGTCCGATAACGATCTGATAACGTGACCACCCCCGAGCGGCGGCGATTCCACCTTCCCGCTCGGAGTTCCCACCAAGTCGGCAGCCTTTTGTAGTTGTGCAGTCCCCAGTCAGCCGATCAACCACTCGAAACCCAGAAATTCCGGAAAGCAGTCGTGAAGCCGACTTCAGGTTACTGATCGGCTCTCAACGAGTACCCCGGCGGATAACACGTCAAAATAAGGCCAAGCCTGGGAGGGCGTCGAACCGGAGATCGCCGTCCTCCCTACTTGGGCTATCGCTCCTCAAAGCAATGCGCCGAAAGGAGTTTCCGGGGTGATGCGTTTCGCGGAGAGCACGCCTGTAAACCACACGTAGACGTTCCCGGAAGTGTCGTAGGCATGTAGAGTGAAGGTCCCGGTATAGGAATTCCCGTCCGGGCTCAGCGTAATCTTTTCGATGATCTGCGCGCCTCCCTGGGGCGCCCCGATGGCGTCCGGCGCCGCGGCGGGGTCATACACATTTCCCTGCCAGGGGATGTGGTTGAGGAGATAAGTGCGGTCTCCAGTGCGCTCCCAGACGCCCAGGCAGAAGTTTCCGTCCTGTGCCGAGCGCGAGGAATTCATGATTTCCGTTCCGTCGCCGTGCCACACCACCACGGAGTTGTCGATCACGACTCCACCGGTGACGGGAATGGTCTCACCGTTCTGGGTTTGCGCGGTAAAGACGACGTGCCACATTCCGACGATGGGCGCGGAGCCGTCGAGTGCCGCCAATACGAGTTGCGGTCTTGTCGCGTCATATTGGGGGCTCCAGTTGGAAGGCTTGATGAGTTTATTTGGCAGGCCGCACTGTGCCATGCCAGCAGGAGCAATGGACAAGACAAGGGTCAGCGCACCCATGCCTGAGATCGATTTCCAAATTTGCAGCTTCATTGATTTGTCCTCCTCGGCCGGGGATGGCCGTCTGAGGAGGAGGCTAACCGTCAGGCCCGTACGAGGCAATGAAGAGGTGGTAAAGGTCGAGGTGAAGTTTAGGTAAAGCACTAACTCGCTGAAATGAAACGCGATCAAACTCATATCACTAAAACGGATGCTATACTTCACCCTCGGGGGTGCCTTCCGGTGGCATTCAGGGTCTTTGAATTCGGCGACTTCAAGGTGGATTGCGACCGCTTTGAGCTGTCCCGTGCGGGCCGCGCCCTCAAGCTGGAAAGAAAACCGATGGAGTTGCTCATTCTGCTGGCAGCCGGGAATGGCCATCTCGTCACCCGCACGGAAATCATCGAGAGCCTGTGGGACAGTGAAGTCTTTGTGGACACGGAGCATGGCATCAACACCGCCATCCGCAAAATCCGCCAAGTTCTCGGAGATGATCCTGAGAGGCCTCGCTTCGTACAAACCGTCACCGGCAAAGGCTATCGATTCATAGCTCCCATCGCAACAGTTGACCCTTCATCGTCCGGAGACCAGAGCCGGTTATCGCCGGCTGAAGCCAACTCCCTGGAAGTCGGAGGCGCCGCTGCTGCCCCGATGCCGACTACATCCAGCCCGGCCCAGTCGCAAACGGCTCTCAGCGCATCGCAGCACAGCGACACGAATCGGGGGAACGCTCGCAACGCGCGCATCGTCCTTTGGCTCGCCGCCTTCGCAGCGGCGATTGTCCTCGCCTTCGTTGCCATAAGTCCGGCTGCGGGCGGTTTGGCAGCTGGAGTCCTGGGTCTCTCCGCAAGACCTGAGATCGGATCTCTGGCCGTTCTTCCGCTCGAAAACCTCTCCGGCGACCCGTCTCAGGATTACTTTGCCGACGGCATGACCGATGAGCTGATCACCATGCTGGCCAAGAACTCCACCCTCCGCGTTGTCTCCCGAACTTCCGTCATGCAATACAAGGGAGCTCGCCGCCCCTTGCCGGAGATCGCGCGAGCGCTTGGCGTCGACGGTATCCTCGAGGGATCGATCGCTCGTTCCGGCGAAAAAGTCCACATGACCATCCAGCTCATCCAGGCGCCCAGCGACACCCATCTATGGGCGGAAAGCTATGACCGGAACGCGAGCGATATCGTTTCGCTGCCGAGGGAAGCAGCGCAGACCATCGCAAAACGCCTCAACAGCACAGTGTCCGTATCGGCGAGCCAGCGCTATATCAATCCCGAAGCGCACGACGCCTGCCTGCGCGGACGCTATCTTTGGTATGCCGGCCAGAACGCAAAATCCTTCGAATGTTTCAAGAAAGCGACGGAACTGCAGCCGGACTATGCCCCTGGCTGGAGCGGCTTGGCAAATTACTACGGCGCTAGCGCCATCGATGGTCAGAAGAGCCCGGCGGAAACGCTGGCAGCCGAGGAAGAAGCAGCCAATAAGGCGGTTCAGCTCGACGACACGCTTCCCGAGGCGCACCTCGCCCTTTGTGCAGCAATCTTTATAAATCGCTGGGACTGGACGCGTTCAGATCAGGAATGTAAGCGGGCGATTGAGCTTGATCCAGAGTTCGCAGAGGCATATCACTTTCGCGCCAAGATTCTTGCCGCACTTAACCGCAACCAGGAAGCCATCGAAGCGCAGAAGAAAGCGACCGAACTCGATCCCTTCGCCCGTCCTTGGGCATTGGATTTCTCCTACCAGCTTGCGCGACAGTACGACGCGGCTCTGACCGACGCGCTCCAGCGACTGGATTCGACTCCCAACGATTGGGGGCTTCATTGGATTCTTTATGAGACTTACAGGTGCAAAGGCATGTACAAAGAGGCTGCGGGGGAGCTGGAGAAAATGTTGAAATTGCAAGGTGACGAGGCATCCGTTGCGATTGTAAGGCGTACCTTCGAGCAGGGGGGATACAAGGACGTGATTCGCTGGCAGTTGGGCGACCTCAAAAAGAAATCCTCTACGCAGTATGTCTCGCCCGTTGATCTGTCCCTCCTTTACGCCCAGCTCGGCGACCGCGAAAAGACCCTGACGTATCTCGAGCAAGGCTATCGGGAACGCTCTCCGCTTCTGTTATGGGTCCAGAACGACCCGGCCTACGATTTCCTCCACTCAGATGAGCGCTACCGCTCCATCATCAAAAGGGTAGGGCTTCCTCCCGCCTATTGAGCCTGAGCCGCAGCTAATTCCCCGTACAGCCCAATGATTTAGGTCGCCCAAACATACTGCGGATTGCCGATAATGCAGGAGCGGGAACTCGCTGGCAGTTAGCAGCCCCAAGCGCTCATTGAAGATGATTTACTCGCAAAAGAGCCGATAACTAACGTCGCAGGGGCCGGAATTGGTGTTGCGCCTGGCTGGCCGGCGATTCGAGGACCGCACCTTTGTCCAACCTTTAACATTGCGGTCGCCGGCTTCCTGATATGCATGGTCTGATGGAGTCTTCGCAGCCGCTTGACGGCTGATCTTCAGTTTTCCATCAAAACGGTTTAGACTGCCATCACGGCGCAAAAGATTGGATTGGATGGGACAGAATAAGCAGAAACAAAAGCTCTTCAATGGCCGGGACCACTCCTGGATGCAGTTCAACAGGCGTGTGCTTGAAGAGGCCGAGGATCCGTCAAACCCGTTGCTGGAGCGGGTAAAGTTCCTGGCCATCACCGGCTCGAATCTGGACGAATACGTCGAGATCCGCCAGGCCGGCCTGATGCAGCGCATCGAGGACGGCAGCCTTGAGCCGGGCTTCGACGGGCTGCGGCCTGAAGAGTCTCTTGCCGTGCTGACGGCCGAGATTCACAGCTTTGTCGACGCGCAGTATCGCTGCTGGAACGAGCATCTGCTGCCCGAGTTGCGCAAGCAGCGCGTGCGGCTGCTGGAGTGGGGGGAACTCGATGAGGAGGCCCGCGCATTTGCCCAGGGCTACTTCCTGCGCGAGGTCGATCCACTGCTGACTCCCATCTCCATCGATCCTGCCCATCCATTTCCGCGGGTCCTCAACAAGGCGCTTTGCCTGGCGCTGCTGCTGCGGCTCAAGCGGCGCAGCTCCGGCCCTCCTGTGCTGGGCGTTGTCACCGTGCCTCGTGCGCTGCCTCGATTCGTTCGCCTGCCCTCTGCCGACGGCGCCTTCGACTATCTGCTGCTCCAAGATCTGATCGAGCAGAATCTGGCCGGCATGTACCGCGGCTACGAGGTGCAGGCCCGAGCCGCATTCCGCGTTACGCGCAACTCCAATCTCTACTTTGAGGAAGAAGAAGCGCGCTCGCTTCTTGAAACCATTCGCGTCGAGCTGCACAACCGCCGCAAGGGCGACGCCGTGCGTCTGGAGATCGAGACCGGCGCCGATCCGGAGATCGTCGAGCGGCTGCGCGTCAACTTCGAACTCGACGAGGATCAGGTCTTTCGCGGCGACGGCCCGGTCAATCTCTCGCGCCTGATGTTTCTCTACGGCGACGTGCAGCGGCCGGATCTGAAGTTCCCGCCCTTCACGCCCCGGCCGCTCTTCCTGAGCCGCAAATCTTCAAACATCTTCGACGAGCTGCGCCAGCGCGACGTGCTGCTCCATCACCCCTTCGATTCGTATGACCCGGTGGTGGACTTCATTCAGCAGGGCGCCGAAGATCCCGCCGTTGTCTCGATGAAGCAGACCCTCTATCGCACCAGCAGCGACTCGCCGGTCTTCGGAGCCCTCATCGAGGCGGCGGCCACCAAGGAGGCAACGCTGGTCGTCGAGTTGATGGCCCGCTTCGACGAGGCCTCGAATATCCGCTGGGCACGCAGCATGGAGGATGCCGGCGTGCAGGTCTTCCACGGGGTGGTCGGCCTGAAGACGCACTGCAAGCTTGCCATGCTGGTCCGCCGCGACGAGGATGGCCAGACCCGCCGCTACTGCCACCTGGGCACCGGCAACTACAACCCCGTGACAGCGCGCTTCTACACCGACCTGAGCCTGCTCACCAGCGATCCGCAGATCACCGAGCGGGTGCACATGGTCTTCAACTACCTTACCGCTCACGCCGAGATCGACGACTATCGGCCACTGTTAGTCGCGCCTCTGACCATGGCGGAGAGCTTCCTCGGCCTGATCCGCCGCGAGCAGGAGCACGCCCAGGCGGGGCGGCCCGCGCACATTGTCGCCAAGATGAACGCGCTGCTTGAGCCGTCGGTGATCGAGGCTCTTTATGCGGCCTCGCAGGCCGGCGTCGAGGTTGACCTGATCGTTCGCGGTCTCTCGATTCTCAGGCCGGGGGTCAACGGTCTGTCGGAGAGGATTCGCGTCCGGTCGATCGTGGGCCGCTTCCTCGAGCATTCGCGCATCTTCCACTTTGCCAACGGCGGCAACGACGAAATCTACATGGGTTCGGCCGACTGGATGCCGCGCAACCTCTTCGAGCGCTGCGAAGTCGTCTTTCCCGTCCGCGATCAGGCCGCGCTGGCCCGCATCCACGACGAGATTCTGCCGGCCTACATGGCCGACACGGTCAAGGCCCGCCTACAGCAGCCCGACGGCAGCTACATCCGCGCCAGCAAAGTGATGAAGGATGCAACACCGTTTGCCAGCCAGGAGTTCCTCATCCACTTGGCCGAGGGCAAGGTAGAACTCGACGCGATTCCAAGGCCACAGGCCGAAAAGCCGCCGGTCAAGTCCGCCGCAAGGAAAAGTCAACCAGATGGAAGAGTAAACGGCGGTCCGGCAGGGGAGTCTGTTCGGCAAGTCGCGTCTAATTCAGCACGGAATCGGGTCCCGGCTTCATCCTGATCCTTGTTGAATGTTAATTCTGTGTTAATATCGATGATCTAGGAGCTGGCAGACCCCCACCCGTTCTAGCCGGATCGTCCCCCCATGAACCTCTATCTAATGCGCCACGCAAACGCCGGATTGTCGCGCGGAAATACTGCCCTCGATGCGAAGCGCTCTCTCATCAAAGAGGGAAAAGAGCAGTGCATCCTGATGGCGCGGGTGCTGAGCGCGCTCAACGTGCAGATCGACGTGATCGTGTCCAGCCCGTTGAAACGCTCTCTGCAAACCGCGCAGCTTGTGGGCACGGAACTGGGCTACGACGCCAAAATCGAGATCTGTCCGGCTCTCGAACCGGGCGGGGATTATGCGGATTTCCTGGAGATGCTGGCCAAGCACGCCGGATACGAGGGGCTGCTTGCTGTTGGACACAATCCCAACGTCTTCCAGTTTCTGGGCCGGCTCATCACCGGGAACGGCGGAGCGGCGATCCGCATGAGAAAAGGCTCGGTGGCCCGCGTCGATCTCGACCGTCATCCGCCGCTCTTGCAGTGGCTCATCGATCCGCGCTCGGCCCGGTCGATCTACGCCAGCGTGCAGAAAAGCACGCGCCCGAAGACCTCCAAGAAGTAGTCCGCCTCCTTGCGCAGCGACCACAACTCCAGCTCCGCGCCCGTGCGGCCCGGCTGCACCTCAAGATGGACCCGCTTGGGATAGACTCTGGCCGTAAATCGCACCACATCCGAGGCGCGATCCTGGTTGAGCGCGACCGCCAGCCGCAGCAGCACAACCGCCCGATGGACGTGCTGGTGTTCGCCCGCGGGGATGTTGCGCAGGGCGCGGTCACCCGGCTGCGGGCGGCTCTTGCCCAGGTAGCGCGCGATGGCCGAGATGACGGTCCGCTGCAACTGGGTGCATCCGTAAATCTCCGAACTGGAGACGATGTATTGTGTATGCCGGTGATGTCCCTGGTGGTTGACGAACTTGCCTGTATCGCGCAGGACGGCCGCGGCAGCCAGCCAGCTTTCGTACTCCAGAGGTAACTGGTGTAGCGGTTGTAACTCCCGATAGAGCTGCAAGGCGTGCAGTCGCACCGGCTCAGCCTGCTTGAGATCGACGCCGTAGCGCCGCGCAGTGGCCAGCACGCTCTCCCAGCGCTCGTGCTCGAACTCGCGATGGGCGGTGGCGCGAGCATCCTCAACCGCAAGCATTTGGGCGAGAATGCCGTCGCGCAGCCCCAGCGGCGAGTAGCGAAATCCCTCGAGGCCAAAACTCTCAAGCAACTCCGCAAAGACCATCGCGCCGGGAACGATAATCTCTGCCCGGCGCGGGCCGATGCCGGGAACAGCGGCTCGTCCGGCGAGCGGAAGCTGAGACAGCTTTTTTGCCAGCTTGCGCACCTCGCGCGTTGGGACAATCCCGGCTGTCCTCGCCGCCTTGCCCGCACTCTTACCGGCCTTCCCGTTTCCGCCTTTGGCCGTTGCCGCAAACGCATCGTTGAGCGCGGCGGCCGTGCCTGAGGTTCCGATGACCTGGGAAATCCTCTCCGGCTGGATTTTGCGATGGGCCCGGCGCAACTCGCGGGCGATAAGCTGGTGCATGCGGGCCAGTCCGTCGACAGGCGGCGGATCGGCCGGCAAGAATTCCTGGGTCAGGCGCACCGCGCCCAGCGGCAGGCTGACGGTTTCCCGGATGTGCTTGCGCTCGGAGAGGGTAATCTCGCAGCTTCCGCCGCCGAGGTCGACGAGCAGCACGCGGCCCGCCACCTTGTGCTCGTCCTCAAGCCCATCGCCGTCGACGCCCATCCCCATCACACCGAGATGAATGAGCCGGCCTTCCTCAAGACCCGATATGATCTCCATCGTCCAGCCGGTCTCTTCCTTTACGCGCGCCTGAAAGACCTGGGCGTTGCGGGCGTCGCGCATGGCCGAGGTGGCCACAACTCGAATCTGGCCCGCACCATGCAACTGCACAGCCCGCTGAAAGCGCTTGAGGGCCTGAAGCGTGACGGCCATTGCCTCCGGCGAAACCAGCCCGGTCTCGAAGACGCTCCCTCCCAGCCGCGTAACCTCGCGGTCCTCGTACAAGGTCTTGAGGCGGTGCGCCACGACCTTGGCGATCTTCAATCTGCAGGAGTTGGAACCGATATCGATGGCTGCAAGGGTAGGCATGAGGGCTGGCGTCGCTCCGGGATAAAGAATCTGGCTCTGGGGCCAAGATACACGACGGGACTGGGTCGGCGTGGGATGGGCGATTCCGCTTGAATGACGACTGGCCGCAACGCCGGTTGTGTCGAGGCTTTCAAGCCAGCTGGGCACGCGGTGCGTGGCATTCGTGTAGCGGTGCAGTTTCCGGTTAACCGCTCCGAATTCAGAAATTGGGCCACGATGCGATCTCCAGCGGGAGACCGATTCTTGAAACGCGTAAATGCCTCTATTTCAAGAAACGCCGGAAGTCTCAAGTTTTACCATTGATGTTCCAGTGCCTGCACACGTGAAGCAGGGACTGAGAGGGACCCCGTCCCGCTGAGCCTGTTCTGGTCTCCCAACATCCTGACATCAATCGGATCAAACTACCGCTTTAATTCGCCGAGGGTCGCTCCATGTGGTCGATCACCAGAATCTCTACTGGCCCGTTGTCTGGAACCAGCTTCAGCTCAAGACCATTCAACACCGAGTTGGCTACCTCACCCAGTCGCTGCTCTTCAATGTTCACCGGGCGGCAGCTTGCAGCAATCTCCGGCCTTGGGTTCTTCGTTGGCGCCTGCGTCAAGAACCACTTTCCACTGCCCGTCCACGCCCTTGCGCCAGATCGTCATATACCGCCCGGTCGTCGTCACGGGATTGCCATTCACATCCTTGCTGTGCCCCTCGAAGTGGCCCCAGGTGTAGCCCATATCGCCCGAAGGCCCCATCAGCGCATCGGTGGGGGTCCATGTCAGTTGATAGACCTTGGGGTCCCAGGCGGCGGACTTGGCAATCGCTACGCGTCCGATCAATGGAGCCGTTCCGTTACCAAGCGCTACGCCGTCCTCGGCAAACCAGGCGGCAAAGCCTGCCCCGCCCCGCTCGAGCACATCCTTGGCAAAGCGCGCTTCAAGGTCATACAAAAGCACCTTGCCCGGCTTGACAGTCGTGTCGGTGAGCGGATTGGGCGCAGCCTGCGCGTTTGCATCCGGAAAGGCCAACTGCCCCTGAGCCATTCGCGGAGCCAAACCTACCCCCACCGCCATCACTGCCGCATAAAAGAAAACTCTCCAGCTATCAGTCACCTTCAAAGCCCTCCAAAAAAGGAAGAAACCCATCAAGCTCATCCTACAACGGCAAGTCGCCCGGCCCGATCTCCCAATGAAGTTACTCCGCGGGCGCGAAGCTCGCCATTACCTTGGGTCCGGTCAAAGCGTCTAACCCTTAGCTGGCGAAATCGCCGCGTTGGTATACTTACAGTGGTAAAGCTGGTTTCGATGGCCCCGGCCTGAAGGGGCTTATTGCTTCGCTGCCCGCCTTTTCCTGGAGAAAGAGGATCATGGGGACTTTGCTGGAAACCATCCACTCGCCCGCCGATCTGAAACTGCTGAACTTCACGCAGATGAGCGAGTTGGCCGAGGAGATCCGCGAGTTCCTCATCCAGACACTCTCGAAGACCGGCGGCCACCTCGGCCCCAATCTCGGCGTCGTCGAGTTGACCTTAGCCCTCCACGCAGTCTTCAACACCCCTGAAGACAAGCTGCTCTTCGACGTCAGCCATCAGGCATACGTTCATAAGCTCCTCACCGGCCGGGTCGACAGATTTCAGACCATTCGCCAGCCGGGCGGGTTGAACGGTTTCATGCTGCGCACTGAGAGCGAGCACGACTGCTACGGCGCAGGCCACGCCGGAACGGCTCTCTCAGCGGCGCTAGGAATGGCCGTGGCGCGCGATCTGGCCGGCGGCATGGAGCACGTGATCGCCGTCGCCGGAGACGCCGCCTTCACCAATGGCGTCACCTTCGAGGCCCTCAACAATATCGCCGAGCAGACCAAACGGATGATCGTCGTGCTCAACGATAATGAGTGGTCGATCGACCGCAACGTGGGCGCCATCGCCCGCTACTTCCACAAGATCGTCACCAACGAGCACTACAAGAGCCTGCACGACTCGGCCCACCGCATCATCGAGCGGCTGGGCGGCAAGACCGCAGCCGAAGTGGCACGCCGTGCCGAAGAGGCTGCCAAGAGCATGTTGTGGCCCTCCATCCTCTTCGAGGAATTCGGCCTGCAGTACTTCGGCCCCATCGACGGCCACAATATCCCGCTTCTGGTCGAGAGCTTCAAGTTTCTCAAGTCTGAAAACAAGCCCGCGCTGCTGCACGTGCTCACGCAAAAAGGACGCGGCTACGAGCCGGCTCTCGTTGGGCAAAAGAAGTTTCACGGCCTCGGCCCCTACAACGCCGATACGGGCGAGACGAAGATCATCGGACAGCTTACCTGGGCCGAGGCCTTTGCCAATACCCTCACGGCCCTGGCCAACAAGGACGAGCGCATCGTGGCCATCACCGCAGCCATGCCCAACGGTACGGGTCTCGACCTATTCCGGCCGCATCATCCGAAGCGCTACTTTGACGTTGGCATCGCCGAGGAGCACGCGGTGGTCTTCGCTGCTGGAATGGCCACGCGCGGCTTCCGGCCGGTATGCGCCATCTACTCGACGTTTTTGCAACGTGCCTTCGACCCGATTGTTCACGATGTGGCGCTGCAGAAGCTGCC
>Ga0181535_10003232_pt1 | contig 19080 bp, 16 predicted proteins | sample PEATcosm2014_Bin_44_FD_119774 | JGI IMG/M metagenome (GOLD analysis project Ga0181535, IMG submission 119774) | Peatland microbial communities from MTU Mesocosm Facility, Houghton, MI, USA - PEATcosm2014_Bin17_30_metaG | ecosystem: Environmental > Terrestrial > Soil > Wetlands > Peat | place... | reverse complement strand
CCAGTGGAAGGTTGCGATTTCAGCTCGACCCCCGGTTGATTCTTCAATCAGGGCGATGAGTCTTTTGCGGACAAGCGCTTCGGCCTGGGATGAACTGGCCCAGAAGTAAATGCCGACCACGGCGATGATGGCGAGAATTGCAGCACCGGCCAGGGTGAGAGGGAGATGACGCAAGAAGAAGCGGCGCAATCGGCTCCGCCGGGGAGTCGAAGCCGGTTGGTCGGGTTGGGGAAGCGAAATCTCAGGCTCTGTCATTCGCTTCCTTTGGCACCTGCAGGATTTCCCGTTGAATCGCCGGACTCGGATTCCACGCCGGTTTGTGAACTGGCCTGGACACCAACTTGAGATGCGGGAGCTTCGAGCGTGGGATCGAGCACCTCAATCTCACCCTGCTTGCGCAGGCTCTCTAGCCATCCGTCAAAGAGGACGTTGACCTTTTGCTGGAGGAGAATCTCCTGAATACGCGGTGCCACTTTGTCGAGCGGTGGAATCGCCTCGCCCTTGGCGTACTGGGGCAGCAGAGTGTCGTGGTAATACGCGGCGATTTCCTGCGGGGAGATTTGAATCCCCTGGCGGAAGCGTTCTTCAATAAAGCGCAGGATTTCAAGACGGAAGCGAACGTAGGATTCGACTCGTTCAAGCGTCAGGCCATGAGCCGCAAGGAAGGCATTCCATCCAGCGTCTTCAATGCAGTTCTGGCGCACGCAAGCAGGGAGTTCTCTGCGGAGTTCCATGAGACGGGCATCGACTTCCGCCTTGGAGGGCTCGGTGGATTGCAGATCCTCTTCGCGAATCTGCTGCTGAATGAGAGTGCGGCCAATCAATTGCTGAAGGGCACGCTCACGGGAAAGAACAGGCTGGCCACCCGTGGCAGGATCAAGAACCGAGAGCCGGAATTCTTCGTCGATATCGCTGGCCAGGATGGCGTGGTTGTTGACGACTGCCACCACACGGTCAAGCACGGCGGGTGTTGTGGGTTCAAGTGTTTGCGCGAATGCAATGATTGGTCCTGCCAAAGCAAGTCCCGCGGCAATGCAGGCGAGGAAACGACCATTCCAGAATGGACGTTGAAGCGCGCTGCGTCGAATTGAAGGGCGGTCGGTCATCAGAATGTTTGTCCCAGGCTGAAAAAGAAGTTGAAGTGACTTGCCTCGCCAACTGTCGGCTGAGACCCTGGCTGCGAAAGCGAATAGTTAAACGGCACGGGATAGATGGGTGTATTCAGGTTATAGCTGAAATCCAGGCGGATGGGTCCCGCGGGCGTGTGGTACCTCAAGCCCACTCCAATTGCGTGCGAGAAGTAGTTGAAGCTGCAGGCGCCTTGCCAGCCTGTCGAGGTCACTGGGCCGGGGGGCTGATTGGGCCCATTGGGCAGAGTTGTATTCAAACAGGCGCTACGATTTGGCTGGCGTACACGCAGGGCGCTGGCCCATGCATCGGAGGCGTTGGTAAAGATGTTGCCCATGTCGTGGAAGAGCACAAAGCTCAGGGTGTCGCCGAGCCAGGGAAGTGTCGGAGGGGGCAGGCGCAATTCGGTACTGTTGATCAGGGCCCCGGCGCCGCCAATGGGGAATCCGGTGGCTGGATCGCGGGGCCCAGCGGCATTGATGGAGAAGCCACGCATCGACGTTGCCCCTCCAGCGTACAGACGCTCAGGAAGCGGAATCAGCTCTTCCTGCGGTTTGCCGAATGCACGTTCCTGGCCGTAGCGGGTATTGCGCGCAAGCACGTAGCGGCCCTTGTTAAAGCTGTAGTAGCTCGAATTGGAAACGTCGAGGCGGTTGAAACCGGCTTGTGCGCCAAATGCCGGGTCTGAGAGGAATTCCTGGAAGCTGGTATAGGTTCCTCGATGCGCATCTAGAGGTGAGTCCCGGGTATCGCGAATCCAGGTAAGTGACGGGCCCGCGACGCGTGTTGCTGTCGACAAAAGGGCGATCTCACCCGGCGCCACCTGCAGACTGTCTGCCTCGACCTTGACGCGACGGAAATTGAATTCGTAGACCAGAGTATTGGCCTTGGAAAAGAACGATCCAGGGGTGAGAAAGCTCTGCGTCCAACGGAGCCCGGCATCCAGCTTTGAAGCCACGTAGGTGGTCACGTCCAGGCTGTTGGCGTAACCGCCGGATAGAGCAAGCCCGAAGTTTCGGTTTCCTTCAAAGTGCGGATCCTGAAAGAGAAGGTTGATTTTCTGTTCAAGCAAGCCATAAGTCGCCTGCAAGGATGCCGATTGCTCGCGACCGAACAGGTTGTTGCGGGTGATGTCCACAAGCACGCGCGGGCTGACTCCGGTTTTTCCGTTCGGGTTGCAGATGGCTCCGCTGGCAATGATACCGCCGCAATTGTATTGCGGTGTGCCGGTCTGGGCCTCAAATCCAAAGCCGTAGGTCAGCGCCCACCGTTTCGCTTCCACCGCCTGGAGCAGGATTGTCTTCTTGGTTTCGCCGCCGTTCGGATTCTGAACCGATGTGTCAACCTCATTGAAGAGGGCGAATTCGTAGAGGTTCCGCTGGGTGTCCATCAAGGCAGTCTCATTGAGCGGGTCGCCGGGGTGAAGCTGAATGGCCCGGGCAACGGTCTCGGGATGCGTGTAGTGCAGCCCGGTGAGCAGCACGTTGCGCACAAATACCTGCTGGCCTTCATTGATGCGGAAGACAACATCGAGCTTGTCGGGATCGGCGGTTTCCACTTTCTCCGAAACGTCAACTGCAACTTTACGAAAACCTCGACTCAGGTAGTCGGTGAGCAGCGCGTCCCGATCCATGGCCAGGTTTTGCGGTGAAAGAAGTTGGCCGGGCGTTGTGTTCAGCAGCTGAGAAAGCCGTTTCGTATTCACTGCCTCAGTGCCTTCAATTTCGACGGTTCCTACGCGCTGCTGCCGGCCTTCGTCGATGCGATACACCAGGGAGAGCGGGGCGGTCTTGTTTTTGCCTGCAGGAGCGGCTGCCTCAGGCAAGGGCGCGCCAGGGTCCGCTGTGACGGTCTCCGGTGTGCTGGTTTCGGGAATCACCTTGACTTTGGAAAAACCGTTGTTCTGGTAGACAGCCTGCAAAGCGTTGACGTCGGCAGCGACCAGAGCCTGGCTGTAAGTGCCATGGCGGTCAATAGGGTCGGCGGCGTGGGCGCTCAAAAGCTGCTTGAGAGTGGCCGAATCGAAGTAGTGGTTGCCGGTGACGGATACTTTATCGAGGCGGCGGCGCGATCCCAATTGCACCTTGTAAAGGATGGCGAGCTTCTCTGCGCTCGTGGATTGAAAGACGTGATCCACCTTGATGTCGAAGAATCCCTGGCGCTGATAATAATCGCGCAGCCGACGATTGCCTTCGTTCAACAGATCGTCGTCAACGGTGCCTTCCTCGTAAATCGGAATCACGCGCTTGATGTGCCAAGGACTGATACTGGCGCCTTCGACCACGACCTTCACGAGCGGTCCCCGGTTTGCCGTAAAGCGAAAACTGGTTTTTCTTGAAGCGGGATCGTAGTTCTCGGAATCGAGCTTGATCTCAGCTTCGAGACGCTCCTGTCCGCGATAGAACTTCAAGACGCCGGACAGAGCTCGATTGACGGTGTCGTGATCGACATGCGCGCTGATCTTCAAATGAGCGTGACGTCGGAATTCGTCGGCGGTCATTCCAGAGTCGCCGGACAGCTGAATGGTTCCGATGCGGGCTTGGGGGCCTGAATCCACCTGGAATGCAATGTCGATCAATTGTTCCTGGGGATGAGGCATGAGAGTCTGATGGATGGCCGGCTCATGGAAGCCATTGTCGGTCAGCGCCTGGCGCATTTGCTCCACAGCCCGGGTGAGCTTCGACGTGCTGAACCGCGCGCCGGGCTCAAGCTGGCTGGCGCGTTGAAGCTGAGTGTTGAGAGTGGCGCCCTTGAGACCATCAACGGAAACAGTTCCGATGAAAGTACGCGGCGTTCCGCGGAAGACAAGGGCCACGCCGTCTTGAAACGAAGAACCCTCCACCTGGATGGTTTCAAACAGGCCGGTGGCGTAGAGCTGGCGCAGGCTTTGGCGCAGGTTTTCAGGGTTGAGCGGTTTTCCCTCAGCCTGTGCCAGTTGACTGGGCAGTGGATCAAGGCGAACGGCATCAACCCCTTCGAAAGAGAGTTTGCGCACGGGCAAGCCAGCCCAACGGGAGATGGGATCGGGGAGAGTATCGAGCGGTGCCTGGCTTGACGTGGTGAGTGCTGCCTCAGCCGCAATTGCCGTATCGAGGAGTGCAGGCGCGGCGGACTTCGCAGACCGGCGGGCAACGGGTCCCAACTCGCCCGGTGCCGTGACCTGGCTCCAGGCCCGGAAGCTGCCACAAATCCCAAAGACAAGGACGCATGCCAGCGAAATCTGACGGGGGATCGGCGTCGGCTTTGTCCTGAAGATCATCTCTCTCCCCAAGAATGCGGAAAACGGGTCCCGCGGCGTGCGAGTTCCGCATCTAACCAATTGCTGCAAGATGGATGCAGGACAATTTTGAAGCTGTTGCTTACAGAATCGACGCCATTTCAAACGCTGTAACTTATACTAGCGGGGATTAATGGCCGGTGCAGCAGCCACACTTTGGTTGGTTATTCCCCTCTGCGAAGGACGCCCATGCCCCGTTCAAGATCACAGACACAATTGCCTGATCAATCTTCGCCGCTGTTGGACTCGATGGCGCTCAATCGGTCTCATCAGGCTTCTACTGCAGTTCCTCCCCCTGCGACGCCCGCACCAAACTCGACACTACCCGCGGGTTCTGCTTTACCCAATGACGTGGAAGCCGACGTGCTGACGCGTGCCCAGGCCGGCGACCATCAAGCGTTTGCCCAACTTTATTCACTGCACAAGCGGCGCATCTACTCACTATGCCTGCGCATGGTAGACAACATTGCGGAAGCGGAAGACCTGACCCAGGAAGCATTTCTTCAGCTTCATCGCAAGATCGCCACGTTCCGCGGCGATTCGGCGTTTTCAACCTGGCTGCACCGGCTGGCCATCAATGTTGTTTTGATGCGGCTGCGGAAGAAGGGCCTTCAGGTGATTTCGCTGGATGAAGCCATGGAGCCCTCTCCCGATGATCGCCCTGGACGAAGTTTCGGCTCCCGTGACCTGGCCCAGGCGGGAGCGATTGACCGCCTGGCGCTGGAGCGGGCGATCGACGATTTGCCGGCTGGCTACAGATTGATCTTTGTTTTGCACGATATTGAAGGGTACGAACACAACGAGATTGCCCTAATGTTGGAGTGTTCGGTGGGCAACAGCAAGTCTCAGCTCCACAAGGCGCGGCTCAAGCTCCGCGAAGCTTTGCAAAATCATGCGAGGCAGGAGGCTCGGCGATGACGAAAGACGCCAACCAGGCGATGACGAATGACTCCAACAATTTGATACTGACCTGTGCAGAATTCCAGGCTCAATTGCCGGAACTTATCGGTTCCGGCGAGCGAATCACCGATCATCCGCATGTCCAGAATTGCGAGCTATGCCGCGCTTTGCTGGCCGACCTGGAGACGATTGCGGAGGCGGCCCGGCAGCTGTTTCCGACGGTCGAACCGCCGGACAGACTGTGGGAGCAGATCGAATCGGCGATTAAGCAGGAGGCAGGCGAGACCGAAGCGGGGTAGGGCGCTCTGGCGTTCTTCACATTCAAGCGGTTTTGGCCGATACGCCTCTCGAGCGATGCAGGACCGAAGCGGGGGATGGGCTCGAAGTTGCTGGACCGATTGGGCGAGTTGGCTCGGGGTTGACTTGAATCTCAACGGTGGAACCCGACAGAGAGCCAACTCGTATTTTGAATGGCGTACGAGGGCACGCGCTGGGCAAGACGCTGATAGGAATCGCCCGAACCTTGAACCAGATTTCTGCAACTTTTCAGGTTCTGCGCTGTCTAATTAAGAAAAGTTGATACGAGGACACTCAATGTCGAACCAACCCCAAAATCAGTTGCCGACAAAAAACGAAGCGGGAAAAAACCAGCCGGGAGTGCGCAGAATCCCGGTTTTACCGGTTAGGGACACCGTTTTATTCCCCCACGCAGTTCTGCCCCTGACGGTTGGCCGCGAAAGCTCCATTCAGCTGATCGAGTCGTTGGGCGAGGAGCGCACCATTGTGGTGACGGCCCAGCTTGATCCCCGTCTGGATTCCCCTAAGCCCGATGATTTGCATGCAGTTGGGACGCTGGCGACGGTGCATAAAGTGGTGCGCATGCCCAACCAGAGCAGGTTCGTATTTACCGAGGGTGTGGAGAGGGTGCGGTTGGTGAGGTATTCCCAGACCGAGCCTTTCATGGTCGCAGAGGTTGAGCCCCTGGAGGAGTCTGCGCCGGCGTCAACCTCGGGGGTCGAGGCGCTGGTACGCAACGTGATCGACCAGTTCCAGCAGATCGTTTCCGAATCGCAGACGCTTTCAGACGAGCTGAGAACGATTGCCGCCAACATTGAGGAGCCGAGCAGGCTGGTGGACTTCGTCGCTTCCTCGCTGCCTTTTTTGACCACCGACGATAAGCAGCAACTGCTTGAAACGCCATGGATTGTGGACCGGCTAGAGCAGGTGAACAAGCACCTTGCCAAGGAGATCGAGGTGCAGCAGCTGCGTAGCAAGATCCAGTCCGAGGTGCAGGACCAGGTGCAGCAGTCTCAGCGGGATTACTACCTGCGCGAGCAGATGAAAGCCATTCAGAAGGAATTGGGCGAGCAGGACGAGAGCCAGCGCGAGACCGATGAGCTGCGGCAGAAGATTGAAGCCGCGGGCATGCCGGAGGATGTGAAGAAGGAGGCTTTAAAGGAGCTGACACGCTTGTCGCGGATGTCTCCGATGGCCGCCGATTACTCGTTGACGCGCAACTACATTGAGTGGCTGGCGCTGCTGCCATGGGCCAAGAGTTCCGGGGCAAAAATCGACATCAACCTTGCCAAACAGATTCTGGATGAGGATCACTACGAGCTGAAGAAAGTGAAGGACAGGATTCTGGACTACCTCAGCGTGCTTGAGCTGAAGCCGGACATGAAGGGGCCGATCCTGTGCTTTGTGGGCGCTCCCGGGGTGGGCAAAACCAGTCTGGGCCGGTCAATCGCGCGTTCGCTGGGAAGGAAGTTTCAGCGCATTTCGCTGGGCGGCATGCACGACGAGGCTGAAATCCGCGGTCATCGCCGGACCTACATTGGCGCCTTGCCGGGGCAGATCATCCAAAGCATTCGCCGGGCTGAAGTGAACGACCCGGTGATCATGCTGGATGAGATCGACAAACTGGGCAGGGATTTCCGCGGTGACCCAGCCTCTGCGCTCCTCGAGACGCTGGACCCGGAGCAGAACAACACGTTCCGCGACAACTATCTGGACGTGCCGTTTGACCTGTCGAAGGTTTTGTTCATTTGCACGGCGAACATGCTGGATACGGTGCCGCCGCCTCTGCTGGACAGGATGGAGCTGATCTTTCTGCAGGGATACAGCGAAGAGGAGAAGGTACACATCGCATTTAACTACCTGATTCCGCGGCAGATCAAGGAAAACGGCATCACGACGGAGCAGATCGAGTTCCCAGAGGACTCGCTGCGCTATCTTGTTCGCCACTACACGCGGGAAGCGGGTGTGCGCAAACTTGAACAGGTTTTGGGAACAGTTTGCCGCAAGCAAGCGCGGCGCGTTGTGGAAGGCAAGAACGAAAAGCTGCTGGTGACACGCGAGGTGCTGAAAGAGTTCCTGGGCGGTATCCAGGTGCGTGTGGAAACAGAAGTTGCGGAGCGCGTCAAGCGGCCGGGGGTGGCCGTCGGGCTGGCATGGACTCCGGCGGGCGGCGACATCCTCTTCATCGAGGCAAACAAGATGAAGGGCAAGGGGGGGTTTACCATGACCGGGCAGATCGGCGAGGTGATGCAGGAGTCGATGCAGGCGGCGCTGACCTGGGTTCGCTCCAATGCTGCGGCGCTTGGCCTTGCGGAGGACTTTACCAAGGAGATCGATCTGCACATTCACGTTCCTGCGGGGGCAATTCCCAAGGATGGACCTTCAGCGGGCGTGACCATGACCACGGTTCTTGCTTCATTGCTGACCGACACACCGGTTCGTCCTCTGACGGCGATGACCGGAGAGATCACGCTGAGTGGCAATGTTCTGCCGGTGGGCGGCATCAAGGAGAAGTTCCTTGCAGCGCGCCGTGCCGGAGTGCAAACCATCATTCTGCCTGCCGACAACAAGCAGGATGTTGAAGAAGACCTGACGCCTGAGCTGATGGAAGGGGTCGCAGTGCATTACGCGAGCCGAATCGAAGATGTGCTTGCGGTGGCGTTGCCGCTGCTGAAAGCGCGTCCCGATGCCCAGCCTGAGACCAGGTTGCTCGAGGCCGAGACGACGGTCGTGGCCACGGCATAACTTGTCCCTTACCCTGGTGCCTCGCAATGAAATGCGGAGCTCGCCACAGTGATCGGATGATCGCTGTGGCAATTTTTGTTGGCACGATGCTTAGTTGGTGCGCAGGCATGCTGCATCGCGGCTGGTCCGCTCGCAGAACCCCGCGTCGCGATGGCCGGGAACGAGTTTGGTATTGGGGTCTTCTCGTTTGTCTGCATGCTGTTGACGCATCCTGAGCGGCTTTCTACCGGCGATACGTTGATGATCGATTGCGGTGGCGACGAGTATTCCGCTCGTGGCGACTACGCCTTTGACCGCGTGCCCCAATTTGATTCCGACATGGCATGCATCAAATTCAGCATCCTTTATGACGACCGGGCGCTCAACCTGTGGGGAACGCCAACCGGGTTTCTGTACAAGGCGGTGTGACTTAAGTCTTGGACGCTTGAGACGTGGCAGGGATGGCCATCGGACTGAATGCCCGGCGGTGCGTCTAACCTGCAGGCGGTATTCTTTTGATCAGATGATTCAAGTACGCGTTCTTACTTTTGGTGTGCTGAAAGACTGGCTGGAGCCCTCGGAGGCGATGGTGGGATTGCGCGAGGGCGCGACCGTGGCGGAGTTGCTTGACCTGCTGGGCGCGAGCCTGCCTACCGGGGTGCTACACAGCATCGCGGTGAGCGTCAATGCCGAGTATGCCACCGCTTCTGACGTGCTCCGTGACGGAGACGAGGTGGGACTGTTGCCGCCTGTCTCCGGGGGCAGCGGAGACGATCAAGGGGACCAGCGGGACGACGACGCTGCGATTCTGATTGGGCTGACGCGTGCGCTGATCGATGCCGAAGAACTGGTGGCCGCGTCCAAAGAGGGTGAGGACGGGGCGGTGGTGGTTTTTGACGGCATTGTGCGCAACCACACGCGGGAGCGGCAGACCCTCTACTTGGATTACGAGGCCTACGAGGAGATGGCACGGCGGCAGATGCGGGAGCTGGCTACCGAGGCTTGCTCCCGCTTTGGCGTGCGCCAGGTAACCATGGTTCATCGCCTGGGACGGCTGGAGGTGGGCGAGACCAGCGTGTTGATCGTCGTGGCCTCGGCACACCGGGCACAGGCCTTCGAAGCATGCCGGTGGTTGATCGATATCCTCAAGAAAACTGTGCCGATCTGGAAGAAAGAAACGTTTGTGGATGGCACGGTGTGGGCCGCTGGCGAGCCGTTTCCCGCGGCGCTGGCGGTGATGCCCAGGGAGGATTCGCATGAGGAGTAATCCTTCCATCAGTTCGGCTTGCAAGGTTGAGAGCCGGCACTTCCGAGTGGCGTGTCTCTTGACCCTGGCCTTGAGTCTTGCGGCGTCGATGATCCTGTCAGCCCAGGAGACCACGTTGCACGTGGAAGTGAAACTCGTGAACGTATTTGTGAACGTGACGGACAAAAACGGTGCAATTGTGGGCGGGCTTACGCGCGAGGATTTTGCGATTGCGGAGGACGGGCGGGAGCAGCAAATTTCAGTGTTTGAGCGGCAGTCAGAGCTGCCATTAAACCTGACCCTGGCCATCGATACCAGCGGAAGCGTGCACAAGGACATGGCCGAAGAAGCGGATGCCGCGCACCGATTTGCCCATGCGATCCTGCGATCTCAAGATCAGATGAGCTTGTTGCAGTTCGCCACCAACGTGCAGCAACTCACACCTTTTACCAACAAGGTGGCCTTGATCGATCGCGGTCTGAGCCAGTTGCGCAGCGATTTCGCCACCGCGCTTTACGATGCGATCTACCTAGGCGCGGAGGGGTTGGGCGGCAAGGAGGGGCGCAAGGTGCTGGTGCTGGTCTCAGACGGCGGCGATACGGCCAAAAGCACCACCTATGCGCAGGCTCTGGAGCAGGCGCTTCGCAATGAGGTGATGATCTACAGCATTATTGACGTGCCCATCGAGGCCAGCGCCGGGCGCGACCTGGGCGGTGAGCATGCGCTGATCACGCTCGCGGAGCAGACGGGCGGGAAGAGCTTTTATGTCAGTGATGGTGGGTTGGATAAGGCATTCGCTCGTGTAAGCGATGATTTGCGCACGCAGTACCTGCTGGGCTACTATCCGCAGCACCAGGAGCCGGGCCGCAGCTTTCACCGCGTACAGGTGACCATTCCGCGAGCATCCGCCGAGGCGTTCAACATCCGCAACAAGGCGGGCTACTATGCCGATTCGGCGGGCAAGGGGAAGTGATTGGCTGCGGGCCCGGGTTAGTTCCTTCGATATAAAGGCTGAATGAATTTCCTCGCCGGCGTGAAGCACCGGGCAGCGCCGAACTCGCTTCGCTTTCGAGATATCGATCTGCCTTTTCCAGGGGTGTGCATCTAAAATGGCAGCATGACATCCCCCTTGTCGTCGCGCCGCCGTTCCAAGACGCCTCCGCCTGGAGAAACCGGGCAGGAGGCGCTTTACCTGCGCTCGCTCAGCGATCGCCAGGTCGTGGTCACCATCAAATTGAGCGATGGCGAGACTGTGCGCGGTTGGATTGAGTACTTCGACGGCACCATGCTGCGCCTGACGCGCGAGGGTCAGCCGAACCTTTTTATTTACAAACATCAAATTCGCAGCATCTCTGAAAATGGGCGTCAGCGCGGCCAAAGGGCTGAGACGGAGCCGCGGGCAGCAAAGGGAAACGGAGCGGATTCGAAGACCTCAACATCGCGTAAGCCCGTCTCTTCCGAGGCGGCCTCATGAGCAGCGCGGCAGTGCCGGAGCTGGTCTGGGTTCCCAAGGCATCTGCGATTGCGGAGGAGGCGGGCGCGCGGCTCCGCGAGTTTCTGGCTCAGGGCGTGGAGACCGAGTACAAGGGCGGTGTGGACATTGTGACCGTGGCCGACCGGACGGCGGAAAAGCTGATCAAGGAGCGGCTCGGCGAGGTCTTTCCGGGGCACGGGATTTACGGTGAAGAAGGAACGCGGGAGCGGCTCGACGGCGAGTACCGCTGGTACATCGATCCGCTGGATGGGACTACGAACTTTGCCCACGGCCTGCCCCAGTTCTGCGTTTCCATGGGCCTTGAACGCAGACCGCCCGGCCTGGTGGCGGGACAGGATGGAACGCTGGTTGCCGCGGTGATCTACGATCCGATGCGCGACGAGTTGTTTACCGCAGAACGAGGAAAAGGCGCGCAGTTAAACGGCAAGCGCATGCACGTTTCGCACACGCCGGAACTGGCCGAGGCATTGTTGGCTACAGGGTTTCCCAGCCGTAAACGCCATGACAGTCCGAACGTTCACTTCTATCACGAGTTCACTTTACGCTCGCATGGGCTGCGGCGGGCGGGTTCGGCGGCACTCGACCTGGCGTCCGTGGCATCGGGGCGGATGGATGCTTTCTGGGAGTTCAACCTGAATCCGTGGGATACAGCGGCTGGAATCCTGCTGGTGGAAGAAGCCGGCGGCCATGTGACTGATTTTTCAGGTGGCGCATTCAAGCTGGACAGCCGCGAAGTTCTGGCTTCGAATGGACTGATTCATGAGGAACTGGTCGGGCTTTTCGGAGATATGTTCGCGGGGCGCGAACTGACTCCGATCCCCACTCCACAGGAGTTTGCGCAGCGAAGAGAAGCGAAGGCCCACAAAGGTTGAGCCTTAATCGATCGGCGTTGCTGTCTGAACAGGGAAATAACCATCGAGCTTCCCGCATGGCAAAACGGTTGAGCACCGGGGCACGTCGGCTTTTGGGGGTCCTGTGCTACTATCAGCGTCGAGAGTTTGTCTCCCCGGAGAATTCAGAGATGGCATACATCATTGCAGAACCCTGTATCGGCACCAAGGACACCGCCTGTGTAGACGCATGTCCTGTCGATTGCATTCACCCGAAGAAGGACGAGGACGGCCACGCCGAGGCTGATCAGTTGTTTATCGACCCGGTCGAGTGCATCGACTGCGGCGCATGTGTCCCGGCCTGCCCGGTTTCAGCCATCTTCGCGCAGGATGACCTGCCGGAGAAGTGGGCTCACTTTACAGAGAAGAACGCAGCACATTTCGGCCGCTAGACTCTCCCCGGAATCGTACGATTGTGTGGTGCCAGCGCGCGTCCTGCCCGGCAGGATGCGCGTTTGTTTGTGTGCAGCACACGCCCGGCTGAGCCATGCAATTCGAGCGCAGTTCTACTGCACCTTTTTCTGGCGATGAGATTGTTTCAGGCAGGTTATTGAATTACTTTGTCGGGCTCTTCGATGGCAACGGCGCGATTCAACCTACTGAGCGAATCTCCGCTGCATTTGATGGCGAAACGGCCCTTCTCAATTTCGACAAAATCGACGCTGTCGCCTGTCTTGAGTCCGAGCTCTTTTCGTACGTTAGTGGGGAGGGTGATGCGACCGTTGAAGGTGACCATTGCGGTGGGCATTTGGAACCTCTACAACTATTGTAACTTGAGATGCCGGGTGCGCAACGGCGAAAACAGCCCAAAAAGCTGACTTTTAAGGCAGATTTAGCCTTGACAAAAGTGCGGAGATAGAAGACGCATGAGCGTTTTGACCTCAGAAGCCGTAGTTTTACGCACCTGGCCGGTTCACGAAGCCGACCTGATCGTAAGCTTTTTTACGCGCGATTATGGACGCGTGAAGGGTGTAGCCAAGGCCGCATTGAGGAGCCGAAAACGCTTCGGCGGGGCGCTGGAACCTATGACGGTGACGCGGGCCTGGTTCGCCGAACGCCCGCAACAGGAACTGGTGAGGCTTGACCAGTTGGAGATCATCCGCTCGCCGCTTTCAACACCTGTGGATCATGCGCGCATGGCGGTGCTCAGCTTTTTCGCGGAGGTGTTGGACGAAGCGTTGCCGGAGCGCGATCCGCAGGAGACGGTGTTTCGGCTACTGCTGGCCGTGCTGGATCAAACCACGGTGATGCAGTCCGATATCGTCCAGCCGTGGATGCCGCTGACTTATTTCTCCCTTTGGATGACAAGGCTGATGGGACTGCTGCCTGATATAGGGCACTGCACCGCCTGTGGCGAGGCCCTGGAAGCCGGACAAACCAACTTCAACTCGCTGGGGGACGGATTGTTTTGCTCGCTGCATCGCAACGGAAATGCGACCGAGTTGTCGGCTGACTCCTGGCAACTGGCACAGCGGATGCTAAGGGCGCCGGCAGCAAATTTTGCGGGCGAATCGTGGCCGCGCAGGCGTGGGCAGGATCTGCGGCGATTCACATTGCAGGCACTGGAGCGCCATCTGGAACGCAAGCTGAAGTCGGCTGAGGCGTTGGGACGGCTGTAGGGATTGGGGCGCCTCCAATCGTCGCGCACAGATACTCAAAGACCGAGCATCGGCGTCTATCAATCTTCAGCGCATTGCAGATTGTGTTTGCAAGGCTGATAAAATTGGCTCAGTTCCATCGAGAGAGAGCCCAACGTGCCTTCTGCCAGTAATTTGCGTTCAGCGGCTGTGTCCCCCACAAAGCCCGCCGCGCTGACCTTTCAAGAACTGCTATTCCGGTTGCAGAGTTTTTGGGCGGCACGCGGATGCGTGCTGCAGCAGCCTTACGACGTTGAAGTGGGCGCGGGAACGATGGCGCCGGAGACGTTTTTGCGCGTTCTGGGCCCGATGCCCTATAAGGTTGGCTATGCGCAGCCCTCGCGGCGTCCCGCGGACGGACGTTACGGAGAAAATCCAAACCGCCTGTTTCGTCACACGCAGTTCCAACTGATTCTGAAGCCGCCACCGGTGAACGTGCAGGAGCTTTATCTTCAGTCACTGGAAGCGATCGGGATCGATCTCTCCAAGCACGATCTGAAATTTGAGGAAGACAACTGGGAAGGCCCGACCGTGGGCGCCTGGGGCGTGGGCTGGCAAGTGATGATGGACGGCATGGAGATCACGCAGTTCACTTACTTCCAGCAGTGCGGCGGACTCGATCTGGACCCGATTTGTGCTGAACTGACCTACGGACTGGAGCGGCTCTGCGCTTTCATGCAGGACGTGGACTCGGTCTATGACGTGGTGTGGGCGCGCGATCCGTATTCGGGTGCGGTGGTCACCTATGGCGATGTGCGGCTGACGGAGGAACTGCAGTACTCCGTGTACAACTTCGAAGACGCCGATATTGAGCGCCTATGGGCGCACTTCGACAGCTACGAGGCCGAGGCGCAGGCGCTGCTGGCAAAGGGCAATGCGGTGCTGGCCGATCAAAACGCAAGTTCGGCGGAGAAGCGGCGCTTCCCGTTGATGTCCACCTACGAGCTGGCGTTGAAATGCTCCAACCTCTTTAATCTTCTTGATGCACGCGGGGCAATCAGCGTAACCGAACGCGTGGGCATGATTGCGCGTATTCGAAACCTGGCGGTGGGCGTGGCCAGGGTCTATGTGGGACAGCAAAGCAGCTCTTAGCCGGTCTTGGTTGGAGTACGGCATGGACTTAGTCAAGCTTTGAGCTAGAGGCTAGAGGCTGGAAACTCAGCTTAACTCCGAGGGCGGAAAGAAACTGAACGATATGTCGGATTTTTTATTGGAAATTGGTCTAGAAGAGGTTCCGGCCCGGATGATTGCCGGGGCCGAAGCCGAACTGGGCAAGCGGGTCAACGATCTGCTTATGCGCGAACGGCTGCTGGGGCCTGCGGCCAAGGTGACGAGTTACTCGACGCCACGCCGGCTGGCAGTGCTGGTGGAAGATGTGCTCGCGAGCCAGGCGGACACGGAGGAAAAGCTAACTGGGCCTTCCTGGAAGGTTGCATTCAAGGACGGTGTGCCGACTGCGGCGGCAGAAGCCTTTGCCAAAAAGGCGGGAGTGCCTGTTGCCGAGCTGGAAAAGGTTGAGAACGCCAAGGGGGAGTATGTCGCCGCAACGGTCAAACGGCTGGGCCGCGCGGCGGCCGAGTTGCTGGCGACGGAATTGCCAAAGGAAGTGCTGGGCCTTTATTGGGCCAAGAATATGTACTGGCGTGCGGGCAAGCCAGAGCGGTTTGTCAGGCCGGTGCGCTGGGTTGTGGCACTGATGGATTTGTCGGTGGTGCCGGTGGAGCTGGCAGGGATCGCCGCAGGCAATGCGAGTCGGGGCCATCGCATCCTGCACGGGGAAGCGCCCGTCGTGATTCAGCACGCAACTGGCTACGCTGAAGCGCTGCGCAAGGCGTACGTGGTGACCGATGTGGCAGAGCGCAGGCACTCGATTCGCAAAGAGCTGGATGCGGAAACCCGCACGCTTGCCGGCGCGCGCTGGCGCGAAGACGAGGCGCTGATCGAGACCGCTGTTCACCTGACCGAGTGGCCGACCGTGGTGTTGGGGGACTTTGAGCCCGTCTACCTTTCGTTGCCGGAAGAGGTGCTGGTGACGGTGATGCGCGACCATCAGAAGTATTTCGCTGTTGAGGGCGCGGACGGGAAATTGGCGCCGCACTTCCTGGCAGTACTGAATACGCAAGTGGAGGAGGATGGGCGGTCAATTATCCGCCACGGCAATGCGCGCGTGCTGCGGGCGAGGTTCAAGGATGCGCAGTTCTTCTGGGATTTCGACCAGAAGAAGCCGCTCACCGAGCGCGTTGAGAGTTTGAAGAATGTGACGTTTCAGAAGGAATTGGGAAGCTACTACTGGAAAACGGAACAAAACCTGGCTGTGGCGCGTGGGTTGGCGGCCGTGGTGAAAGATACAGGTATTCAGTTCGACGAGGTGGCGCTCCTGAGGGCCGTCGAGCTGGCCAAGACCGACCTTACGACGGAGTTAGTCAAGGAGTTCACCGAGTTACAAGGAGTTATCGGCGGACTCTACGCGCGGGCGCAGGGACTGGGTGAGCGGGTTGCGCTTGCCATCTATGAGCAGTACACGCCGGCTTCGACTGATGATGAGATTCCGCCCTCAATCGAGGGGCAGTTGCTGGGGTTAGCGGACCGAATCCAAACAATTACGACCATGTTCGGAATCGGCAATGCCCCAACGGGGTCGAAGGATCCGTTCGCTCTACGCAGGGCAGCCAATGCGATAGTAAAGATATTGGCGGAATCGGGCTTGCCACTCATGCTGGATGAAGTGGTGCGAGCCGGCGGCGCGAAGGGGGAAAATCGCGAGCAGGTCGCTGCGTTTCTCCGCGAGCGGCTGCATTTCTATTTGAAAGACGCCCTCGGCTACGCGTACGACGTGGTGAATGCGGTTCTCGCTGCGGATGCCAACGATGTACGCGATGCCATGGCGCGAGCTGAGGCATTGACGGTAGTCCGCGGGTCAGAAGATTTCGCGGCGATCTCCGCAGCATTCAAGCGGATCAAGAACATTCTCCGGCAGGCGGAGGAAAAAGGATTTAGGATCGCCCCGGTACAGGGAGAGACGCTTTCAATTGAAGCTCGAAACCTTGTCGATGCGGCAGCGGTGCTGGCACCTGAAGTGGCGTTCCGCCGCCAGGAGCGGGCCTACGGAGAAGCGCTGGCGATGATTGCTACGCTGCGTCCGGTCGTAGATGCTTTCTTCGACAAGGTGATGGTGCTCGACCCCGACCCGACGGTGCGCGGGGCCCATCTTGGCCTGATTTCCTCGGTGCTGAGCGGATTCTCCGGTATCGCCGACTTCAGCGAGATTGTGACGGGGTAGGCTCTGCGTCGATCGGGTTGAGCCTTTTGGAATCCCACTCATTCGCCGGAATGGCCGAATGGATGGGCACTGGAGTTAGCCTAGCGGCTGCCATCGTTCCGCATCTTTGCAGCCATTCGCACGTCTACAATCAGTAGAGATGTCTGACGCGCTTTATCTGAGCTTGTGGTACCCCAACCTGCAGCTTCCCGCGCTTGCTGACAAGGTGACGGCGGTGCTCAAGGCCTTCGCCGCACACGGCGGCGATCCCAGCGTGTATGCAATGACAGTGTGGCCGATCAGCTGGACCGAGTCGCCAGTTTTGCAGCGCGTGTATGGCTGGGGCGAGCGGGGCGCGGAGCCGCACTCGGCCGTGCAGGATGCTCTCGACCTGCTGCATGACGACTACGCTTATGAGTTTCAGATCGTCTGGAGTCTCTGGGAGCTTGAGACTGGCGGCGACAGAGAGGCTCGCTGGGTGCGAGAGCCGCGGCTAATTCGTGTGACGGGCTACGGGCCGCTGTTTGACGAAGGCGCGTACGAGCAGGATGGGCATATCCGCATCGACTTTGGCGCGGATGGCCCGTTCCTGGAAGAAGATGTCGATCTCGACTCGGCAGCGGCGCGCCACGTGGCGGAAAATGTGCGCCAACTGGTCGGGCTGACCGGGGCGGTGGAGAAGGCATCGGGGGCTACGGCGCGTCTGTTGTGGAGCGAGCTGGGCGAGAGCCTGGCGCAACGTCTTGCCTCAAGGTTGGGAGTGAATAACTAAGCGTGCGATTCACGATTGAACGGATGCGGACGCTGGTGCTTGCGGCAGGAGTTCTGCTGGTGGGCGCCCTGGTTTTGATTCTCGCCGTGGGCAAGCTGAAGAACCCGCTGAACCTGAAAGAGCTGCCGAAACGCCTTGGGGTTGACATTCAGCAGGAGGCGAACGGCTACACCTTGTCGCATGCCTTTGGAGCGCATTCGCAATACAAGATTCACGCCTCGAAAGTGGTCCAGCTCAAGGACAATCGCGCCATTCTTCATGATGTGAAGATCGAGCTCTACGACACCGCTGGTGGCCGCGTGGATCGCATTGAGGGGGCTGAGTTTGAGTACGACCAGAAAACAAACAAGGCAACCGCCGCAGGACCGGTCGAGATCACGTTGATGCGACCGGGCGTTGCTCCGGCAATTGCTCCCAAAGCCACTCCGGGCCAGGCAGTGGCAAGTAAGGGCAAAAGTGAGCCCCTGGCCGCGGCAGCTCAGACAGCGGAAACCGGCGAGGTCCATGTAAAGACAAGCGGGCTAACCTTCGACCAGCGAAGCGGGGTCGCGACAACCAGCCAGCGCGTGGACTTTTCGATGGTCCAGGGCACCGGAAGCTCGATGGGCGCCGCCTACGATTCAAAAGATGGCACCGTGGTGCTGGATCACGCCGTCGAATTGATGACAAAGCGCGCCGGTCAGACGGTTGAAATCCATGCCTCGCATGCGGACTTCAATCATGCCAGCCAGGTGTGCCTGCTGCATGCAGCTACGGCCGATTATCGAGGCGGCGTAGCGACAGCCGTGGATGCGAAGATCCAGTTCCGGGAGGATGGCTCAGTGACCCGCCTGGATGCCTTGAATGGGTTCACGCTGACTACCGCGAGCGGAGGCCATCTTTCGGCGCCAAAGGGGGCGATGGACTTCAATGAGCACAACCAGCCCCGCGATGGCCATCTTGAGGGTGGGGTGCAAATGGATTCGGCGAGCGCGAATGAGGGCCAGAGCCGCAAGATGCATGGAACTTCGCCAACGATGGAACTCGCATTTGATGCGAAAGGAGAACTTCGTCACGCGCACATGGAGCGCGGCGTGGAAATGCACAGCGAGGATCTGAGCCAGCCCGCGGCGAGCAATTCCGCGGCAGGACCGCTGCGGGTGAGCCGGACATGGCGATCGCCAATTGCGGATGTGGACTTCCGCAAGGGCGATAAGGGCCAGCTTGAGCCGGCAAGGATGACCGGCGTTCAAGGAGTGGTTGTTACCGGCGAGAGCCAGCGCGGAAATGCGGCCGCTGTGCCTTCAAGACTGTCGGCGGATGCCGTGATCGGCGAATTCGGCCCAGGATCGCAGTTGATGACAATGACCGGAACCGGCAGCGCCAGCCTGGAAGAAACCAGCGTCACGGGTACGCATGAGACTGCGAATGGCGACCGCCTGTCTGTGCAATTCTCATCCAGAAAAACCGGCACTG
>Ga0181535_10003229_pt1 | contig 19086 bp, 15 predicted proteins | sample PEATcosm2014_Bin_44_FD_119774 | JGI IMG/M metagenome (GOLD analysis project Ga0181535, IMG submission 119774) | Peatland microbial communities from MTU Mesocosm Facility, Houghton, MI, USA - PEATcosm2014_Bin17_30_metaG | ecosystem: Environmental > Terrestrial > Soil > Wetlands > Peat | place... | reverse complement strand
TTGCCGTTCACAATCAATGGTCAGAATCAGACGCCGACAATTTCGTCGCTCTCGCCACCTAGCTTCATCGCGACCGACCCGCCGTTCGTACTCACCATCAACGGCAGCAACTTCGTTCAAGGCACCACGGTGACTTTTGGCACCACTCCCCCGGTGCCCGCCACCTATGTGAGTGACTCTGAGGTCACGGTGCCAATCACCGCATCTGATATAACCGCCGCAGGCACATCAAACGTGCTGGTCACCGTGACCAATCCACCTCCTGGCGGTGGCACTTCCTCGCCATTCACGCTCACCGTCGGGTCGAATCCCACACCTACAATTTCATCTCTCTCGCCGGCCAGCATCACCATAGGCGACCCGAGTTTTACGAACCTCACCATCAACGGCAGCAACTTCGTTCAAGGCGCTACGGTGACTATCGGCGCCGCTGCGCCCGCGGCCCCCACCTACGTGAGCGCCTCTGAACTCACGGTAGTGCCGAACATCAGCACTGCCGGCACATTCAGCGTCATCGTGACCAATCCAGCCCCAGCCGCTGGGCCTTCCGCTTCATTCACGTTCACCATCAATAGCACTAATCTGGTCCCGGCAATTTCATCTCTCTCGCCCGCCAGCGTCGTCGCGGGCAATTCGAACCTTACGAACCTCACCGTCAACGGCAGCAACTTCGTTTATAATTCCACGGTAAATTGGAATGGAGTCGCGCGGACCGCCAATTACGTGAGCGACTCTCAGCTGACAGTACCAGTTTCGCCGTCCGACATCTCCAGCGTGGGCACAGCTAGCGTCAGCGTGACCAATCCAACCCCGGGTGGCGGAACTTCCACGGCATTCACCTTCGCCATCAATAGTTCTAACCCGGCGCCGATAATTTCATCTATCTCGCCAGCTAGCGTCACCGCAGGCGCCGCGGGCTTCACGCTCACGGTCACGGGCAACAATTTCGTTCCTAATTCGACAGTGAATTGGAACAGAAATGCGCTGACACCTACCAACGTGACCGCCTCTCTGCTCACAGTGCAGGTGCCCGCAGCCGACATCCCCGCCAGCAGCGCAGGCACATTTAGCGTTACCGTGACCACTCCTTCAAACGGCTTTGGTCTCGTCTTCACCGCGAAAGAACCTACCGACATCGTGCCAATGAACGTGGCGATAATCAATGTACGCAACGGTGGCGCGACATTCGATGTTATCGTCACATACGCCACGCAGGCCGAGTCGTATCGTGGTGTCTGTTTGACCGGCACCGCGGCGCAGCTTCCGGCAAAAATGATCAATAGCGTGTCCAAGCTCGTGCAGGTGGCGCCGGACACGTCCGGCTATGGGACGACGATCTCGGCTACTCAGATTTCGCTTCAATACGCCATACCGTCCAATTTAAGCACATGCTTCAGCGCCTCGGATTTTACAGTTGGCGACGGGCCTGGGCCAGCCGTGTTCGATGCCAATAGCTCGCTCGACAATGTCGAGATTATTAACCTGCTATTAGTCCCGGGCGTTACCGATTCCAGCGTCATCAGCGCCGCACTCTCCTTCGCGGAGCGCAAACGCGCATTCGCCATTCTCGATCCGCCGCCGCAAGCACCGGCATTCGGCTCCAGCACTGCCTCACCGCAGCCAATCCAATATTGGATGACCGGCCTTAACGGAAACAACTACGAGCTCCCGGAGAGCCTGAACGGCGCCCTCTATTTCCCCTATCTCACCTCCGCTGATCCGATTACCGGAACCAATATCCCGATGGCGCCGTCGGGCTTCGTCGCCGGCGTCTATGCCGCGACTGATGCGAGCCGCGGTGTGTGGAAGGCGCCCGCGGGGCTGGCCACAATTCTGAATAACACGACGGGCCCGGTGCTTTTGGGCGCGATGAACGACCCGCAGCAGGGCGTGCTCAACCTGGATTCGATCAATTGCCTGCGCAGCTTCTCCGGCACCGGCACGGTAGTCTGGGGCTCGCGCACCTTGGTCGCCAATAATACAGCCTATCAACAATCGAAGTATGTGCCGGTGCGGCGGATGACCTTGTTCATCGAGCAGACTCTGCTCGCCAATCTGCGCTGGGTGGTTTTCGAGCCGAATGATGAGCCTTTGTGGATTGCAATCAAAAGCTCGATCGAGACATTCCTTTTGTCCTTATACCGCCAAGGCGGGCTCCAGGGCGATACCCCGGACGCTGCGTTCCAGGTGAAGTGCGATTCCAGCACCACTACGTCCGTCGACCAGGCGAATGGCATCGTCAACATCGTGGTCGCCTTCGCGCCACTGAAACCGGCCGAGTTCGTCATTATCCAGATCGCGCAACTCGCCGGCCAGACAGCGGGCAGCTGAGGAGAGCCAGAGATGGGCAAGCCGTTCACCGTAAACATCCACCGCTACAGTCCCTATAGTTGTTGGCGGTTTCTGGTTTATTTCGGAACCTCGACTTCGCCGGTGGCGGCGGTGAGCAAGGTCACCGGGTTGAAGCGTTCGTCCGAGGTGATCGAATACAAGGAAGGCGGCAATGCGATCATCCTGAAAGGCCTCGGCCGCACCAAATACGAACCAATCACGCTGGAGCGGGGCCTGACTCAGGATCTCGATTTCGCCAACTGGGCCAATGCCGCGCAGCAGCTGACAAAGGGTTCGCCGAGCATATCGCTAGCGAATCTGCGTCAGGAAGTGCGCATCGATCTCTTAAACGAGGATGGCCAGCCGGTCTGGCGCTTCTTCGTCCATCGCGCCTGGGTGTCGGAGTACCAGGCACTCCCCGATCTCGATGCGGGCGCCAACACCATCGCCATCGAGCATATCAAACTTGAGAATGAGGGCTGGGAGCAAGACACGACCCTGACCGAACCGAAGGAGACCTGATCCATGGTCAAGCTTCCTGTCAGCGGCGCCGAGATTGCTCTACGGAGGCCCGATGGGCTGGACGACATGCTGTTGCGGGAGACGGCGGGAAGCCCGATTGAGGCCGGGCTCGCGCTGATTGAACGGCTCGCTGGCGGAGCGGACTGTGATTGGGCAAGTCTCAACGTCACCGATTTCGAATTCCTGCTGCTCAGTGCGCGTGCGGCCCGGTTCGGGCAGCAAATGTCGCTCGGGTTTGCCTGCCCGCATTGCCGGGACCTGGCTGAGGTCAGCTTCCGCGTGTCGGATTTTTTGGATAGTGTCAAGCCGCGAACCGTTCCTGGTGTGGTGCCCGATCCTGTCCGGCCGGGATGGTTCACCCTCCATGGTGTGGGGTTTCGTCTACCAACCGTTGGCGACCAAGTGGCTGTGGCGGTTCTCGCGCAACCGGCCCAGCGCCTCGCCGCGCTTTGCTTGGATGAACCAGCGCGGCAAATGCCCCATCGGGCGCGGGTGGAACGAGCGATGGCGGCCATGGCGCCGGAGCTGTCGCGCCCGATCGCAGGCGCCTGCCCATCTTGCGGTGCGGCGGTTCAAGCGGGCCTCTCGGTCACAAGTATCGTCGTGGCCGAGATGCGGCGCGCTGCCGCCGAGGTGCATGACGAGGTGGATCTGATCGCCCGCGCCTATCACTGGCCGCAAGCCGATATTCTGTCCCTTCCGGAAGACCGGCGTCGCGCCTATGCCGAGCGCATACGCCGCGCTCAGATTGTGGCGGCCTGACATGGCGCGCCGATCCTACCTGGAACGCGTTGCCCAACCGCTGCCTCCCGGTCGACCGGTGCTGTTCGCGGCGCCGCGCCCTGCGGCTGACGCCGTGCGTCCGGCGGCGGCGCCAAACGCCCAAACCGCACCCAGACCCAAACCCGCTTTGGTGTCCGCACCTGCACCTGCACCCAGACCCAGACCCAAACCCACTTCGACGGCCGCAGCCGCATCTCCTACGGCAGCGGCGCCGCCACCTCGCCGCGCCGCCGCTCGAAATCCGATGCTGGCAGTACCTAGCCCCCTAAAAGCGGCGCCGCCTGCCCCGACGCCAGGCAGTCCGGCGGCAGCAAATGCCGCCCCTTCATCACCTGATCAGGCACTCGCGTACGCAGCAGAAGTGCCAATTGATAGCGCGGCGGACCTTATTCCCGAAAAACTCCCACCATCCGCAGCGCTGCCGCCTCACGTCCCACAGGCGGCATCACCTAAACCCACCGGTACTGCGCCACCGCGCATTCATATCGGCACCATCGAGGTTCGAACCTCGCCGCCGCCTGCCCCGGTCCCGCCACCGGTCCCAGCCCCTACGCAGCAGCCCGCATCGCACGCCCCGTCAGGCGCCGCCGACGCGCAGTACTCGCGGGCCTATGGCTGGCGCTTCGGCCTGATCCAAGGCTGAACGCCATGGTGCCCTGGAGCACACCCGACCTTTCCGAGATCACCCTGGTGCTTAAAGCGCTGTTGGACAAGGCAATTCAGAATTCGAGCCTGCCGGCGGGGAACATCACAACCAGTTGCGACAGCCCGGAGACAGCGCGTACCGCGGGTCAATGTTATCTCACCCTTTACATGCTGCATATCGGCCGCGATCCATATTGGCGCAACACACCAGTCAGCGGGCCGCGACCGCAGCTCAACAACGCGCAGCCGTTGAGCCTGAATCTATCGTATTTGCTGACCGCCTATTGTGAAAAGGACTTCGTGCTGGAGCAGCGCGCCATGTCGATCGCGCTGCAGGCGATTCACAGCAGTTCGATCATGACAAAGTCGATCATCCAGTCCGATGATCCGTCGTCGCCGCTGCTGCCGAACTGTGAGTTTGTGATCTCGATCGAGGCCGACACAATCGAGGAGATGAGCCGGCTGTGGCAGGCCTTCACGGTGCCGATACGGCTCTCGGCGCTGATCCGGGCCTCGGTGATATTCATCGCACCGGACTCGGCGATGCCGCTCCCCGCGGTGCCGCCTTCCGTCGCCAATCTCGCCGTGGCGCCCGATCCGGCGGCCGCAACGACGCCCTTGCTGTTTGCCGGCGGTGGCCTCCAGTCCCCGCCGGTTCCTCCCTCGGCCGATCCGAGCCAAATCACCAGCGTCACCGGCCCGCTGGTCGCGGTTGGTGGCAGCACCCTCACGATCGCCGGCAATGGGCTCGATCTGGTCTCGGCGGTTGAGGTGTTTCTGAGCGTGCCGGGAACAACCACTGAATGGAATGTGACCAACCCCTGGCGGCAGGGCACAGAGCCTAGTGAGCTCGATCTGGCATTGCCGGCGATCTACGCTGATCCTGCCACCTCGCTGCCGCCGCCGCCCGCCGCGATGCCAGCGCCGGGTCTCTATAATCTGACAGTCGGTAGCGGGTCATTTCGCTCAAATGCGATTCCGCTGGTCATCGCGCCCCAGGTTGACGGCGTGACCAATCCGCCGCTGCTGGAGCCGGACGCCTCCGGACTCTATAGAATTGCGGGCGCGGGATTCCTTCCCAGCAATGCCACCACACTTAAATTTGGCACGGCTTCACTCAGCTATAGCACCGCGACTACACCTGGTGCCGGCGAATTCAACGTCAACGCGACGGGGACCGCCATCAGCTTCAAACCACCCAGCGCGACGCAAGGCTCGTATCCGGTGCTGCTGGCTGTCAACGGCTTTGCCGCTAGCACCGGCTGGGTGGTGGTGATGTGATGACTCTCGCCCGCTTAGATGCCGCCACTTTGAGCGCGCCCAGGTCGAGCTCGACCGCGCGGCGTCTCCTCGTGCTCACACGGCTACGGGCCCAACGTCTGGCGCTGTGGATCGAGCATCTGTGGCAGACTGGGCGGACCAGCCCCGATCAGGGACCAGCGATCGGAAGCGCTGAAGTTGCGCGCCTGCTCATGCCCGATGCGATGCAAGACACCAAAACCGCCTTCTATGCCGAAAACGCGGCGGAATTGTCGAAGCAGGGCACCATGGCAGCGTCAGAACTAGCGCTCGATCCGGGCTGGACCACCATCTGCCAAACGTTCGGCCTGACACCGGACGAAGGCGAGCTGTTAGGGCTGCTGCTTGCGGTCGAAATAGACCCGGGGCTTGGCCGCGTGATGGCCTATCTGCACGATGACACCCGGCTGAGCCATCCGACCCCCTGGCTCGCCGCGCGCCTGGCCGGTCGGGAGCCCGCTCCCTTTGTCGGCGCAAACCTGCGCCGCTGGCTTCTGGCAGCGCCATTCGATAATGCTGCACCCGAACGCTTGACAACACCCTGGCAAGCAGATGCCGCCGTGGCGCATGCGATCTTCAGCTCGGTCTGGCAGGATGCTTCGATCGCCGACGCGGCGGCGCGCGTAGAACCCGCCGAAGTTGCAGCACTTCCGTGTCTCCATCCGCTCGCGCTCGCGGCGCTAGCGAAGCTCGCTGATCCACGCGATGGGGAACTCGTCGGTCCGCCGGGGATAGGAAAACAAACTTTGGCCGCCCAATACGCAGCCTCAGTCGGCGCGCCCTTGCTCGCGGTGGATTTGGAGGCTCTGGCAGAGGCGGGCGCCTCATCCATTCAGGCTCTGACGCGGACACTGCGTCAGGCAAAGATGACCGGGGCGATCGCCTATTTCCGCAACGCTGAAGCCGCCAGGGAGTCTGACTGGATACGGGCACGGACACTTGATGTGCATTATTTGCGCGGCGTCCGCCACCCGACCGGTGAAGTGCTGCCGATTACCCTTTCGCCGCTGCCGATTGAACTGAGGCTGGATCTGTGGCGTCGTGTGGCCGATGAACCGCCGCCCGCCGGGCTGATCACGCAACGGCTGACGCCGTCCGAGATCGTGCGCGCGGCGGCACTGTCGCATGGGTCGGCACCTGCAGCCGTGTTGAAGCAGCGAAGCCGGCGCCCCGATCACGCGCTCCTCACCAGCCTGCCTACTCCATACGAATGGGACGATCTGGTGCTGCCCGCCGATGTGATCGCGCAATTGCGCGCGTTTGAAAACCAGGTGCGGCTGCGCTGGACGGTTTATGAGGAATGGGGCTTTGCCCGGCTGACCCATCTCGGGCATGGCATCGCAGCGCTATTCGGCGGTCCATCCGGCACCGGCAAGACCATGGCGGCGCAGGTGATGGCAAAGAGCCTCGGGCTTGAATTGCTGCGGGTCGATTTGGCCGGGGTAGTGAATAAGTACATCGGCGAGACCGAGAAGAAGCTGCGTGAGGTGTTCGACGCCTGCGAGGACAGCGGGGCACTGCTGTTCTTCGACGAGGCGGACGCTTTGTTCGGCAATCGAACTCAGGTGAAGGACGCCCACGACCGCTTCGCTAACATCGAAATCGACTATCTGCTGCAACGGATCGAGCGTTTTGACGGCGTCGCCGTGCTCGCCACCAACCGCCGCCAGGATCTTGATCCGGCCTTCGTGCGCAGGCTGCGCTTCGTCGTTGAATTCTTGCCGCCGCGCCCCGGCGAACGGCTTGCCCTGTGGCAACGCGCGCTGCTGCCCAATGCGCCGAGCGGAGAGAAAATCCGCGACGAGATCGACTTTGGTTATCTTTCCGAACGTCTCATCATGACCGGCGCCGAAATCAAAAGCACCGTTCTGGGCGCCGCCTTTCTCGCGCGCGCCGAGGGCAACCGGATTGGCATGCGGCATATTTTCACCGCCGCCCAGCGCGAAATGGCCAAGCAGGGGCAGCGGCTGCGGATGCCGGTGCCGATACCATTGAAGGAGGCGGGCGAATGAGCTGGAGCGTGCAGGAAGACGCGCCTGATGTGCATATCGACAGGCTGGTGCTCGAAATTCCGGGTTTGGATGCCGCGCAGGCGCAGGCGCTGGCATTCGGCATCGGCGAACGGCTGGCCCACGCCGGCCTCTTTGGTGAGCGTGCGAAGATTGGGATCACACTTGGGCCAATTGGTGCCGGGCAAACGGACTTGGCCAACCGGATCGTCGCGGCGTTGATGGAAAGGCTAGCCTGATGTCGGGTTTCTGCCTCAAGGGTGGGCTGATCCAGTTCACGCAATCGTTTCCGCTGCCGGTCCCGAAGGTCATCGTTTTCCAATACAATCCGGAGAGCATGACGCATGGTTGGACGCCCGCCACCACCAACCCCGGCACGCCAGGTCAGTCCAGCGACCCGCTCGCCGTAACCGGCCAACCACAGGAGACCTTCTCCTTCACCTTGGCGATGGACTCCAACGACACCATCGCCGATGGAGACGTCGTGAGCGCCGGGATCGCCAAGGAAACGGGTGTCTACACCCGTCTGGCCGCGCTTGAGATGCTGCTATTCCCCGTCGCTCCGTCCTCCGGCGGATTGATCGGGGGTGTTACGGCGACGCTCGGCTTTATCGGCGGACGTTCGCCCACACCAAAGCAACAAGTGCCGCCCGCGCTGCTGCCGATGGTGTTGTTTGTGTGGGGGCCCCGGATCGTGCCGGTGCGGGTCACGGCGTTGTCGATCACCGAGAAGCTCTACGATGCCACTCTGCTCAATCCCACCCATGTCGAGGCGCAGATCACGCTTCGCGTGTTGACGCAGGATGAGCTGAAATATGTCCAGGGTCCGATCGGCACTCTTGCCTACATTGCCTACAGCTATTCGCAAGCCCTGCGCGGCGCGCAGGCGATCATCAATGAGGAGAACGCAGGTTCGTCGATCATCGGTATGTTGCCCGTATAAAACTCGGGAACCAAGTGTCGGAGACCAAATAAGATCAGTTCATCGAGAGGAGTCCATTTTGCCTTCATTCGCGAAAAAAAATGAGCTCAATGATGTTCGCCTCGAATAGCCGTTACTACGGACTAGCGACCTATGTTGTGAAGAGGCCCGACGGCAGTGTGGTCACCGCGACGCGATCCGCGCTGCCCAACCCGCTGGCGCTTGCGGGCTACCACCGGCGCGTTACTGGAGACCGGCTTGATCTGCTCGCCGCACGTTATCTGAACGAACCGACTTTTTTCTGGCAACTCTGCGATTCCAACAACGCTCCGGCGCCTGACGCGCTCGCCGCAAGCGATCTGATCGGCGTCCCGATTGGACCAAATACCTGATGAGCAGCCTGTTCGACATCGTGATCGGCGGCACCGCCGCAAAGGACTTCGACGCCGACATCGTCGAGCTCGAAGTAGAGGAGAACGCCGACCTCCCCGGCGCCTTTTCGATTACCTTGCCAGTTACGCTGACCTCGACCGGTGACTACGACACGGTGTCGGACCCCAGGCTCGCGCCCCTGTCGAACATCGCCGTTACCGCCCAAGCCTCGGATGGTGTAACGCACTGTCTGATCGACGGCTATGTACTGGCGCAACAGATCCATCTCGATACCGGCACCGCGAACAGCACGATCAAGGTCTGGGGTCAAGACTCCTCCTGGCTGATGAACACCACCGAGCAAGCCAAGGAATGGGTCGATGTGAGCGACGGTGCCGCCGCCAACAGCATATTCGGTACCTACGGCTTCACACCCGACCCTAGCAACCTCGACGACGACAGCCCGGCCCACACTGAAGACGGCGCGACCCTGATGCAGAAAGCTTCCGACGCGCAGTTCCTGCGCGCGCTCGCACGCCGGGCCGGTAAGCTGTTCCGGGTGTTCTGCACGGACACGCCGGGCCAACGCACCGGGTTCTTCGCCGCGCCGAACCTGTCCGCCAATCCCGCGATCACGCTGATTCTGAACGACGCCACCGCCGCCAACGTCTCAGCGCTAGATATTTCGTTCGACACGATGCGCCCTAGCGCGGTGAACGCATTCCAAGCCCTGTTCACCGACGCGGATGCCGATGCCACCGGCGCCGGAGGCAATTTCACCGATGATGGGCTGCCAACGATGAGCGACCGGGATCTCGCCACCGTCGCCGGCAATTCTGTCACTGCCCTCCTTACCACCACGGTGGCAGATTCCGGAACCGTGACCCAACGCGCCAAATCCTTGCTGCGCGAGGCCGGCTGGTTTGTCCGCTGCCAAGGCACCACGGATGCCAGCCTGCTCGGGTCGATCCCGCGTGTTGGCAATATGGTAGCCCTCAATGCAGCCGGCGCAATCCATTCCGGCAACTATCTGGTGTGGAGCGTCCGCCACCATATCACCGCCGAAAAACACGAAATGAAGTTCGTGCTGGTACGCAATGCGCTTGGCTCCCCGCTTCCAACGCTGTCTACCGGAGGGCTCGGCCTATGACCGACGCTCTGCTGCTCCAGGATCTGCTCGACTATGTGAGGAGCCGCTATTTCGGCAAGTACCGCGGCGTGGTCGTCGATGTCGATGCCTCGACCATGCGGGTCAAGGCAAGCGTGCCCGCGGTGCTGGGCGGGGTGTCCAGCGGCTGGGCTTCGCCATGCGTGCCCTATGCCGGGCCGCAAGTTGGATTCTTTATGTTACCGGACGTTGGCAGCGGGGTGTGGATCGAATTCGAGGGCGGCGATGTCTCGTTTCCGATCTGGACCGGCTGCTATTGGAACAGCGGCGACATTCCCTCCGCCACTGCGGCCACGCTCAAAACCATCATCGCCACCGCCGGCAGCATGGCCTTCGACAACAACGCAGGCAGCGTCACCCTGCAGGATTCTGCCCAGCACAGCATGGTGTTGGATAGCTCAGGTGTCACCACCACCGCGGGCTCCGGCACGGTCGCGGTTGGCGCCTCCGGTGTTTCCGTCAACAACGGCGCTCTGGAGGTGATGTGATGCCGCTCTTGCTTACCGTCGCCAGCACCATGATGTGCCCGCACGGCGGCATGGTGGTCGCCACTCCCGGAGCGACACGCGCTTTTGCAGGCGCGCCGGTCCTGCGCGGTACCGATACATTCATTATCGTCGGCTGCACCTTTTCGACCCCGGCGACGGGCCCGCATCCTTGCGTCAGCGTGAATTGGGTGCAAACCGGAACCCGCGTGAAACACGCCGGCGACCTCGCACTTAATCAAGCGAGCGTCGGGCTGTGTATCGCCGGCGATCAGACCCCGCAGGGAACAGTGCTGATCGCGGCCACCCAAACATCGGTGAGCGGGCTATGAGCAGCGTTCCCGCCCAGACCCGTACCGATTTCGCCTTCCCGTTCGGTATCGATGCGGCTTCCGGCCAAGCCGCCCAAGCATCCTATCAGGATCACGTCGATCAGATGATCCGGCAGATTTTGCTCACTGATCCGGGCGAGCGCGTATGCCTGCCGACGTTTGGGGCCGGGTTGCGGCGTCTGTTGTTTGCGCCGCTTACCACGCAGCTGCAGGCCAGTGCGACGATGATTATCACGCAGTCGCTCACTGCGTGGCTCAGCAATCAGATCACTGTGCAGCAAGTGACGGTGCAAACACCGGCGGACACGCCTGGGGTACCCGACGGCACCATCAGTGTTACCATCTCTTATGTGCTGATCGAGACCCAGTCGGTACGGCAAACCACGGTTCAGGTGATCTGAGATGACCGAACCCAGAGATCGCGTTCTCGCGGTGGTGGCTTCGACGACTTTCAACGGCATCGATTTCGTCGAAGTCGTGCCGCCTCGGACTCTGGTGGTTCATTTTCTCAATGCCGTCTCAATCGAGGAACCCTCGATGACTGCCACCATCACCGGCGGCGACAGCGTGCCCACGGTGGCGCTGCCGCCGATCACCACCGCTGATTGGTCCACGGATGCCGAGGGAAGGCCGCTGCTGACGCTAACTGCCTTGGCCGCCGGCGATTTCTCGAACTACACGCTAACCCTCACCGCGCCGAAGCTCGATCTGATCCTGGACACCACCGTGTTCTCCTTCAGGGCGACTTGCCCGAGCGACTTCGATTGCACACCACCGCCAATCGCTTGCCCGCCGGCCCCCGTGAAAGTGCCGCCGATCGATTATCTGTCTAGGGATTTCCAGAGTTTCCAGCAGGCGCTGCTGGCGTTCTCGTCACTGCGCTACCCGAACTGGGTGGAGCGGTCGGAAGCCGACTTTGGGATGATGATGTCCGAGTTGTTGTCGGCGGTCGGCGACGAGCTGAGTTATTTGCAGGACCGGGTGGCAGCCGAAGCGACTCTGACGACGGCGACGCAGCGGCGGTCGCTGGTGAGCCTGGCGCGGCTGGTCGATTACGAGCCGCAGCCGGCCACCAGTGCGACCACCATCTTGCAATGCAATGTGTCGGGAACGGGCACGGTGGCGGCGGGGGTGCGTATTTCGGCACTGGCGCCCGAAGGCACTCCGGTGCCATTCGAGATCGGCGCGGGGCTTGCGGATCTGACCAATTATCCGGTGTCCAATCTGTGGAACTACGCGATCCAGCCCTATTGGTTCGATGACGACAAACAATGCTGGCCAGCGGAAGCGACCGATCTTTGGGTGCAGGGACACGGATTCGAGTTTACCTCCGGCCAGGCGCTGCTGATCCAGACCGACCTGCCGGGCGAGAGTCTGCGCCAGATCGTGCACCTGACCGCGCCCGGATACGAGACCGTTGATCCTATCTTCTTGACCAACGGCTTACCCACGCCTGTCACCCATCTGGTCTGGGGCACGGGCGAGGCGCTGACCCGGGCACGCGACCTAACCAAAACGATCATCGGCGGCAATCTGCTGCCCGCGACGCAGGGGCAGCGATTTACCGAAAGCTTCGCCATCGGTTCCCCACCCACCTCCGCTCCCTATGCGGTGCTGGCGATCGCCCGCAGAGGCCCCAACGGCAGCGATAGCACACCCAACTACGTGTTCCGCTATCCGCTCGGACAGACGCCTCTCGGCTGGCTCGCGAATGCCGGCCCGGCCCAGCCGACGTCACCCGAAATTATTCTGCAGCAAACTTTGCCCGCGCCGGTAACCTGGAGTTTCGCCGCCTCCTTGCTGGGCTCCCTTGCGACGGACACCAATTTCACCATCGATCCGGTTGCCTGGCAGCTGGTGGCGCGTTCGGACACTGGCCAACCGACGCAATACGACATCGACGGAGACGACGGCAGCACCATCCGCTTCGGCGATAATGTGTTCGGTGCCTCGCCTGCCGAGCAGGATCTGTTTCAGGTTACCTACCGCACTGGCTTGGGTGCCACCGGCAATGTAGCGGCCGACAGCATAACTATGATCGATCCGTCGACGGCGGGTCTTATCACTGCCGCGCGTAACCCGTATGCCGCCACTGACGGCGCCGATGAGGAGACCGCCAGCCACATTCGGCGCATGGCGCCGCAGGCCTTCCGCGCGGTGCAATACCGCGCTGTGCTCGCTTCGGATTATGAGGCGGCGGCGGAAACCCTGCCTTGGGTGCAGAAGGCCGGCACCTCGTTTCGCTGGACCGGCAGCTGGATGACGGTGTTCACCGCCGCCGATCCACGAGGCAGTGAGCAGATCAGCGTCGATGAGGAAATCCAATTGGTGGAGTTGCTGAACCGGCGTCGGCTAGCTGGCTATGAATCCTACGCCCCGCCGCCTGACTATGTCTCGATTGATCTTCGTATCGAGATATGCGTGCTAACCGGCTGGTTCGACGGTGACGTCGAGGCCAGCGTGCTCAATGTGCTGGGGAGCTCGACCCGCAAGCATGATGCAGCGGCCTTCTTCTTCGCCGACCGCTTCACTTTCGGCACGCCGCTCTACCGCAGCAGGCTGGAGGCGGCAATCCAGAATGCGCCGGGCGTCGCCGGTGTTCACGCCATCAACTATCGCCAGCGGGGTACGTTTGCGGGATTTGTTGATCTTCCCGAAATCGTGACCCCGGCGCCGACCCAGATCTTGCGCGTGGATAATGACCCGAGCTGGCCCGAACGCGGCACCATCCGCGTGATTGCGGAGGGCGGAAGATGAGCTATCCGGTTTGCCCCTGCGACGGCGATCAGATCGCCCCCCCGGTCAATCTCCCCGAGCTGTCGTACATATCCTATCGTGTCGGCACTTATGTTACTTTCCGTCACGCGGTGCTGACGCCGTTATTCGAGCCGGCGGTGCCGATGCCGCTGCCAATCGAACAAACATTGTCGGTGAACGGCGTGCCGGTATGGCGCACCGATGGCGCCGGCGATCTCGCGGTGATGATCGCCGAGTGGTTCGCCTACATCGCCGACATCATCACTTTCTACAATGAGCGGATCGCCAACCAGGATTATCTGCGCACCGCCGACCTGCCGGAAAGTGTGAAGAATCTGATCGCCTTGCTCGGCTATCGCCCGCGTCCGGCGATCGGCGCCGTCGGCAACTTGGCGGCGTTGCTCAGCACCGGCTCGAGTTTTGGTGGCCGGGATATTCTGTTGCCGCAAGGGCTGCAATTCCAGAGCAAGTCGACGCCCGGCCAAACGCCGCAGACCTATGAGTTATCTGCCGACACGCCGATTGCTGCGCCCGACCAGCTGCCCGCGATACCACCGCCGGTCCTGTTGGGTCAGGTGAGCGCGCCGGCGCCCTGGTTTTATGATGTTTATCATGGCTTCCGCAACGGCGGCCATGGCCGGGGTGGAATCACCATCGGAACGACGCTCAGCGGCGAGAGCAGCCTGCTGCTGCAAGGCGCGGTGTCCACAATCGATCCCGGCGCACTGTTGCGGCTGCGGGCGCGCGACGGCTCCAGCGAACCGTGCCTCGCGACGGTGGCAAGTTCCACCATCGGCCCGTCGCCCTCGGGTAGTGGGCAGCAGACTAGCCTTGTCGTTACTCTGTCGGGAACGCCGCCCGCTGGCATGAACGCGGCGCAGGCGGCGCTGGAAGCCGCCAACCAGAACACCAGCCTGTGGACAATTTTCGGTGGCGCCATTAATGGCGCGACGGTTCATCTGGCGAACATCGTGCGGCAGATCAGTCCGGGCGACTGGCTGCTGTTCACCTCCAGTGGCGGCGCCCTCGCGCCGGTGCTGGCGCAGGTGTCGGCCAACATCGACGTGATCTGGGACGCCACCGGCAGCGAAAGTGCACCCAACGTTCCCTCGGATCCGGAACATCCGGTGCCAATCCCGCACTCGCAGCTGACCTTGAGCGGTCTCAGCGGGTGGGATGATGCCACGGGCGTTACGGTGCAATTCGGCTGGTATTCGGTGGGGGTTCTGCTCAATCAACCCTTCAGCCCCTGGACCGGCACGCCGGCGAGTCTAGTTGGCACCGGCGCGCAGCCGTTTCCGGCTTGGTCGTCTCAGCTGATCCTGCTGCAAGATTCGACAGGGCTGGGGGTGGCCACCACCGGCAGTTCGCCGGGCAACAGCAACAGCCTCACCATTGGCACGCTGCCGGACCCGCCACCGACGCTGCAGCCGCCCTTCCTGGTGCTGCCCAATCTGCTGCCGGTGACCTGCGGCAAGACGGTGGCAAACGAGGTTCTGGGTAGCGGCGACGCCACCAATCCGGCGCAGGATTTCCAATTGTCGCAATCCCCGGTCACCTATCTGTCACAGGGCGCCGGCTATGCCAGCACCATCGCTCTGACGGTGAACAATCTGCCCTGGACTGAGGTGACAAGCTTCTACGGCCAGGCGGCGAATGCGGCCGTGTTCGTTACTCGCGAGGATGACAACGGCAACACCCATGTGATGTTCGGCGACGGGGGGAACGGCGCCCGGCTACCTACCGGCACCAACAATGTCGTGGCCACCTACCGGGTCGGAGCTGGCGCTGCTTCGCCGCCGGCGGGCAAGCTTACAGTAATCGCGAAATCCTATCCTGGCCTGCGTTCCGTGCTCAATCCGGTGGCGGTGAGCGGCGGTTCGGATCCCGATCAGGCGGACGAGATCCAACGCGACGCGCCGCGTTCGGTGCTGACCTTCGGGCGCGCCGTGTCGGTTTTCGATTACGAAGCGTTGGCGGCGGAGGCTTCCGGGGTCACCAGGGCGAGTGCTGTGTGGGCCTGGAACGACGCGCGGCAAAGGACCTTAGTCACGGTTTATGTCGGCGACGATAGCGGCGCCGCGACCTCGGCTCAAAAGGCGCTGGCGGCGGCGGGCGATCCAAACCGGCCGGTGCTGGTGGTGCAGGCGACGCAAATTGCGGTGGCGCTCATCATCACACTGCTGATCACTCCGGGCATGGACCCGGCGATCATCAGCGGGGGCGTGGTCGCAGCCCTCACAGATACCAAAGTCGGTCTGTTCGGCTCCTGGAATATGGCGATCGGTCAGACCTTGTTCGACAGCCAGATCGAGGCCGCGGTGCTGGGCGTGCCGGGGGCGGTAGCGATCACCGCCCAGAGCTTCGTCGCAAATGGCGTGACCGATCTGGGTCCGCTGCACCTGCCAGGCGAGGGTGCGTACTATACCCTCGACCCCGCTGATATCAACCTTACCTTGGGGCCCGATCCCAATGGCTGATGACGGGTATGTTTCCTGGTATCAAAACAAACTCTGGCAGTTGCTGCCGGCGATTTATCGCACCGAGGACGCGCTGGTGCCCGGCGTGCCTGGTCCGCTGCAGGAATTGCTGAACCGTATCGGCTGGCAAACCGCCACTCTGCGCCGCAGCATCGACCGTTTGTGGGAAAACCAATCGATCGAAACGTGCGACGACTGGGTCATCCCCTACATCGGTGATCTGCTGGCGACCAGACTGGTTTCGTGTCTCGACGCGCGGGCGCAGCGGCTCGACGTGGCCAAGACGATCTATTACCGCAGAAGGGCCGGCACGCTTGGGCTGCTGGAAGAGCTGGTCGCCGACATCGCCGGGCGCGATGCGCGCGCGGTGGAATTCTTCCGGCGTCTCGGCCGCACACGCCACCAGTTCGATCCCCCAATTGGCAATGTGTCCGCGGCTGATGCGGTACCTTGGACGGCCGACACGACCTATGTACCCGGTAATGTCGTCGCTAATGGCGTTAATGCCTATGTGTGCATCGCGGGTGGCATCTCTGGAACGGGAAGCGGTCCCACCGGCGGCGGCACCAGCATCACCGACGGCGGAGTGACTTGGCGTTTCTATAATCCGCTGGGCTCACTGGTGCCGGCAGTGGTCGAGGGTTTGGCCGGCGCCAATTCGCACACTCCGGCCGGCGGCTTCGCCGATTTGCGCAATGCCTACGCCGCCGCCAACACCAATGGCGCGTTCGACGAGTTTGCCCATACCGCCGATCTGCGGGCAGGCGTGCAGTCGTTCGGCTGGTACAATATCTCGCACCTCGGAATGTTCATCTGGTGGCTGCAAAGCTTCCCGATCCTGGGCGCGACCCCGGTCGGTAGCGGCGCTGCATCGCCCTGCTTCACCTTCGACCCGAGCGGGCGTCAGATTCCGCTGTTCGCGCCCAGCTCCCGCATCGCGGCGAGTTATGGCGACGATTGGGTATCGCCGAACGAATGGCAGCTGCCGGTCGCGGTGCGTGAGGTGCTTTGGAACGAATATCCAGATCAGCTGTATCCGGCGGCGTTCTCGATCGGGCTCGGCGGCGGCGCATCTGCGGCTCTGCCTCTGCCGCGCGGCCAGGTACAGATACATCCGGAAAGCGGCGTGTTCAGTTTCGTCGGGACACCTCCCCAAGGTGAGATAGTCACCCAGTATCATTTCGGCTTCATGTCGACGATCGGCGCTGGGGGCTTTTCATCCGCACTGCTTGAAACCATCGCGCTGCCCGTTAGCACTACCATGGTGAGCGCCGGTGGCGGACTCGATTCTGCTTTGTCCGCGGTGAGCGGCAACACCACGGTGGAGATCCAGGATTCGCTGACCTATCCGGGGCTCGGCGCCGGACTCGACATTGGCGCCGAGACTCTGGCACTAACCGGAAAGGACGGGCAGCGGCCGATGATACGTTGGACGGCGAGCGGTGCGAGCTGGGCCATCAACGGCAACGGCGGTAATTTGATCATCCAGGGAATCTGGCTGCAAGGCGCCGATCTGGTGCTGACCGGGAGTTTCGAGAGCGTTACCCTGCGTTTTGTCACGCTCGATCCTGGCACCCCCGGCGGAAAGGGCGTGTTGATCGGCACCGCAATCGATGGCACGCCTTTGACTCCGGTGCATCTGTGGGTACAGGCCAGCATCACCACCCTCACGCTCGAGCGCTGCATCACCGGCCCTATCCGTACTCAAGTCAGCGGTGCGATCGAACAACTCACCGCGACCGACAGTATCATCCAGGCGATCCCGACGGTCGGTGCGACCAAGGATTTCGCGCTGCAAACCGAGATCGGCACGGTGTCGCTTGCCCGCTGCACCGTACTGGGGCCAAGCGCGATCCATAAGCTGGATGCCAGCGAGTGCATTCTCGATGATGTGACGATCGCCGAGGACACACAGCACGGCTGCGTCCGCTTCAGCGCCATCCCGGAAGGGAGCGCCCTGCACGCGCCCTATCGTTCGGTGTCGGTGCCGCCGGTGGCACCGATCTTCATGTCGCGCCGCTTCGGCGAACCCGGCTACGCAAGGCTCTTCAGACTCGCCGACAATGCCATCATCGCACCCCTGACCGGCGACACCATCTTGGGCGGAGCCCAGAACGGCTCTGAGATGGGCGCCTTCCAGGGCGAGGGAGTCACGCTCAAGAAGCGAGGGTTGGTCTTAAAGTTTGAGGAATACGCGCCGCTCGGAGTCTATCCGGTGTGGATCGATGCTGACTGATAAACCGGGCCGATCATTAAAAACAATCAACGGGGAGTGCTGACATGGTCGCCGACATCGCACGGATCACCTACGATCCCACCCGGCAGTACCGCTCCGTCATCTCCCAGCAGGGTAGGGTGACGCTGGAAGCAGACAACAACGAGGCCGCGACTCTGGCGAGCGAGGCGTTACGTCTGGAAACCATCGACATTATCGGACCGACCGGTGCGCTCGGCGACGGCTATAAGGTTGGCCCAGGCACCAGTCCCGGCGGCATCAGTATCGATCCGGGGATCTTCTATCTCGGCGGCTGGCGCTTGGAGCTTGACAAGACGATCGATCTACCGGGCCCGTCTGGCGGGGACGCAACTGTCGGCCCCCGCGAAAATCTGCTGGTCGCCCTGCAGCTGACGGAGCAGAGCGTTTGTGCCGTCGAGGATCAAGCGTTACGCGAGGTCGCCCTCGGCGGCCCCGACAGTGCCGCGCGCAGCCGGCTGATGCAGCATTTCCTGCGCCTGCCGCTCGATGGCGGCACCTGTGCCGCGGGCGCCACCTTGATCGAAGGCTTGCTGGCGTCGGATGGCGTCAGCATCGATCCGGCCACTCTGCAACTGATCTCTCAGGCCAGATTGCAGGCGGGTTTCGTGCCGGGGCCAGCCAGCACCGACCCTTGCACGCCGGTGGCGGCTGGCGGCTATCTCGGCGCCGATAATCAGCTGGTGCGGGTAACGATCACCGCCTATGACGCCACAACCAAGACCGG
>Ga0181535_10003226_pt1 | contig 19090 bp, 22 predicted proteins | sample PEATcosm2014_Bin_44_FD_119774 | JGI IMG/M metagenome (GOLD analysis project Ga0181535, IMG submission 119774) | Peatland microbial communities from MTU Mesocosm Facility, Houghton, MI, USA - PEATcosm2014_Bin17_30_metaG | ecosystem: Environmental > Terrestrial > Soil > Wetlands > Peat | place... | reverse complement strand
GATGCCGTCCGATAGGTCGATGCAGCATTTTACAAGTCCCGACGAGAGAAGCTGCCTGGCCTCCATATAACGAGGCCTCGGCGCCAGGTGCTTTTGGACCGGCAGGTATTCATGGTCCCTCATGCGGCGCTTTCTTTTACCGGACAATACCTTTAATCCGGCATGGGCGTCGCCAAGAAAACCGGTCACAAATATCCTGTCCCCGGCCTTTGCCCGGTCGCGCCTCAATGACATGTCCCTCTCTACAAGCCCGATGACGGTGATTGATATCGTTATCTGCGGCGAGGATATTGTATCCCCGCCTATTATGTCCGTCGAGTAATTTCCCATAAAATCCATTATACCCCCGTAAAGGGAGTCGATGTATTTTTGGTCCGTTGATTTCGGGAAGCCAAGGCAAACCAAGGCGTATTTCGGCACGCCGCCCATGGCGCAAATGTCCGATATGTTGACTGCGGCGCTTTTCGCGCCTATCTGCCGCGGAGTGAAATAATCGCGTTTGAAATGAACCCCCTCGCAGAGCGAGTCGGCGGTGATTATCATGTCATGGGTGTTATTGAAAGGCAGGATTGCGCAATCATCGCCAATGCCTTTTATTACCGGATTGAAAAAAAAAGGCTTCAAACGCCTTATTTTTTCAATAAAATCAAATTCACGCATTTAATTTGCCGGTTTTACCGTTAGCGCGCTGTACCTTTGCCTGGCGTATTCGGTCACTATATCCGGGAATTCCTTGACCACTTTCTCGTAAACCTTCAGCGCCTGTTTGTCCCTGCCCTGCTCCTCCAGTATCCTTCCCTTATTGGTCAGTGCTTCAGCGCTGAGGAACCCTTTCTTGTATTTTTCTATTATCATGTCGTAATATATGACCGCATTTTTGAAATCCTTTTTCGCCCTGTAGGCATCGGCGATGCCGAAAAGCGCCTCGGCGGCCCAGTCGGTGCCCTTGAATTCGTCCACTATCGACGAGTAAGTCTTTATCGCCTCGTCGGAATTAAGAATTGAGTTGTAGGAGTCCGCAAGCTCCAGTTTCAGCCAGGCGTACATGTCCTTGTTGGTGTCCTTGTATTCTTCGATGAGCTGCCTGTATATTTCGATGGCCCTTATATACTGCTCGCCGTCCTTCAATGTTTTTGCCAGGCTCAAACGGGCCTGTTTTATCTCTTCCGCGTATTTTTCGTTCTTGCCAAAACGGCTGATGATCGAATCATACGTCGATATGGCCTCGTTGTATCTTTTGTAAATGGCGTTCTTCTCCGCCTCGTCCATGTTCCTCTTGATCAAAAGCGGGGTGTTGCCCCAGGCCGTGTAATGATCCACTATCTTAAAGGCAAAGAACAAAAGCGCCGCAACGAAGAGTATAAGGATTATCCTCTCGGGAGTTACTGCCTTTTTGGGCGTGTCCGCCTGCGGATTTGTTCCAACCTCTTTTTGCACGGTCTCCTGAACAGAATTATCAGTTTTTTTCCTTCTTTTTGCCATTTTAGATTGCCCCCGTGAATTTTAAGAAAAATATATTATTGTATTATTATCTTCTTTTCCGCGAAATAATGTTCCCCGGCCTTCGTTATCGCCTCTATCTTCGTCAGGTATTCACCGGGCGGGATCACAAAACCCAGCGGTATCATGCGCCGTAAATACCATATTTTTTTTGTCGGGTCGAATTTCAGATCTATCTTTGGCGACCCCATCATGTCTATGGAACCCAGGACCTGCTGGACGTCGTCGGCCGCCTTCACGCTTACGGTTACTATTGTGCCGGCCTTGATGCCCGTCTCCGGGGTTATGGAAAAATCAAGTATGTTCTTCGACAACTGAACCGTTGCACAGCCGCAGAACAAAGCCGTTAAGAGCAGCGGCGCCGTAAATAATTTCAGCTTAGACTTCAACTTCTTCACCCGGTTTTAGTTCCTCCCGGAGTTTCAGCCTGGATGCTATGTCGCCCGAGGCCCCTTCGGTATTTGATATCACCTCGAGCCCGATATAACCCGGCGTAAAGAAAAGGATTATTATGAGCATAGTAAGCTTTAAATTTGAGAGCAAACCTTCATATGTAAAGAATGAATACTTGCTGTTCAGCCAGACTAGCGCCACGGCCGCGGCCACGTAAAGCACGCCGAACCAGAGCACCACGCGTTTCGCGTTCTTGGCCCTGTAAGCGTTCGTGTCCAGGTCCAGCTGAAGATTGTCGAGCTCTTCCTTCTGCTCGACGGTCAAAGGCTGGTTGATGAGTTCTTCTATTTTTTTCTTTATCCTGAAATTTTCGATGAAAATCTGAATGATCCAGCCCCACATTATTAAAAAGAGAAGTGAGATGAGTATCAAGAAGATCGGTACTATCATTTAAGCCTCCTGTTTTTTAAGTGCCTTTATGGCCCTTGGCACATACTCTATAATATCGCCCGCGATGATCCCTTCTTCGCTCAATATACCGAGAAGAAGGTCTCCCGCCATTCCGTGAATGAAATTGGCCGTAATGCCCGCCTGAGCCGAAGGCATGCCGTGCGCCATAAAGGCCGCAACCACGCCTGTCAGGACGTCCCCGCTTCCGGGGGTGGCCATTCCAGAATTCCCGGTAGTATTTATGTAAATATTACCGTCAACATCTCCCACCATGGACCTTCCGTCCTTCAAAATAACGTTCACCTTGTATTCCCTGGTAAACGACCTCAATATGCCGGGTTTGTCCTTTATTATATCCTCGATACCGGCGCCGGTCAATGACGACATTTCACCAATATGCGGAGTTAGTATAACATCTTTGATATTATTTTTCAAGCATGTTTTATCTTCCGAAAAGGCGTGCAACGCGTCCGCGTCTATTACCATGGGAACCTTGATGTCCTTTACAAGCTTCCTTATAAGTGACTGCGTTTCCCTGTCGCGCCCTATCCCCGGCCCCAGGGCGACCACCCTGGACTTTGCCGCCAGCTCCATGATCTGCGGGTAAGCCTCCTCACTGATAAAACCGGCCTTATTCTGCTTCAGCCAGGCGGCTATTCCCTCGTCGGACCCGGCCTTAACGCTGTCCATGAGCTTTTCCGGCACTGCCGCCGTGACCAGCCCGGCACCCGAGCGCAGGGCCGCCTTCATGGAAAGCACCACCGCGCCTGTCAAACCCGGCGAGCCTCCTATAATAAGCACCGGCCCAAAATTACCCTTGTTTGCGTTCGGGCGCCTGTAAGGCAGCATCGGCCTGACTATTTCCCTTGTCATAAGTACGTTCGCCCTTGGTTTCGAGAGCAGCTCAATCGGAAAATTTATATCGGCTACTATGAGCTTTCCCGCGTATTCAAGCGCCGGATAGATCGTAAGGCCTATTTTGGGAAGGCCGAAAGTTACCGTAAGGCTCGCGTAGACGGCAACGCCGAGTATCATGCCGGTGTCGGAGTCGACCCCCGAAGGGATATCAACCGATACCGTATATTTGTTCATGAGATTGATAAATACGATGATGGTTGCCATGAAGCCTTCCAAGTTCCTGTTTAGGCCCGTTCCTATCAACGCGTCGACGACAACATCACAGGACATGGCGGATTTTTCGTATCGCCTCAGGTCCTCGACGGACCGTAAATTAATTATATCTATCCCGTACATTACGGCTATGTCGTAATTTTCCTTTGATTCGGGCTTGAGCTGCGAATAATCTCCGGTAAAAAACACCCTGACTGACGCGCCTTCCGTCTTTAGGTGCCGGGCCACAACAAAACCGTCGCCGCCGTTGTTTCCCTGCCCGCAAAAAACATTCACCCTTTTCGTTCCGAGCGGCCCAAGTTCCTGTTCCATGGCACCCACCACGTTTGTCCCGGCGTTTTCCATAAGTATTGCCGCCGGCAGCCTGTATTTTTCCATGGTTGTCTTTTCTATTTCCTGCATTTCAGAACGGTTTACAAGGTACATGAAAGCCTCCTTATGATCACGTAATAACGCACACGGCCGCCGCCGCGTCATGCGTGTGCGATATCGAAATAGAAAGTTTTTTTCCCTTTTTTGACCTTAAAAGCCCCTTTATCCTCGGCGATAAGACTATCTCGGGTTTTCCAAAACCGTCGTTCGCCACTTCGATCTCGTTCAAAGCTATGGATTTATCGGTGGAAACAGCCTTTATAAACGCCTCTTTTACCGCGAACCTTCCGGCATAATGCAGGACTGCGTTTTTCTTCACCCTGCAGTATGCTATCTCGCCGGCTGAAAATATCCTTGCCAGGAATTTCCTGTTCTTCTTTACGGCTTTTTTGAACCGTTCTATGTCGCAAATATCGATGCCTATTCCTTTTATCATGATTGACATTTTATCACTTTCAAAAGATATGAGCAAACGGTATTTGGGCCGGAAGTTAATGGTGGCGTGCTCTTTATCCCCGTTGTATAATGCATTTACCCGGAACAATGGCGGGCGTCAATTCGTCTAATTTTTGCAGGTTAGAAGAGGAGCGGCATGGACCCTAAATTCGAGGAAATATACAGGCAAAACTCAAGGTATGTATATAACGTCGCTCTCGGCATTTTAAGGAACAAGGACGAGGCGGAGGACGTGATGCAGAACGTTTTTATCAAGCTTTTCGACAGTTTCCAGACTTTCCGGGGAGAAGCAAACATAAAAACGTATCTTTACCGCATGACCGTCAACAAGTCAATAGATTACATACGTTTCCAGAGCCTGCACAGCAAGAAGAACGAGGAGATAGCGCTTCCCGAACCGGAACCAAATAACGACCCGGATGCCGCAAAGGCCGCGCTGGAAAACCTTCTCGGGAACCTGAAGGACGACCTGAAGATACCGGTGCTTTTATCCGAAATAGGCGGTTTTTCCTACAAAGAGATAGCATCTATCCTTAAGATCAACCTTGGCACCGTAAAATCAAGGATCAACCGCGGCATAACCAGGCTTAAGGAACTTGCCGCCAAGGAGGCATAAAATATGGAATGCAAAAACGTAAGAGAACTCCTGTACGATTATACAAAGAATGAAACCGCCGGTGCGGTCACGGCCGATATAAAAGGCCATCTGGCGTCGTGCACCGCCTGTTCAACGGAGCTTAAAAATATTATGGACCTTAAGAATATTTTTAAGGCCGGCCTGGCCGATGTGCCGGTAAATTCCATTGTGGCCATACGGGAACACATGAAAAAACCGGCCGCTTTAAGGCTGTTCCTTAAGCCTGTTTTTGCCGTGGCCGCCGTATTTCTTATAGCCGGCACCCTGCTTATAAACGGCGTCGTTTCCTACAATAAATCCGCCGAACTTGATGATTTTCTGGATGATTCCTACAAGATCGTGGACCATTCGGACTGTTATGACGTGATATCGGCTTCCTATTCGGAAGATATCGAACAGGAAGTATACTAAAATATAAAAAGGACTTGGAGGTTTTAGATGAAAAAAGTGCTTTGGATCCCTGCAATTGTTGTACTGTTGCTTTTTGCCTTTCCGCTCATGGCTGCCGCCCAGGAAACCCAGGGTGAAGCCCACGAAGGACCCGGGGACAGCGTGGGAATACTCGGCCCGGAGGGTGTTTTCAAGCTCGTCGATGAGCTCAAACTTTCGGACGACCAGGCTAACAAGCTCCACGCCATAAAGGATTCCTCAAAACGGGACATTTTTGCGGCCCATAACGAAATGATGACGACCGTCTGGGACATCCAGGATGAAATGAAAAAAGAAAGCCCTGATAAGGCAAAACTTTACGCAATGGCCGACAAGATAGCGGACACGCAGAAAAAAATAGCGCGTTTGAGGATCGACCAGATGCTCCAGGTAAAGGCCGTTTTGACGGCCGAACAGTTCACAAAGCTTACTTCCCTTATCGAAGCAAGAAAAGACAAGATGAAAAAAAAGCTGATAGACAAGGTCATCGGCGACAAATAATCCATTAATAAAAAAAGGCGGGATCAAATCCCGCCTTTTTTTATTTCAAACCCGCTTGTTCCAGGATGTTTTTTGTCATTAAGGTCGAAGGAAAGCGACGTTACCGTTATATATCCATTTTCCAACCCGTCGGCGTCCGTGAGCCGTCTTCTGTTCCTGCGTTTCCTTCCGGTTATGTTCCAGAAATAGCTCTTTTTCCCGCGGCTCTTTTTCCTGTCCGGAAGATATTCTTCGTCGTATTCAAGCATGCCCTTCGGGAGTATCTTTACACCCTTTATCCCGCCGGCGCTCCTGTACGGTATGTTTATGTTAAGCAGTGAATGTTTATTTATCCTGATTTTTTTCCTCAGGACATTCAGCGCCACCTGCCTTATGTATGATATGCAGAATTTAAAGTCAACCGGGGTGTAATCGTCGATGGAAAATGCCAGAGCCGGTATGCCCAGGATCGCGGCCTCGGCCGCGGCGCCTATGGTCCCGGAGTACAGGATGAACTGCGCCATATTCGGGCCGTGGTTTATCCCGGAAATAAAAAGGTCCGGTTTCCTTTTTGCAAGGGCAAAAAGTGCAAGCTTGGCGCAGTCCGCCGGTGTTCCGCTTATGGCAAAAGCTTTGGCCTTCCCAAATTTAATTTTTTCCGCCGTTATCATTGAATCCACGGATATTGCGTGCGATGCCCCGCTGCGCTGCCTGTCCGGCGCGGCTATGAGCACGTCTGCTATTGGTTCCACCGCCTCATATAGCGCCCTTATGCCGGCCGATGATATTCCGTCGTCGTTGGATATCACGACATAATATTTTTTTTTCATAGCTTATCCTTAAAAAGCCGCGGAAAATAATATTTGAGCCCTTCCAGGACTCCGGAAGCGAAATGTTCCTTTGCCCTGTAATGACCCGTGTCTTTTAACATGGCCGTCATCTCCTCCCGGGCGTTCCCCACAATAATGCCTTTTTTGAACCTGGAAAACATGTCCACATCATTTCCGGAATCCCCGGCCACCGCCGCGTTTTCCTTTTTAATGCCGAATTTTTCCGCAGTATATTCCGCCGCGAGCCCCTTGTCGCATTTCTCCGGAAGGACGTCCAGGTATATTTCGTGGCTTGTGATGACCCTGGCTCCGGCCCCGGCCTTTGCAAGGGCGGATTTTGCCGCAAGATATGCCGTCTCCAGCCCGCCCGGAGTTACGTAATATGACACCTTGTAATCCCATATTTCCGGCTGGGGGGTCATCTCTTTTATCCCGGACAGGGCTTTCCTGATATTCTTCTGGTCCCAGCCGCCCGTATTTATGGTTTTTTCCCAGACCGTGTCCTTCTCGTAGGTCCCTTTGACATTAAAATATATACCGGCTCCGGTATAAGCGATGAACGCATCCGGCGGAAGCAGCATCCCGCCGTCTAGCGCGGAAATGCATTCGGGAAACGACCTACCCGAAGCGTAAACCAGGCGTATCCTGTCCCTCACCTTTTGCAAATACGCGTTCAACTCCTTAAGTGACGCCGCGTCGCCGAGCATGGTGCCGTCTATGTCCGAAATTATACCGGTCATTTCATCTTCCATTTTATAAATGCCGCCGCGATAAGAATGGCAAGCAGTATGCACGGAAAAATATCGCCGTGCGCGCAGTAAAACGTCAGAACAGGTTTCGCGCTTACCGGGACGTCGTATGAGAAAAATTCTTTTGTAAACAGTCCCGTATGAAAAACTATCTTTCCCGTGTCATCGACGACCCCCGATATCCCGGATTCCACGCACCTTACCATGTAAATCCCGCATTCCGCGCTGCGAAGGGCCGCGTTCATGAATATCTGCGCCGACGCCGGAGTATGTCCGTACCACGATTCATAGGAAAGATGCGCCAGAAATTGCGCCCCTTTCCTTGCGTGCACGCGGGCTATTTCCGGGAAAAAGCTGTCATAGCATATAAGCGTTCCCGCCTTTATGCCGTTAAATTCGAGCGGTTCGATCAGGCTTCCGGATTTAAATCCTTCATAACCGTACCTCTGGACCACTTTCCTGACGAACGGCAGGACATCCTGAAAAGGTATATATTCCCCGAAAGGGACCAGGTGATGCTTTGCGTAATATCCAGAAACCGTTCCGGAAGGAGTGACTATGTAGGCCCCGTTGAAATAATCGGTTCCGTTTCCGGCCAAAATTGCGGTATCGGATCCCACCAGGCTGTAAGCCTGCCTGTTCCATGATGCTATCTCGGAGGCCCCGGACGGATCACGGTTTAATATCCCCGGATAGCCCGTCTCGGGCCAGATGACAAGGTCTGGATGAATGCCGGATAATTTCGAGTACATATCTTTTGAGGCGGCCATTGTATACGACGCGTAAACCCCGGTCCAATCAACGTTCTGGTCTATATTGCGCTGGATCGCGGCTATCTTCAATTTTGTATTTTCCAGCCCGTTTTTTCCGCCGGGCACAAGCGTTATGATGACGATTACTGTCAGCATGGATATCCATAGGATATTTTCCCATTTTTTTATCTTTTTGATTTCCCCGGTTATAAAAGCAACAATGAGCATATTGGTTGAATAAATGATAAAATTTGCGCCCGGCGCGCCAAAAGTGCGCAGAACACGCATGAACAATGTAAAATTATTCTGGCTCTGGGCCGGGGTCAGTATAGGCCAACCCGAAATGAACCATTCCCTGGCGAATTCGGATATTGTAAGGATCGCCGGAAGTGTGAATAAAACCGAGATTCCGGTTTTTTTCTCGGCCAGAGCGGAAAAATAAAATGAACCCGCGATTATAAGGGAGAAATAGGCGCAAACCGCGGCGCATGCCGGATAGGCTGCCGGGCCCATCGGCCCCACAAGGCACATCCAGTATAACGAACCTGCGTAAAATACAAAAGCCGAGATGAACGGGTAAAAAAACGACCCCTTTTCCCCTTTTATGCCGGACCACAGGCAAATAAGCGGCACGAAAGCCGCCCACATGAGGAACGAAGTGTGATAATCAACCGTGGGTTCCATAAAATTCGGGAAAGAAAACAGGAGTAATACGGAGGTAAGAAAACTTAATCCCATCTTTTTCAAAATATCTATTCGCATCGTATTCCTTTTTTTTACCGGTTTTTATAATGTCCGACACTTAAATATATCATACTGCCCGGCTTTGTAAATGAAAAAAGGCCGGGCTTTTGGCCCGGCCTTTTTTCAATATAAAAACCTTAAAGCGACGTTGTCGTCGAATTGGAAGGCGTTCCCGTGTCGTTGATGAGAGTGTTGAGCATCTGGTCTATGACATTCTCGAGCCTTACCGACGCGTCATAACCCCTCTGGTAAAGTTCGGCCTGCGCCTCTTCATTGTCCACGTTCACCTGTGTGACCTGCTGTTGCATTGTCTGCAACTGCGTCAGGGAAGACTGGTACTGGCTGAACATGCTGGAAGCCGTCGATGTATCGCCGGCCAGCTTGTCGATCGTCGACTGATAAATATCGTTAAAATCAACATTCCCGACAAGGTTAAGCGCCGTGGTAAAATTACCAGACAAATCAACCAACTGGAAAGGCGTTACGACATTTATATTTGTCGAGGAACTTTCGTTGTTCCCCACTTCGATCTTGGAATTATTGCCCGTTACGGTCCCGCCGGTCCCGGTGAATGGCCCGGGAAGTCCGGGAAAAGCCTGAGTCATTATTGTCGAGGCGCTGGAGGCTATCTTGTTAAGGTTGCTCCAGGGAGTGTCGACTTCGATGCCTCCGGAGATTACTCCGACCTCCCCTCCAGCGGTTGGTTGCATGTTCAGGTTATACTGCTGGCTCAGCCATGTGCTTGTCAGCGTGCCCGCGGGGACATTCACGTACGGATAATTGACATTGGCGGCCGACCACTGTTGTTCGCTCATGTTCCACTTCTGGAGCAGGAATCCTGTGTCGGTTATGCTGAGCCCCTGGCTTCCGTAAAGCCATATCTGCTTATTTACGGAATTATATACGGCTGATACGGACCCTCCTCCCGCGGCGTTTATCTTTTTTATGAGGCTCCCCACTGTATCTGTGGCCAGATAATTTACCGTAATACTGCTATTGATGGTAATGATCCCGGACGCGCCGATGGCCTGATTGCTGTTAAGGCCTATATTGGAGGTAAAAGTAAAAGTTGAAATAAGTTTATTCCCCAGGCCGCCTATTATGCTCGCAATGTCATTTGAGGAGGCCCCTGCGCCGGTAAAATTCGACGAATATGCCACGGTACTTGCCAGTTTTGAAGTATTAACACCCATATTTTCGGCGTCGGTTCCGGTAAAAAGGGCTGATTGCGGAGTATCTCCCGCCGTCTCTATCTGGTTTATGACCGTGATGAGGCTGTTTGCTGTTTCGTCAAGCTTGTTCTGGTAATAAGGGACCACGTTATCCCTTGAATTAAGTATGCCGGCTATCTCCCCGCCGGTAATCGCGCTCGTGGGAATGACGGTCCCCCTGCCTACTCCCATCTGCAGTCCCACAAGAGGCTGGCTGGGGTCCTGCAGAAGCACCGTGTCGTCCGTCATGGCGGGCGGAACCGCGGCTTTGGGCAAAACAGGAACTATTGTATTGAGCAAATTGTATCCGGTGGCCCCGCTAACCAGGGGGGTGCCGTTCAGTATCAGTGTCACGGTGCCGTCCGTGCCTGTTTGCGTGGTAAAATTGATCAGTTCGGAGAGGCTTGTCATAGCGGCCGTGCGTTGATCCAGAAGGTCGTTCGGGCTCTCACCCGTGGCGTAAACCTGCTTGATCTCTCCGTTTAATGTGTATATCTGGTTTATATAACCGTTGGCCTTGTCGATGTCATTGCTCAAATCAGTCGACAGATCGGTCCGCATGTTGCTCAAGCTTACCGCTTTTGCGTTGAATGACTGCGACAAGGTCGCGGCATCCTGATAAATTGCGTTCTGGGCGTTTAAAATCCCGGCGGCCGAACCCGCCTGCGCCTGCGTCGCGAGATTCTGGTAGTCGCTGAAAAACTGCGTTATCTGCGCCTGAAGGCCGCTTGTCACTCCGTCAACTTCAGGAAAAATCGCAGCAAGATTCTGGTATGTCCTGTTAAGAATGGACTCGTTGCCCACGTTGTTTTCCATTTCCATTATCTGGGTGTCCAGGTATGTGTCCCTTATCCTCTCGACGCCGGCAAGCTGCGAGCCGGTCCCGATCTGGCCCCCTACAATGGACAGAGGAGTCGACGCCGTTATGTCGGCAAGCTGCCTCGAGTAACTGGGATCCGTGGAATTTGCCACGTTATGCGTGGTCGTGGCGACCGCGTATGAAAAGACCTGCATGGCCTTCATCGCAGTATTCATGCTCATCAATAGATTCAACATTATTATTCCCCTTTCAAGCCTTTTATATTTTAAAGTCCAGTTTCTTGCCGTCGCTTTCGCCGAATTCCTTGCCGCCGTCTGCGGAATACGTTATCTGTTTCGGCGACGCCAGGCTTTCCCTTAATTTTTTGGTAAATCCCGCGAAATTCAGGAAATTCTTTACCATTCTCACATTTCCGGCGTTCGCGCCGCTTATCTTCTCCAGGAGCTTTACCAGGGCCTCAACCGCCTCTTCGATCTCAAGCGAGTCTTTTTCCGCGGCCGCAACCAGGACATCGGAAAGTTTGGCGTTCGCGGATCCCGGAACCCTGAGACTTGCCGCCATCTCCGCGAGGCAAACGGCCTTGATTTTTTCCTGTCCGGCAATCGAGCCTATTAATGCCTCTTTATTACCTAAAACATCCATGAGGCCCGCCGTGGAATTCTTCACAAGAACGTCCTTTTCCTTTTCCATGGTCCGAAAAAGTTCCCCGAATAAAGAGCACTGTTCCTTCACCGCGGAGATATACTTTTGTTTTGCCGCAATGTCCATTAATAACCCCGTTTATTTGATGTTGTCCTGAAAAAGCATTTTCTGCGCCATAAGCTGAGCCGGCACATTGGCGGTCTTTTCTACTTTGTCTGTTTCTGCTTTCTGAACAAGCGCCTGCCTTACTTCAGGAAGCTCGTCGAGAACCTTTACCGCCTTATTGACAGTTTTTGCAAGCCTGGATATCTCTATCCTGTCCGTGGGTACTACCGCGGCCGTCTTCAGCTCGGGTTTTGGTGTTGCCGCAACATTTTTGTTCGGAGTAACCTCGATGTTCTGCGGGATAAGCGGCTTGATGTTCGCGTTGTTGATCGCTGCCATTTTAATTTCCTCCTTTCAATTATTTTTCCTCACATGACATATATCGTATAAAAAGCATAAAACTTTAGCATATTTTTTAAGAATATGAGGCAGGCACAAACCCCTTTATTTATAAGGGTGTTTTACGTGTTTTGCGGATTTGATGGGTTTTGTTTCTCCGGATTTTATCTTAAGGCTGCCGCTGTTTATGAACCTGAATATCATTTGCTGAGCCACGCCTGTGTTCAAATTTACGTCAAGGACAGTTGCAAGAGGGTTCCGGATGAGGTATTCGGTTATTTTTTTAAGTTCCTTGTTCTCTTCCAGGACACAGGAAGGGCATGTAACCTGGTCCTTTGATGAATTAAAGACATTTCCGCACCGTACGCAGTTGACAAGGGCCATTTTGTCTCCATTAAGAACTATTTTGTACCTGGACGGAATTTTATTTGGGGGAACCGGTTATATTATGATATCTGTTTTCTTCAATGCCATTGGCTGCTGCGGCGCGTTGAACTCTTTGATTTTCACCGGCTGTTTTTGCTCCACATTCATGGCCAGCTGTTTGTATATCATGGCGGCAAGCCCTATTCCGCCCGCTTTTGAAAGGTCCTTGGAGACCTCGTCGTCATGCATGTCGGAAAAAATATCCTTTGCGGTGCTGTTCCCCATAAGCGGGTCGTCCGGCACGGACTTGCGCATCTGCTTCATCATGTAGCTCAGGAATATGGACTCAAATTCCTGAGACACCTTTTTTACCTGCGCGAGATATGCGGCATCCTTTACCCCGCCGCTCTTTTCCGCCTTGCTGGCCTGCAGCTGCATCTCCTGGAGCCTGTTGGTCATGCCAAGCATGTCCGTCTTGGCCACGACCTCTGAACCGCCTATAAAATCAGCCATTGATCTTTGTCCTCACATTACATTATTTCAAGGTCGGCATGTATCGCGTCCGCCGCCTTAAGAGCCTGAATTATGCTTATGATATCCTTGGGCGAGGCGCCAAGCACATTAAGCGCGTTTACCAGGTCCTGGACGTTCGCGCCTTCCGGCATGGTCACGAGCTGATTGCCTCCGCCTTCCACTTTTATGCTTGAATCCTCATATTCCATGGCTGATGCGCCCGGCACAAAAGGGTTCGGCTGTGATAACTGCTTTGATACGGCGATATTTACGTTGTAATTCCCGTGTGCGACCGCCACATTGTCTATTGTAACGTCGCCGCCCATGACCACCGTCCCGGTCCTCTCGTTCACAACTATCTTGTTCGATTTTTCCTCTATTTCCACATAAAGCCCTTCGACGGCCGCAGCGAAGGATACGACGTCGTTCTGGAAATCGAAAGGCACATGTATCTTTACCGTTCCCGCGTCGTCCGCGGCCGCTATTTTTCCCCAGAACTGGGTGTTTATCGCGTACATTATCCTGTCCGCCGATGTGAAATCCGGTATGTCGAGCAAAAGGAACATATTATTCCTGTCGTCCATTATTGTAACGGGAACCTCTTTTTCCACAAGTCCGCCGTTGGGCACCCTTCCCGTAGTGGCCCTTTTATTCATGGCAACTATGGAGCTCATTGCGGATCCGCTGTCGCCCGTCGATACTGGACCCTGGGCCACGACATAAACATTATCATCGAGGCCTTTAAGTGTCGTCTGGAGCAGTACGCCTCCGTCCAGGCTCTGAGCGTCCCCCATGGAGGATACGACAACATCAAGTTTTGATCCTTTTTTTGCAAAAGCCTCAAGGTTTGCGGTAACCATGACCGCCGCCACGTTCCTTGTTGTTATCTGCGAAACCGCGTCCGCGACTCCGTATCTTTTAAGCATATTTACAATGGCCTGGCTGGTGAATACGGATGTTGTCCTGTCACCGGTGCCCTTTAACCCGACGACAAGGCCGAAGCCGGTTATCTGGTTATCGCGAACGCCCTTGAACCTGGCGACGTTCCTTATCATTTTTTCCGCGCCAAAAAGACTGGCGCCGCATATTAATACCGCAAGCGCCGCCGCAATTATCGTCCTTAATTCCTTTTTTATCATCTTTGACCCCACCTTTTTAGAATATTCCAAGCCAGTCAAGAAGCCTTGTAAAGATACCCGGGGATACTTTCTCTCCGATAGGCCCGGTGCCCTCATACTGTATTATGGCATCCGCCACATTGGTGGATGATATCGTGTTGTCCGCCGCAATATCCTCCGGCCTTATTACCCCCGAGATCACAAGGTTCTCGTTCTCATCGTTGATCTTCACGACTTTCGTTCCCTTTATCATGAGGTTCCCGTTTGATAATACCTTTTCAACCCTGGCCGAAAGCTTTGCCGTCAGGCTGCCCGATCGTTCCGATTGCCCGCTGCCGTTCTGGTTCTCCTGCCCGCCGGCTCCCCATGACGGGACCGTCATTGCCACTCCATTGCCCCATGATGTGCTGGTGCCCATGCCGCCCTGGAGCGACTGCTGTTTCTGAGTTACCAGGGACGCGCTCTGGGAGCCCGTCGTTGATTCGACTATTAATATGGTGACAATGTCCCCAACTTTAACCGCTTTATGGTCGGTATAGATGGAACCGATGTCCTCCTCGTTCTTTGCCACCTCATCCGCCAGCACCGAGCCGGCGTATAAAAGAACAAGGAATACCGCGGCAATAACCGCAACAAACCTTTTTTTTGTCTTCATTTTGTTCTCCTTGAATATGTCGTTTATTTTTCTATCAGTACTTTCCCGGATTCATCGACCTTTCCGGTGACCGATTTTCCCGACTTAAGCCTTACCCCGACGGTGTCGCCTTCCCTGCCGTCTGCCAGGGCCGTGCCTTCCGTCTGGACGACGACGGACTTTACCTTCACTATCACATCGACCGCTGCGCCCCTTTTAAAAACAGGCGCGCTGTCGAACATTTCTGTCGTGAGAACGGCGCCTTTCATTATGGCGCGCGAGGTCACCCTTTTATAAAGGACGGCCGGATCCGTTATTATGTTGTCCGGCAAATAGGTAATATCCTTTACCTCCATGGTGATACCTTCCGGGTACACGGTGGATTGCCTCGGGAAATCCACGGCTGCCACGGCGCATGGTGCGGCTACTTTTACCGATATGGACACCGGCTCGGTCTTATAAAGAACATTGTCGACATATATTTCCACTTGTACGTTCATTATTCCTTTATATGAAAACGTCTGGCCCTGTTTTACCCGGACATCGATTTCCCCGGACGGGACCGAAATCGAACCTTTTGCCCGCCTGACATTAATTTCGTACGAACCGGACTGCCATGGAATATTCGAGCTTATATAATCGGACGCCGCCTTTTCAATGTCGGCCCTGGATACGGATGCTTTTGAAGTGTAAACCGAAACGGTTTCCGGCCCCTCGACCGCCATATCCTTGAAATACTTGCGCACCCTGGCTTCGATAAATTCCTTTTCCACCGCCGTCTTAAATCCCGGCACGGCCGATTTTTTTATATATATGCTTTTGAGCTTTTCGCCGTCCGGGGCGGCCGTGTCCCTGAAGTCGGCTATGTCGCCAAGGTATATTTTGTCGCTCGAAACATAAATATCTCCCTGTTTTATTATTACCGCCGCTGTGTCCGCCGCGCGCAGACAGAACGCGGCAAGTATATTTAAAAGAACAAATATTTTAAATTTCATTTATTGCTGTTTATGTTGATTTTAAATTATTGGCGTCCTGGAGCATCTGGTCTGATGTCGTTATCGCCTTTGCGTTCATTTCATAGGCGCGCTGGGAGGTTATCATGTTGACCATTTCCTCGACCACCTCTACGTTCGAAGCTTCCAGCTGTCCCTGGGCCAGTGTCCCGTAATTCCCGGTTCCAGGCACCCCGTCAACGGCTTCGCCCGAGGCTTCCGTCGACTTGAAAAGATTCTCGCCCATGGATTCAAGTCCGGCGGGATTTACAAAATTCGATAATTTTATGGTCCCTATAACCTGGGAAGCCGTGTTAGCCGGCGTTGTAATGACAACATCGCCGTTTTCCCTGATCACGACGCTCGATGCGTCCTGCGGTATCGTCACCGGCGGTTCAAGAAAATATCCGTTCGATGTCAGGACATTGCCCTGCGCGTCAAGCTTAAAGGAGCCGTCCCTGGTGTAATTCACGTCTCCGTTGGGATTCTGTATCGCAAAGAACCCTTCGCCCTGTATGGCCACGTCAAGCGTATTGTTTGTGGCAACCAGAGCCCCCTGAAGAAAGGATTTCTGCGTCGAGGACAACATGGTCCCGTGCCCGATCTCTATCGGGGTCGGGTATTGCGTGCCCATGCTGTTCGTCATGCCTGCCGGGCGTATCGTCTGGTATAAAAGGTCCTGGAATTCCACCCGGTTCTTTTTAAAGCCGGTGGTGCTGACGTTTGCCAGGTTGTTCGAGATCGTATCGATGTTCGACTGCTGGGCAGCCATTCCGGTTGCCGCCGTCCAAAGTGACCTTAACATTTTTTAAGCCTCCTTAGTGTTGCTTTTTATTTCGCGTCCCTTTGTCGGGACAAATTTTTTATAAGCTTACGCTTCCGACCGAGTTCACAGCCTTGTCCAGCGTGGAATCCTGTGCAGTAACGGCCCTTGACGACGCCTCATACGCGCGATATGCGGTTATCATGTCCACCATTTCTTTCACCACATTGACATTGGACGATTCGAGATAACCCTGCTTGATCTGCACATTTTCGACGCGGTCGTCCTCGGGAAGCGGCACTCGGTCGAGCTTGTAAAAAAGCGAATCACCTTCCTTGCGCAGGTTGTCGTCTTTGGTGAAAAGCCCGATGCGAAGAGTGTCTATCTCCTGGCTTTTTTTGTCGCTGTTATCGAACACCCTGCCGCTTTCATCTATGTTTATGTCCGTGGAGTTCAGCATTATGCGCCCGGCCTGGCCCAGGACCGGATATCCGCTCTGGTTGACCAGCTGTCCGTCGGCGTCGGTTGAAAAATTCCCGTTCCTTGTGTACCTTATGCCGTTGGGGGTCATTACCTCGAACATCCCGTTGCCTTTTATGGCAAGGTCAAGGTTGTTGGACGTATGGACGAAAGATCCCTCTTCGGTCAATTTTGGGACGACTCCGTCCACCCTGAGCTGGACGCCCCTTCCCATCTGTCCGATAGGCGAAATATTATCCACCATTCCGCCGGGGACAACTGACTTATCGTCGTTTATGCGGTTAAGAAAAACAGTCGGAAAAGGCACGAACAGGGCCGTGTCCTTTTTAAAACCCGTTGTGTTAACGTTCGCCAGGTTGTTGGCTATGACATCCTGCTGCTGTTCCTGGGCCACAAGAGCCGATGCCGCTGTGTAAAGGCCGCTTATCATATTATTTGCTCCTTTTCAATATTTTATCTTGTTGCCGCCGGCTGCCTGACTGGCTGTTTTGCCGGCTGCTGGGTCGTGGTCGTATCGCCGGCTACGGTATTCTCCGGCTTGGCCACATCGCTTATTTCCCTCGACGGCCTTGACTCCACCGGCGGGGTGTCGTTGGATACAGACGATATGGCGTAATAATATTTCTTTCCGACCTCAAGGCCCTTTAACATATAATGGACGTCCCTGACCGGCGACGCATTCGCCTTTGCATATCCTTTGCCGGGTGTTTCTGTTATGTAGATGTTGTAACCGGCGGTCCTCGGGCCGGGCATCACTCCCCACCTGATGTCTATGGCGCCGTTCTTTTCAACCTTGCTTGCCTGCGCTATGGGGAATATTTCAGGGGTTCCGGGCACAACAGGCGCCGGCACTACCGAGGCTTCGTTGGAATACGCGCTCTCGACCGGCGGATACGTGTTGTTGATGGCGACCACCACAAAATAATACCTTGTGCCGTTCTGCAGGCCGTCTATTGTCACATAATTCTCTTTTATCCTCTTGGCTATCGGTATGTAGCGGGATCCGGGCGATTTCGACATATAAACCGCGTAACCGGTCACGTTGGGGTCGTCGTTGACCTCCCATGTAAGGTTGACGGCGTTGTTGGCCGGATAAGCCTTCAGGTCCTTCGGCGGACGGACAACGCTTATGGCCCTTATTTCCTCTTTTGGCTGGCCGAACCTAAGCACGAGCGACACCCTGTGGGAATCGCCGAGATGTTCGGCGTGGCCTATGTAAGCGTAATCAACTTCCCATGTATCTTCCTTATATGAAACACCGCCGGTGAAACTCCCCGGCATTGTCGCGAACGCAGTATACCCGCCGCGAAGGCCAAGATGGTTCTTGAAGAACCATCCCTCAAGGCCCACGTGAAGCCTGTCTTCCTGGGGTGTAAGCGCGGTTATCGTGACGTTGCTGGCGGAATCATAGATAGGCGTGTCAAGCGGCTGTCCGCTTATGTTCATGTCCTTGAAAAAATCATAATCCACTGCGAATACAAGGTTGTCCTCTATATAATAAGCGGACGCTATCTTGAATACCGTTGGTATCTGCTCTTCGCTGGTGCCGCCCGACCAATAAAGGCTCGTGTCCACATCCTGTATGAACAAACCGAAATTAAGCTTTTTGCCCCACTGCGGGAGCGGTATCTGGTAAAGCACGCCCATATCCATTCCGAGCCCGTTGGCTATCCCCTGAAGGTTTACCCCGGAAGTCGTGGTATATGACGCCGTGGAATTGTAATTATAATATTTCACATTTAAGCCTATGGAAAAAGTCCTTTCAAGGTTAAGATTGGACGCGAAGCTTCCGGTTACGGTGAATTCCTTGGTGTTGTTCTTGTCACCGTGTATAAGGGATGTTACGGCAAGCTGCCAGGCAGTATCCTCGAAGAAAGGCGCGCCGAAGGATAGGAACGTGTAATATTCCTTTCCGTTAAGGAGAGGCCCCACAAAGAGGTCCATTTCCGCCCTGTTAAGCTGCGTAAGTCCCGCGGCATTCCAGTACTCCGCGCTGCCGTCGTCCGCTATCGCCCCGAAAGCATCGCCCATACCGGTTGCCCTGGCTCCTATGCCAAGTACTCCGCCTTTATCAAAAGCTCCCCCAAAAGCTAAAGCCGCAAACACTGCAAGAAACGCGGTAAGGAAAAGTAACTTTTTGTTCATTGTTCACTCCTAAAAATTGGGATAAATTGCCTGCCCGTT
>Ga0181535_10003225_pt1 | contig 19091 bp, 16 predicted proteins | sample PEATcosm2014_Bin_44_FD_119774 | JGI IMG/M metagenome (GOLD analysis project Ga0181535, IMG submission 119774) | Peatland microbial communities from MTU Mesocosm Facility, Houghton, MI, USA - PEATcosm2014_Bin17_30_metaG | ecosystem: Environmental > Terrestrial > Soil > Wetlands > Peat | place... | reverse complement strand
GCGGCGGCAATAATATCGCGCACAATCCGCGCATTCTCGGGAATCTCAACACCGAGCGCATTCTCGACCGCACGCACTGAAGCCAGCGCATGAACGGTCGTGCACACCCCACAGATGCGCTGGGCCCAGATCCACGCTTCACGCGGGTCGCGTCCACGCAGTACCAGCTCGATGCCGCGAAACATGGTGCCCGAACTCCAGGCTTCGGTCACCTTGTGGTCATTCACTTCGACCTCAATGCGAAGATGACCCTCGATGCGCGTAACCGGATCAATCACGACGCGTGTCATTCTTGTTCCTCCGTTGGTCCGGATTTTTCGCGGATCTTCGTTGTTTCGGTTTCGGAATGGAGCCGGTCACGAACGATGCTGGTGATACCGTGCGCCGCTGTAGCGACGGCGACCGCTCCGACAACGGTCCAGCCAATCTCGCTCACCGTGACATCCACGCCGAACCCGGCGGGATGCGGAAGCCGTTCGTAGAAGGGCGATTTCGTATCCCAAAAGCGCGGTGAGGCGCAGGCGATGCAGCCATGGCCTGCCTTCACCGGCCAGCTCGTGCTCCCGTTCCATTGCACGGTGGGGCAGTTGAAATTTGCTTCGGGACCTTTGCACCCCATTTTGTAAAGGCACCAGCCTTTGCGCGCACCCTCATCGTCCCATTCCTGCACGAAGCGGCCAGCGTCGTAGTGTGCTCTCCGTTCGCATTGGTCATGAATGATGTCCCCATAGGCAAACAACGGGCGGTTCAGCGAATCGAGCGCCGGCATCTCTCCGAACGTGAGATAGTGCACGAGCACCGCTGCGGTGTTGGCCGAGTTATGCGGGCATCCAGGAAGATTTACAACGTGGAGGCCGGGCACTGCGCCCTGCAGACCCAACGCTCCGGTAGGGTTCGGTCCCGAGCGAACCAGACCGCCGTCCCAGGCGCACGCACCCACCGCGATGATGGCGGCCGCACTGCCGCAGACTTCCTGCGCAATATCAAGAGCTGTGCGGCCGCCGATTGTGCAATAGACACCGCCGTCCGCTGTTGGAATAGCGCCTTCGACGACGACAATGTATTTCCCCTTCTCCTCGCGAACGACGCGCTGCAATGCGGACTCGGCAGCTTTGCCATAGGCAGCCATGATGGTTTCGTGGTACTCCCAGGAGAAAGATTCCAGGACAAGGTCTTCCACGGTGGGGTGGCTTGTTCGGAGCATCGATTCCGTGTTGCCGGCGCAATCCTGAAACTCAAGCCACACCAGGATGGGTTTCTTCTTCTGACTTAGCGCAGTTGCTATGACCTGGGCATAGGAGGAGGGCAACGCAAGAGTTGTGGTAACTGCCGCGCAGAACTCCAAAAAGCGGCGTCGCGATATGCCGCGACTCCGGCACAATTCAAGAACGGATCTGTCCATCGGACTCATCAACTCCCCGACACTCAAAGGCGTGAATAACGGTTGGTGCGTCATGGATTTCACTCTTTCCATCGATTGAGCAGTGATCTACTGGATGCCGAGATCGGACAGCACCTTGGGTTTGGCTTCGTCCACGGCCAGCAGGTTGTGGCAAACTGAGCAATCCTGAGGGATGGTCTTGCCGTTTGTCGTTGTGTGACTGCCGTCGTGACAACGGAAGCAGCCCGGATATCTCATGTGACCGATGTTGTTGGGGTGTGTTCCCCAGGTGACTTTCATGAAAGGAAATACGTTCTGGCTATAGAGGGTCGCGAGTTCATCGCCCGCGGACTTTACCAAGGCGGCCTTTGCGGAAAGAATTTCCGGATGCTGGGTGCGATAGAAGGCAGCAAGCTGAAGCGGAATCTGGGTGCTCGCCTCGGCTTCGGTTCTGTATGTGGCGTTCAAGAGATGCAGGCCTTCTTTGTGGACCCAAGGCAGATCCGGGCTTATCCCGCCTTGGTCCATGGCTCGGTCGAGCGCATCTTCCGCAGTCATGAAGGTGTGTGCCGCCCGGTTGTGGCAGTCGATGCAATCCATCAGCCGTCGTTCGCCCTTGGGAATGCCGCTACCTGCCGGTAAGGAAGTAAACGCCGTCTCCGAGCCATCGGAGTTGCGCCTTTGCACCCAGGGAATAGTTTGACGGGTTGGGTCGGTGGCGATGTATTCGATGTGGCCGAGATGAACGCCGTGAATCCCGCTCAGTTGCGAGAGCGAGTCCATTCCGCCCAGGTGTAGAACCAGCACCGTCTGGGTCTCGGTATTCTTCTCGTCGTCGGCAAAGGACGACTTGACCAGAAGTTTTTCACCAACATATCTGGCCGGCGTGTGGCAGCCTTCGCAGATTTGCCGCGCCGGACGCAGACTCTGAACCGGTGAGGGAATGGGAGTTGGATAGTTGGGAATATACTTTGGAGCGAAATGAGCCAACGGGTGGAAGGTGACTTCAACCAGCTGTTTGGTGCCGTTCACCTTAGCGCTAAAGTAAGCTTCTGCGCCATTGCCGATGTGGCAGTCCACGCAGGCCACATGGGAATGCGGAGAGATTTTGTAGGCAGTGTACTCAGGATGCATCACGTGGCAAGACTGACCGCAGAACTGCGGCGAATCCATATAGGCCGCACCGCGATACGTGGCTATGGCCACAACCAGCAGATTGACGATGGTGGCCACCAGCACAATGTCCAGGCCGTGGCGAAACATGCGGTCGTTGAGATCGACCTTGGGAAACTCGACCGGAATCTGTCCGGCCTTCTGGAGCTTTTTGTGCCGGAGAAAGACGCCTATCGGTATCAGGAGCAAGCCGACGATGAACAATGCAGGAAGAAGCAGGAAGAAGATGATGCCGAGGTAGGGATTTGCGTTGGGCCGGCCTACAATCTGCACCAGCCAATAGCCGATCATGGTCGCACCGGAGGCGCTGGTGATTGCGCCGCCTGCAAGACTGATGGGGTTGTTGCCGAAGAACAGAGCCGGCCGCACCCAGCCTTCGCGGAATCTTTGCAACAAGGGCACCACTCCCCCAGGGCCTACAAATGAATGGGTCGACTCTAGCGGCTGGCCACGTGGCTTCTATTTCAATCCGCGATAGAAGGCTACAACTTCCTTGATTTGGGAATCGGTGAGTCCAGCCACCGGCTTCATCTTGCCCTTGCCGTTCTTGACGGCGGCGATCATCTGGTCGTCCGTGAGCTTCTGGATGTCTGGATCGGAAATCGACTTGATACCCATCATCTTCGCCATCCCAGGGCTCGGCGTACCCGTGGCGCCGTGGCACGTCTGGCACTTGGCCTTATAGGTAGCTTGACCTGCGGATTGGGCGGAGGCGACGGCACTGGCTAAAGAGACAACCACCGCGAGTACCAGCTGGGATCGAAGTGTTCCTGTCATCGCAAAGCTCCTGGAGTTCAATCGTCTTGTGTAGCGCGGGGAAACACCGTTCGATGGCCGTCTAGAGAACTGTTGTGATGATCTAAACCATGGCACACGCTTAGACTCGCGCTTCACGCACTAAAACCTACAGAAGCACCGACCTGAAAAGCTGGTCAAAATTGCACATTCTCGAATACGCCGGTTGCGATGTTTCCGGCCACGCAAACAAGAGCACTTCTTTGCCTTTGGTCGGGCGACTCCACCCTCTGCGACGCGCTGCTATGAGCAGAATTGACCAGCGCAGCAACGAAACAGACGGCAGACTTCCCCTTACGGGCAGTCGTTGAACACTTCGAAATCGAGCGGGAGAATCCGATGCCAACAACCTCTGCACCAGATTTGGACGAGATCCTCAATGCGTCGAGGACCGCAGCGCCCGTTGATCGGCTGTCGCCTGAAGCGCAGAATGAGCTTGAATCGCTCAAAACACCTTTCGACTGCCCAGTCAAAACAGTTCTGTTCAGTGAAGAGCAGGTGCCCGACAACATCCTCTTCTTGTTGGCGGGGCAAGTGAAGCTTTCTATGAATTCGTGTGCGGGCAGGCGACAAATCCTTGGGATCGCGAATCCTGGAGAAACGCTAGGACTGGCATCGGCGCTTTCCGGTAGCCGTTACGACATTACTGCGGAGACTCTGTCTCCGTGCAGAATCGCGTCAATCGACCGGGAGAACTTTATTGGATTCCTGGCGAGGAACCCTTCCGCTTACAAGAACGTGGCACGCGAGCTCTGTCTGGACTGTGCTCGAGCCTGCGAACAGGTGCGAAGACTCAGTCTGGCTGTGACAGCGCCCGCGAAACTCGCGCGGTTGCTCCTCGAGTGGTGTTCGGTCGGCCAGACTACAGAGCGCGGAACGCGGTTGCTTTGCTCGCTCACTCACGGGGAGATCGGCGAGTACATCGGCGCTTCGCGCGAGACAGTCACTCGCATCTTTAGTGACTTCAAGTGCCAGGAGTTGCTGGAATCGCGTGGATCGACGTTGATCATTTCCAATCGCAAGGCATTAGAGATCTACGCCGAAATCGCATGAATGTCAAGGGATCCGAATGCTTCGCGAGCCGGCATGACCTTCGAGCAGACAACGTTGAAGCAGCGCCCTCTAATAACTATTTGCTGCGGCTGAAAAACCTCCCCCGAATCCGACTTTGGCAAGAACCAATCTGTGCAGAGGTTCGTTAGCGACATGCGGACTGATCTTGAAACTCGTGATTTTCTGCCATTGATACAAAATCTCGCGCGCAACTCAGGATTTGTTGTTCAAGAGAATTGATGCCGAAAGTTTCCAGTGAGATGAACGCAGCCCTGCTTTCGGATCGTGAGGCAGAGTTCACTTAGCTTTTGCATGTTGTTGAATTCAGCGGAGAGCAGCGGAATGCGCTGGAGTCGTCGTCCGTAATTACGGCGGAAGCGAGAGCTAGATCTTTGTCTGCCAGCCTGTTTTGTGTAGATACTCCGCGACTGGACTCCTATTTTGGCCCGCGTTAACGATGGCGATTCGCCTTCTCGGATCAAGCCCATTTTTTCAAACGCTGCCCGAACGAAAGCTCTTGAGAACCCCGCCTTTGCTTGTGGAGTGGATGCCTGTCTATTTGACTCGGAGGCGGAAGCGTGAGAATTGTCCAAACGCGCAGCGATTGAATTTCGATATGCGACTTTCTATTAACCTTAAGGAGCTTTGCTTCGCCTGACCCAGCTATAATCAGGCTCCTCAACCGCTAGGCGTTGGCGGGAGAGCAAGTTGCTGGAGTATACGGATGACAGTTGGTTCGCAGATTGAGTTTCTGATTTGGATGCTGATCGCCGCCTCCGTAATTGCTCTAGCCGCCGCGCGCCTGCGAATTCCTTACACCGTTGCTCTGGTTCTCGGAGGACTGGTTCTCGGATCGTTTCATCTGCCATTACTGCAAGGCCTTTTCGCCCATTCTCCTGACTGGTTAACACCGGATATTAGTTTAGTCATTTTCCTCCCTGCCCTTTTATTTGAGGGTAGCCTGAAGATTCAGATTCGCCAACTGCGAGAAAACCTTGTTCCGATTTGTTTGCTTGCGACCGTCGGGGTATTCGCGGCAACGATGATCGTTGGCTTTGCCCTCCATTGGATATTGGGGATCCCCGTTCTCGTGGCCCTCGTTTTTGGCGCGATTGTGGCGGCTACAGACCCAATTTCGGTGCTCTCGATTTTCAAGGACATGTCCATTGACAAGCGGCTCACAATCACTGTGGAAGGGGAGAGCCTGTTTAACGACGGAACGTCGGTTGTGCTGTATGGGATTCTCGTTGGAGCTGTCGCCAGCTCGCGCCTGGATATATTGGGCGGCCTGCGCGATTTTGCGGTCGAAGTTGCAGGTGGCGCGGCTTTGGGAGTGGGTCTGGGCTATGTGTTCAGCAGGCTTACACAGAGGATCGACGATCCAGAGATTGAGATCACGCTCACAACCATATTGGCGTACGGTTCTTACCTTCTTGCGCAGTCGTTGCACTTGTCAGGAGTCATTGCGACAGTGGCTGCGGGCTTGATGATTGGCAATTTCGGAATGCGCACCGGGATGAGCTGGCGCACGCGTATTGCGTTGTGGTCATTCTGGGAATACGCATCTTTCCTCATCAATTCCATTTTGTTTCTGCTCATCGGACTCCAGGTGCGTCTGGGAGGTCTGCTGCACATATGGCGGGCTGCGGTGCTGTCGATTGCCGCTGTTCTCGCGGCTCGGCTCCTCACCGTGTACGGGCTCGTTCCCGTCAGCAATCTCTTCTCCACCAAGATTCCTTTACGATGGCAACATGTCCTGGTGTGGGGAGGTATGCGCGGGGCCCTTTCCTTGGCGCTGGTCCTGAGTATCGGCAATAACTTTCCTTATCGGGATCAGCTGCTGAACCTGACTTTTGGAGTAGTCGCATTCACAATTGTCGTCCAAGGGATCACCTTGAAACCACTCATTCGCATGCTGGGGATTGGACAAAGCAGTGACGACGACTATTCACGCTCTCGTGTGCGCCAGGTTGCGATTTCGTCCGCCATTGCCGAGCTGGAGGATATCGCGAACAAGCAATTGATCTCCCGCCCGGTGCACCAACGGCTGCGCAACGAACTCGACGCGAGATTGGAGAGTGCGAATACAGCGATCGATTCCATTCTCGGCGATAACCAGGACCGTCTTTCCGATGAATTCCGGATAGCGCGCGCACGACTCAGCAGTGCAGAGAAGGGCGCAATCGAACAAGCGATGCACGATGGCTGGGTGTCGGCAAACACCGCGTCAAAACTAATTGAGGAAGTCGACCTCAATTTGACCAGCCAGGTGCCCGCCATCGAAATCCCCGCGCGGCAGACGAACGCCTGACCGCTCGCGCCTTCTTGCATTGATTGTCGAACTGCAATCAGACGGCCGAGAGTTCGTCGACCCAATATCCTTCTCGATTGTAGTGGCCGTGCAGACCGGTCTCGTAATGCCGCGTGAGTAGAGAGTCGTCGGTGTATTCCGGCGCAGCCTTGATAGTGTCGCGAGACAGCCCAATCACGATTTCCTTATCGCCCCAACTCACACTCTCGATCCATTTGGGTGAAATCAGAACTTTTTTCCCAGGCCACCAGTTCTTGGTCGCCGCCACAAGGTAACGAATTGCCCAGGTCTCATCGTCAATGATGAAGTCATCGACATGGCCAATTTCACCGTCGAGGGCGAGGAAGCGGTAGCCCGTTACTTCGTGGGTGCTGCGAAGATGGGGATCCCATCCCTTTTCCATAGCGGTCAAGCCCCACTTGGAACGATCCATTACAAGGTACGGATAACCTCCCCACATGTATTGGCCTCCCCAATACTCCGGATAGCCATAATATCCGTTGTATTTGAGCTCGAATTGACGAGAAACCGGCTCGTCCTTGTCAACGGAAGGACTATTTTCGATTTGCTTCTTGGTTAATTGAACGGAGACCTTCTCATCTGAATTATTGACACCGTTCAGAGAGTATGGCGAGATCAACACCTTCTTGCCGCTAAGCCAGCTTGCTGTATTTGCGACGAGATACCGAACGGCCCAATACCGGTCGTCGAAGTAGAATTCACTGGCCGATCCGATGTCCCCATCGAGGCTGTCCAGAGAATAACCTTTCAGCGCTCTTGCTTTGATTAACATGATATCTCCCTTGTGGTCGTGCTTCGATTGGACGACAAGCACGTACTTGTCTGTCCTCACGGCGAAATCGTACTTGAGCAAACTGTCCTTGGGATGCCGAGACTTCTCAACCAGATTGATCGATTGCGTCTTGAGCATCTTTGAGTGCATGCGCCCTGGCCGTTTCCAATGTTGGGAACGCCTCAGTTCCGTGATGAATTGTCATCGTTCGTTCGGGGTGCCTGATCAATGTGTAGTCGCACTTCCAATGCTCGTGTGCCTGCTGATGCATCTCCATCTCGATCTCAATGCCTTTGTAGATAGCTTGAATCACAAGATGCTCCTTTGCCACAGAACCAACGCAGCAACTTTGAAAAGGGTTATTGCGACTCCTGTACTTTTCCGTCCTGGAGGCGTGCTTGATAACCAAATTCCAGCAGCTTATCCACTTCTGCGGCCACATCGAACGATGCACCAACGGTCTCGATTTCATCCACCGACCAGGTCGGCAACCCGGTACTTGTTGGCGGCGTGAGCTCGATTTTCACGCGGTACCGTCCCGCACTCGTTTCCGCCACCTTCACCGTCGATCCCCAATCGGAGAGGTCATTTCTGTCGATGAACTTTGTCAAAGCTGCACGGCAGTCGTTTTCCTGAACCTGAGAGAGTCCTCGTGAAATTTGATCGATTTTCATTTTTCCCAATCTTTCGAGATAGGTGATTCCGCGGCTGCGACCAGCACCAACCCTCCAGCCGCCTGTAGCGCACTCGCCTGTTCATTAACGTAGTCGCGCAGGCCCCGCTCGTCCGATCAATTGCGTACACAACTGTTCTCGCGTTCAGGTTGCCACTACCGAAGCGCAAATGCGGCTGCGTCGTACACAGAGCAGAGCGTGGCCCCAACTCGTACTCATGCGGCCTTGAGTATCTGGCTCTTGGACGCGATGCAATCCAATAGATCGTTCCATGATTTGGCGAACGATTCGACTCCTTCCCCGAGCAACTGGGCAGCGACGGCATCCGTATCAATACCGGCTATTTTAAATTCAGTGAAGATTTTGTCGTTATTCTCGCGCAGAGCTTCGCCGAATTCCTGGTGAGCGACAAGCGCTTTCAAGGTTGCCTCAGGCATCGTGTTCACCGTGAAAGGCAACGCGAGGGCCTCGACGTACAGGATGTCGGAGGCTTTGGGGTCCTTGGTTCCGGTGCTGGCCCAGAGAAGGCGCTGGGGGCGGGCTCCAGCGTTCTGGATGCGTAACCACCGCGGCGAATCCAGCAGCGTGCGATACATCTCATACGCCTTTCTGGCGACAGCGATTCCAAGTTGGTTGCGCAGGACCTCCGGCACCTTCTGTGCTACAGCCACGTCCCAACGACTGACGAAGAGTGACGCCACGGAACCGACATCGGGATTCAGCCCGGCGGCGATGCGCCGTTCGATGCCGCGCATGTAAGCTTCGGCAGCAGCAACATATTGGGCGCCAGAGAACAGCAGCGTCACGTTGACGGGTACGCCTGCGAAGATAGCCTCCTCAATGGCGGGGAGACCTTCGCTGGTGCCAGGAATCTTGATGAATAGATTGGGCGTTGCTGCCCGGTTGTGGAGAGCCTTGGCTGCGGCAAGGGTGTCTGCCGTCTTGCGAGCCAGCAGGGGTGAGACCTCAAAAGATACCCAGCCGTCCACACCATTTGTCCGGTCGTGGATTGTCCGGAAAAGATCGGCGGCTTGCCGCAGGTCCTCGATCGCCAATTCAAAGAAGAGCGCCTCGCCCGATTTGCCTTCTTTGAGTTTCTGGCCGATGGCGCTGTCGTAGTCGTGACTGTTCTTGATCGCGTGATCGAAGATCGTGGGGTTCGAGGTGAGGCCCGTGATCGATAACTCCTCGATGTAGCGCTGAAGCGTGCCACTGGCCAGCAAGCCGCGGGTGATGTTATCGAGCCAGAGGCTCTGGCCGATCTCATGAAGTTTCTGGGTCGTTTTCATTCCATTTCTCCCGGATAAAGCGGTGTTGTATTGGTGAGTCTGGGGTCGGACATGACGTGACTGCGTACTGTTGTTTATCCCGATGAGCCGGCGTCAGCGCTCTTCTCCTTATGGCCGCCGAACTGAAAACGCAGAGCCGACAACAGCTTGTCGGCGAAGTCATCTTCGCCACGCGAGCTGAATCGTTCATAGAGCGCGGCACTGAGGACAGGAGCAGGAACCGACTCGTCGATGGCCGCTTTGATGGTCCAGCGCCCTTCGCCTGAATCCGATACACGCCCAGCGAACTTCGCCAGGTCAGGGCTATCAAGCAGCGAGATGGCAGCCAAGTCCAGAAGCCACGAAGCAATGACGCTGCCGCGGCGCCAGACCTCGGCGATGTCGGCAATGTTCAGGTCGTACGGATAATACTCGGGATTGCGCAGCGGCGTGGTCTCAGCATCCACGGTCTGCTTCTGTTTTCCCGCATTGGCATGCTTCAGAATGTTTAAGCCTTCCGCATAAGAGGCCATCATGCCGTATTCGATGCCGTTGTGAACCATCTTGACAAAATGGCCTGCGCCGCTCGGACCGCAGTGTAGATAGCCGTGCTCCGCCGTGCCACCCACCTTCTCGCGGCCCGGCGTCCGTGGCGCCGAATCGATGCTTGGGGCCAGTGCGAAAAAAATAGGGTCGAGGCGCCGGACCACGGCATCTTCCCCGCCGATCATCAGGCAGTAGCCCCGCTCCGATCCCCAGACCCCGCCGCTGGTACCGGCGTCTACATAATGGATGCCCTTGGGCTTCAGTTCGGCAGCGCGGCGGATGTCATCGTGGTAGTAGGAATTTCCACCATCGATGACCACATCGTCTTTTTCGAGAAATGGGATGAGAGTCTTCAGCGTTTCATCGACCACCGCGGCCGGCACCATCATCAAGATGGCGCGAGGAGCTTTCAACTTCTTGGCGAAGTCTTCAATCGACGTCGCGCCGACCGCGCCGTCTTTGACGAGCGCTTGCGCGGCTTCCGGATGGACGTCGTAAGCAACGCACTGGTGACCGGCCCTCAGAAGGCGCTGCACCATGTTGGATCCCATCCTACCTAGTCCGATCATGCCCAATTCCATGTGTTTTCCTCTCTTAAGTGCGCTGAAACGCCTTCGGGGCCCTGGGGACGTTCGATCCCAACAAACCGCACCTACCGGCCGCTCCTGATTCGCTTCAAAGTGCGGTCAGCTCAGCAAATACATTCAAAGCGCGACTTCATGCATTTCAAGCGCCTTCACTTTGTCGACTCTTCCGTTGATGGCGTGCGGCGCCGCTGAATCGAGCTTTCAGAAACGTCTCGATCAACTCCCACGCGAGCGCGGACCCGATCACCTTGCCACCCAGACAAAAGACATTCATGTCGTCGTCTTCAACTCCCTGGTGAGCGGAGAACACGCTTCCTTCCAATTGCAACTCGCCATGCGGCGACTGTTTCGTTGGCATCCGCGGGCCGCAGGACAACCATGCCTGGAATCGATCGCAATCCGATTAGCTGTTCTACGGGTTGATGAGTCGGGCCATCCTCGCCCATACCAATGCTGTCGTGAGTGAAGATATAGATCACTGGCAGCGCATTCATGGCTGCAAGGCGCATGGGAGGACGCATGTAATCGGAGAAGACGAAGAAGGTGCCACCGTAGGGAATAAGGCCGCGGTGCAAGGCCATTCCATTCAGGATGGCGCCCATGGCATTCTCGCGAATGCCGAAGTGCATGTTGCGTCCCGCCCAGTTCTCCGGTTCGAAGTTGCCCGCTCCGTCGATGTTTGTATGGGTGCTGGGGCCAAGATCGGCAGAGCCTCCCATCATCTCCGGCAGACGAGAGCCGAGTAACTCGATCACTTTTCCTGAAGCGACGCGGGTAGCCATTGGTCCGTCGGCTGGCGCAAATGTTGGCAGTCCGGCGTCCCAATCATTAGGTAGCTGACTGTCGATTACTCTCTGAAATTCAGCGGCAAGGTCCGGGCATTCTTGCGCGAAGGCCTTGAACCGCGACTTCCATTCCACTTGCGCAAGGCTTCCGCGAGAGACTGCTCTCCGAAAGTGCTCCAACGCCTCCTCGGGGATATGGAACGAAGGCTCAACGGGCCAGTCCATGCCCTCTTTGGTGAGACGCACCTCTTCAACGCCGAGCGCCTCTCCGTGAGCTGCTGAGGTGTCCTGTTTGTGCGGACTGCCGAAGCCAATGTGCGTACGCACTGCAATCAACGATGGCCGTCCGCTCTCCGCACGCGCGTTCTCAAGTGCAAAGGCCACGGCTTCAACGTCGTTGCTCCGTTCCACTCGTTGCACGTGCCAGCCGAACGCAGCGAACCGCGCCAAGCGATCTTCGGTGAATGTCAGCTCTGTGCTTCCTTCGATGGTGATGTGATTGTCCGCGTAAAGAACGATGAGCTTACCAAGATGCTCGTGCCCAGCGATCGACCCAGCTTCGGAGGAAATTCCTTCCTCGAGATCGCCGTCGCTGACAAGGACGTAAGTAAAGTGGTTCACGATCTGGTGGCCGCGCCGGTTAAAACGCGCTACGAGCGCCACCTCCGCAATGGCCATGCCCACGCCGTTCGCAAGGCCCTGGCCCAAAGGCCCTGTGGTAGCTTCAACGCCCGGGGTCTTGCCAAACTCCGGATGACCCGGCGTGCGGCTGCCCCACTGGCGAAACCTCTTCAGCTCTTCGAGAGGCAGTTCGAAACCCGTGACGTGAAGCAGCGCATAGAGCAACGCGCATCTGTGGCCGGCCGACAAAATGAAACGGTCGCGATCTGGCCACTGAGGATCGAGCGGGTTGAACTTGAGCGATCGATCCCAGAGTGCGTATGCCATAGACGCCGAGCCCATGGGCAAGCCGGGGTGGCCAGAGTTGGCCTTCTGCACCATGTCCACCGCCAAAAAACGGAGCGTATTGATGCACAACTCATCCAATGCGGGCGGAGCGACTGTTATTGCAAATGTTGCAGAGGGCGCCATGACACGTCTTGCCTTTCACCTTTTAGATGGGTTAAACATCGAGAAGAGATTCGAGACTCACAGTTGCGTCAAGAGTCATGCCCGCTACATCTTGAGGCCAACATCGCTGCACAGGGGGTGCTTGCATTGGCAGGGCGTCTTTGGTCCCTTCTTTGCCTCTGCGCATGTGGTGCTGCAATGCTTCTTGCCGCTCGCGAGCTGACAGTTACAGCCAGGATTTTCGCACTTTTGCGTGGTGGTCATAAACGCTCCTCTTCTCTGAAAAGGGCTTCGCTCTTTTGAGGGCCCTCTGTTATTCACCGCCCGCTAATACTTCTCAGACTCTAGTTGCCGACGGTCGGCGAACGATCGCCACAGAGCATCTGGCTCGACGAGCGATCGACTCCACCCGCGTCAGGCCTGCTTGTATAACTCAGCCCTGGACGGGGCGCTTCATGCCGCAAACTTGAAGTTATGCGGCGGTTCTTGTTGCGACGGAATCGGGCGCCTGGAGGAGGTCATCGAAGATGGCGCGGTATTGGATCATTGCAGTGCGCTGCTCTTCGGTGGTGGCTTCGACCTGACCGAGACGGACGGCAATGGAGTGCGCGCGGCGGTAGTCTTCCATAACGCGGGGATAGTGAACGGAGACATCGGCTGCGCGCTGCTCAAAGTTGACCTGGGGATAACCGCGAGCCTCAAGGAGCGCGGCGATCAGGTCGTCGGCTTCAGTGACTGCGGCCTTGGGGTGATCGACGAAGCGGGATTGCACGGTTTGCCACTCGGCTACGAATCGCTCCCGGTTGGCGGCCCCGAGTTCGCGGATCTTGAGTGCGTCCATGCGGGCTTCACGATCGGCCAGCTTTGCTTCGGCCTTGCGCGAAGAGCCATGCTCCAGAACAGCACGGTCATATTCCGATCCGAAACGATTGCGGAAGGCCCGAGTGCGGGTTGCCCGGCGATGAACGAACCCTACAACTGCAACGAAAACGAGAAAGATAAGGACAACCACGGCACTAATGAGCTGGGTATTCGTGAAGTGATAGAGCATGCAGTTCTCCTGGGATTTCCTCGGCGGCAAAGGCTGAATGGGAGTGGGCTCGGCGGGCGGGGAAGGACCTACGCAGAGTCCATCATGGAGGGCTGTGCACGTGAATGCTGGCCAGAATTGCTCACCGTGTGGAGTTGAGACGACCGCAAAAGGAGCCTCGGTAGCGGGGGCACCCTCTGACGTCGCAACGTGAAAGGCTTCTGTACCAATCGCGATAACAATTCCGCCGGGCTGTGCTCTACCCCTTGAATACCGCCCGGTGGCGCTTGGATCGCGAACGTGGCGGGTGATCTCCGGCATGTCGCCCAGCATTCCCGCCGATTCGAATAGGGAGAGCAAAATCGACCAGAATTTCATGGGAAGAGGAGCGATGGTGATAACAGGAGAGACCAACCATGAAGCAACAATTCGAGAATGAAGAAGCAAAGAAACCGAAAGACAAAACGGACGGGGACGCGGCAACGGAAAAGAGAATCAACCAGTTGGCTGACAAAGCTGCGGAGAAAGCATCAAAGACGGAACAGCGTTACGACAAGGATCACACGATCATTTCAAAGTGACGACCCGCTGGACCATTATCCTCGAATCGATGCCGCGTGCCTACGGAACGCTTCATGGCTTCGGCATTTCAGAGCTGGTGGTATATCTCCCGCGTATTGCGCGCGACCGACGCATCACATTCTGTTAGCAGAAAGTTCCTGAGGAGCTGACCTGTTTCGCTCTACTCATCCTTGGCTGATGCTATGCCTAAAATCAGGCCGAATAGCCAACTCGGAGAACTGTCATAGCAGTATCGAAGGAAGGCTCCCCGCGTCTTGCGTAGCCTCCATTCTGCCGCAGTCGCTGCTTTCAATAATCGTGGTTGGCCATTTTTGAGCATTTTTGCTCAGATTGCGTATCTCCTCCGGAAGATACTTTCCTCGCGCCTCTCCCTTCGTGGTTATGGCCGTGATGCTAATTGCACTCATCATGTTCAGCCTCCCAGGCAAGTAAAGATCTGTAAACTTGAGCCAGAGGACGCCGTAGCGTACTGATGCCTTCTAGCTCGTAAGCGTCGGAGTGCAATACGACTGTCGAGAAGCGCGAACGTCCGGACTCGGTTAGGTCGATTTTCGAAGGCATTTCGCTGCCCATTTTGAGAATTCAACAAGCTCCAAATGAGCCTTCTTCAGTGCCTGTCCAACCATCTTCCGAGCCTCCCATGGATCAGCGCCGGGTACAAGGAGCAGGAACAGGAGAATATACATCGTGAAATCGAATGCAGAAATGCCCGAGCCGAAGTCCGCGTCAAAGCCTGACTCCAAGCCCGCTCCGAAGGATGATGAGGATGCTCTGAAGTCGCTGCCCATGCCCGAACTCATGAAAAAGCTCGGGACATCGGCAGATGGACTCACACAAGCCGAGGCGCAAAAGCGACAGGCACAGTATGGGCCTAACGAAATTGCGGAAAAGAAGACCAACGAATATCTCAAGTTCCTCTCTTACTTCTGGGGCCCGATTCCGTGGATGATCGAAGCCGCCGTCATTTTGTCAGGAGTTGTCGGTCACTGGCTCGATTTCTTTGTCATTTTCGCGCTGCTTTTGTCCAACGCCCTGGTTGGATTTTGGGAAGAGCATCAAGCGGGAGACGCGATTGCCGCCCTGAAGGCCCGGTTGGCGATCAAGGCGAAGGTCAAGCGTGACGGCAAGTGGGAGAATCCTAAGGCGAGTGAACTGGTGCCTGGCGACGTAGTTCGTCTCAGGCTTGGCGACATCGTTCCGGCAGATGCGCGTCTGCTTGATGGCGACTCGATCGAGGTGGATCAGTCGGCTTTGACCGGGGAGTCGTTGCCCGTGACTGCCAAGCCCGGTGGGGCGGTCTATTCCGGGTCCATCATCCGTCAGGGCGAAATAGACGCTATGGTCTATGCGACCGGCACGAACACCTACTTCGGCAAGACAGCTCAAATGGTGCAGTCTGCACACACGGTCAGTCACTTCCAGAAGGCAGTGATGAAGATCGGTGACTACCTGATCATTCTGGCGGTCGCGCTGGTCGCGTTGATTCTTGTCTTTGCCCTCTTCCGAGGCGACAAGGTCCTGACCACGCTGGAATTCTGCTTGGTGCTTCTGGTAGCGGCGATCCCAGTCGCCATGCCCACCGTGCTGTCGGTGACCATGGCAGTGGGTGCACGGTTGCTGGCAAAAAAGGAAGCGATTGTAACGCGCTTGTCGGCCATCGAGGAGTTGGCCGGCGTAGACGTGCTTTGCTCTGACAAGACCGGCACTCTCACACAGAACAAACTGACACTGGGTGATCCCTTCACAGTAGACGGTATCGCTCCCGAGAACGTGATCCTCTGGGCGGCCCTTGCCTCCCGCGCAGAAGACAAAGACACGATCGACCTTGCCGTCATCGGAGGCGTCAAGGATGACAACAAACTGAAGGCTTGCAAGGTGCTGCACTTCATGCCGTTCGATCCTGTCCACAAGCGGACGGAAGCCACCGTCCAAGGCGCGGATGGGAAGCAGTTCTTTGTGGCCAAAGGCGCTCCTCAGGTAATTCTCAAGATGGCGACCAACACCGGCGATGTCAAGGAGGCAGTGGAGAAGACAATCCTTGAATTTGCGGGACGCGGCTACCGGTCCCTTGGCGTTGCCAGGGCCGACGAGCAAGGCAAATGGAAGTTTGTCGGCATGTTGCCGCTGTTCGATCCACCGCGCGAGCAGGCCAAAGCAACCATCGCAAGTGCCGTCCAGATGGGCGTAAAGATCAAGATGGTTACAGGCGACCAGATTGCCATCGCGCGTGAAACGTCAAAACAATTGGGACTGGGCTCGAACATCCTGGATGCCAGCTCACTGGGCGACCTTAAGAAGGATGCAACCCCTGAGCAGGCCAAGGCCATTGAAGGCGCGGATGGCTTTGCGCAGGTCTTCCCCGAACACAAGTTTTACATTATTGACGTGTTGCAGAAACATGGCCATATTGTCGGCATGACTGGCGACGGGGTCAATGATGCGCCGGCGTTGAAGAAAGCCGACTGCGGCATCGCCGTGTCCGGAGCGACAGATGCAGCCAGAGCGGCAGCGTCCATTGTGCTCCTTGCGTCTGGTCTGTCGGTGATCATCGACGCAATCAAGGAGAGCCGCCGCATTTTCCAGCGCATGAACAGCTATGCGATCTATCGCATAGCGGAGACGCTACGCGTGCTGTTCTTCATGACGCTGGCCATCCTGGTCTTCAATTTCTATCCCGTCACCGCAGTCATGATCGTGATGATCGCGCTGCTCAACGACGGAGCGATTCTGTCAATCGCCTATGACAACGTATTGTATAGGAACAAGCCCGAGGCCTGGAACATGCGGCTTGTGCTGTCCATCTCCACCGTTCTGGGAGTGATTGGCGTTGCCGCCGCGTTTCTCCTGTTCTATCTGGGCGAGCGCGTCTTCCACATGGACCGCGTGACAGTCCAGACACTCATGTACCTCAAGCTTTCCGTGGCCGGGCATCTGACCATCTTCCTGACGCGCACACGCGGTCCATTCTGGTCTATACGCCCCGCGAGGATTCTTTGGATAGCGGTGCTTGGCACCCAGACCATCGCAACTCTGATTGCGGTTTACGGGCTCTTCATGGCGCCGTTGGGTTGGAAGTGGGCAGGGCTCGTCTGGGGCTATGCAATCGTCTGGGCCTTGATCAACGATCGCATTAAGCTGCTCGCCTACCACATCTTCGACCCGATCAAGAAAGCGATCCCGCAAACCGCAGCGCCCGCCGACGATACTAAGGAGATCGCGGCCCGGGCTTATGAGATTTATCAGCAGCGAGTCAAAGGCCAGAGCCAGCAGGATCAGGACTGGCTTGAAGCGGAGCGGGAAACCCACCTCGAAGAGGCGGCAAAGAAGAAACCCGCTGCATAGGCAACATTGAAGGGACAGGATGACGATCGATTCTAAGAGCTATCGTGTGCCGCCAGACAAGAAGGTAAACCTCAGCAAATGGCCTACGATGGTCAAGCCTTATGCCAAGTCGAAGAAGGAGTATGAGGAGCTTCTCGGTCAACACATTGAGAAGCTGAGTTCATTGCAAAACCTTCACTACGCGTCTCATCGTTATGCGTTGCTGCTGATCTTCCAGGGCATGGACGGCGCCGGCAAAGATGGCGCGATTCGTCACGTCATGTCGGGCGTCAATCCTGAAGGTTGCGAAGTGTTCAGCTTCAAGCAGCCAAGCGCCGAAGAACTCGACCATGATTTTCTTTGGCGCACCACATGCCGCCTTCCCGAGCGCGGCCGGATCGGCATCTTCAACCGGTCTTATTACGAGGAAGTCCTGGTCGTTCGAGTGCATCCGGAGATTCTTCGCAGCCAGGGGCTTCCCGAAGAGTTGCGCGACGAGAAGGACATTTGGGAGCAGAGGTATGACTCCATCGTTAACCTGGAGAAACACCTTCATCGTAACGGCACACAAATCGTCAAGATCTTTCTGCATCTGTCGTACGAGGAGCAACGAGAGCGGTTTCTTGCACGCATCGATGAGCCGGACAAGAACTGGAAATTCAGCACCTCCGACATTCACGAGCGGAAGTACTGGAAACACTACATGAAGGCCTACGAGGGTTGCTTTCAAGCGACAAGCACCCATCATGCGCCATGGTACGTTGTCCCCGCCGACGACAAGGAAAATGCGCGGCTGATCGTCTCGCAAATCGTTCTGGATGCCCTCGGAGAACTGAAGATGGCATATCCCAAAACCACCGCAAAGCGCCGCGTCGAGCTGCAAGCGATTAAGAAACTGTTGACGAAATAACCTAGGGGAATCGCCGCACGCAGCCCCGAGCAGATCAATCTTTCAAAGCCCCCACCGCGCTGTTACCAGTTGCGGAGAAATGGAAAGGAACAGTCGATATGCCTACCAAGGAACTCCCCATCAAAGTTGAGAAGGATGACACGCCTCGATCGTTCAGCAAGAACTTCGATCAGACTGGCAACTCCTCCGGGTTTATCTTCGATGTAACTCTGTCGACCGCGATCGCTGCAAATGGGAAAGTGGAAGCACAGGCTCCAGCTCCCAAGGGGCCGCTTTCGCCCGATCTGCTCGACAAGATGAATCGCTACTGGCGGGCGGCAAACTATCTGTGCATTGGCCAGATCTACCTGTTCGAGAATCCTCTCTTGCGTGAACCGCTGAAGGCATCGCAGATCAAGCCGCGATTGCTCGGGCATTGGGGAACGTCGCCGGGACAAAACCTCATCTACATTCATCTGAACCGGCTTATCAAAGAGCATGATGCGGACGTTATTTACATCTCCGGGCCTGGACATGGGGGTCCTTCACTGAATGCCTGTTCCTATCTGGAGGGATCGTACACCGAGGTCCACCCGGAGATCACACACGATGAAGACGGCTTGCGGCTTATGTTTCGCAAGTTCTCGACGCCGGGAGGCGTCCCCAGCCACTGCGGGCCGCACGTGCCAAACTCCATGCACGAAGGCGGAGAACTTGGCTACTCTCTGGTTCATGCATTCGGCGCGGCCTTCGATAATCCGGACTTGATTGTCGCCTGCGTGATCGGTGACGGCGAATCCGAGACATGCCCACTGGAGGGAAGCTGGAAGTC
>Ga0181535_10003220_pt1 | contig 19097 bp, 16 predicted proteins | sample PEATcosm2014_Bin_44_FD_119774 | JGI IMG/M metagenome (GOLD analysis project Ga0181535, IMG submission 119774) | Peatland microbial communities from MTU Mesocosm Facility, Houghton, MI, USA - PEATcosm2014_Bin17_30_metaG | ecosystem: Environmental > Terrestrial > Soil > Wetlands > Peat | place... | reverse complement strand
GGGCCGCGGAACCGAAAGCAAGACGAGTCGCCTGGCTCGACGCAGCGTGAGTCGGAAAAACCTGAATCAAAGAGAAAAGTGCGCTCAACCCGATGAACTTCTGAGCGCGGACGAGATGCCTGCTCATATACGTTCCTCTATCGCGAATGAATTCGGAAGCACTTCTCTTCGTCGATTGTCGAAGTCTTCCCCACGAGCTTACAGAAATTCAGCGAAGTCGCACGAATATCGTGCGCGCAAACAGAATGCCGGAATCAGCGCGGTAAGCACCTGCGCGCCAAGACTCGAACTGCGTAAGTTGAACTGGGGTCACACCGGAATAATGCTTCTCTCCGCGACACGCGGACTAAAGGTGCATCGAACCTGCGAATGAATACATAACAGGTCCTCTCAACCGATCTGTCCATCAATCAATATAGGTGTGATTCATGAGGAAAACTTAGTGAATCTCACAATTCTCTTCCGAAACGCAAAAAGGCTGCCATGGGGGCAGCCTTTTTGTTTTATGCACGCCTCAAAACCCGACTTCATTGCACAGTAAGCGTGAATCTTATCGTTTACGTGAGCGTTCCCGCAGTCGCCTTCACAGTCACGGCGGTGGTGCCGGCAGGAGTCGTCGAGCCTCCGCCTCGTCCGCCTCCTCCTCAGCCACTACCGCCGCCGTAACCGGCGATGGATAGTCTCAGAGCAGCCGTCACCACCAATCCCAGCAGTAATTCCCTCCAGTTACGCCGCGAGCGCACCATTGCCTAGCTGCATACGGGCCGAGAAAGCCGCAAAATCAAGACCCGCGCGCGCGATCCTTCGATGAAATGGTCTATGCGCCCTGGGGGAGAACGTTGGGTACATCGATCCCAAGAGCGGTAGCCAGGTCGTGCTGGTGCTCCTGCTCCTGGGAGATGATCTTGCGGAGCTGTTCAGCAAGCGCATAGTGGCCCAGCGCCTCAGCCTGCTTCACGCGCTCTCGATAATTGCGAATGGTTTCGGTCTCATTGTCGAGATCGAAGCGAAGCATCTCTTCAGGCTTCTTTGAAAGCTTTACTTCCTTCGGAGTTGCAGTCGGCATCCCTCCCAGGTAATCGATCTGGTCGGCGATAATGAGCGCATGCTGCAATTCCTCAGCCGCATGCAGCTTCAGTTCCCCGGCGATCTGCATCCACTGAGCTCCGCTCAGCACGTTGCTATAAACGGTATAGGCGATGATCGCTTGATACTCACGCGACAGATCTTCATTCAGAGCTTTGATCAGATCCTGAACCGACTGGCTCGGCTCCTTGCCGTTCTGCTTGGCCATGATTTTCTTCCTTTCAATGCAGGCGGCCTTGCGACGCCGCCGACATGGGTTCAGATGCAGAATGGCTCTATCCCGTTGGTTTTTGAGACCATAAACCCGTCGCACAATCTGCCGGATTCTGCGTCTCAATGTTGTGTGACGGGTTTTCGAGGCGAGGGTCGATGAGCAAACTCGCATTTCTCCTTTTGCTATGCGCCTTGTCCCTTCACGGCCAGAGCAACAGCGGAGAGCTCAAGCTGAAAGTGACCGACCCGTCGGGTCTCGGCGTCAAGACAGCTGTCCACGTCTCCAGCGCGGCGAACCAGTATCGCGCAATTCTGCAAACAGACAATCAAGGCAATCTCGTCCTCCAGCGCCTCCCCTTCGGCCTCTACATATTGGCCATTGAACAAACCGGACTTGCCCCCGCCACTGAAACGATTGCGATCGCATCTTCCATTCCCCTGCGCCACGCGATTCAACTCAAGTTGGCCACGGTCACCCAGGCCATCGACGTTACTTCTCAAAACACGCTGATCGATCCCGACCAGCCCGGCTCCGTCAATCAAATCGGTTCTGATGTGATTCAACATCGCATCGGCTCCATTCCCGGCCGGTCCCTGCAGGATCTCGTGAATTCCCAACCCGGATGGCTCTATGAGGGTAACGCTGTTCTGCACCCGCGGGGCTCGGAATATCAAACCCAGATCGTCGTCGACGGCATTCCTCTCACCGACAATCGCTCCCCCAGCTTCGGTCCTGAAATCGAAGCCGACGACGTGCAGTCCATGAGCATCTACACCGCGGGCATCCCTGCCGAGTACGGGCGCAAAATGGGTGGTGTCATCGAGCTCAACACATTTCAAAATGAGCAGCCCGGTTTTCACGGCGAACTCGTGGCCTCCGGCGGAAGTTACGACACCGCATCCGCGTTCGCCGGAGGCCAATACACCTGGGACAAAAACACCCTCGGCGCCAGTGCCAGCGGAAGCCGCACAGACCACTACCTCAATCCCGTAGTTCCGCAAAACTACTCCAACACCGGCACCAACGGCGACTTTTCCATTCGCTACGAGCGCGACTTCACTCCCAACGACCGCCTCGGATTGAACCTCCGCCACGAAGTTTCCCGCTACGACCTGCCTAACGAACAGATCCAGCAAGCCGCGGGTCAGCGACAGACTGCGGACAATGCCGAAACGATGGGCTTCGCTTCGTACGAGCACATTTTCTCTTCCCAGACGCTCGCCGACTTCCGCGGCATGGTTCGCGACAACGCCAACGACTTCACGTCAAACCCCCAGTCAACACCGATCGAAGTCTTCCAGCACAACGGTTTTCGCGAAGGGTACGTCAAGGCAAGCCTCACCACCGACCACGGCCCTGGCGAGTGGAAGGTCGGCATTGAAACCGACAACACTTTCCTGCATGAAGACTTCAGCTACCTGATCACCGACCCAACCCAGTTCGCCGCGGATACACCGTCCACCTTCGCTTTCAGCGGCGAACGCCCCGACCTCGAACAATCCGCATTTGTGCAGGACATGCTTCGTTTCAAAAACTGGACCATCGGCGCAGGACTCCGCTGGGACCACTACCAACTCCTGCTCAACAAACAAGCCGTTCAGCCGCGCTTTTCCATCGCCCGCTACCTTCCCTCCGCGGGCTTGATCCTGCACTTCTCCTACGATCGCGTCTTTCAAACCCCCACGTCGCAGAATCTCCTGCTCTCGAGTTCTGTTCAAATCGAATCTCTTGCTCCGGCCGTCTTCCTGCGCCTTCCCGTCCGGCCATCGCAAGGCGATTACTACGAGGGCGGCCTCACGAAAGCATTCAACGGCAAAGTCCGGCTCGACATCAATTACTTCCGCCGCTTCGTGAACAACTATGCCGACGACGACCAGATCGACAACACCACCATCAGCTTCCCTATCGCCTTCCGCAAAGCCATCGTCTACGGAGCGGAAGGCAAGCTCGACGTCCCTGCTGGCAAACGATTCTCGGGCTTCCTTAGCTATTCCTACGAGGTAGGCAATGCGTGGAATCCTGTCACCGGCGGACTGTTTCTGGGCGACAATGCCACGCAGGCCGAGCTGCAACTCACCGGGCATTTCCCCGATTCGCAGGACCAGCGCAATACCGTCCGCGGTCGACTTCGCTTTCAAGCCACATCGCGTCTCTGGTTCGCCGGCGGCGCTCAATACGACACCGGCCTTCCCTTCGAATTCGACTGCGCACCCTCCACGGTGCTCGCCGAATACGGACAGCAGGTTCTCGATCGCATCAACTTCGCGCGTGGCCGCATCGACCCAACATTCCAGCTCAATGCCTCCGCCGGAGCCGATCTCTATCGCTCCGATCGCATGACGATGCGCGTCCAGGTCGACGGACAGAACCTCACAAATATCCTCGACGTGATCGACTTCGGCGGATTGTTTTCCGGCAACGCCATAGGCCCCGGCCGCAGCCCGATGCTGCGTTTTACGACGACGTTCTAAGCAGCATCCGGACGGTCAAAGTCCAGGTCCCGAACGGAGCATCGGGACACACAGACGGTGGCACTCTGCAGTGACATACTCCACTGAAGGGCCTAACGCTGGGCGCCTCCGATTCCTCAAACGCGAACAACGGATCGACCACGCTAGCGATTCGCTGCTTGCGAATCAATGCCCAAGACGGCAGCACTCAGGCCTCCAGCCCCGGTACCGGCGGACACCCCGGAAACTCCGGCACAAATGTGTTTCCCTTGTACCCCAGATACTTGATCCCGATCTTGCTCGTGAAAAATCCGTCCGCCGTCAGATTGCGCAACAGCGAGAAAAACTCCGCGCCCTGCATAAGTCCCGCGTCTGCATCTGCATTCTTCCGATAAGCAATCAGATCGAGAACTTCTTTCTGCTGCCCTGCCGCGCACTCCAGATACACCTTCCCATAGCGGCTGGTGCAAGTTGTATCCAGACCCTTCAACCCGCCGCCCAGTTTTTCCTGGAATTCCGCATTCTCGCTCGTCACCAGATCAATGAATTCGGGAGCACCCGCCTCCCCTGCGCCGCCGGAATCCGCATCTGCAGGAAAGATCGTCTCGCACAAAGCTTGCAGTGTCTTGTAACCATGCGCATCGAAGAACTTCGGCGCGTACACACCCGCATGGGCCTTCTCTGCATCGATCACGCTGTGCGCATAGGCCGCAGCCTCGATTGGAATCACGCGCAACACCGAACCCGCCACAGCACCCAGGCCCAGCGATTTCAACACCACACGTCGGGATATAAGATCCGTCATCGAATTAGAACTCTCCCTTTTTCGCCTGCTCCAACAGATAATCCGACGTTCTCCACGCGAGCGCCATAATCGTCAGTGTCGGATTCTTGTCGGGATTCGAAACGAACGGCGCCGCGTCCGCCACGAACAGATTCTTCACATCGTGCGCCTGGCAATGCGCGTTCAACACCGACGCCTTCGCATCGTTCCCCATGCGAACCGTGCCCAGCTCGTGAATGATCTCGCCGCCCTGCGAAATCTTGCCCACCGGCTGCTGCATATCGGGGTTCTTCTCCATGCCCTGCGGCTTCGGATGCCGCCGCGTTCCCGCAATCACCGTACCGCCGCCCGCCTCCACAATCGACCGGAACGTCGCCTGCATATCCGCAGCCATCTTGATCTCGTTCTCGCTCCACTGCCAATGGAAGCGGAGCACAGGAATGCCCCACTGATCCTTCACCTCGGGGTCGAGCTCGCAAAAACATTTCCCGTTGGGAATCATCTCGCCGCGACCGCTGAATCCGATAAACGTGCCATACGAGCTGCGGCACTTCTGTTTCAGGCTCACGCCGTAGCCTTCGTGCTCTTCGCACACCCCATCAAATCCGCCCACACCCGGCATATCGCGACCACCGCCAAACTCAATGTGGTAGCCCCGCAAAAACTGGTTCTGCTTCCCGAAACGCCACCACGGCATATACATGTGCATGCCGCCCACGCCATCGTGATTGTGCGCCGGCATCCGTTCCAGCTGCGGAAAATATCCCGCCAGGTCGCTTCCCACTGAGTCCGTCAAATACCGCCCCACCGCACCGGACGAGTTCGCAATCCCATTGGGAAAACTCGCCGACCGCGAATTCAGCAGCAGCCGCGCCGACTCGCACGCGCTCGCCGCTACCACAACCGCTTTCGTATACACGCGCTGTTCGCTCTTGCTTGTCTTATCTATATAGGAGACCGCCTCCGCCCTTCCGTTTTCCCCCACCACGATCTCCCGGGCCATCGCGTTGGCAATCATCGTCAGTCGTCCCGTGGCCGCCGCCGGCGGAATCATCACCTGGCTCGAACTGAAGTTCGAAGCCGATTTGCATCCTCGTCCGCATTGTGCGCAATAATGGCACGCATCCCGCCCGTTGAGCGGCTTGGTCAGGATCGCCATCCGTGAGGGGATGCATGTTATGTTGAGCCGGTCGCAGGCCTTCTTGATCAGCGTTTCGGTGCAGCGCGGCTTCGGCGGCGGCAGAAAAACTCCATCCGGCGCATTGGGAACATTTTCCTTCGATCCGAAAACCCCGATATACGCCTCGACCTTATCGTAGTAAGGCGCAAGGTCTTCGTAGGTGATCGGCCAGTCGTCGCCCATGCCATCGGTGGAGTGCGGCCTGAAGTCCGCTGGCCCAAACCGAAGCGCAATCCGTCCCCAATGATTCGTGCGCCCGCCCTCGATCCGCGACCTGAACCATCGAAACGACGATCCCGGCGCCGCGGTATACGGCTCGCCCTCAATCTCCCAAAAGCCGTTCGGCGCTAGAAACTCACCGAAATTACTTCCCAGTCCGCCCACGCCCGCGCCACGATGCGCCAGCTGGTAGGGCCAGACGTGTTCCTTGAAATCCCGATCGGGATCGAGCCGCGGCCCAGCCTCCAGCATCACGACATTCAGTCCGCCCTCGGTCAGCACCTTCGCGGCCGTGCCACCTCCCGCGCCGGACCCAATGATGCAGACGTCGTACACCGTCTTGCGCGGGTTCACTTGGAACATCGATTCACTCCAGGGGAAGAATTTGCCAGCGTCCCAGTGTACCTGCGTCTGGGATCTTGCTCACCGTCCACCCACACGGCCCTTGGCGCGAAGCCGGGGCAGCACCGACCCAATATACCCTCTCGGTGCAACTACTCGCGACGCTTTTCCGTGCGCCCCAACCGCGTCGAATCGGCATGAAGATTCCCAATCTCGCCTCCCAGGGAACCGCCGCTCCCCAATTGGCGTATTCCCAGTCAAGAAGGAAGGCCCTCCCCTATCGCTGCCGATGGCACGACATCCCCCGTTCGTCCCAAAGCAACGGCAGGCAGGGCGACCTTTGCGTACACTGAAAGCTGGGGATCACAACCTAATCCATGAAGCTGATCGAGGCCTTTAAACTCGCGCTCCAGTCTCTCTGGGGCAACAAGCTGCGGTCTATCCTCACGCTGATCGGCGTGGTGATGGGCGTCGCCTCGGTCATCATGGTCATCACTCTCGTCAACGGCGCCAACAAATATGTCAGCACCAAGCTTTCGGGGTATGGAGCCGACGTCTTCACCGTCACCCGCATGCCCAGCGTCATCTTTACTGCCGAGGAGTATCTCAACTACCAAAAACGCAAAATCATTCGCATTGAGGATTACCAGGCAGTCAAAGACGCTTGCACCGAATGCAGTGAAGTAGGCGCATTACTGAACAAATCGACCAATGTCGTAGCCAACGGCCACTCCAGCAATAACACCAGCGTGCGCGGCTACACCTGGACCATGCTCTCGCTGAACAACATCGACATCGCTCTCGGCCGCGGTTTTACTCCCGCCGATGAGGACCACGCCACTAAAAACGTCATCGTGGGCTACGACATTGTCGACAATCTGCTCGGCGACGGCGACCCCATCGGCAAAGAGATCCGCGTCGACGGCATCCCCTACACTATCGTCGGCGTTGGCGACCGTCAGGGCAAAACCCTCGGCCAGTCGCAGGACAACTGGGTCGCTATCCCCATCACCACCTATCAGCAGATTTACGGGTACAACGATTCGGTCGACATCTACGCCCGCACCAACGGCAACGCGCAGGAGATGGAGCGCGCCGAAGACTCTGTCCGCGTCATGATGCGCACCCGGCGCCACAACGCGCCCGGCAAGCCTGACGATTTCGATCTCGAGACAAATGACACCTTTCTCGACATCTGGAAACAGATCAGTTCGCTCTTTGCCTGGGTCGTGCTCGGCCTCGCTTCCATCGCCTTGGTTGTCGGCGGCGTGGTCATCATGAACATCATGCTCGTCTCAGTCACCGAGCGAACCCGAGAGATCGGTGTGCGCAAGGCACTCGGGGCCAAGCAGCGCGACGTGCTTATGCAATTTCTAATTGAAAGTGCTTCACTGGCGCTGGTCGGCGGCGCCATCGGCGTTCTGGGTGGCATCGCCGTGGGCAAGCTGATCACCATCGTTGTCGGTTTCCCCACCGCAGTCCCACTGTGGGCCATCTTCCTCGGATTAGTTCTAGCCGGCGCAGTCGGCATCTTCTTCGGCGTCTACCCCGCGAGCAAAGCCGCAAAACTAGACCCCGTAGTCGCGTTGCGCGCGGAAATGTGAGTAAGACAGCTTTCAGCTTCTGGCCTCTAGCTGCTAGCTGTTCAAGTCGGGCGACCAATGAAGCATCGAAAATTGGAGATGCTTCGTTTGAGCAAGGAATCAGAGCTGGAGGCTAGAAGCTAGCGGCTGGGAGCGGTTTTTATGGCGCAAGGACAAACTCGAGAATCGATCAAGATGGCCCTCGATACCCTGAGGACAAACAAGCTGCGTTCGGGCTTGACCGTCCTCGGCATCGTCATCGGCGTCACCACCGTCATCACCATCTCGTCGGTCATCAACGGCCTCAATAATCGCGTCAACGACTGGGTCAGTTCGCTCGGCACCAACGTGATCTGGGTATTTCACATGCCCGTCATCGGAGTCCGCCCCACCACCGAGATGCTGGCCCGCAAAAAGCTCACCGCCGACGATGTCATCGCCCTTCGCACCCTCCCCCATGTCGTTGCAGCGGATGGCGGCTATCAGCACGTCGGCCAGTTTCGCGTCGGTGCGGTCAGCGTCAAATACCAGGGCAAAAAAGTTGCCGGCACCATCCTTCAGGGATCGACCGCAGAACTCTCGTTAGTCTCAGACATCACTCTGCTCCAAGGCCGACTCTACACCGATGATGAAGACAAGCGCGCCGCACACGTCGTCCTCCTCGGGCACGATACCTGGGAACAGCTCTTCGGCGACCAGTACGCGGTCGGCAAAGAAGTCAACATCGAGACCGGCATGTACACCGTCATTGGCGTGATCGATAAGCGCAAGCAGCCCTTCGGCGGCGGCAAGAATCCGAACGACAACATGGCGATCTTCCCCTTCGGCACCTTTCACAACCTGCACCCCGAAGACAAAGACATGTGGGTCAGCGTGAAATACGATGACCCGAAGAACAAAGCCCTGGTTCAGGAAGAAATCCGCGAACTGCTCCGAATCCGCCGCCACGTCCGCGTCGAAGCCCCCGACGACTTCGAAATCTTCGGGCCTGATTCGCTCTCGAAGCTCTGGGGCCAGCTCACCGGCGGCCTGGTTCTCTTCATGATCGCCGTCTCCAGCGTCGGCCTCATGGTCGGCGGCGTCGGCGTCATGAACATCATGCTCGTCAGTGTGACCGAGCGAACCCGCGAAATCGGCGTGCGCAAAGCCATCGGCGCTACCAAGCGCACCTTGATGACCCAGTTCACCACGGAAGCCGTGACCTTGTGCGCCGTCGGCGGCGTCATCGGCATCCTGGTTGGCGCCGTGCTCACCTGGATCATCTATTTTCTGCCCATCGGCCTGCCCGCCACCGTTTCCACCACGTGGATCATCATCGGTTTCGGCGTCTCCTGCGCCATCGGCCTCCTCTTCGGGATTTATCCCGCATGGAAAGCCGCCAATCTCGACCCCATCGAAGCCTTGCGATACGAGTAACGTAGGGAACACACAGTAGGAAACAGGGAAAGTCACTGGCGACCTGCTCTGCCCACAACGCCGAGTGGCCAACATCACAGCCAAAATCGAAGCGACGTAATAAAATCGCGCCGGTTCAATTCACTGCGCACTTACTTCCGCTGTCCGCTGTCCACTGTCCACTGAAAGCCGCCGTCCATGGCAAAAGGGCAAAATCGCGAGTCCGTCACACTGGCGCTCGAAACGCTCCGGGCAAACAAGCTGCGCTCCGGATTGACCATCCTCGGCATCGTCATCGGCGTCACCACGGTCATCACTATCTCCTCGGTGATCAACGGTGTGAATAGGCGCGTCTCCGACTGGGTTACCTCGTTGGGATCGAATGTGCTCTGGGTCTTCCATATGCCGCTCATCGGTGTGCGTCCGACGACAGAGATGCTCACCCGCAGAAAGCTGAACCTCGATGACGTACTCGCTTTGCGCGGCATGCCGCACGTATTGGCTGTCGACGGAACCTACCAGCACGTAAACCAGCAGTTCCACGTGGGCGATGTCAGCGTGAAATACAACGGCAAAAAAGTCGCGGGCGCCTTCATCATGGGTTCAACCGCCGCGCTCGAAATGACCTCGGAACTCGTCGCCCAGGAAGGCCGCTTTTGGACCGACGCGGAAGACCAGCGCCACGCGCACATCTGTCTGCTGGGCCACGATACAGCCGAAGACCTGTTCGGCACCGAAGACCCGATCGGCAAGGATGTGAATGTGGCCACTGGGCTCTACACGGTGATTGGCATCGTAGACAAGCGAAAGCAGCCCTTCGGCTCCGGCAAGAACCCGGCGGACAATGGCGTCTATTTTCCTCTGGGCACCTTTCACAATCTGTACCCCGAGATCAAAGACATGTACATCGGCGTCAAGTTCGACGACCAGAAATACAAGTCGCTGGTCACCGAAGAGGTTCGAGAAGTGCTGCGCATCCGCCGCAAGGTGCGAGTTGAAGCGGAAGATAACTTCGCGATCTTCGGACCCGATTCGCTCACCAAGCTCTGGGGCCAGTTGACGGGTGGCCTGGTCCTCTTCATGATCGCCGTCTCCAGCGTTGGCCTCATGGTCGGCGGCGTAGGCGTCATGAACATCATGCTCGTCAGCGTGACTGAACGGACCCGGGAAATCGGCGTGCGCAAAGCCATCGGCGCCACCAAGCGGGCGCTCCTCATGCAGTTCACCACCGAGGCCGTCACCTTGTCCGCTGTGGGCGGCATCATCGGCCTTTTGCTGGGCGCAATACTCACTTGGATCGTCTACTTTCTGCCCATCGGCCTGCCCGCAACGCTTTCAATCATGTGGATGCTGATCGGCTTCTGCGTCTCCTGCGCAATCGGGCTGATTTTCGGCATTTATCCCGCATGGAAAGCCGCCAATCTCGACCCCATCGAAGCCCTGCGCTACGAGTAAGGCAGCGAATACACAGTAGGGAAGGGAAAGTCGATGTCGTCCTGTCCCTTAAAAGTGGATTCTGCCGCCCCGTGCAGATCGTTTTTCGATCCGTACTTTGACTTGGGGGCGCCCGGCCAGTCCGTCTTGAAAAGAGGGCTCGCGATGTCGGCGATGCGCAACTGGTATTTGGCCAGACTCTTCTCCGCGCGATCAAGGTCATCGCCGGAGAGGTCGATCAGATTCCTGCCTCCCATGGATCGAAGCTCGATCCAATGCAGGCCGAAGTCACTGGCCACCACCGAACACGCGTGATCCAGATATTCTCAGCTTTTGTGTACGACGCGGATGTGGAGTTCCTTCAACTGCTGTTCGGTAACGGTGGTGGGCGCTTCGGCCATGAGGTCGATGGCTTTGGCGGTTTTGGGGAAGGCGATGACTTCGCGCAGGCTGGGCGCACCTGTGAGCAGCATGACGATGCGGTCGAGGCCGAGGGCGATGCCGCCGTGCGGGGGCGTGCCGTATTCGAGCGCGTCGAGGAAGAAACCGAAACGCTTGCGCGCGTCTTCTTCGCTGATGCCGAGCGAGGCGAAGATCTGCTGCTGCACATCTTTGCGATGGATGCGGATGGATCCCGAACCGAGCTCGAGACCATTCATGGCCAAGTCGTAGCAGTCGGCGCGGACGGAGGCGGGGTCGCTGATGAGGTTGGCCATGTCGGCTTCGTAGGGTGCGGTGAAGGGATGATGCGCGGGCATCCAGTGGCCGGTAGCGAGGTCGTATTCGAACATGGGGAAGTCGACGATCCAGATGGCGTGAAAGGCAGCTGAACCATCGATGGGCTTGCCTGACTTTGGGTCGGCACTTTGGACAGTTTCGTCCGTGACCTGAAATGCCTTGTGCTTGTCGGCGTACTTCTTCGCCAGCTCAGTGCGGAAGTTGCCGGCGGCGGAGTAAACGTTGATCTCGCGCTCGGAGAGGCGGCCTTCAAACTTGGTGTCGCTTGCTTTGATGTGATGCGCAGGATTTCCGGCGACGATGATGACGAAGTCGGCGTCGGACGCACCTGCCAGTTCGCGGACCTTGGCTGCGGATTCGGGGAAGCTTTTGGCGAGGCGCTTGAAATCATCGATGAATTTCGCGCCCTTTTTCTGATCGAAGAGGGGATGGTTATCTTCGCGCTCCTTGCGGCTGAGCTCGCCGACGTTGGGAATGCGCAGGGCGACGACGGGTAGAGCTGGATCGATTTGGAGTGTCGCCAGTGCTGCATCGGGGAATGCTGAGCGCACATCGGTGAGGCCGGGCAGGCGCAGGTCTGGCTTGTCGGAGCCGTACTGGCGCATGGAGTCGTCGTAGGTGATGCGCGGGAAGGGCGTAGGCAGGATGACGCCGGCGGCAGCGAAGGCAGCGGCGCAGAACTTCTCGACGACGGCGAAGACATGCTCGCGGCGCGGGAAGGACATTTCGAGATCGACTTGCGTGAACTCAAGCTGGCGGTCGGCGCGCTGGTCCTCATCGCGGAAGCAGCGGGCGATCTGGAAGTAGCGATCGAAGCCGGAGATCATGAGGATCTGCTTGAAGATCTGCGGCGATTGTGGGAGCGCGTAGAACTCGCCTGGATGGACGCGGCTGGGGACAAGAAAATCGCGAGCGCCTTCGGGTGTGGATTTGTTGAGGGCGGGCGTTTCTATCTCGAGGAAGCCTTGCTGCGAGAGGCTTTCGCGCACGGCGCGCGTGATTTCGTGGCGCAGCCAGAAGTTGCGCTGCATCTCGGCGCGGCGCAGATCGATGTAGCGATATTTGAGACGGACTTCTTCGTTCTGGATGGCTTCTTCCGCAGGCGAGAAGGGTGCGAGGCGCGCGTCGTTGAGGACGCGGATCTCGGTGGCCTCGATCTCGATGTCGCCGGTGGGCATTTTGGGATTGATGGCGTCGGGATCGCGGAGGCTCACCTTCCCAACGGCGGCGACGACGTACTCGGGGCGGACCTGCTCGCCTTTCAAGTGGCCTTCAGGAGTCAGTTCCTTGTCGAGGACGACCTGGGCGATGCCGGTGCGATCGCGGAGATCGAGGAAGATGAGGTTGCCGTGGTCGCGGCGGCGATTGACCCAGCCCATGAGGACGACTTGTTGGCCGGCGTGGGCGGCGCGGAGATCGCCGCACATGTGGGTGCGTTCGAGAGTACCTAAGAAGTCGAGCAATGAGATTTCCTTCTATTTTGCAGCGGGCTGGCTCAGATGCGTTGCGAGTTCCGCGCGCGGGACTTTGGTCTGTGTGCCTGAGGAGAAGTCCTTCACCGTCAGGATACCGGATTGGAGTTCGTCTTCGCCGAGGATGACGATGCGACGGGCGACCTTGTCGGCGGTTTCGAAGGACTTTTTGAGACGGAAGCTGCCGTCGCCCAGTTCGATGCTGAGGCCGGCGCGGCGGAGTTCGCGGGCGAGGGCCAGGGCCGCTGCGTTGATCCGCATGAGAGCGGCTTCATCTTTCGCGTCGCCTAATGGCGCGACGAATGCATCCACCCGTGGTTGGGCGGACCCTTGGTTGAGAGCCTGCAAAGTTAAAACAAGGCGATCTTCGCCCATGGCGAAGCCGATGCCGGGGGCTTTGGGGCCGCCGATGGCTTCGCTGAGGCCGTCGTAGCGTCCACCGCCGAGGAGGGAGTTCTGGGCTCCGAGGCCGCCGTGGGTGAACTCGAAGGTGGTGCGGGTGTAGTAGTCGAGGCCACGGACCAGGCGGTGATTGCGGGTGTAAGGGACACCGGCGGCGTCGAGAGCGGCGAGCACCGCGGCGAAGTGAGTCTTGGAGGCGTAGTCGAGGGAGTCGACGATTTTTGGGAGTGTGTCAATGATGGGTTGGTCTTCGGGGACCTTGCAATCCAAGACACGCAGCGGGTTGGTGACGGCGCGGCGCTGACAGTCTACGCACATCTTTGGCGCGATGGGAATGAGAGCTTCGCGCAGGACCTCGTTGTAGCGGGCGCGGTCGGCGGAGGAACCTACGGAATTGATCTCGAGGGTCCAGCCGGTGATGCCGAGCTCGTCGAGCAGGGTGGCGAGCATTTCCAGAACTTCCGCGTCGCGAAGGGGGGATTCGCTGCCGGCAGAGGGTGGGCCGATAACTTCGGCGCCGATCTGCGAGAACTGGCGATAGCGGCCTTTTTGTGGGCGTTCGCGGCGGAATTGGGGACCGATGTAGTAGGACTTTTGGAGCTGGCCGGTTTCGCCCAGCTTGTGCTCGATGTAGGCTCGGACGACGCCGGCCGTGTTTTCGGGGCGGAGGGTGAGGGACTGCGGCTTTTCGGATTGGGCGCGAGCGCGGTCTTCCCAGGTGTACATCTCCTTGGAGACGATGTCGGTTTCTTCGCCGACGCCGCGAGCGAAGAGGGCGGTGTCTTCGAAGACCGGGGTGCGGATTTCGCCGAAATTGTAGCGGGTGAAGACGGCGCAGGCCGTGGCCTCAATGCGATTCCAGAGGGCCGTTTCCGGCGGGAGCAGGTCGCGGGTGCCCCGCACGGCTTTCAGGGTGGTCATGGCTTATCCAGTTTAAATGGAGTCCTTAGACGCAAGTCGTGCCATGTTGCAAAGCCCGAGATTCTTTCGCGGGCGATGTCGTTTCCAACGCGGTTCGGTTGTAGCTCTCCTGGGGACTGGACGGGCAAAGGACAAGGAGCACTGAAGCCTCAGGATCCCCCCACCCTTTCCGCAGAAGCAAGCGGAAAGGATGGGGCAACGGACATCGTCCGCTTAGGTTTGGAGGGGTGCTCGCGCATGTGACGGGAAACAATAACACTTTTGGGCAGTTACCTTCATGTTAGATGCAGCCCAGATTGTCTTTACTGCCGTTTCACGGGATATCTACAATTCGTTCCGTATTCGAGGTGAACCCTGGAGAAGGCTCGGATGCGGTTGTGTGCCGGGGCGTTGATCGTGGGGAGCGCGCTGACTGTCACTGCGGCGGGGCAGACCCGTGTGGATGTAGAACCGATTCGGCCCTCGGACGCTTCCGGAACTTGCGACTACAAGCCGAACGGGGTTGAGAAAAACTACTTTAACAATGTGAGCAAGGGCGAGACGGTGAATGGACCGGCGGGGGATCCCTACTCCATTCACGGGAAAGCGTGAAAGTACATTGCCTGGTTTGGGATCGTGCGCGGGATTACGCCGCCAGCCCAAACGAGTGGGGACGTCCAGCTGCTGGTGGAACACAAGTTTTTTGATGGGTCGAGCGACTGCAAGATCATGGTGGTTTCGCAGACAGGCGGCGGCGATTTCGAGGCCGGGCTGCGGATCGATCCGGCGATGATTCCACCGCTGGCGCTGGTGCGGATTTACGGGGTGGTCGTGGGAGAGAAAAACCACGTGCCGCAGGTTCTGGCGCAGTACATGCGGGTGTGGCCGTGGCATACGTTCACCTTCACGCAGTATGGGCCGGCCGACCAGAGCAATCCGCGCTGGGCGAAGTTTACTAACATCGGGGGGCAGATTTACAACTCATCGCCGACCGAGGACTATTACCGTCACGCGTTGGGCGACCCGTTGGAATTCGGTTTGAATCTGAAGGCGGAGTAGGGACGCACGGTTCGATCATTGAGGCGGCATTCAGGGGCCCTGGATGCCGCTGCCCTTTCGTTGAAAAGCGGGTTAGGTTCGTCGCTTTCCCATGTCTCAAACGCGAGACATGGGGCACCCATTGTCGTGCGGGTGCGTGACGCGCTTAAGACCAAAGCGGGTCCTTCGACTTCGCTTCGCTCAAGGGCAGCCTTTCGAATCCGCTGCGCGTCGCTCAGGATGATAGAGATCAGATTGGGTTGTTGCCTTCCCACCATTTCGCCAGAAAGAAGGCGAAAGGATGGGGCACGGAGAGTTGTGGGATTGACAGGTCCCCAAGAAACAACGGCAGATTCTTCGACTCGCGTCGCTCAGGATGACAGCGCGAGCTAGGCGAGGATGGCGCGGGTGATGGAGAGCCACCAGGCAGGGTCGGCGCGCCAGACGTAGACGATGGCGATGTGGAAGGCGATGATCAGCGGTAGAGCGACGAGGTAGACCTTGTGAATGCGCCGGTTGACGAGGAGGTCGCGGACGACGCCGAGCAGGATCACGCTGTCCACAAACACGTAAAAGAGGCTGTTGTTGAAGATGTAGTCGATGCGGCGGAAGGGGGGTCGAGGGGCGAGCATGTGGCGATGAAGAGGAGGCGGCGATGCAGCTCGGGCTTGCGGCGCCAGGCGACCGCGAGCGCGACGCAGATGCCGAAGATGATCATGTCGCCGAAGGGGACGCTGAGAAACGTTGGATCGGACAGATGCAGCACAACTGCGTCGAAGCGATTCATGATGACGGCAATGATGAAGCCAAGAGGGACCATGATGGCTGCGAGCGCGACTCCGAACCAGCCGAGAGTGCGATGGATTTTTACGTTGTGAGTTCGAACCAGCGCTGACTGAAAGATGTAGAAGCCCACCCAAGCAGAGAAGGCAGCGCCGTGGATCCAGAGAAGAAGGGGACGCGGCGGCGCAGCGTGGAAGAGGCTGGCGTTGATGGTGTGGCTGAAACCCCAGACCACGATGGCGGCCACCAGGAGCGACATGGCAAGGTAAAAGTACTTGTCTAGCAACCCGTTGCGGCCCGTGACGGAATTGAACGGGCGGGGAATAGCGCCTTCAGATACAGAAGCCATCTCGCGAACCTCGATCCAAGATTTGAAAGCGAATGAATTGTTTTCGCGCGGGGAGTGCGAGGAGTCTAGCACGGGAAAGAGCGGAGACTCAACGGCAAGTTGCGTTGACGTTTTCGAGAAAATCCACTTCGGAGGGTGACAGAGCCAGCCCGAATGAAATTTTCTTCATTTCCAACGGGCGAATGAATCTTTCCAATCGGTTGGCGGTCCAATGGAAATGACGCTGAATTCCTGCTCCCCACTCGAATCCTTTGCCCGGCGCGGTCGGCGATGGTCCCGCGAATCGCTCGTCGCATGTTTTGTCCGAAGCGCGCGTCTGTTTTTGCTTGTGATTTGCGCTATGGCAATTTCCCCGGCGGGACTTGCTCAACAGACATCGAGCGCGAACGGCACCAGCTCGAGTGCGGCGTTGCCGGATGCGCCCCAGAGCACTCAATCCCCTGCGCAGAAGGCCAACGACCCGAACGTTGAGGAGCGTTTGCCGCAGACCAAGCGCATTCTCGGCATCATTCCTAATTTCCGGTCGGTCAGCACTGATGAAACACTGCCGCCAGAGTCCGTGAAAGATAAATTCATGGAAGCGACCCAGGACTCCTTCGATTACTCGTCGATTATCATCCCCGGCGTGATTGCCGGCTATTCGATGGCTTCCGACTCTTATCCCGAGTTCCACCAGGGGGCGGCCGGCTATGCACGCTACTTCTGGCACTCTGCGGTTGACCAAACGAGTGAGAACTACATGGTGGAATTCATCATGCCGGTGATCACGCGCGAGGATCCCCGCTACTACACCCTGGGGCGCGGAGGATTTGTAAAAAGAGCCGGCTACGCCTTGAGCCGCGCGGTGGTTACGCGGACCGATGCCGGCAATGAAGCATTCAACATCAGCGAAGTAGTCGGCGCGGGCGCTTCGTCGGGGCTATCGAGCCTGTACTATCCGTCGCGCGAGCGCAGCTTTTCCAACACAGCGTCAGAGTGGGGTCTTGATATCGGAATCGATTCAGCTTCCTTCCTGGCCCGCGAGTTTTGGCCCGACATCAATCGGCGTGTGTTCCACGGGAGGAATGCGATCGACAGCGCGGAAAGGTAGAAGTGGGTTCAGAGTTCTTAGTTCGTCGTGAACAGTGGGCAGGGACGGCAGGCCGATCTGGGAACGTCGGGGAACAGCCAAGGGAAACTTCGAGCCAATAACTCTTAACTAGGAACTGTACCTAGCGTTTGCATCCGCCGTGGGGATGTCGCATCCTAAACGGCATGGAATACAGACTGCTGGGAGGCTCCGGCCTCAAGGTTTCGGCACTGGGTTTTGGCGCTGCGACGTTTGGCGGCGGCAACGAGTTTTTCAAGGCCTGGGGCAACACGGATGTTGCCGAGGCGAGCCGGCTGATCGATCTTTGCATTGAGGCCGGCGTGAACCTGTTCGATACGGCGGATGGTTATTCGAACGGACGCTCGGAGGAGATCCTGGGCAGGGCGCTGGGAGCGAAGCGTAACGACGTGCTCATCTCGACGAAGGCTTACTTTCCCATGGGCGAAGGGCCGAACGATCGTGGAACGTCTCGCTATCATTTGCGGCGCGCGCTTGAGGCAAGCCTCAAGAGGCTAGGAACGGATCATGTGGACATCTACCACATGCACTGCTTTGACGCGTTGACTCCGATAGAGGAAGTACAGGACACGCTGAACGAGTTTGTGCGCGAAGGCAAGGTGCGCTACATAGCGGCGTCGAATTTTTCCGGATGGCATTTGATGAAGTCGCTGGCTGTTGCGGACCGCTACGGCTGGATGCGTTTTGTGGCGCACCAGGTGTATTACTCGCTAGTGGGGCGCGACTATGAGTGGGAGCTGATGCCGCTGGGGCTGGACCAAAAAGTGGGCGCGCTGGTGTGGAGTCCGCTGGGATGGGGACGGCTGACGGGGAAGATCAGGCGTGGACAGCCAATGCCGGAGGTGAGCCGGCTGCACAAGACCGCGGACGCGGGGCCGCAAGTGAATGATGAGTATTTGTATACGGTTGTGGACGCGCTGGAGGCGGTCGCAAAGGAGACGGGCAAGACAGTTCCCCAAATCGCATTGAATTGGGTGCTTCAGCGGCCCACCGTTTCGTCCGTGATTGTGGGCGCGCGCAATGAGGAGCAGTTGAAGCAGAACCTCGTAGCGGAGGGATGGAACCTGACTGCGGAACAGGTGGCTCAGCTCGACAAGGCCAGTGCGGTCACGCCGGTCTATCCCTACTGGCACCAGAGGAGCTTTCCGGAGCGGAACCCGCCGCCGGTGTGAAGAAGCAGGGAATAGGGATTACGGGACAGGGAATAGACGAAGTTCCTAGCTCTGAGTTCTTAGTGCGGAGTTAGAAGTGCCCGTGTGCTGTGAACAGTTCGGGGTTGTGGAATGTGCCCTCAACCTTGAAACGTCCACTATGGACTTCGAACTGCTCCAACAGGATGTGGCAGACGATGCTCAAGCAGGTGATGGGATCGAGGGCGGACATGCCGTAAAACATGTTGGCCAGGAAGCGGCTCAGTCCGAAGGCCAGGGCGATGCCGGCCATGTATCCCAGAACGGCGACGCGCAGGCCTTGCGCGAGAACCCGTGCAACGATCTGGCTGCGTAGTGCGCGCCGAAGAGTGCGAGCAGTGTGGTGCGCAGGCGGATCGAGTGTGCGCGAGGTTGAGGATTGCGATGCGAGGAGATGCAAGGCATACTTCATGAGGTAAAACCGGGTCCT
>Ga0181535_10003219_pt1 | contig 19100 bp, 18 predicted proteins | sample PEATcosm2014_Bin_44_FD_119774 | JGI IMG/M metagenome (GOLD analysis project Ga0181535, IMG submission 119774) | Peatland microbial communities from MTU Mesocosm Facility, Houghton, MI, USA - PEATcosm2014_Bin17_30_metaG | ecosystem: Environmental > Terrestrial > Soil > Wetlands > Peat | place... | reverse complement strand
TGGACGGACCGCTGGTGCACCGGTTGTTCTGCCAAGAGCACCGCCGGGTAGCTATGTCCGGATGGGATAAGCGCTGAAAGCATCTAAGTGCGAAGCCCACCCCAAGATAAGATCTCCCACCGGGATAACCGGGTAAGACCCCAGCAAGACCAGCTGGTTGATAGGCCGCAGGTGTAAGGGGGGCAACCCCTTGAGCTGAGCGGTACTAATCGGTCGAGGGCTTGACCTTTCTATCCCACACTCTTCAGCGCAGTGCAGGGCGGCGACCCGCGGGGCCGCCGGCGCGATCGTTGTTCGCCTGACATGAGATGGATCCGGAGCCGCGCATGGCTCTCAGACGCAGACTTGGTTCCTTCCTTACGAAAGAAAGGAGATATTCGGTGACCATAGCGGTGGGGAAACACCTGTTCCCATCCCGAACACAGCAGTTAAGCCCACCAGCGCCGATGGTACTGCCCTGGCAACGGGGTGGGAGAGTAGGTCGTTGCCGAGTATCTCTTTCTTCGTTTAACCGGGCCGGACGGATGTCGGGTCCGGTTCTTTTCGTTAAGCCGGCGTCCAACGGCGATCGCAACTAGACTCCCTGCCCATGGGACTTGTGTACTCGGGGGTGCCGGACCCCCTGGCGCGGGCCCTGGTGGACGGCCTCGGGCTCCGCGTGGCGGTCGAGACGGGGACCAATCTCGGTGAGAGCACCGCGGTGCTGAGCGAGATGGTGGATCGCGTCTGGACCGTGGAGCTCTCCCCGAAATACGCGGAGTGGGCGCGAGCGCGCCACGCCGCAACGCCGGCGATCACCCTGCTCGAGGGCGACTCCGCGACAGTGCTCGCCGGGCTGGCGCCGCGCCTCGATCAGCCGGCGCTGTACTGGCTGGACGCCCATTGGTGCGCCGGCGACAGCGCCGGGTACGACTCCCAGTGCCCGCTGCTCGGCGAGATCGAGGCCATCGACACGTCGCCGGCGGCCGCCGAGAGCGCCATCCTCATCGATGACGCCAGCTTCTTCCTCGCCTGCCCGTACCCCGACTACCGCAGGAGCGACTGGCCCACCTTCCTGGAGGTCGCCGATCGGCTGCGAGCCCGGCATCCGCGCCACGTCACCACGCTCCTCGACGTCATCATCGCCACCCCTCCCGCGGGCAGATTGGTGGTCGAGCGTTTCTGGCAGGCGAAGCGGGATGCCGACATGGCGGAGAGTCGGGAGCGGGCACGACAGGCCGAGGAGGCGCTCCGCGCGCACTCGCAGCGGCGCGGAGAGCCCTGAGCTGTCGCAGCGTTGAGCCCCGGGGCGCCAACCCGGCTGCCCGCGCCCGGGTCGGCGGGGGAGCCGGTGTAGACTCCGCACCTGCCGCGCCGAGGTGGTGGAATAGGTAGACACGCTAGCTTGAGGGGCTAGTGAGCGCAAGCTCGTAGGGGTTCGAGTCCCCTCCTCGGCACCAGGGCCCCGCCGTGCTCTGCAGCAGCGACGGCCGGAGGGAGCGATGGCAGGCTGGCGGTACCCGGAGGCCGGGGGCACCCAGGATGTCTTCTTCGACCGCGCCACCGGCCCGTCGCTTCCCACCATCGTCGCCGGGGAGGGCATCCACCTCACCGACGATCGAGGCAGGCGGCTTCTCGACGTCTGCTCAGGGCCGTTCCTGGCCGGGCTGGGTCAGGGCAACGAGCGAGTCCTCCAGGCGATGCTGGAGCAGGGACGCCGGCTGACCTACACCTATTCGCGCACCACCCGGCATCCGGCCAATGCGGCCCTCACCGAGCGGCTGGCCGCGCTCGCCGGGCCGGGCTTCGAGCGGGTGCACCTCACCTCCGGGGGCTCCGAGGCGGTGGAGATGGCCCTCAAGTTCCTGCGCGCCCATGCGGTCGCCACCGGACAGCCGGAGCGCCACCGGGTGATCTCCCTGATGCCCGGCTATCACGGGGCCACCCTCCAGACCCTCGGTCTCAACGGCGACCTCGGCGTGCCGGCCCTCTGGGGGTCGATGGCCGTCTCCTCGGAGAAGATCCCGGCCCCCCTGACCTTCCGCGCCGCCAGTCCCGAGCAAGCGGCGGCGGACAGCCTGGCCGCCCTCGAGGAGACCATCGAGCGGGTCGGTGCGGGACGGGTCCTCGCCCTGGTGATGGAGCCGATCGGAGGCCAGGCCTCGGGTGTCAACGTGCCCCACCCCTCGTTCGCGCGGGGTGCCCGCGCCATCTGCCATCACCACGGCATCCGCCTCGTCTTCGATGAGAGTGTCTGCGCCCTCCGGACCGGACGCTTCCTCGCCGCCCACCACATCCCCGACGCGCTGCCCGACGTGGTCGTGCTCGCCAAGGGGCTGGCGGCCGGGTACGCCCCGCTCGGCGCGGCGCTGATGCCGGCGCCGCTGGTGGAGGAGGTCGCCGCCGCCGGCGGCTTCGTGGTCGCCCACTCCTATGACGCCAATCCGATCGCCTGCGCCGCCGGCGCGGCCGTGCTCGACGAGATCGTGGAGCGCGACCTGATCGCCCACGCCGAGGAGGTGGGGGGGCGCCTGCGAGCCGGGCTGCTCCGGATCGCGGCCGGCTCGCCGCTGATCGGCGACGTCCGGGGCCGCGGGCTGCTGCTCGCCATCGAGCTGGTCGCCGACGGGGAGACCATGGCGCGGTTCCCCGCCGAGGTCGACCCCGGCGCGGTCGTCCTGCGTCACGGCCTGGAGCACGGTCTGCTCCTCTACTCGCGGCGCCAGAATGCCGGTCGATTCGGCGACTGGCTGTTGATCGCCCCGCCGCTGGTCATCGACGCCGCCGGGTGCGAAGACCTGCTCGAGCGGCTGGAGGCGACCCTGGCCGCCGCGGCGGGGGAGCTCCTGCCGCAGCCGAGGGTGGGCGCGTAGCGAGGTGGGCCATGAGACGGGCCCCCGCAGGCGCCCCACCAGCGCCGGCCCGCGGCCGGCGGCCCGGGTGCGCGCGGGAGGCCCGCGCTCCCGGGATGCGGCCGGCACCCCGGGTGGCATAGTTCGGTCGATGAGCACGGAGCCGCGCCCACTCCCCGCCGATCCCGTCGCCGGGCTCGCGCGTGAGCTCCTCGCCGAGTTGGGCGAGGATCCCGACCGGGAGGCGCTGCTGCGCACCCCGGCCCGGGTGGCGGAGAGCCTTCGCTTCCTCACCCAGGGGTACGGCATCGACGTCAAGGACGTCGTCCGCGACGCCGTCTACGCCGAGCCGTACGAGGAGATGGTCCTGGTCCGGGACATCGAGGTGTACAGCCTCTGCGAGCACCACCTGCTGCCCTTCTACGGCCGGGCTCACATCGCCTACATGCCCCGGGGGCGCATCGTCGGCTTGAGCAAGCTGCCCCGCGTGGTGGACGTCTTCGCGCGCCGGCTGCAGGTCCAGGAGCGTCTCACCACCCAGATCGCCGAGGCCCTCGACGAGGCGCTGAGCCCGTACGGCGTCGCCGTGGTCATCGAGGCCTTCCACCTCTGCATGATGATGAGGGGCGTCCAGAAGCAGAACAGCCAGACGGTGACCTCATCGCTCACCGGCGTGTTCCGCAACGACCCCAAGACCCGCAGCGAGTTCCTGGAGCTGATCGGCCGCCGTCCGCGCTGATCCGGACGGCGGCCCCACGGAACCCGGGTGCGGCCGGCTCAGACCTCGGGCGGCGCGACCAGGTAGTCCTGGGTGATCCAGCCCTGACCCTGGAGATGCCACCAGATCGTGCCCGCCGGCTGACCGCTGCCCGGGTCGGTCTCGGCGGTGTACGTGGGTCCCTGGTCGATCGTGTACTCGCTCCCCGAGCCCGACGAGCTCCAGGCCAGGCAGGCGGCGGTGCCGGACGCATGGCTGGGACTGGAGTGGACCTCGGCGCAGCCCGTGCCCGACCCGAAGACGTGGTTGGCCGCGCCCACCGACGGGTTGTACCCGGTGTTCTGGACACAGGCGACGTCGAGCGGGTGCCAGACCCCGGAGTCCTCGAAGACGTACGAGAAGCACGAGGCCCCGCCGCCGGTCCCGGAGTAGTCGAACTGCTGGTACCCCGCCGTGTCGCCACTGCCCAGGACGGGGCCGGTGCTGCTGGTCAGGCAGGCCTGCTGCGCCGTGGGGGTGCAGCTCTCGGTGACGTCAATGCCCATCTCCGTCGCGATGGTCCCGAAGGTCGCGTCGAGGACGGACTGGAATGTCTGCGTGGGGGCCGCCTGGGTGATCGCGCCCAGCTCGATCTCGCCCTTGCACGGCGCCATCGAGGACGAGCCGGCGATGACGCCGGTGACGGTTCCACCGCCCGGGACGGTGAAGCTCACCTCGCCGACCGACGGAGCCGCTCCCGAGCACTGGCCGGGCTGGACGTCTCCCGTGTGCCAGCTGATGGTCGCCGTCGCCTCGCCCGGCTGCGGCCACCAGGCGTCGAGGGCGACCCGGTCGGGCACCAGCCAGGCGCTGCCGCTGGGCGGGGTCCCCTGGAGGCTCGTCGTCAGCGAGCCGCCATTGGTGTCCAGGAGCGCCGCCGCGAGGGCTCCGCTCAGCTTGCACGCCGTGTCCGAGTGATTGGCGAAGAGCGCGGTCAGCCCCTGCTGACCCCCGGAGGCCGAACTCTCGGCCCCCAGCACCACGGTGAGGTCGGATCCCGTGCATGCACTGGTGGCTGCGGTGGGGGTCGCCGTGGGGGCAGCGGTGGTGGGGGAGGAGGTCGCCGGCTGGCTGGCGGATGGCGACCCGGACGCTGTCGTGCCGCAGGCGCTGAGCGCCGCCGCGGGCAGCAGCAGGAGTGAGAAGAGGGCGCGCGCGAGGACCGGAGGACGGGGGGAGGAAAGCATCGAGGCAATCCTGCTCTGAGCATCAGGTGTTGGTCAACGAGGTGGCCTGCCGCCCGGTCCCCGGGGTCGCCCTGCAGCGGCCCGCCCCTAAGATGACGCCGATGGTGACCCCGACCGACGCTCGCGTCTCGATGGGGGCGGGGGGGCACGTGAGCGGCTCGAGGCCCGCCCTGAGCACGATCCGCGACGGCGACCTGGCGTCCCTGCTTCGTGAGCTGGGACAGCCGTCCTGGCGAGCCCGCCAGCTCCGCGAGGCGACCTGGCACCCCTACGTCAGTGGCTTCAAGGAGATCCGCCAGCTTCCCGGCGGGCTGCGTGACCAGCTCGATGGCCGGCTGCGCTTCACCACCGCCGCGGTGACCGCGGAGCGGGTGGCGGATGCCGGGATGACCCTCAAGCTGCTCTGCGCCCTCGATGGGCCCCAGACGGTCGAGACGGTGGCCATGGAGAGCCCGCCCCGCGGCGCCAGCGGGCGCCGGGCCACCGTCTGCGTCAGCACCCAGGTCGGCTGCGCGGTCGGCTGCCCCTTCTGCGCCACCGGGCGCATGGGGCTGCGCCGCAGCTGCACCCCCGCCGAGGTCGTCGATCAGGTCCGGCTGGCCGGACAGGCCCTCTCCCGGCGCGGCCTGGGGCCGGTCACCCACGTCGTCTACATGGGCATGGGGGAGCCCCTGGCCGCCTACGAGACCACGCTGGCCTCGCTGCGCGTCCTGGTCGCAGCTGGTGGAATCAGTCCGCGACGGATCACCGTCTCCACCAGCGGGGTGGTGCCGGGCATCCGGCGGCTGGCCGCCGAGGGGCTGCCGGTCACCCTGGCGGTGTCGCTGCACGCGGCCAGTGACGCGCTGCGCGACCGGCTGGTGCCGCTCAACCGCGCCCAGCCGCTGGACGCGCTGGTGGCGGCGGCGGGAGCCTACGCGCGGACCACGGGGCGCCGGCTCAGCCTGGAGTGGTGCCTCATCGGTGGGGTCAATGACGGCCTGGACCAGGCCGCCGGGCTGGTCGGGATCGCCCGGAGGCTGGGCGCCCACGTCAACGTCATCCCGATGAACCGGATCGAGGGCAGCCCCTGGGGGCCGCCCCCCGCGGCGGTCGGCCGGGCCTTCCTGCGCCATCTCACCACCGCGGGCGTCAGGGTGACGGTGCGGGACACCCGCGGCGGCGAGGCGGAGGCCGCCTGCGGCCAGCTGCGCGCCGCGCTCGAGCCCCGGAGGCAGCTGCGCGCGGACGGCACCCTCACCCCGCAGCGACCGGGGCGTCAGGGCACATCGATCCGGGGCTGAGACTGCCCGTACCGGTCCGGGGCCGAGTCTGGCCGGGGCCGGCCGTGTTCAGGCTGCCCGGTCTGTGGGCTGACACCTGCCGGGACCGGTCCGGGGCTGAGACCGCCCGACCGGCCGGCGGCGTCGATCGCCCCAGCTCAGCCGGCCCGGAGAGCCCCTACGAGGCCTGCTTGCTCGCGGTGCGGATGCAGCGGGTGCAGAGGGTGGTCTTGACCCACCGGCTGCCCTCGAGCACGCGCGTCGACTGCAGGTTGGGCATGAAGCGGCGGCGGGTCCGAACCTTGGAATGGCTGACGTTGTTGCCGGCCATCGGCCCCTTGCCGCAGCGGTCGCACTTCTGGGACATGGTGGTGAGCTCTGATCCCTGAGCGGCCGGAGCGGCATCTGGGCCGGCCCCGGCGGCATACTTAGCAATCCCTGCGCCGACCATGGAGCCATGTCCGGCTTGGGGTCTGGCGAGAATACCACAGCGGCGGTGCCGCATCTGACGGGAGCGACGTGACGAGCAGGCAGCGGACGGCGGGGCCCCTCAGCCACAGCGCGGGGCTGGGCCGGATCGAGGTGTCGCCGCGGGTGGTGGCCTCGATCGTCGGCCACGTCGCCAACGAGTGCTACGGGGTCGTCGGCATGGCCGCCCAGGGCCTGCGCGACGGGATCGCCGAGCGGCTCAATCGGGAGACCGTCCACCGCGGCGTGGTGGTCGAGATCCAGGAGGGCGGGCTGGTCATCGAGCTCTACATCATCGCCCAGTACGGCACCCGCATCAGCGAGGTCGCCCACAACCTGATGAGCGCGGTCAAGTACGAGGTCGAGAAGACCCTGGGGGTGGATGTCATCGCGGTCAACGTGAACGTGCAGGGCATCCACCTGGAAGAGGGCGATGACCGGCGCTGAGAGCGCGGTGGCGACCAGCCCACGCGAGCCGCTGCGGGAGATCGACGGCGACGCGCTCCTGGCCGGGCTGCGCAGCTCGCTGGCCTGGCTCCAGGCCAACCAGGAGCAGGTCAACGAGCTCAACGTCTTCCCGGTGCCGGACGGCGACACCGGCTCCAACATGTACCTCACCCTCCGGTCGGCGGTCGAGGACGCCCAGGCGGCCCCGGTCCCGTCCTCGGCGGGGTCGGTGATGCGGGCCGCCGCCCACGGCTCCCTGATGGGGGCCCGGGGCAACAGCGGGGTCATCCTCTCCCAGATCTTCCGGGGCTTCGCCCAGGGGGTCGCGGATCGGGACCGGCTCGATGCCCCGGCGGTCGCCGCGTGCCTCAGCGAGGGGGCCCGGGTCGCCTACAAGGCGGTGATGAAGCCGACCGAGGGCACCATCCTGACCGTCGTCCGCGAGGCCGCCGAGGCCGCTCAGCGCGCCGCGGCCACCTCCTTCGACATCCGCACCGTCCTCGACGAGACGGTGCGCGAGGCGCACAGCGCCGTCGAGCGCACCATCGACCAGCTGGCCGTGCTCCGCGAGGCCGGGGTGGTCGACGCCGGCGGCTTCGGGCTGGCGGTGATCTTCGAGGGGCTGACCCGGGCGGTCGGCGAGTCGGACGAGGCGGCCCGGCGGCCCCGTCTGGTGCGCGAACGCCGCAGCGGCGAGCCGCGGGTGCGCCGGCCCGACGACCCCGCGGTGACCCCCCGCGACCAGGTGGACGCACCGGGCACCCCCGCGGCGCCAGGGGCCGCCGCGCCGGCCGCGGCCGGCCGGCGCCGGGGCGCGGCTGCAGTCGCCCGTCGCGAGCAGGGCTGGGGCTACTGCACCGAGTTCATGATCAGCGGCCCCGGCCTCGACGTCGATGCCCTCCGCGAGGAGCTGGGCGGGCTCGGCGAGTCCGGCCTGGTGGTCGGCGATGCCGACCTGGTCCGGGTCCACATCCACACCGCCGACCCGGCCGCCCTCATCGGCGTGGCCGCCCAGCGCGGGGGCCTCTCGAACCTCAAGGTCGAGGACATGACCGCCCAGCACCACGAGATCCTCGCCCGCGCCGACCGGACCGAGATGGCCGAGGCGGCGCAGAGCGTGCCGGGCGGCACCGGCGTGGCGGGCGGCAGCGGCGCGGCGGGTGGCACTGCCGTGGCGGGTGGCAGTGCCGTGGCGGGCGGCGGCGGCATGGCGGGCAACCCGTCCACCGCGTCGAGGGCCGGCTCGGGGAAGCCGGCCGGGTCCGCCTCGGTGTCGGGATCCATCGGTGGATCAGGGGCCTCGAAACCCTCGGCCGCGGCGGCCAGCCGGCGGTTCGCGGTGGTGGCGGTCGCCCCCGGGGACGGCTTCCAGGAGATCTTCCGCAGCCTCGGGGCCGACGCCGTGGTCGAGGGCGGTCAGACCATGAACCCCTCGACCCAGGACCTCCTCTCGGCGGTCAGGGCGACCGGGGCGAGCTCGGTGGTGATCCTCCCCAACAACGGCAACGTGATCATGACCGCGGAGCAGGTCCAGCTTCTCGCCGAGGGGGTCGACGTGCGGGTGGCGCCGTCACGCAACGTGCCCCAGGGCATCAGCGCCATGCTGGCCATCGACCCCGGCGGGGACGGGCCGGGCAACGCCCGCCGCATGACCGAGGCAATGCCGCGCGTCTCCGCCGTCGAGGTGACCCGCGCGGTGCGCGACAGCGGGATCAACGGGCTCCAGATCCACGCCGGCGAGGTGATGGCCCTGGTCGACGACGAGATCGTCCAGACCGGTGACGACGAGGCGTCGGTGATCGAGGCGGTGCTGCGAAACCACGACACCCCACCCGAGCTGGTCACCGTGTACTGGGGCGCCCAGGTCGACGGGCCCGCGGCCACCGTCCTGGTCGACCGGCTGCGCAGCGGCTTCCCCGACGTCGAGTTCGAGCTCCACCGGGGCGGCCAGGACCACTACCCCTACATCCTCTCCCTGGAGTGAGGCCGCGCCCGGGGCGCGCTCAGCTCAGGGCAGGAGCCGGTCCGGCGATCCGTTGAACCCGACCTGCACCGAGAAGGTGTCCCCGGCCTCCGCGTAGGGGGAGACGTAGTACACCAGGCTCCAGTAGTCGCTCCAGTCGGTCACCGTGCTCGGGACGGTGATCTGGAGCTGGACCCACTGGCCGTTGTAGAGCGCGGTGCCGGTGGACGTCGAGGTCTGGAAACAGGCCGACCCCGCCCCGCCGCAGGCGCCGTTGCCCCACGCCGGGCTGACGTTCCCCGAGCCGTCCGCGCCGAGCGAGTTGCCCAGCGCGGTCATGGTGGCGGATGCGAAGGTGGTTCCCCCCGGCTCCTGGATGCCGACGTAGGCAGCGCCGGCATGGCCGGACTGGAAGTTGACGTCACCGATGTCGAAGATGTCGACGTCGATGGTCTGGTTGGCATAGGAGGGGTCGAGCTTGAAGAGGGGGATCGAGAAGGAGGCGGGGCTGCCCTGGGTCTCGATCGGGGTGTAGACGGTCATGTCGCCCATCGCGGACATCGTTGTGGTCGTCGACTCGGTGTTGCTGCCGGGAACCGCGAGCTGCACCGCGTAGCCCTTGTGGGCCTTCGACTGTCCATTGGCGGTGGTGTAGTTGGTCGAGCCCACCGAGCCGGTCTTGGGGACGGTGCAGGTGGCGTCCTGGCAGATCGGGGTGCCGTTCCACTGCAGCGTGTCCACCTCGAGCCGGTAGTAGGCGGGGACGGTGGTCGAGGGGTCGGTCAGCTCGTCGCTGCCGTAGGGCATCGTCTGCTTGAAGAGGGTCGAGTCATTGCCGGCCGGCGTGTCGAGCACCGAGGTCCAGGCGTGGTAGATGTTGGGCGCCGAGGCGACGCTGACCGTCGCCGCGGTCCCGCCCCCCGTCGGCGGGAACCAGTAGTAGGAGTCCGCGCCCGTCGTGTAGTACTTGTCGGTGGTGGTGTTGCAGTCGGGGTCCTGAGCCGCGCTCCCCTGCATGTAGAGGCAGGTGGCGTTGAAGGGGTAGAAGACCTCCTGGCTGATCGGGGTGTCACCCGCGTCCGACGACAGGGTCGGCACCGTGAAGACGGTGTAGGAGATCGCCGAGTAGTCGCTCGCGGTGGTGCTGTTGCTCGCGAAGCTCGAGTCGTCCTCGTGGAGGCTGTAACTGGTGTTGCTCTGATCGTTGTCGTCCGGCGCGAAGCTCGGGTTGTAGACCTGGACGTCCGCCGACTGTCCCACCGGGATGGTGATGAGGTAGCTCGAGCCGCCGGTGTAGTCGAGGTCCAGGGTGTGGCCCCCGTAGCTGGAGTAGTAGGGCTCGCTGCCCGTCATCGGGCTGATCTGGTGGTAGTCGGGCGGGCTGGCCACGCAGGCCACCAGCGGAGCCGGCCCGCAGGAGACGGCCTCGTCGAGGGAGGTCGGCGTGTAGGCGTCCCCCTCCGACCGGGGATTCCCCCAGCCCTCCTCACGCTCGAAGTAGTAGGAGCCACTGCTGCCCAGCACGTTCGCGCCCGCGGGCGGCGAGGCGCAGTAGGGGCTGGTGATCCCGTTGCAGGAGCTGGAGAGCACGCTGCCCTGCTCGGCACCCGGCTGGCCGAGGGCGATCGGCGGCAGGAACTCGGCGGTCGCGGTGCGGGTCACCGGGTGCGGGCCGAAGCCGAGCACGGCCAGGAAGGTGGTGGGGACCTGGACAGTGATGGTGACCTGGAGCTGGTTGGTGGTGCCAGCGGGCTGCTGCACCGTAACGCAGGGCGAGCCCGGGCAGTTGCTGGTGAAGTTGTTCCGAGACGCCTCGACCCAGGCGGCGTTCTGGGCGGCGGTGAAGTCGCCGGGGAGATAGGCGACCCCGGCCAGGGCCGCGGAGGCGGCGGCGCGCTCGACCTGGTCGCTGCTGAAGTAGCTCATCCCGGCGTCGACGGCCAGTCCGGCGATGGCCAGGAGCAGGACCGCCATCAGGGCGAAGAGGAGCATGACCTGGCCGCGCGCCGCGCGGCGGCCGTTGCGGATCGGGCGTGGCCTCATTGCACTCGTCACTCCATTGGCGCCAGCCGGACCACCGTGTACTGGGTGTCCGTCTGCGTGAACATGGTCAGGGTGGGGGAGGTGTATTTGAAGACGAGGCGCACCCCGAGCTCGGCCTCGAAGGGGTGCGTCTGGAGCCGCATGCTGAGCGGGTAGCCGTAGGAGGCCGGGGCCGTCACCGTGGTGCCGCTGAGCGTGTACACGTCGACCGGGTCACCGGACTGGTAGGCGCCGTTTGGTGGGCAGGGATTCAACGTCGTCCCGGGGAACGTGCAACCGTTGTAGGTGCCATTGCCGTCGAGCGGTTGGTAGATGTCGATCTCGGTCACCACGGCGTTGGGGAGGTTCCCGCTCAGGACCGGCAGCACCTGGTCGATGATCTCCTGGTCCACCAGGCAGGTGTTGACGTCGCCGGTGGTGCAGACGGGCGAGGTGACCGAGGCGGGTGGCGATGCCCCACCCAGCTCGGCGGCGTACCGGGCGCCGGCCCGGGTCGCCTGGAGCGCGGTGTCGTTGTCCCCGATCAGGCCGGCGGCGGTCCAGGAGCCGAGGAAGAGGACGACCAGCACCGGCAGGATGATGGCCAGCTCGACCATCGCCTGGCCGGAGCGGCCCTGGCGCCGCCGCCTCACTGCTGCGGCTCCAGCCGGAAGACGTTGGAGGTGCTCAGCGAGAACTGCCCGGAGGTCGCGATCAGGTTGTAGGTGAAGTTGATGGTGAGCCTGCCGAAGTTCGCGTCCGCCGTGCTCACGTTGCGCGAGGTCGCCGGCCATGCCGTGGCCGTTATCAGGTTGCCGGAGACGTCGTATTCGTTGAACTGGGCGGCGTTGCACGGCAGGTTCCCAGTGCCGGTGCCGGCACTGTTGCAGCTGTCGACCTGGGTGCCGTCGGGATTCTGCTGGATCAGGTAGACGTAGATGCTGGTGACCTTGATGAAGGGGGTGGTGGTGAGCCCCGCCTGGTCCATCCGGCAGATGGCCAGCTCGTCCGGGTAGTCGGCCGTGGTGTCGTTGCCGTTGAGGCAGCTGGCCGGGATCGTGGCGCAGACGCCGCCCCCGCCGGTGCAGCCGCCCTCGGCGGCGATCGCCGCCATGCCGACGTCAGCCGCGTGCTCCACCGCCCCCCGCCCGTAGAGAAAGAAGCCGGCGTTGACGATCGAGAAGACCAGGAAGAAGAAGAGCCCGCCGACCAGGGAGAATTCGACCAGGCCCTGTCCCCTCTGACCCGGGCGTCTGGCCGTCTGACGATGAGGTGGCAGGATCCACCGCACGGTTGTCTTCCTCACTCCGGGCACCACGACACCGCGAACCGCCGCGGCCGCTGGATCGAGATTGTATCTAATGACGCGTTTGCTGTATCAGACGTCGCTGATCTGTTACGAAAATGTGGAGACGACCCTCAGAGGGGTCGCCCCGCGGAAGCCCCCGGGCCCGCCGGGTGCCTAGAGTCGGCAGGATGCCCGACGTCGCCGACGCCAGTGGCCGGCGGATGGGCCGGATCCTGAAGCTTCCCAGCGCCTGCTGGCCGGACACGCCGGTGGCCGGGCTTCCCGGGGTCGGCCCGGCCCGGGCGAGGGGGCTCGCCCGGCTGGGCATCGTCACCGCCGCCGACCTGCTCCTCCACCTGCCCCGCCGGTACGAGGACACCCGGGACCTGGTGCCGGTGCGGGAGCTGCGGGCCGGGGTGGTGCAGACGGTCCGGGTCCGGGTGCGCGAGGTGCGGGCCCATCACAGCCCGAGGCGGCACATGGCGCTGGTCGAGGCCACCCTCGAGGACGGGGGCGGAAGCGTCGGCGCCATCTGGTTCAACCAGCCCTACATCGCCGGCCAGGTCCCCCCCGGCACCGAGCTCCTGGTCAGCGGCAAGGTGATCAGCGGATTGCACGGGCTGACCTTCCAGAACCCCCGCTTCGAGCGGGCCAGCAGCGACCCCCGCCACGTCGGCCGGCTCGCCGCCGTCTACCCGGAGACCGAGGGGATCACCTCGGTGTTCCTCCGCGGTCTCATCGCACGCCTTCTGCCGGTCGCCGAGCAGATGCCCGACCGGCTCCCTCCGGAGGTCCGCCAGGCCGAGGGCCTGATGCCGCTGGCCGGCGCGCTCCGCCAGGTGCACCTCCCCGACGAGGAGAACGCCGCCGCGGGCGCCCGGGAGCGACTGGGCTTCGAGGAGCTCTTCCTCATCCAGCTCGCCGCCGATCGGGCCCGGCGGCGCCGCCTCGGATCGGCCGGGGTGGTGGTCGCGTACGACGTGGAGGTCGCCCGCGCGTTCTCGGCCGGGCTCCCCTTCCGGCTGACCGACGGCCAGCGGATCGCCGCCCACCAGGTGCTGGCCGACCTGGCCGCGCCCGGGCCCATGAACCGGCTGCTCCAGGGCGACGTGGGCAGCGGCAAGACGGCGGTGGCCGCGATGGCGGTCCTGATGACCTGCCGCGCCGGCCACCAGTGCGTGGTGATGGCGCCCACCGAGATCCTGGCCCGCCAGCATTACGTGACCCTGGAGGCGCTGCTCTCCCCCCACGGCCTCTCCCCCCGGCTGCTCCTGGGGAGCACGGGGAGCCGGGCCCGGCGCGAGATCCTGGAGGGCCTGGCGGCCGGGCAGGACCCGCTGGTGGTGGGCACCCACGCGCTCATCGAGGACGACGTGGTGCTCAACGACCTCGGGCTGGTGGTGGTCGACGAGCAGCACCGCTTCGGGGTCGCCCAGCGCCAGCGGCTGCGCCTCAAGGCGCGTGCCATGCCCAACTTCCTGGCCATGACCGCGACCCCGATCCCGCGCTCCCTGACCCTCACCGTCTACGGCGACGTGGACGTGAGCGAGCTGCGCGAGATGCCTCCCGGGAGGCTGCCGGTCGAGACCCGCGTGGTCCCGCCCGATGGGCGCGAGCAGGCGTACGCGTTCGTGCGGGCCCAGGTGGCGGAGGGGCGTCAGGTCTTCGTGATCTGCCCCCTGATCGAGGAATCGGACAAATTGGGCGTGAAGTCGGTGACCGCCGAGCACCGGAAGCTCGCCGGCGAGGTGTTCCCCGACCTGCGCCTCGAGATGCTCCATGGCCGGATGCCGGCCCGAGAGAAGGCCGAGCGGATGGCCCGGTTCGCCGCCGGGGAGGCCGACGTCCTGGTCGCGACCTCGGTGGTGGAGGTCGGCGTGGACATCCCCAACGCGACCGTGATGATCGTGGAGGGTGCCGAGCGCTTCGGCCTGGCGCAGCTCCACCAGCTCCGCGGACGGGTGGGGCGCGACCGCTACCGGGCCTTCTGCCTGCTCTTCGAGGACGGCATCGACGAGGAGGGGTCGCAGCGGCTCCAGGCGGTCGCAAGCACCCAGAGCGGCTTCGACCTCGCCGAGCTCGACCTCAAGCTGCGCGGGCCGGGGGATGTGGCCGGGCTCCGCCAGCACGGACTTCCCGAGATGCTCGCCGCCGATCTGCTCGACGTCGCCCTCGCCCAGCGCGCGCGCACCGCCGCCGCGGCCTGGCTGGACCGCGATCCCGACCTGACCGCGTACGAGCCGCTGCGCGAGGCGATGCACGGCTACTCCAGCGTCTTCGACCTGGACTGAGCCCAGGGTGGCCGCAAGTCGCATCACCGGTGGGGAGTGGCGGGGCCGGCTGCTCACCACCCCGCACGGCCTGGAGGTGCGGCCCACCCGCGGCATGGTGCGCCAGGCTCTCTTCAACATCCTGGGGACCCGGGTCGCCGGGGTGCCGGTGGTCGACCTCTACGCCGGGGCCGGGTCACTGGGGTTCGAGGCGCTCAGCCGGGGGGCGTTGCGGGCCACCTTCGTCGACCGGCGCCCCCAGAGCCTGGCCCTGGTCAGGGAGACGGCCGGCCGGTTCGGCTGCGAGGACCGGGTCGAGGTGGTGTGCGCCGACGCCATCGCCTGGCTCCGCCGCCGGCCCGCGCAGGTCGGGGGCGCCGGCGTCTGCTTCGTCGACGCCCCCTACCGCGACGACCGGCTGAGCGAGGCGCTGCAGCTGCTCGGAGATCTCGCACCCGCGTTGCTCGTGTGCGAACATCACCGCGCCCGGGCGCTGCCCGCCGAGTTGGGAGTCCTCATCGCGGTGCGCACCGCCCACTACGGGCTCACCGACCTCACCCTCTACCAGCGTCGAGAGCAGCAGGAGCAGCAGCAGTCCTCATGAAGGAGCCCGTGAGCCGGCCATGAAGGAGCCCGTGAGCCGGTCGCGCGTGGCCCTCTACCCGGGGAGCTTCGACCCCATCACCCTCGGCCACATCGACATCCTGGAGCGGGCGACGGGGATCTTCGACCGGGTGGTGGTGTCGGTCCTGCGCAACCCGGAGAAGCAGCCGCTCTTCAGCGTCGAGGAGCGTGTCGAGCTGATCCGTGAGGCGACCCGTCCCCTCGACGGGGACGTCGAGGTGGATGCGTTCGACGGCCTCACCGTGGAGCACGCCAAGCAGGTGGGGGCGATCGCCATCGTCCGCGGCCTGCGTGCGGTCAGCGACTTCGAGAGCGAGTTCCAGATGGCGCTGATGAACCGCCGTCTCGACCCCGACATCCACACCGTCTTCCTGATGACCTCGGCGCCCAACGTCTTCATGTCGTCGGCGCTGGTCAAGGAGGTCTGCCGGCTGGGCGGCGACATCAGCGAGTTCGTCCCGCCGGCGATTGCCGAGGCGCTGCGCCGGCGCGTCGCGCGCCCCGGATGAGCGCCGGAGGCCCGGACCGGATGCGCGGCGGGGATTCCGGGTGAGCGGAGGCCCCCTCCGCCCGGGAGAGGCCCCGCCCTCGACCCTCGATCTCCTCGACGCCCTCGAGGCGCTGCTGGCCGAGGCCCGGCGGGTCCCCTTCAGCGGCAGCGTCATGGTCAACGACCAGGATCTGATCCAGCTGCTCGACCGGATCCGGCTCTCCCTGCCGGCCGACGTGGTCCAGGCCCAGCGGCTGCTCGACCAGCGCGAGCGGGTCCTCACCGACACCGAGGAGCGGGCCGGGGATCTCGCGGCCCGGGCCGAGACCGCCGCTCACCAGCTCGCCGAGCGGTCGGCTGCGCAGGCCCGCGAGCTGACCGATCGGGCCCATGCCGAGGCGGCGCAGCTGGGGGAGCGGGCCGAGGCCGAGGCCCACCGGCTGGTGGCGGAGGCGCAGGCCCAGGCCCAGCGCCTGGTCGCCGAGCACACCGTGGTCCGGGCCGCGGAGGAGCGTGCCGCCCGCCTGCTCCGGGACGCCGAGGAGCGCGCCGCCGCCATCACCTCCGCCGCCGAGGGGTACGCCCGGGACGCGGACGAGTACGTCCGGGCGGTGATGACCGAGCTGGAGGGGCACCTGGTCACCGCCACCGCCACCGTCCGCAAGGGGTTGAGCACCCTGGCCACGGCCGAGACCTCGCGAAAGAAGCGGCGCGGGGGCCCGACCTCCTGAGCCTCCGGCCGGCATCCGCCCAGCCGCGGTCACGCCGACCGCGGTCACGCCGCCCGTGGTCGCGCCGGGCTCGACGCGGCGGGATCGACGCGGCGGCCTCCGGCCAGGCGGGCGGGGACGGCCCGAGCGGGTATACTCGCGGCTCAGGTCCTGCGTGGCCGCATGCCGCGCGCCCTCCCTCCATCCCGGAGCCGTCATGCCCCTCCCCAAACAACACACCTCGCAGCGCCGCCGTGACATGCGGCGCTCGCATCACGCCCTGGTCCTGCCCACCCTGAACCCCTGCCCCCAGTGCAAGCAGCCGCGGCTGCCCCACCGGGTCTGTCCGAACTGCGGCCATTACGACCGCCGCGAGGTGATCGCGACCGAGTGACCGGACCGGGGCTCCGCGCCGCACTCTGCTTTCCGGGTCAGGGCAGCCAGGCGGCGGGCATGGCGTCAGGCCTGGACGCAACGCCATTGGGACAGCGGCTGCTCGACGTCGCCGGCGCCGCCGGGGTCGATCTCGAGACCGCGCTGCGCGGTGACGACGAGTCGCTGCGCCCGACGGAGATCGCCCAGCCGGCCCTGATCTTCACCGAGCTGGTGCTGGCGGCCGCGCTCCCTCCCGAGCTCGGCGTGGTGGCCGTCGCCGGGCACTCGATCGGCGAGCTGGCCGCCTGCGCCGCCGCCGGCGCCCTCGAGCCGGAGGCCGCGCTCGGCCTGGCCATCGCGCGCGGCCGGCTGATGGCCGGGATGCGAGAGGGGACGATGGCGGCGGTCCTGGGGCTCGACCCCGGCACCGCCGAGCGGCTCTGTGCCGAGACGGATGGCACCGTGGTGGTGGCCAACCTCAACTCCCCCGGTCAGGTGGTGGTGAGCGGCGGTGCCGATGCCGTCGCCGCCTTCTCGGTCCGGGCCCGGGAGGCGGGTGCCCGGCGGATCGTCCCGCTCCGGGTCAGCGGCGCCTTCCACTCGCCGCTGATGGCGACCGCGGCCGCGGAATTCGCGCGGGTTCTCGAGGCCGCCGAGCTGAACGATCCCGCCCTGCCGGTGGTGGCCAACGTCGACGCCGCGGCGGTGACCAGCGGAGCCGGGCTGCGCGAGCGGCTGGGCCGGCAGATGGTGTCGGCGGTGCGCTGGACGGAGTCGGTGCAGCGGCTGGTGGATCTGGGTGCGGAGGTGCTGGTCGAGGTCGGCCCCGGGGAGGTGCTCACCGGGCTGGCCCGGCGGATCGCCCCCGGGATCAGGGCGGTCAGCGTCGGCAGCCTGGAGGCGGCCGCGGGCCTGGTCGCGACGCTGGGCGCGGAGAGCGGCCGGTGAGCCGGCCTGCGCCGTGCTTGCGCCCTCCGCAGTTGCAGCGACCTGGATGCCCTCGAGGGGACCCGGGCGCCCTCTGTCGAGTACCCTAGCGTCCGTGCCGGAGACGCCCTCGCCGCCCACCCTCTGCCGCGTGGCCGCCGGCCGTGTTTGAGGGCGCCCTCGCCGGACAGGTCGCACTGGTCACCGGCGGGTCCAAGGGGATCGGCCGGGCCACCGTGCTCGCCCTCGCAGCGGCCGGCGCGGACGTCGCTCTCAGCTACTCGGCGCAGGCCGACGCGCGAGCGGGCCACCCGGGCATCGCCGACAGCACCGCCGACGAGGCGCGCGCTCTCGGGGTGCGCGCCCTCGCGCTGGATTCGGACGCCGCCGACCCGGCCGCGGCCGAGGCGCTGGTGGCCGCCACCGTCGACGGTCTCGGGCGCCTCGATGTTGTGGTCAACAATGCCGGGATCGCGCGCGACAACCTGGCGATCCGGATGAGCGACGCGGAGTGGGACCTGGTCATCGCCATCGACCTCTCGGGCGCCTTCCACGTCAGCCGCGCCGCGCTCAAGCGGATGCTCCGCCAGCGCTCGGGTCGCATCATCAACGTCAGCAGCATCGCCGGCATCATGGGCAACCCCGGCCAGGCCAACTACTCGGCCGCCAAGGCCGGGCTGATCGGCCTGACCAAGACCCTGGCCCGCGAGATGGGGCCGCGGGGCATCACCGTCAACGCCGTGGCCCCCGGATTCATCGAGACCGACATGACCGCGGCACTCGGCGACAAGGTCCTCAACTCAGCCCTCGGCGCGATCCCGCTGGGGCGGGCCGGCAAGGCCGAGGACGTCGCCGCCGCGATCCGCTTTCTCGCCCTCCCCGAGGCCGGCTACATCACCGGGTGCGTCCTCCAGATCGACGGTGGCATGGGGGCGTGACGATCACGGGTGGCCGGCCCCCCGGCTGAACCAGAGGAGACAGTGGCCGACACTCCAGCCGAGCATGCCGGGACGGCCGGGTCGCCAGGGTCGCGCCGCCGGCGCCGCCCCAGCACCCCGCCCCAGCCCGAGGAGACCATCGACAGAGCTCCGGAGCCCTCGCCGCCCCCCACGGCACCGACCTTCATCGACGGGGCCTCCGGACGTTATGCCTTTCGACCCCCCGACCCCGCGCGGGGCGAGCGGAGCCAGGGGGACGACGACGACCCATCGCTGCGCGCGAAGCGGGACCCAACACGCGGTATTGTTTCCCCCCAGCCCGAAGCGGCCCACGCTGAAGACAGAGAAGAAGGACTGACGACTGATGCCAGACGTGACGTTCGACCGGTTCAAGACGATAGTCGCCGAGCAACTCGGAGTGGAGCCGGACCAGGTGACGCCGGAGGCGTCGTTCGTCGAGGATCTCAACGCGGACTCGCTCGACCTCGTGGAGCTGATCATGGCCTTCGAGGAGGAGTACCAGATGGAGATCAGCGACGAG
>Ga0181535_10003217_pt1 | contig 19117 bp, 22 predicted proteins | sample PEATcosm2014_Bin_44_FD_119774 | JGI IMG/M metagenome (GOLD analysis project Ga0181535, IMG submission 119774) | Peatland microbial communities from MTU Mesocosm Facility, Houghton, MI, USA - PEATcosm2014_Bin17_30_metaG | ecosystem: Environmental > Terrestrial > Soil > Wetlands > Peat | place... | reverse complement strand
TGGTTGCGGGGCAATTGGCTTGATTGGCGGGACGGGGGACCCAGGAGTCGAACCTGACGCTGCGGTTTTGGAGACCACCGTGTTACCGATACACCAGTCCCCCACGGGCCGACCAGTCTAATGGCGCCGCGGCCCACACCGCTCGAGCGGGCGCGAGCGCGCGCGACCCCACCGCGACCGGCTCCCTCCCGCCGAACGTCTAGACTTCGTTTGAGGCGGTCAACCAGGGTCGGCCTCGCCCGCTAGGAGGTCATTCGATGCCAGTCCACAGCCCCATCGCGGTGGACCGCCGGCGCGTCGATGAGCTGCTCGAGCGCGAGCTCGCACAGCTGAACGCCCGCACGCAGCGGTCGGCGTCGATGTACCAGCGCGCCCGCCAGTCGCTCAGTGGCGGTGTGGCGTCGTCCTACCAGCTGCGTGACCCGTGGCCGATCTATCTCGTCGACGGGGACGGCCCGAAGGTCCGCGACGTCGACGGCAACGAGTACTGGGACTTCCACAACGGCTTCGGCTCGATGGTCCAGGGCCACGCGCACCCGGTGCTGGTGACGGCGATCCGCGAGCGCGCCGCGCTCGGCACCCACTTCGCCGCCGTGACCGAGGACGCCGTGGTCGTCGCCGAGGAGCTCCAGCGGCGCTTCGGCCTCGCCCGCTGGCGCTTCGTCAACTCCGGTTCGGAGGCGACGATGGACGCGATCCGGATCGCCCGCGCGCTGACCGGACGCGACACGATCATGAAGATCTTCGGCTCCTACCACGGCCACCACGACGCCGTGATGGTCTCGATCGGCGTCCCGTACGAGCAGATCGGCGACCGCGAGAACCTCGCCTCGCTGCCCTACGGCGCCGGCATCCCGGAGGCCGTGGTCGAGATGACGATCGCGGTGCCGTTCAACGACGCCGGCGCGATGGAGCGCCGCATCGAGCGTCTCGTGCGCGAGGGCCGCCCGCCGGCCTGCGTGATCATGGAGGCGGCGATGATGAACCTGGGCGTCGTGCTGCCCGAGCCCGGCTATCTCGAGGAGGTCCGCGAGATCACGCAGCGCCACGGCATCGTGCTGATCTTCGACGAGGTCAAGACCGGCCTCGCGGTCGCCGCCGGCGGCGCGACCGAGCGCTTCGGCGTGACGCCCGACATGGTCACGCTCGCGAAGACGCTGGGCGGCGGCCTGCCGGCCGGTGCGATCGGCGGCACCGAGCAGGCGATGTCGGTGGTCGAGGACGGCAGCGTCTACCAGGTCGGCACCTACAACGGCAATCCGCTGGCGATGGCCGCGGCGCGCGCGAGCCTCGAACGCGTGCTCACGCCGGCCGCCTACGACCACCTCGACGAGCTCAACGACCGCATCGTCGCGGGCTGCGAGGCCGTGATCGAGAACCACCGCCTGCCGGGCTACGCCGTCGGCATCGGCTCGAAGGGCTGTGTCACCTTCTCGACCGAGCGGATCGTCGACTACGAGACCTTCAAGGCCAATCAGGACGTCCCCGTGACGGAGCTCGCCTGGCTTTGGAACATGAACCGCGGCATCTACATGACGCCCGGCCGCGAGGAGGAGTGGACGCTCTCGGTCACCCATACGAGCGAGGCGATCGACGCCTACGTCGCGGCCTTCGACGAGATGGCCGCGGCACTCACAGCCTGATCTTCAAGGGCGCCCTCCGGGCGCCGCCGTGACGGCCGCCGCGTGCGCCGCTACCCCGCGGCGAGGCCGACCTTGCGCAGCCGCTTCTTGCCGAGGCGCCGAAGCGCCCGCTCAGTGCTGGCGCGGCCGGCCGCGATCGCCTGCTCGGGGCGGTTGCGCGCCATCATGTTGGGGCCCATCGCCGCGAGGTCGGCGAACGCCGGCTCGAGCACCAGCACGTTGGTTCCGGCGGCGCGCAGCGCGCGAACCTCGGTGGCCAGCACCGTGGCCGAGCGCCGCCGGCGCGCGCCGGCGATCCGCTCGCGCAGGCCGCCGCCGCCCACCCACGCGCCCGAGGACATCGGGTTGAGCGCGATCACCGTGTCCAGCTCGCACTGCGCGAGCAGATCGAGATTGGAGTGCGAGTGCACGCCGCCGTCGACGTAGCGCCGTCCGGCGATCCGCACCGGCTCGTAGAAGCCGGGGATCGCGCAGGACGCGGCGACCGCCTCGCCGGGCGTCGCCGCAGGTTCGCGCCCGCGCCCGAACTGCACGCGCGCGCCGCTCGCGTAGTCGCAGGCGACGATCGAGAGTGCGCAGCGCTCCGGCCACTGCGGGCCTACGGCCAGCTCGACCAGCCGGCGGATCGCGTCGGTGGCCAGTACGCCGCGCGGCATCATCCCGGTCATGAAGGTGCTGCGATTGCGAGCGCCGAGCATCATCCGCAGCGACCCCGGGCCGATCGGCAGCGGCAGGCGCGCCAGCCGCAGCGCCGTCGCGTCGTGACCGTCGAGGTCCGAAAGCGCGCCGACCGTCTCACCGCTCGCGTAGGCGGCCATCGTGGCGGTCGGGACATCCGCGGCGACCATCGCGCCGATCAGCGAGCCGACCGAGGTTCCGAGCACCAGCTCGGCGTCCGCGGCACGAAAGCCGGCCCGCTGCTCGAGCGCGTCGAGCGCGCCGATCATCCACGAGGCCCCAACGACTCCACCGGCTCCCAGCGCCAGCCCGATCCGCACCCGGCGATCCCTTCCGCGACCGCGCGAACCACTCGCGCGTCCCGCTGCCCGAGCCCCGAAGGCTAGTGCACGCCGAGACTCGGCCGGGCGGCGCGGGTACGCAAGAGGCCGCAAAGAATTTGTGTCAGATGTTTCAAAACGGGCAGTGACAATCGATACAATCCCCATCCCACCCCCGAGACCCGAGGAGGACGTCAGATGACGGTGCGTGAGGCGATGAATCCGGTCACGGTCACGGTCGGCAGCGGTCACACGATGCGCGACGCCGCGCGGCGCATGACCGAGGGGGGAACGGGCGCCGCGGTCGTGATCGACCACGAGCTGCCGGCGCCGGGGATCGTCACCGAGCGCGACGTGCTGCGGTGCGCCGGTCACGGCGGCGACCTCGACGGCGAGCTGGTCGGTGATCACCTGACCGCGCACGTCGTCTACGCCGCACCCGACTGGCCGCTCGCGCGCGCCGCCGAGCAGATGACGGTCGGCGGCTTCCGCCACGTGCTGGTGATGGACGGGCCCGAGCTCGTCGGCATCCTCTCGATGCGCGACATCGTCGGCCACTGGGTGCGCGCGGCGGTGCCGCACCCGAGCGTGGCCGTCGCCTGACGCCGGCGGGCGGGCGTTCCGCCCCGCGCGCTGGGAACATCCCGTCGGTGTGGAACCTGGCGCCACGCCTGAGCGGCGAGCTGGTAATCCTCGAGCCGCTCGCGCCCGGGCATTTCGACGCGCTGCTGGAGGCCTCGCGACCGCCGGAGATCTGGGATTGGTGGACCGTCGACATGTCGACCGCCGCGGCCTTTCGCGCCTGGTTCGACGATGCGCTGCGAGCGCGTGAACAGGGGACGCGCGCGCACTTCGCGACGCTCGACGCCCACACCGCGATCGCGATCGGCTCGACCAGCTTCATGACGCTGCGGCCAGAGCACGCCGGCCTCGAGATCGGCTGGACCTGGCTGACCCCCGCCGCCTGGCAGACCGGCGCCAACGTCGAGGCGAAGCTCCTGATGCTGCGCCACGCCTTCGAGGTGCTCGGCTGCCAGCGGGTCGAGTTCTCGACCAACGAGCGCAACCTTCGCTCGCGCCGCGCGCTCGAGGCGCTGCCCGCCCGCTTCGAGGGCGTCAAGCGCGACGACCGGATCCTCCACGACGGCGCCCGTCGCAGCTCCGCCGTCTACTCGATCCTCGACCGTGAATGGCCGGAGGTCGCGGCCAACCTCAGCGCGAGGGTGGCGGCCGCGAGCTCGGCGCGCGCGGGCGGCTAGCGTCAGCGCTGCAACGGTGCGATGAGGGGACCGCTCGAGACCGCAGGCCCCGCGAGCGCACCGCTTGGCCGGATTGCGCGCGCCTGGGGCTGGATCGGGCTGACCGGCTTCGGCGGCCCGCCGGCGCACATCGCGCTGCTACGGCGCCTGGTCGTCGAGCGCGAGGGCTGGCTCGACGCGCGCGAGTTCGAGGACGCCAACGCCGCCTGCGGCCTGTTGCCCGGGCCGGCGTCGACGCAGCTCGCGATCTTCTGCGCCTACCGCGTCGGCGGGATCCCCGGCGCGATCGTCGGCGGGCTCGGGTTCATCGTGCCCGCGGTCGTTCTGATCCTCCTGCTCTCGCTCGTCTTCCTCGCCCACGCCCCGCCGCTGTGGATCCGCGGCGCCGGCGCCGGCGCAGGCGCCGCGGTGGCGGCGGTGGCGGTGCAGGCTGCCCGCGGCCTGATCGGTCCCAGCTTCAAGCGCGTGCGCGAGGATCGCCCACGCCGGCTGCGCTGGGGCGCCTACCTCGCCGCGTCGATCGCCGCCGCCGCGCTGATCGGCCCCTACCTCGTGCTCGTCCTTCTGGCCTGCGGCCTGCTCGAGCTGGCGCTGCAGCGCCGGCCCGCGACGCTTTCGGCGATCCATTGGGCGCCATTCCCCGCGCTCGCGTCGCTGGCCGCCCGCAACGGCGCGCTCGGCTCACTGGCCTGGACGGCGTTCAAGGTCGGGGCTCTTTCGTTCGGCGGCGGCTTCGTGATCATCCCGCTGATGCAGGGCGACGCCGTCCACGTCTACCACTGGATGACCAACGCCCAGTTCCTCAACGCCGTCGCGCTCGGCCAGATCACTCCCGGGCCCGTGGTGGCGACCGTCGCCGCCGTCGGCTACGCCGCGCACGGGCTGCTTGGCGGCGTGGTGGCCGCGCTCGTCGCGTTCAGCCCGTCGTTCTCGTTCATCCTCATCGGCGGCGCGCGCTTCGAGCGCCTGCGCGGCAACGCCAACGCCCGCGCCTTCCTCGACGGCGCCGGCCCGGCGGCGATCGGCGCGATCCTCGGCGCCGCGATCACGCTCGCCCTGGCGCTCGCGCACGCCTGGCAGTTCGGCCTGCTCGCGGCCGCCGCGGTCGCGCTGCTCCTGCTCCGCCGCGGCGTCGTCGAGGTGCTGCTCGGCGCCGCCGCGATCGGCGTCATCGCCGCGCTCGCCGGCGCGGCCGTCTGAACGCGCCGTTCAGAGTGAGCGCTGGTAGCGCGCGAAGGCGCGTGTCGCTAGCGTCGCGCTGATCAGCGTCAGCGCCAGCAGCAGGCCGATCCGGCTGGCGACCAGGCCCCAGTCGATGTGCTGCATGGCCGCCGAGCGCCCGGCCTCCACGGCCCAGTTGACCGGGTTGAAGCGCGCCACCGTCCTGATCCAGGCCGGCACCAGGTTCTGCGCCATCAGCGCGCTCGAGAGGAACGTCAGCGGCAGGATCACGAAGCTGACGGTGCCGATCAGCGCCTCGCGCTGGCGGGCGAGCAGCGCGACGCCGTTGGAGAGCGACGCGAACGCCGCGGCCAGCAGCGCCGCGACCAGGATGAGCAGCATCACGCCGCCGAAGCCGCCGACGTAGTGCGCGCCCAGCACGAGCGCGAGCAGCACGATCAACACCGTCTGCAGCGCCACGACCATCGCGGCGTAGATCACGCTGCCGGCGTTCAGCGCGCCGCGCCAGACCGGCGACGCCAGCTGGCGATCCATCACGCCGCCCGCGATGTCCTCGATGAAACCCATCCCCGTCCACCCCGCCGACGAGACGGCGAGCATCACGACGATGCCCGGCGTGAGGAAGTTGATGTAGGAGCCGCCGTGGAAGCCGGGGATCTGCGTGATCGCCCGAAACAGCGCGCCGAACAGCAGCAGCCAGATCAGCGGCTGCGCCAGCGTCAGCGCCACGTAGGCGGGCTGGCGGACGAACACGCGGATGCCGCGCAGCGTCACCTGCCAGGTCTGTCGCACCGCGCTCATGTCGCAACCTCCTCGTGTTCGCTGTTTGCCTGCGCGAAGGCGCGGCCCGCGTGGCGCAGGTAGACCTCCTCGAGCGACGGGCGCGCGAGCGTGACCGACCGCGCCCGCACGCCGGCGGCGTCGAGTGCCGCCAGTACGGCCGGGATCGCGACGCCGCCGTTGGCGGCGCGGGCATGCAGCGTCGTGCCGGCGAGCGAGACCTCCTCGACCTCGGCGAGCTCCGCGAGCGTCTCGCGCGCATCGACTCGCCCGCCCTCGGCGAGCTCGATGTGGATCGTGTCGCCGCGCAGCTCGCTCTTGAGCTCCTCCGGCGTGCCTTCGGCGACGACGCGCCCGCGGTCGACGATCGCCAGCCGGGAGGCCAGCCGGTCGGCCTCCTCCATGTAGTGGGTGGTCAGCAGGATCGTCATCTTCTCCTCGCCGGCCAGGCGCTCGATCTCGCGCCAGATGTCGGCGCGCGCCTCGGGGTCGAGGCCCGTCGTCGGCTCATCGAGGAACAGCACCGCCGGTCGATGCAGCAGGCCCATCGCGATGTCCAGGCGCCGCAGCATGCCCCCGGAGTAGGTTTTCGCCCGGCGCTCGGCGGCGTCGCCAAGCCCGAAGCGCTCCAGCGAGTCGGCGACGCGGCGGCGCAGCTCGCGCCCGCTGACACCGTAGAACTCGCCCTGTTCCACGAGGTTCTCGCGGCCGGTCGCCTCCGGCGCCGAGCCGTGCTTCTGCCCGACGACCCCGATCGCGCGGCGCACGGCGACCGGGTCGGCCGTCACATCGATGCCGGCCACGCGCGCGCTGCCGCTGTCGGGCCGCGTCAGCGTCGAGAGCACCCGCACCGTCGTCGACTTGCCGGCCCCGTTGGGACCGAGCAGGCCGAAGATGGTGCCGGCCTCGATCGACAGGTCGAGCCCGTCGAGCGCCTGAACGCCGGGCGGATAGGACTTCCGCAACTCCGCTGCCAGGATCGCCTCTGCCATTTCGCCTCCGGTAAACTTAGACTGCCGGACAACTTAGCAATCAAGAGGTTAGAATGTCAAATGATATTCACGAGGCCCTGCGCGACCTGATCGATGAGGTGCGGCTGTCGCAGGCCGCGACCGACCGCTTCGACCAGGCGGTCGCCGATGCGATTGGCGTCAACCGCACCGACATGCGCTGCCTCGACACGCTCGACCGCGAGGGAGCGGTTCCGGCCGGGCGCCTCGCCGAGGCCACCGGCCTGAGCAGCGGCGCGATCACGACCGCGCTCGACCGGCTCGAGCGAGCCGGCTACGCGCGGCGCGTGCACGACCCCGGCGACCGTCGCCGCGTGCTGGTCGAGCTCACGCCGGCGGTTCGCGAGCTCACGCTCCGCTACTACGGCTCCCATGCGGAGTTGGCCGAGCAGCTTTTGCAGCGCTACAGCCAGGAGCAGATGGAGCTGATCCGCGGGTTCATCCGCGCCGGCCGCGAGTTCAACGAGCGCCACGCGGAGGAGCTCGAGCGCGCCAACCAAGAGCGCGACGAGCGTCGCGCCGCCGCCCGCGACTGAGCGCGCCCCTCCGCCCCGGGCTACCGCGGCCCGCGCGCCGCCGCCCCCGCCTTGCCCTCCCAGGCGTCGCTCAGCAGCTCACGCAGCTCCGCCTCCCCCACGCGCTCGAGCGTGACGGCCACGGCGGCCAGCCGCCTACCCCACCGGACCTCCGCGTAGCACTCGCCGTCACGCGCGACGGAGGTGCGGATCCCGTCCTCATCGAGCATCACGTTCATGTGCCCCTCATCCCACAGCGTGGCGAAGATCCGCCCGCCGACGCGGAACGACGGGCGACCGTGGTGGTCACGCTCCTCCGCGCCCGGCAGTTCGAGGGCCAGCTCGCGGGCCCGTTGTGCGGTGGTCATCGTGGGCGTGATTAAACGCAAGATCTCGCCCTCGATGGTCGCGCCACGGCGCGCGCTTTCGCCGCGTTCGCGGCGCTGCTACCGTCGCGCGATGCAACGCATCAATATCGCGGCACCCCAGTTCGAGTACGACCCCGGCGACCCGGCGCCCTACGGCGCGGGAATGTTTCGGATCGGCCCGCTGCTCGGCGCCGAGCAGCTCGGCGCCACCGTCTATGAGCTGGCGCCCGGCAGGGCGATCTGCCCCTACCACTACGAGACCGCCGAGGAGGAGTGGCTGCTCGTGCTCGCGGGCACGCCGACGCTGCGACACCCGCAGGGCAGCGAGCGCCTCGCGCCGTGGGACGTCGTCTGCTTCCCGCCGCGCGCCGAGGGCGCGCACAAGCTGTCCAACGACGTCGAAGAACCGGCGCGCGTGCTGATGTTCTCGACCGTCCGCCTGCCGGCGGCGACCTTCTATCCCGACAGCGACAAGGTCGGCATCTGGACCGAGGGCGACGGCGGCCGCCTGATCGTGCGGCGCTCGAGCGGCGTCGACTACTGGGACGGCGAGACCGGCGCCGGCTGACCCTCGCCCGCCTCAGCGGCGCGGCAACTCGACGGCGACGCCGCGGTCGGCGTAGTAGCGCCCGAACAGCTCGCGCTCCAGCCACACGCGCCGCGAGCTCTGCGGGCGCTCGCCCGCGGGGTCGTGGAAGCACACCCGCCGCCCGTCGGGTGAGACGTCGATCACCAGCACGAGATGACCGCCGCGGCGGTGCGGCTGGTCGGGCAGCGCGCGGATTTCGACGCTGACCGAGGCCAGCACAACCTCGTCGCCGCGCACGACGGCCAGCAGCTCGCCGAGCGTGAGCGGCGCGGCGACGCGCGCGCGCAGATCGAACTCGGCGGCCACGAAGTCGGTGAAGCCGGCGTAGATCAGCGGCCCGAAACCGCGCGCCGGCGCCGCCTCGTAGGCGCCGTAGGCGATCGCACGCCGCCCCAGCTCCGCGAGCGGCGGCACCGGCTCGCCCCGGCCCTCCAGGATCATCTGCAGGCACGCCATCCCGCAGCCGCAGCGCGCCCAGCGCACGTACTCCTCACGGTCGAGCGCCCCGCTCTCCTGCCAGCGCGGGTCATCGGCGAGCGGGAGGCGCCCGGCGACGAACTCGGCGACCAGCTCGGGCGACGCGTACTGCGAGCGATACGGGATCTCGGTGCGTGCGAGCGCCACGGCGGGTGTATCTTGACATCCGAAATTGTGCTAGTCATAGTAGTTCCTGTAGAGAATGCTTCTGATCGAGCTCCCCCAGCCCGCACAGGACCCCGAACTCGGTGTGATCCGCGAGGCCCGGCGGCGGCGCCGACTCCGGCTCGCGACCACCGCCGCCGTCCTCGCGGCGCTCCTCGCGGGAGCGCTGGTGCTCGCCGGACGCGGCGGCACGCCCGCTTCGCACACGCCGGCGCTGCGCCCATCCGCCGCGCCGACACGGCTGACCGGTCCGGCGCTGCTCGGCGCGACGCACCTGCGGCTGTTTGCGGACACCAACGGCGGCGCCCCCTACATCCTCGACGTCGATCGAGGCACGCTGCGGCGTGTGCTCGGACTCGGGATCCCGTCCCATTACAGCGAGTGGGACGCGTCAGCGTCGCTCTCGCCGGCGCCCGGAGGAGCCCTGGCCGTCGTCGACCACCAGGCGTGTGAGCACTGCGTTCGCAGCCAGGTGCTGTTCACAGTCCACGGCGACGGATCGGTCAGGCGGATCGCCACGCTGTCGCTCGCAAGCTCCGACACGACCACACCCGATCCTGGCGTCGCCGCCGAGTGGGTCGACGCTGCAAGGCTCGGCGGCGGTTGCACGCTGCGCCTGGTGCCGAGCACCCGTCCCGCGGTGTCGGCGCCGTGCGGGCTCCTGGACCTCGACGCCTCAGGCGCTCTCGCCATCTCCACGAGCCACGGCCTGGTGTTCGTCGACCCCCGCACCGGCCATGTGTTGGAGCCGGTGTCGCGCCGGGCGGCGTCGGTGGGGCAGCTTGACCCGCTGGCCGGCAACCTCGCGCTCGAGGGCTCGGGCATCGACGGCGACACCGAGCTGGCGCTTGTCGACCTCGCGACCGGGGCCCGCACGGCGCTGCGCTGGCCGAGCGTCGTCCGCGACGTCTATGTCGCGAGGCCCGAACCCGGCGGACCGCTCGTCGCGCTCACCTTCATCAACCCCTACTACGCCCCGAGCCGAGCGCCCCTCGTCGACGTCTGGGTGTTGGACACCCGCACCCACACGTTCAGCCACGTACCCGGTTTCCCGGCCGCCGAGGACTTCAAGCAATCCAACGTCGCCTGGGCCCCGGACGGGCGACTCGTGATCGCCGCGCAGGTCGATCCCCCCGGCTCCAGCGCCGTCATCGGCATCTGGAGGCCCGGTCAGGCGACGCTGCCGCTGCGCGCGGTGCCGGTCTCCTCGGGGGGCGCCTACTACCGCTTCATCCCGGTGTTCGGCTGAGACCCGCGCCGGCGGGTTTCACCGAACCTCCTCCACCGGCACCCGCGCGCGGCGCGACACGCCGTCCTCGTCCGCCGCGGCGGCCACCGCAGCCGCCACCGCCACGACGACGTCGCGGTTGAACACGCTCGGCACGATGTAGTCGGCGGCGAGCTCGTCGTCGCCCACCGTCGCGGCGATCGCGTGACCGGCGGCGACCTCCATCCGCTCGGTGATCTGACGCGCCCGGACGTCGAGGGCGCCGCGGAAGATGCCGGGGAACGCCAGCACGTTGTTGATCTGGTTGGGGAAGTCCGAGCGCCCGGTCGCGACGACCGCGGCGAGCCCGGCGATCTCGTCCGGCATCACCTCGGGCGTCGGGTTGGCCATCGCGAAGACGATCGCGTCGGATGCCATCGTGCGGATCCCGGCGACCGTCACGGCTCCCGGCTGCGAGAGCCCGAGGAACACGTCGGCGCCGGCGAGCGCCTCGTCGGCGGTGCCCGCGAAGTTGTCGGGGTTGGTGTTCTCGGCGAAGCGCTCCTTGACCTCGGTCAGACCGGCGCGGCCGCGGTAGATCGTGCCGGAGCTGTCGGCGCCGATCACGTGGCGTACGCCCGCCGCCTGGAGCGTCTCGGTCACGGCGATGCCCGCGGCGCCGACCCCGGTGACGACGACGCGGACGTCCTCGATCCGCTTGCCGACGACGCGCAGCGCGTTCAGGAACGCGGCGAGCACGACGACGGCGGTGCCGTGCTGGTCGTCGTGGAAGACGGGGATGTCGAGTGACTCGCGCAGGCGCCGCTCGACCTCGAAGCAGCGCGGCGCCGCGATGTCCTCGAGGTTGATGCCGCCGAACCCCGGAGCGATCGCCTCGACCGTCGCGACGATCAGATCGGTGTCCTTGGTGTCAAGGCAGATCGGCCAGGCGTCGACGCCACCGAACTCCTTGAACAGCTGCGCCTTGCCCTCCATCACGGGCATCGCTGCGGCCGGACCGATGTCACCGAGGCCGAGCACCGCGCTGCCGTCCGTGACAACCGCCACCGTGTTTCGCTTGATCGTCAGGTTCCAGACCGTCTCGGGGTCGGCGGCGATCGCCTGGCAGACCCGCGCGACGCCCGGCGTATACGCCATCGAGAGGTCGTCGCGCGTCTTGATCGGCATCTTCGAATCCATCGCGATCTTGCCGCCGAGGTGCAGCAGGAAGGTGCGGTCGGAGACGTGTTCGACCTCCACCCCGTCGATCTGGGCGCAGGCCGCGACGATCGCCTCCGCGTGCGCGTCGTCGGTCGCGAGCACGCTGACGTCGCGCGTCTTCGAGCCCGGGTTCACGCGCACGAGATCGATCGCGTCGAGCAGACCGCCCGCGTCGGCGATCGCCCGCGCCAGGTCGGCGAAGGTGCCGGGTCGATCGTCGAGCCGGACGCGAAGGGTGAGGCTGAACGAAGCCGAGTGATGCGCCATGCTGTTCTCCAGTTCCAGCCCGCGCTCCCCCGGGCCTCGTTTGACTGCCAGCGCCAAATTGTGCACCCAATCGCCTCACGGGGCACAGCGGCGGTCGATGCGCCCGCCGCGGGGGTCGGCTGATGCCGCCGCAGGGTATCCTCGCACCACACCACCAGGGGAGACAGCAATGGCCTTTGCAGTCGGCGCCGCCGTGATGGCGCAAGCCACGTCAACCAGCCGCGGCCCGCGCACGGGAGTGATCGAGGAGGTGCTGCGCGGAGATCCCTCGCCCCGCTACCGGATCCGCTGGGACGACGGCCACGAGAGCACCGTCACACCGTCCAGCGGCACCCTGCAGGCCCAGCCGCATCGCGCCCCGGCGAAGGCCAAGCCGAAGCCGAAGCCCAAGGCGAATCCGAAGCCGAAGGCGAACGCGAAGGCGAGGCCGCGCTAGCTGGCGCGGCCGGCGGCGGCCAGGGCTGCGACCGCCCGACGACTCAGCGCAGCTCGTTGATGCGAACCAGGTTGCCCGCGGGATCGCGGAAGGCGCAGTCGCGTACCCCGTAGGGCTGCTCGGTCGGCTCCTGCACGACCTCGGCGCCGGCGGCCTGAAGCCGCGCGAAGGTGCCGTCGAGGTCGGCGGTGCCCAGGATGATGCGGGCATAGCAGCCCTTCGCCATCAGCTCGGCGATCGTGGCGCGCTCGTCGTCGCTGACGGCCGGGTCAACCGCCGGCGGCTCCAGGACGATGGACGTGCCGGGCTGGTCGGCGGGGCCGACCGTGATCCAGCGCATCGCGCCCTGGCCGACGTCGGCGCGCACCTCGAAGCCGAGGACGTCGCGATAGAAGGCCAGGGACGCGTCCGGGTCGTCGTGCGGGAGGAAGGTCGCGTGAATCGTGATGTCCATGCCGTCATGCTAGCCGCAGCTCTGCCGCCGGCGCGGTTCGAGGCGTGCGCGCGGCAGGCGGGGCTTCTAAGCGCGTTCTCATCCGCCGCTTAGGAGATTTTGGGGCTCGTGGCGCCACAATTGCAGCCATGAGCCCACGCGCACCACGCTGGGGATCGCCGAAGGAGGTTGCGATCCGCCGCGCCGTGCTGGCCCGCGACGCCGGGCTGCGGCGCATCTCCGCCGTGACGCGCTGGCTGATCGTCGGCGTCGTCGCACTGTCGGGCGCGCTGGCGCTGATCGCCTCGCACGCCTTCCACGGGCGCACGATCTCGAACACCTCCGCCGCCGGCTCCCTGTCGTCGGTGCCCAGCCAGGCCGCCACCTCCGCCGGTTCATCCGCCGGGCTGTCGCCCGCGACCACGACGCCAACGCCGACACCGGCCGCACCAGTGGTGGTCTCAGGCGGATCGTGAACGCGGCGGGGGCCTCAGCGCGCTGGCGGGCGCTGGGAACCAGCGTTGTGGTGGTCGCAACGCAACCGCGCGAGTTGACCGATGCTGCGGCCAGGGTTCGCGACGTGCTCGATCAGGTCGACCTCGCCTGCAGCCGCTTTCGTGACGATTCCGAGCTCTGCCGCGTCAATGCCGCGGGCGGCTCGCCGGTCGCCGTCAGCCGGCTCTTCGTGCGCGCCACGCGCTGCGCGCTGCGGGCCGCGCAACTGACCGAAGGCGACCTCGATCCGACGATCGGCGGGTCGCTGCGCGCGGCTGGCTACGACCGCGACTTCGCGACGCTGCGGGCCGGCGGGGCGGTGCGCTTCCGGCGCGCGGGCGGCTGGCGGCGGATCGAGCTCGACGACGCCCACTCCACCGTTCGCGTGCCCGCGGGAGTCGAGCTGGACTACGGGGCCACGGCCAAGGCGCTCGCCGCCGACATCGCTGCCGCGACCGCCGCGGAGTCACTCGCCGGCGGCGTGCTCGTGAGCCTCGGCGGCGACATCGCGACCGCCGGTGCGCCGCCCGCGGGCGGCTGGCCGGTCCGCGTCACCGACGACCACGCCTCCGACCGAGCCGCTGAGGGGCAGACGATTGCGCTGCGCTCCGGCGGCCTCGCGACATCGAGCACCACGGTGCGCCGCTGGCGGCGCGGCGAGTCCGAGCTTCACCACATCCTGGATCCGCGCACCGGCGGTCCGGCCGAGAGCTGCTGGCGAACCGTCAGCGTAGCCGCAGCCTGCTGCGTCGACGCCAACATCGCGAGCACCGCGGCGATCGTTCGTGGCGAAGAGGCGCCGGCCTGGCTCGAGAGCCTGCGGCTTCCGGCCCGGCTGGTCGCCGTGGACGGCGCGGTCACGCTCACGGCGGGCTGGCCGTCGCTGCAGCCGGGCGAAGGCTGATGGCGCTCGCCGCCGCCGGCCCGAGCGCGCTGTGGTATCTGACGCGCGCGACCGGCGCCGTGACGCTGCTGCTGCTCACCGGCAGCGTCGTGCTCGGGATCGCCAACATCGGCCGTCTGCAGAGCACGCGCTGGCCGCGCTTCGTGATCGAGGGCGTGCATCGCAACGTCTCGCTCCTCGCGATCGCGCTTCTCGTCGTCCACGTCATCACCTCGGTGCTCGACCCGTTCGCCGGGATCCGCCTGATCGACGCCGTCGTACCGTTCGTCGGCAGCTACCGCCCGCTGTGGCTGGGGCTCGGCGCGTTCGCCTCCGACCTGCTGCTGGCGATCGCGGCCACGAGCCTGGTCCGCCGCCGCCTCGGTCATGGCGTGTGGCGCGCGACGCACTGGCTTGCCTACCTCTGCTGGCCGGTCGCGGTACTGCACACCGTCGGCACCGGCAGCGACGTCAAGCAGCTCTGGCTGCAGGCGCTGACAGCGGCATGCATCCTCGCGGTGATCGTCGCCGTGTGGGCACGGTTGAGCTTCGGACGACCGGCGCAACGGGGCGTGCGCGGCGCGGCGTTCGCCGCCTCGGTCGCGCTGCCGGCCGCGCTCTTCGCGTGGCTGCCGAGCGGGCCACTCGGCAGCGACTGGGCGAGACGGGCCGGTACGCCCGCTTCCGTACTGGCCCAGAGCTCCGGCTCGACGACCAGCTCGTCGAGCTCCACGTCGGGCTCCGGCGGCGCGATCGGTGCGTTCGCCGCCGCCGTCACCGGAACCGTCGATCAGAGTGGGTTGGGCAACGGGCTCGTTGCCGTGAACATCACGCTCTCGGTGCAGAACCCCGTCCTGCCGGCGTTGGCGCTTCGGGTCGTCGGCGAGGAGCAACAGGGCGGCGGCGTGCAGATGACCTCGAGCACCGTCTCGATGGGGTCCGTTGCGAACCCGCAGCGCTTCACCGGCGCGATCACCTCGCTCGACGGGACCGACATCGGCGCGCGCGTGACCTCCGCCGACGGCCAGGCGCTCACGCTCGCCGTCAGCCTGCGGATCACCGGCGGCGACTCGGCGAGCGGCACCGTCCAGGTGAGTCCGACGCCGTGAGCGCGACCGGCATCGACGTCGCGCTACCGCGCCTGCTCGCCGGTATCTCGCACCGCGGGATGGCCGTGCACGACCGCCATCTCGCGGTCCATGGGCCGCTGCCCTCGGCGGCGCGCCTCGACGGCGGCGCGATCGTCGAGTTGGCGGAGCGCGCGAGGCTGCGCGGCCGCGGCGGCGCCCGCTTCCCGTCGGCGGTCAAGATGCGCGCCGTGCGCGCGAGTCGCGGGCAGGCGATTGTCGTCGCGAACGGCTGCGAGAGCGAGCCGATGAGCGGCAAGGACGCGCTGCTCCTGAGCGAGCTGCCGCACCTCGTGCTGGACGGTGCGACGCTCGCCGCACGCGCGGTCGGGGCGGAGCGCGTGATCGTCGCCTTCGAACGGTCGAACTCCGACGCCCGGGCAAGCCTCGAGCATGCACTGAAGCAGCGGCGCGCGGCGGGCGTCGACGCGGTTCGCTTCGAGTTGTTCGCCGCCGCCGACACCTTCCTGACGGGCCAGGAGACCTCGCTGGTCTCGCAGATCAACGGCGGCCCGCCGCGACCCACGTTCATCCCACCGCGCCCGACCGCGCGCGGCGTGCGCAGGCGCCCGACCCTCGTGCAGAACGTCGAGACGCTCGCCCACCTCGCGCTGATCGCTCGCCACGGCGTCGACTGGTACGCCCAGCTGGGAACGGAGGCGGAGCCCGGCTCGACGCTCGTCACGGTGCTCGGTGCGGTCAACGACCCGGGCGTTTACGAGATCGAGTGCGGCACCGCGCTGGAGCGCCTGCTCGCCGCCGCCGGCGGCCTGCGGGGCGCCATCGCCGGGATGCTGATCGGCGGCTACTTCGGCTCGTGGCTGCCGGCCGCGCTCGTCTCGGAACTCGCGCTCTCCGACGCCGGCCTCGCCCACCACAACGCGGCACTCGGCTGCGGCGTCGTCGTGGCGCTGCCCGCCGCCTCCTGTCCGGTCGCGGAGACGGTTCGCGTGGCGATCTATCTCGCGACCGAGACGGCAAACCAGTGCGGCCCCTGTGTGCACGGCAGCGCCGCGATCGCCCGCACGCTGCAGGCGATCGCGCAGGGCAGCGCGCAGCCCGGCGCGCTCGCCGACCTCGGCCGCTGGACCACCTCGCTACCTGGCCGTGGCGCCTGCCACCTGCCGGACGGCCTCGCGCACTTCGTCTCAACCGCCCTCGCGAGCTTCCCCGACGCCTTCGACGAGCACGCACGCGAAGGCGCCTGCCCGGCCTGCGGCGCCGAGGCCCTGTTGCGCATCCCTCCCCGCGGCGGCGCGCGGTGAAGATCCGCGTCAACCCGATCAGCTGTCACGCGCACGGCCTCTGCGCGGAGCTGTTCCCTGAGTGGATCCGCCTGGACGAGTGGGGCTACCCGATCATCAACCCCGAGGCGATCCCGCGCGATCTCGAGGCGCACGCCCGCCGCGCCGCGGACGCCTGCCCGACGCTCGCGCTGCTGCTCACCCGCGACTGAAGCTTCGCCCGGGTGCGCTAGACGAGCGGGGCGCGACCGGCGTCCTGCCGATCGCGCCCCCAGGAGGCATCAGCTCGTCACGCGTCAGCGCGCGCTACAGGCTGTTGACCGCCGCGTTGTCGGCCTTCACAATCGCCGCGGGCAGCGGCGCGAACTGCAGCGTGCCGCCGATCCCCTTCGCCTGCTCGGCGGACGAGAGGGCGAACGCGATGAACTCCTTCACCAGCGCGATGTTCGCGTCGTCGGGACGCGCGATGACATAGCTGAAGGTCGACATCGGGTAGGCGACCTGCTCATCCTTCTGCGCCGTGGTCGGCTTCTTGCCCTTCTTCGGCTTCTGGTAGAGCGGGTCGACCAGCGAGAGGTCGGTTGCGAACTGCGTCGCGTTGCTTGACGAGAGGGTGCTGAGAACGGGCGTGGCCTTCAACAGCGCCGCCGCAGCGACGAGGTTTGGCGCGTAGGGATACTCGTAGTTGCCGGCGGCGTTCTCGATCCCCACCGCCTTCAGCCCCGCCTCGCGGATGTAGAACCACGAGTTATTGCCGATCGCGCCCGGGGTGTTGGCGACGACCTGGGCAACGCCGCTGTTGCCCTTGGCGCCCGTGCCAACCGGGAAGGAGACCGACGTTCCGGAGCCGACCTTGTCCGCCCAGTCCAGGCTCACCTTCGAGAGATAGCTGGTGAACACATCGGTGTCGCCGGAGCTGTCGTTGCGCCAGACCGGCGTGATCGTCTCATTCGGGAGCGTCTCGCCCTTGTTGAGCTTGGCGATCACCGGGGAATCCCAGTTGGTGATCGTTCCGAGGAAGATCTCGGCGATCACCGGGCCGGTCAGGTACAGATGGCTCACGCCGGCGAGGTTGTAATCGAGCGCGGTGGCTGAAAGCACCCACGGGATCTCGACGCAGCCGGTGCAGCCTGTCACCTGCGCGCTGGTGAGCGGAGCGTCCGAGGCGCCGAAGTCCACGGTCTTGCCGCTGATGTCGGTGACGCCCATGCCGGAGCCAACCGAGCCGTAGGTCACCGCGGTGCCGTACTTGGTCTGGAAGTCGGGGTCGAACACGTTCTCCACAAACGGAGCGACGAGTGAGGACCCGGCGCCCGTCAGGGTGGTCCCCGCGAGGGCGGTGCCGGTCGTGGTGCCGAGCGTCCCCGCGGCGACGGCCGCGAGCAGCCCGAGCATGGGGATGAAGCGCTTGATACGCAAAATGCCTCCTGTTGTATTCCGGTTGAAGGAGAGCATCTCCGGAGGGGTGACCCCAGCGGTTACGGAGCGGTGAACCGGCTGTTATCAAGTTGTGAACAGCCCGGAAGGGGCGGTCCGCGTGTGGTTAGGCTGAGGGCGTGACGACCGCCTCGCCTGCGGCAGCCCCGCTCTCGTCCACCCGCCGTCTCGCGGATCGCCTCGGCGACCGCCTGCTCGTCGGCCTGACGATCCTCGCCTCGCTCGTGGCGATCGCCGTCCTCGTCCTGATCATCGTCAAGCTGGTCTCGGGTGCGAGCCTGGCGATCTCGAGGTTCGGTCTCTCCTTCCTGTGGCATTCCACCTGGAACCCGTCGACCTCCATCGGCGTCAGGAACTCGGGGGTGTTCGGGGCCGGCACGCTGATCTTCGGCACCGCCGTCACGTCCACGATCGGGCTGGTGGTCGCAGGACCGCTCGGCATCGCGATCGGCGTCTATCTCAGCCTGCTCGCGCCCGGAAGGGCCGGCGCGCTGATCGGTCCGCTGGTCGAACTGCTCGCCGCCGTCCCGAGTGTGATCATCGGCTTCTGGGGGCTCATCTTCCTCGGCCCGTTCCTGAAGAACACGATCGAGCCGGCATTCCACGACGTCCTGGGCTTCATCCCGCTGTTCGGCCCTCCCAACCCGACCGGGGACGGCATCTTCACCGCCGGGATCGTTCTCGCGCTGATGGCGCTGCCGATCATCGCCGCGATCACCCGTGACATCTTCCTCACCGTCCCACGCGAGCTGAAGGACGGGGCGCTGGCGCTCGGCTCGACGCGCTGGGAGATGATTCGCGGGGTCGTGCTGGACTCGCAGCGGGCCGGCATCGCCGCCGCCACGATCCTCGGGTTGAGCCGCGCGCTCGGCGAGGCGATCGCGGTCACCCAGACGATCGGCAGCGGTTCGCTGATCGGCAACAGCCTGTTCGGGAACGGCGACACGCTGGGCAGCCGCCTCGCCGAGCAGTTCCCCGGTACGACCAACATCCAGGTCTCCTCGCTCTTCTTCTGCGCGGTGATCCTGCTCGTGATCGAGCTCGCGGTCAACCTCGCCGCCCAGCTGATCGTTCGCCGCTCGGCCCACAGGCAGGGACTGGTCGCGCGATGAGCGCGTTCGATGCGGGCGGCCCGACGCTCGACCCCACCCGGCCGCTGACCGCCGCCGGCAATCTGCGCCGGCGCCGGCGCACCGACCGGTTGATGCGCGGCATCGCGACCACCGCGGCCGTGTTCGCCGTGGCAGTCCTCGTGATCGTGCTCGTGACGGTCGCGGAGAAGGGCGCGAGCCAGCTCTCGATCTCGTTCCTCTTCAAGGACCCGTCGGTCGGCCTCGGCGCCGTCGGCGGCGGCATCGCCAGCGCGATCGTCGGCACCGGC